>Ga0187860_1004822_pt1 | contig 9954 bp, 7 predicted proteins | sample June2016WEW_10_4_FD_132981 | JGI IMG/M metagenome (GOLD analysis project Ga0187860, IMG submission 132981) | Peatland microbial communities from SPRUCE experiment site at the Marcell Experimental Forest, Minnesota, USA - June2016WEW_10_40 | ecosystem: Environmental > Terrestrial > Soil > Wetlands... | reverse complement strand
GCGGGCGGCGCCCTTTACGAACTGAAGGCAGACGCAAACCTCGTCGGCGAACATGACGCGCAGTTGCTCAACTACATGTTTCTGCTTGGAATCCAACGCGGCAAACTGCTCAATTTCCACGCCGCCAAAGTCCAAGGCAAAATCATCGCCACGAGCCTGACACCGGAAGATCGCCGGCGTTTTACCGACGTCAGTGAACGCTGGTTAAGGGTAGATCCCGCCTGCGAGGATTTGCGACAGACGTTGCTCGATTTGCTTCACGACTGGGGCGCATTTCTCGACGTGAACTTGTATCAGGAAGCTCTCATTCATTTCCTTGGCGGTGCGCGGAATGTTGAGCGACGCGTCAGCCTGCATCGAGATCGTCTGGACTTAGGCGGGCAACGAATGTTGGTCCATGCCCCTGGTGTCGCGTTTCGCGTCACGGCGTTCACGGAAAGTCAAAGTTTCGCCGAATCCCATCTGCGCCGCCTGCTCGCGCTGACCGATCTCAATGCAATCCAATGGATTAACCTCAATCACTCTAGAATTGAATTCACCACGATTACAAAACCGTCAGGGGAATGACTGTCAGAGGAATGTTTTGAAAAGGGCTTTCCCCATTCCTCTGCCAGCCATTCCCCTGACGACGATCCCCGGCCATGCCTGACGCCACCGCCCAGAAAAAATTCTCCTGCCCCGCCTGCGGAGGCGAGGCCCAATGGAATCCCGCCAAAAAGGCCCTGATCTGCCCGTTCTGCGGCGCCACGTCCCCCGCCCAAGCCGAACTGACTGCCTCCAGGCAAACAGTGACCGCACGCCGCACTTTAGACCTTGAACTTCAATTCCATCAGTCCCATGTTCTCTGCCGCTTAATATGAAATACAAAATATCCCGCCGTGCAGCCTCGCTCACACCCTCAGCCACCTTGGCCATTGACGCCAAGGCAAAACAAATGAAAGCCGAGGGCATCGACGTTGTCGGCTTCGCCGCCGGCGAGCCTGATTTCCCCACTCCCCAACATATCACCGACGCCGCCATCCAGGCCCTGCGCGACGGCTTTACCAAATACACCCCCAGCAGCGGCATTCCGGAGTTGCGAAAGGCCGCGGCGGACAAGTTCAAGCGCGATAACGGACTGGATTACAAACCCTCGCAAATCATCATTTCCTGCGGCGGCAAACATTCCTGCTGCAACGTCATCCCGGCCACCTGCAACACCAGCGACGAAGTGATCATTCCCGCGCCCTATTGGCTCAGTTACCCGGAAATGGCGCACCTGGCCCAAGCCAAACCGATCATCATCCAAACCACCGACCAGACCGAATTCAAAATCACCCCGGAGCAGTTGGCCGCCGCCATCACCCCGCGCACCCGGTTGTTCATCCTTAATTCGCCCAGCAATCCCACTGGCTCCCTCTACTCCCGCCAGGAAATTCAGGCCCTGGGTGATATTTGTGTCAAACACGACGTTCTCATCATGAGCGATGAGATTTACGAAAAGCTCGTTTATGACGGCGCCCAGCACACCAGCGTGGCCTCTCTGTCCCAAAGCCTCTACGAACACACCATTCTCGTGCATGGCCTGGCCAAGGCCTATTCCATGACCGGCTGGCGCATCGGTCTGACTGCCGCGCCCGAACCGATCGCCAAGGCCATCGACGCCATCCAGAGCCACAGCACCAGTAATCCAACCTCTTTCGCCCAGAAAGGCGCTGTCGTCGCCCTCAACGGGCCGCAGGATCACCTGCCGCTCTGGCTGGCCGAATTCGCGCGGCGCCGCGCTTATGCCTGGAACCGCCTCAACGCCATCCCTGGCATTTCCTGCGTCAACGCCAGGGGCGCCTTTTACCTTTTCCCAAACATCTCCCGCACCGGCCTCAAGTCGATGGACTTTTGCGCTCAATTGCTCGAGCGGGAAAAAGTCGCCGCCGTGCCGGGCATCGCCTTTGGCGCCGACGATTACATCCGCATCAGCTACGCCACCAGTATGGCGAACATTGAAAAGGGTCTGGATCGCATCGAGAAGTTCGTGCGGTCCCGCTCATGAAATCGTGGCGGCTCCATTGGCCGGTGGCCTGCCTGCTGCTGATCCTGCTCTTTGTCGCCGCTGTCCGAATTCGCCTCCTGGCCACTCCACTGGAACGGGACGAAGGGGAGTTCGCCTACGCCGGACAATTGATGCTGGCCGGAATCCCGCCCTTCCGCTGGATTTACAACGTCAAGATGCCCGGCATCTACGCCGCCTACGCCGCCATTATGGCCGTCTTCGGGCAAACGATTACGGGAATTCATCTCGGCTTGATGCTCGTCAATCTGGCGGCCATCGCGCTGATCTTTTCGCTCGCGCGCCGCCTCTTCGATTCAACGGCGGCCGTCGTGGCCGCCGCCACCTATGCGTTGCTCTCGATGGGTCCGTCCGTGTTCGGCTTCGCGGCTCACGCCACCCACTTTGTCGTCCTGGCTGCCGTGGGCGGGTTGCTTTTGCTTTTGCGCGCCCCGCCGCAGGGAGGCCTGGCAATCCTTTTCGGCAGCGGCCTGCTCCTCGGACTGGCGTTCCTGATGAAACAGCCGGGCGGGGCCTTTGCGGTTTTTGGTTTTACTCTGTTGGTCTGGAGCGCGCTCCGCCGGCGGCCCGCGGCCTGGCTGCCGGACGGCCTCCGCGTCGCGGTTTTTTCCGTCGGCGTGCTCGCGCCGGTATTGTTGACTGCGGCGCTGATGGCGGCGGCGGGCGTCTGGGAGAAGTTTTGGTTTTGGACGGTGACCTATGCCGGCGTCCACGCGACGCTGGCGCCGTGGTCTTTCGGCGGGCGCCGGCTGGCCCTTTTTCTTTCCAGCCTGGGCTGGGACGCCCTGTTGTGGATTCTGGCCGGCGTGGGATTGCTCTGCTCGCTGGCGGCGCGGGACCGGGACGCCGATCGGTTCTTTCTGCCGGCCTTGCTCCTCTTTTCAGCGGCCGCGGTCTGTCCGACCTTTCACTTTTTCGGGCATTATTTTGTGATGCTGCTTCCGGCGCTGGCGCTCCTGGCGGGGCGGGCGGTGAGCGCGGCCCAACAGTTGGCCGGCCATCTCCACCCCGCTGTCCGCTCCGCCCCATGGATTTGCTTTGCCCTCTGCTGGACCGGCGTCGCATGGAGCCATCGAGACATTTTTTTTGACCTGACTCCGCGGGAGGTTTGCGACCGCGCCTACGGCGCAAACAACTTCGGCGTGTATCCAGAACTTGGCGCCTTGCTGAACACGCATCTGCCGCCCGGCGCCACGCTGGCCGTGCTCGGCTCCGAGCCGGAACTGCTCTTTTACGCGCACCGGCGTTCCGTCACGGGCTACGTTTACATGTACGACCTCGTGCAGGCCCAGCCCCTGGCCGTCCGCATGCGGGCCGAAATGATCGCCCAAATCGAGGCCGGCAGGCCCGACTGCGTGGTTTTTGTCAACCAGCGCCTTTCCTGGATTCCCACCGTTGCCGAGTACTCGCGGGACATGATGCGCTGGTTGGAGCCGTATCTGGACAAAAACTATGAACCGATGGGGATTGTAACGATGCAGCCCTCCACCATCTACTGGGGGCCCGCCTCCTTTGAGCGCGCGCCACCCGACGCACGCTTCATCAGCGTCTTCCACAGAAAAATGGCGCTCAACCGGTAAGAATTTGCCCCATCGTCCCGGCATCGACATTGCCGCCGCTGAGGATAATCCCCACTCGCCCCGTCGGCCGCAACGCCCCGCTCAACAATGCCGCCAGGCCCAACGCGCCCGACGGCTCGACCACCAGTTTCATCCTGAAAAACAACACCCGCACCGCCTCTTTGATTGCCTCCTCCGTCACCGTCTTCATCTCGTCCACGTGCTCCAGCACCAGTGGAAAGGTCAATTCCCCCAGCGACGCCGTCCGTGTGCCGTCGGCGATGGTGCGCGGATTGTCAACCGTTTCAAGTCTCTTGGACCGGAACGAGCGCGTCGCGTCATCACCCAACTCCGGTTCGATCCCCACGACCCGGCAGCGCGATTGTGAATGTTTCACGGCCACAGCCGTGCCGCTCAGCAAGCCGCCACCGCCGCAGGGCGTCACCACCCAGTCCAGCCCCTTGACCTCCTCGATCATCTCTAGCGCGGCCGTCCCCTGCCCCGCTATGACATCGGGATGATCGAAGGGCGGGATCAGCGCAAAACCGTGCTCCTCGCGCAACTGCCGGCTGACCTGTTCGCGGCTGGCGTTGCCAGGCTCGCATAGGACAACCTCCGCCCCGTATGATTGACAGGCCGCCCGTTTAAGCGGCGACGCGTCTTTGGGCATCACCACGGTCGCCCTCACACCCAGCAGCCCGCAGACCAGTGCGACGGCCTGCCCATGATTTCCGGACGAGAATGTGATGACGCCCCGTTCCTTCTCCGCCGCGCCGAGCTGGGAAATGGCGTTATACGCGCCGCGAAACTTGAATGCTCCGCCCCGCTGAAAATTCTCGCACTTGAAATACACCTCCGCCCCCGCCATCCGATTGATCGTGCGCGAGGTCATGATCGGCGTGCGGTGTGCCTGCCCCCGCAACCGCAGCCGGGCCGCCTGAATTCGCGCAAACATTTCCTCTGACATCTCTCCTCCGATAACCAATGGCAAATCCCCCTTATGTCCCGCCCGCCAGCGGCAGTTCCACCTTGAAATGGCTGCCGCGGCCCTCGACGCTTTGAACTCCTATTTGACCGCCGTGCGCCGAACAAATTGACTTCACGATGGCCAGCCCCAATCCGGCCCCGCCGCCGTCCCGCCAGCTCGCCTGGTCCCCGCGGTAGAACCGTTCAAAGACCCGCGGCAATGCCCCCGCCGGAATGCCGATCCCGGTGTCCGCCACCTCCATGACAGCCTTGCCCCCGCGCGCCTGGACGCTCAACTCAATGCAACCGCCCGCGGGCGTGTACTTGATCGCGTTGTCGAGCAGATTGACCACCACTTGCTTGATCCGGGCGCTGTCCCCTTCCACGCTCACGTTGCCCTCCACCTTGCAATTGACCCTCACACCCTTGTCCTCCGCCAGCAGGGACATTTGCTCGGCGGTGGCGGCGGCCAACTGGGCCAAATCAAACCGCGTCCATTGCCGGGGTGCGTCCCCCGCTTCCACCCGCGAAATGGCGAAGAGGGCCTCGACGATCTTGACCAGGCGATCCACTTCCTCCAGCGCGCTGCCAAGACGCTCGCGCAGTTCCGGCGCCGCGGTTTGTCCCACCGCGCTCTCCAATTCCCCGCGCAGCACCGTCAGCGGCGTGCGCAACTCGTGCGACGCGTCGGCCAGAAATCGCTGGTTTTGTTCCACCGCCTCGCGCAGACGCCTAATCATGTGGTTGAGCGCCAGCGACAATTGCTCCAACTCGTCGCCGCTGCGCGTCACCGGCAATTGCTCGTCGAGGTTGCGCAAGGTGATGCGCTCGGCGCTGCGTGCCATCCGCACTACCGGCGCCAGCGCCCGGCCCACCAGATAGTAACCGCCCCCCACCGCCACCAGCACCGCCAACGGCACATTCACCAACAGCATCTCCACCAAATTGGAGAGCATCTCCTCGATCGCCTGCATCGGCCCCCCGCTTTCGATGACGTAAGCGCCGCCCGAGGGCGACAAATAAGTCCGGGCGGTGACGAGCAATCTATGGCCGTCGGCAAGGCGCACAACCCGTGTCGAGTTGCCCGGCCCGGCTGCCGGCAAGCCGCTCGGATCAAAATCCGCCGTCCGCCCCGATGCGTAAAGAACGGCGCCCCCGGCCCGCGTCAGGCGGATGAACCGGTCGAACTGCGCCGGATTATAGCGGGCCTGAATCTCATCCACCACGTACTTCTCGCCCGTGGCCTGCACGTTGGCCAGAAGCGAAACCGCAATCTGTTCCGAGCGCCGGGAGAGAAGTTCCGCCAGGTTGCGCTCCAGGTAATACCCCAACAGTTGATGCAAGACCACCCCGAAAAGGACGAAGACACCTGTGAGACATCCGGCATACCACCCGATCAAGCCAAACCGCAGGGATCGGGTGTTCATCTCTCGGCCTCGTCGCTCACGCAGTAGCCGACTCCTCGCACGGTGCGAATGAGCTTCTGCTGATGCCCCTCTTCGATCTTCTCCCGCAGATGGCGCACATACACATCGACGATGTTGGTCAAACCCTCGAAGCTCTGGTCCCACACGTGCTCGATGATCATGGTGCGCGAAAGCACACGCCCGGCGTTGGCCACAAGGTATTCCAGCAGCGCGTACTCCTTGGACGTCAATTCGATCTTTTTTCCCCCGCGCCGGACTTGTTGCGAAAGCCGGTCCAGTTCCAGGTCGCCCGCCCGCAGCACGCTGGACTGGGGGACCGCCCCGCGCCGCAGAAGCGCCTTGACCCGGACCAGCAATTCGGCCATGGCGAACGGCTTGGTCAGGTAATCATCCGCCCCGGCCTCGAAGTTCTCCACCTTCTCCGCAGTGCTCTCGCGCGCGGTAAGGATCAGAACCGGAACTTCCTTCTTCGCATGGCGCAGACGGCGGAGGATTTCCGAGCCGCCCGGACCGGGCAGCATCAAGTCCAGGATGATTAAATCGTAATCGCACAGCGAGGCCATTTCCCAGCCGCGTTCCCCGTCGTAGGCCACATCCACGGCAAAGCGCTCGGCCCGCAAGCCGCGGGCCACGATGTCCGCCACCTTCCTTTCATCCTCAATGATCAATAAGCGCATTGCCGCATTTACGTTATTGAGGGCCGCAGCCCCCAGCACTGTCCACCAATCGTCCGCCAAACCCCCGAGTCCGCCTCAAGGATGACCGGGGAATTGATAGCCGTTAAAGACAAAGAAGTAATCCGCGCCGTCGCCGGGACCCACCCAATTGGACTCCGGCTCGCCTCGGGCGGCGCCCTGGCCCGCGGCCACAATCCCTCTATCCAGCCATTTGTGTAGCTCGGCATGACCGTCCGCAAACCCGACCGATGAGACGTTGACGTGCCACACCGATGGCGGTTTCTTCCAATGGAAATCATTCGGCTCCCAGACCACAACCCAAGTGCCCACGTTGTAACCGCGCCAATCGGCATCCTCGATCAGCGCAAAGGTCGTGCCCGGTTGGCGCACGGCTGACATTTTGGTGTAAGTGGCGCCGGCGCCCCAGTAGTTGTCGTAGGGTTCACCGCCCAGGTTCTGGCTCCGTGAATAGCTGTCGTAGCCCCAGCCGTTCGGGCCGTTGGTTGTCGGCGTGCGCTGAACCCGCATGTCCCCGGGACAATGATACACGCCGGTATTGTTGCAATAAAAGTAAAAGGCATTGCTGTTTTGCAGCCCCGCCTCCGTGGCGGTCATGGCGGCGGCGGCGTTGCTCCATATCGGGCCCGGCTTCGGGCCTCCCCAAAAACCACCGGCCGGATAGATGTCGGCGCCCGTCCGGTAATCGGCCATCTGCACGATGGCGTCGGAATTGTCCTGCGCGTACATGTGGAACGCGTTGGCCAGTTGCTTGTGGTTCTGCAGGCAGGCTGCGGCGGTGACTTGCTCTTTGGCCTTGGATAAGGCGGGCAGAAGCAGTGCCGCCATGATGCTAATGATCGCAATGACCGCCAGCAACTCTATCAGATTAAATCCCTCGCCGGTGCGTCTTGACACTGCCACCGTGCGATCACGGTGGCGCTTTCTCCGTTTGGGTAGCGCGACCGTCCCGGTCGCCGTGCCTGGCGTCTCGCCGGCCACATTCTCGGCCCCATGTATCTGCATTCCCATTGTGCTCGTATCCAGATGCGCCCAGCCCTCAGCCAAACTCGAAACCAGCCACCGCCATTTCCGTAACTCATTCCTTACGCCGTGATGTGGTTGCAGCAGGGTCTTCATGAGCCGCCATGCTATTCATACCCCGCCTCTTTCGCACGCGAATTCACTGCAATTTAAACGGCAACGTCGATACTATCGTGTAGAGATCGGCCAGTGTCTGGGCCGTGGGCTGGTTGCGCCCGCCCGGCCCGTAACGCAGCGTGGCCGCCGGCGCAAAGTTGCGGATCAGCGCGCAATAGTTGTTGTTCGCCATCACGCCCAGAAATTCCCCCATCTTGCTGAACACCAGGTCGCCGCTGGATGGATTGAATTTGCCAAACAGCCCTTTCAACGAGTTGTGGTCCATCTTCAGGTACTGCGGCGTTGTCAAGTCGATTTGAAACCTGCACTCCCCGTAGTAGTTCTCACGCGTGCCCACCACGACCGCGTCCTGGAATTTGTAAGGATCGCGCGCCAGGCGATAAATCTTGCCCGTGAACGAGTGCGCCTGGCCCTCTGTGAGCGGAATCAGCACGATGCGCGGATCCCCCCAATAGAAGGATAACGTCTGCATGGGAATGACGATCGCCCCATACGCCAGCGTCCCGCTCAGTTCCTCCCAATTGGCGCCCGGATTCCACAGCGTCAGCGGCGTGTCCTGCACGTGGCACAACGCCACCGTGTTGGTCCCGTCGCTCACCAGCACCGTCTGCGTTTGCTTGGTGTGCGTCGAGTCGTTTCCGAAAAAGCCGGACTTGACGCCGCTAAAACTGGCCAGGACCCGGTTGGTGCTCAATCGGTCAAACAACTCGTTGGGCGCCAGCGGCTGGCTTTGGCGGATTTCCTGCGCCAGCTCCGACGACTTGCTGGCCAGAGCTTGGACGCCCTGCGCCAGTTGGGCGTTTTGCTGCCGCTGCGCATCGACTTCCTCTTGCATTTGCGACATCTGGGCGATGGCCGACCGGTTGGCCGCCTCGCTCATTTGCAATTGATTGGCCAGCGCCTCCCGCTCGGACAACACCAACTGGTTGCTGTTTTGCAATTGGGCCAATTGCTTTTCCAGAAGGCTGGCTTTTTCCGATTGCTTGCGCGCCTCCGCTTCCATCGCCGCGCGTTGCTCCTTGGAAATGACCGACTCGACTGTCGTGGCGCGCAGTTGCTGGTTCAGGTTCTCAATGTTGCTCTGGGCCACGCTGAACTCGCGCATCAAATTGGTTTGCTGCATCTGCAACTGCGCCGTCCGCTCTCCGTTGGAAACCAGTTGGCTCTGGAAAAGCTGGATTTGCTGGTCGCGCTGTCCCACCGTCTCGCGGGCGCGGGATAGTTCTCCCACCAACACGTCGCGATTCTTCCGCTCTTCATCCAGCGCCAGCCGCATCACGTCGCCCAGGTCCTGCCGCCCGTTGGCCGGCGCGTTGGTCGCCATCTCCAACTTCAATGGCCGCGACGCGTTCGCTTGCGGCAGCTTATTGATATCGACCGTCGAAAAGGCCAGCAGGCTGACCAGGAGGAAATCGCATATTACAATGAGGATGCTTCGGTTCATGCGCTGGTTGCCAGGGACACTGCGGCCGTGGCGGGCGATTCCGTCGCGCTGGCTTCTTCTTCCGCCTGCAGCAGCAATTGGCGCCGGGCTGGGCGCAAATGGAAGATCTTAAAAATCGAGCAGAATATGATGCCGAACGACGTCGATGAGTAGGCCGCCATCAGGCTGGGCTGGATGATGCCGAGGGAAACCAGGATCAGCGAGACGATTGTCCCCACGAAGCCGAGGTAAAGCCCGGCGTCGAACAAATGATCCTCGTTCTCCAATAGCTTTAGCCGAATGCGCGGGACCACCTTCTGCCGGCGGATTTCGGCCAGCTTAACCAGGCAGGCGCAGTAAATGAGCGCCTGCAGCACAAAAAACAGAAGCAGCGTCAATAAACTTGGTGGATTCATAAGTTTCGCCTTCGCGTTGGCCGTTGCGCTCGCCGCCGCCGCGCCCACTCCGGGCAACTGCAGCCGTATGGCAATCTGCCCCTTCTGGCTCTCCTGGGCGAGAAACGGCTCGCTCACGAGCAAGACCACGAGCAAGAACCCCAACGCAAATAACATCTCACGGGCCAGGTGGATTCCCCGCACCCGCAACGGTTCCTCAAGCCTCACGCTCGCCGGCATCACATAATGCGCCGCCAGCGCCAGCAGGAACCCGCATGATATGTAAAAGAACCACTTCACTG
>Ga0187860_1004821_pt1 | contig 9954 bp, 10 predicted proteins | sample June2016WEW_10_4_FD_132981 | JGI IMG/M metagenome (GOLD analysis project Ga0187860, IMG submission 132981) | Peatland microbial communities from SPRUCE experiment site at the Marcell Experimental Forest, Minnesota, USA - June2016WEW_10_40 | ecosystem: Environmental > Terrestrial > Soil > Wetlands... | reverse complement strand
TCGGACACGTATCGGCGCAGGTTCCGCAGACGTGACATGCTGCTGTGGTGTGGATTACACCATTCCGGCGCAATATCGCCCCATGGGGACAAACCTGGATGCAGTCTTCGCAGCCCATGATGCAGCGGTTCTCAAAGAACATCAGGTTTGGCTCGGGGCTCTGGCCCTCAGGATTGTGGCACCACCAGCAAGACAGGGGACACCCTTTGAAGAAGACCGTGGTTCGAATGCCAGGGCCGTCGTGCAGGGAATAGCGCATGATGTCAAAGAGGAGGCCAGAAGGTTCCGCCGAAGAGGCGGTGGCGGCCTCGCGCCAAACTCCGGGTTGATCGTGTACTCCAATCATCTTTCTAATCCGGCTGCTTGCTACCAACTCCCGCGTTCCCCCAGAGTGGCAATCACGTCGCTCAACCTCTCAGCGCCATGGTTCCAATTGAGAATGATCCCGCGCTCGGTAGCATCACAGTCGCCCCGTCTAATCGCCTGGATGATCTGGTCGTGCTCTGCCACGGAGAGGCCTAGCCGGTCCACAATCGCGCTGGCATAGAGACGCCAGTAGCGTTCCGCCTGGGGCACGATCTCATGGTGAAGGGCGAGCAACCGGAGACCCGCACTGGCCTCAACGATATGCCCGTGAAAGTTGAGGTCGAGGTCGAAAATCCGATTGGCATCCCGCCCACCCGCCTGAGCCAACTCACGGAGAGCCGTGTTGAAGGCCTTGAGATGCCGCACCAACTCGAGGCGGAGTGAAGGCCTAAGCATTGCGGTCTGCCTTCCAGCGAGGCCTTCCATTCGCCCAATGATGCTGTAGAGTTCGCACGCGTCCTCTCTGGTGAGCGGAGCCACCATCAGCCGCGATTTGCTGCTGCCCCCGCGGCTCGCAACAATAAAACCTTCATGCTGGAGCCGCTGAAGCGCCTCCCGTATAGGCGTACGACTCGTTCCCAATCGCTCCGCTAGCTCCGCCTCGATGACCCGGCTGCCCGGGGCGAGCCGGCCATGGACGATAAGGTCGCGGAGCTGCTGATAGGCTGCCTGGACTCGACTACCGCGTTGCATTGAAGTTTCCGCTCTCCCCAGTGCCCCAGATTCATTTCGGGCGACGACCTCGTGCTTCCAAACCCGAGCCCATGATGCTTAACCGCGCCGAGCACAATGTCGAACCGGCCATCGACCCTCCTCGCCGCCTTGTATGCAATCTCGTATACAATATACTCGACCCCTCACCGCCAGTCAATGAGCTTACGCGCCTAGGGGCTGAAGGACCTCACAAAACGCATAAGGTCCCTCAGCCCATTTGAAGGCGGAGATCTTTCGCCCGCCAATAAGCGGGTGTACACTGAGACTGACACGCAGGTAAGATCATGCTCCTTTCGGCCATCGCTGCGCCCGGGGTAGGCCCGAGCTCGAAAGCCCGCAGGCAAAAGCGGGCACCCTCCCTTCCACCTTGGGCGAAACGCCGTGGACGCAGGCGGGAACCCCTGCGAATCACTGAGCCGACCTTGAAATGGCGGCCCAGTACGGAAAGAGTGACAAATGCTGCTCAGTAAGCCTGGCCCACCCGCCCTGCGGCAGAAAAGCGAAAAGGTGGAGATCCGGGTGGCGCGCTCTTTGTGCGAAGTCGAGGCCCTGCGGGAGCCGTGGACCGCATGGCCCGGGCATCGCGATTCCGATATCGATTTCTACCTGATGAAACTCCAATCCGATCCTGAGGTTGTCCGTCCGCATGTAATTGCTCTTTATCAGAACGGCAAGCCGGACGCAATTCTTGTCGGGCGGCTCGAACGCAAGCGGTTGTGCTTCAAAAGGATCGGGTATCTTCCCCCTCTTCGCTTTTGGGCGCGCTGCTTGACGTTTGTTTATGGCGCGATGCACGGAAATGCTTCTGCTGAAAACGCGCGGATACTGCTTCAGGAGGTTATGAATTGCCTGAGGCAAGACGAAGCTGACGTTGCAATGCTGGAACTTGTCCCCATCGATTCTCCTCTCTATCGACTCGCATTGAAACTGCCCGGGGTCCTAAGCCGTGATACCCTTCCGGAACCGCAAGGGCACGAGACGATGATAGTGCCAGACACCGTCGATGAAATTTATGGATGCATGTCGAGTCACCGCAAACATGAACTGAGGAGGATAGCCAGAAAGCTCCAAAGCAACCCGGTTGGAGAGCCAAAGATTGTTTACTACCGTGATACCACAGAATTGGATCATCTGTTCCACGACGCTGAAGAGATTGCCAAGAAAACGTATCAACGAGGCCTCGGCGTGGGGTTTGCGGATTCGGCTCGAATCCGCAAGCGCTTGGAACTGGCTGCCTTGAAAGGCTGGCTTCGCGCTTATCTGCTTTACCTTGGAGATCGACCTTGCGCCTTTTGGATTGGCATGCTCTACGGAGAGACGTTTGTGAGTGACTACACGGGTTATGACCCGGATCTCCACCAGTTTTCTCCTGGGATTGCCCTACTGATGCGGATGATTGAACGGTTCTGCAACCGTGCGGATGGGGACGTCATAAGGGAATTGGACTTTGGCCCCGGGGACGCCGAATACAAGGCTGCACTGTGCACCAGGAAATGGCTTGAGGCAGCCGTATACATATTCAGTCCGACATCAAGGGGGCTTGCGCTTAAGTCGATGCGCACGGCGACCAGGATTGTCGATGCCTTTGCAAGGAAAGTCTTGATCTCCACGAAGCTTTTCCCTTGGGTCAGAAGAGCCTGGCGGGGCCGTCTGGCCAAGCACGCAGAGAAGATTCCGCCGCCCAGAAACTGACGGGCTGGCAAACGCCCAGCAGGGACCATTCGGAATAGGTTCCCCTTGGCGAGCTGTTGACAACACTTCCCTGCTGTCCCGCGGGCGGCAGAATCTCAGAAAGGGGTGTGTTCAAGGGGAACAATGAATTGAATGCCTTCCACATGTTTCCCCTGGAGACGCGTATCGTTGGTGATGAAGAGGTCAACTCGGGCTGCCGCAGCACATGCCAGTTGGATGGCGTCCGGGGCGCGAAATGATCGGTCACAACGGAGCCGAGCGTAGATTCTTGCCGCTTTGGCGTCAAAGGGAAGCATCAGCGCCGGCGCCGTGATGGCTTCCTCGTACTTTCGGCAAAGTTCCTCGTCCCCACGCTCGAGCGGTTTTACGAGAACCTCGCCGAGCGTCAGCGTGGAGGTCAGGAGTTGATCGCCGCGCGCCGACATTTTGCGTCTCAGATCCGCTACCCGGCCAGAAAAGTCCCCATAGTCCTCAAATAGATAGATGAGTAGATAAGTATCCCAAAAGATTCGGCTCATTCCCAACCCTCGCGGAGTCGCTGCACATAATCATCCGCGTGTTCGTCGGCCCATAAATGCTTACCCGAACCGGCCAGCGAGAGCAGGGGGTCTGTTTCGGGGGCACAGTTGACTGCGGCAGAGCACCAGTCACGATACCAGGCCAAGAGTCCATGGTAACCGGAAGGTATGTCTTCCATGTTGGGAGTGATCTTGGCCCCTTCGCGCGCGGGGTGATACGTGTCTCCCTTCCGGAATAGGCGACGCCGCCCATTAATCGTCTCGAGAAGCATTCGGTAGCGACCCGGGTTGGGTGGACGATTGGCAACGCAATGTTGAACGACATGGACATACACACCGGGTCGAATCGGCCCTCCGATGCCTTCCCGCATCGCTCGATCGACAATCTCTTCCACTGTAAAATCGGGTTGCGCGGGTTGCTCCCGGTGGAGCAAAGCAGCGGCTATCCAAACTTCGTCAGCCACCTTGATGTGGGAGTTAGTGACTACAGCCACGGTGGAAATCTCCTATTACAACGATGATTCTTAACCAAGTAAGGATGAAATGCCAAACGATTGGTGTTTTCGAGGCGCGTCAAGAGCAAAAGCGGCAAGAACGCAGAGCTGCGCTCTGCGCCAGCCCGCGAGGACCGGCTTCGATCACCCCATGCCGCCTGAGCTCCTTGTTGAACCACCGGGGCACTCTGGCACTACGGGCAACCCAAACCGATGCGCAATGCGGTAGTCCTTCAAAAAACGCTTGACTACAGAAGCGGCCAGATGTAGGTTATCAATCGACACGGGAACCAAGCTGCGATTTCCAAGCTGTACCTTTTTGCGAAAGCTTTAACACTATGCTGGCAAGCATTCTTCGAAATTGGCGATTGTGGCTCGTTCTTTTCATTCTGCCCGTTGGCTGCCCCTTTTCCAGTGCCGTCGGGCCTTCTTCCAGTATCCGCGAGACCGTTGCCGCGCTCGAGGGAATTAGGTATCCAGGTCTGGAGGAAGACCTCCCGTACGACGTGCCGGAGGCGGCGCGGCCACTCCTCACACAACTTAAGCATCAATTGCGGCAATTGATTCTGAGCGCGCTCAATGCTCCCCAAAATCAGGTCGTTGACGCCGGTCGATTGACAGCCGAAGTGTTGAAAGAATTGGACCGGAAGCGTGTCCCTGTCGGGAAAGAGAAGCTGCCGAAATACCAACAGTACGGAGGAATCCTTGACGTTAAGATCACGCAGCCCCAAGGCAATCCCGAACTGCTCGCCGCCACTACCACCCTCAAGGTTCCTTGCAGCGGGGGAGATACTTCGCTCTATGTCTTTAAGCGAGAAGCTGCCCGCTGGAAACTGGTGATGGCCGTGGAGAGCAACGATTACCCGAAGGTGGACGGCGCTCAAGACTCCTTCGATTACGCGATTTCTCCCAAAGATCAACAAGGTGATTGGTACGTAGTCACTGCACACATCCCAGGGTGGTGCACTTCTGGCTGGAGTGGAATCTATTACCAGGTTCTGCGGCCGGGACCGACGATAGGTGCTCCGAGGGTCCTCTTGAGTAAGGAGGAGGGTGTTCGCAGGGCCGCTGACCCCCCTTACAAATTGGCGCTCGAGCCAGCGGGTTTCAGAATAGATCGCGTGGACGGGGAGTCGCTGGACTTCGACCTCTTCACGACAATCGAACCCGACCGCTATGTTGTATCAAGTGACCACGTCACTCGAGTTGCGCCTGTGGCGTACACTCCGCAGGAATTCCTTAATGCCTGGACTCAAATGCCTTGGAATGAGGCCCGGCAATGGAGCAATCCCGCACAAATCTCTCCCCTGGAAGGTTGGCATAGTCGGCTTCAGCCAAGTTCGGATAAGAGGTACCTAGATTCGAGCAAGTTTGAGTTCGTACAGCCTTGTAACAAGCCTCCGACCAGGTGGCAAATTGGTTTAATCACCAACCGCCGGGAGGCTGAGAGTCCGCACCTCTTTTTCACTGTTTCCATGAAAAAAGATGCCTTTAGTCTCGAGGGCATCGACCTGGAGCGGCCACCCGGATGCCCGGGTGAGGCGCCGCCTTCGAAGACCTTCGACTGGAAGCGGCTCGAACAGCTACGAGCTCACTAGCGCCGCGCGGCATTGCCAGAAGGCGGGAACCCGCTTTCGTGGGCTCCTGCATGTAGGTATAATTAGGCAAGAAGCGGAGGTGTGGTGTGACCCCACGGTATGTTTTGAGCGATTATGTCGCCGAGGCACTGGCGCGGGCTGCTTTCGAAAAGCTGGAGGATGGAAGCTATGCAGGCTGCATTCCTTCCTGTACGGGAGTCGTCGCTTTCGGAACCTCCCTCCGCGAGTGTGAGAACGAGCTGCGGTCCACGCTCGAGGATTGGATTCTCGTGGGTCTTCAACTGAAGCACCCGCTGCCCGTGATTGAGGGAATTGACCTCAACAAGGAGCCTGCGCGTGAGCCGGTGGACGCTGTGTGAGCGCAGTGATTTCATCCGCAAACTCCGCCGCCTCGGCTTCGACGGTCCCTTCACAGGAACCCGCCACCAGTTTATGGTCTTGTCGCAAAAGCGCCTGGCAGTCCCTTCCAACTCTGAATACTCCGTCCCGCAACTGCGCATGATGATTCGCGAGGTCGAAGCCATGATGCGACGGGAAGTCACTTGGGATGAGTGGAACAATCTGGAGGGCGTAAGCCATCACGCCGGCTGGTGCAGAGCCACTCCAAATCACCGCCTTGTCCGACGAGTACGTTCAGCTCAGCCCGCTGATGGGCTTTGATCTCCCTCTTGAACTGGTAAACGAGGTTTTCGGAGGAAGCGAATTTGCCGGTCTGCGCGTTGCCGCTGGGCTTCGGCTTGACGACCCGCAGGAGAAGGGATTCAAGCTCTTTCAGGTGCTTGTCGCCGATGGTGAGATAGACGCTAAATCTGTCCCAATGTGGGGCGAGCCGGTCCTTCAAGTGCGCGTTCAGGCGCCAGCGAAGGTCACGCGCCAGCCCTATGTAATAGAGCTTGCCGCGCCGGTACAGCGCGTACACTCCCCGCCGTCCCACGACGTAGCGGCGGACAATGTGCAGATATTTTCCAGCGCATCCCGGCTGATGTTTTCAAGATGCTGACTGACCAGTTGGGCGGGTTTCGCCGTAGCTATGCACCTTCAATGAATTCGCGTTCGTCTTTGGTGATGCCGTAGAGATCGTAAACCAACTCGTCGATTTCGCGGTCGGTGGAGGCGATTTCGCGGCCAATGCGGTCGAGTTCGGAGGGCGCAAGTTTGCCGGAGTGCTTTTTCTTGTTCAGCTCCAACATGCGGTCCACCAGCGCCACCATCCTGTCGTGCCGGGTTTTGTCAGCGGGGTTGGAAAAGTCGATGGGGCAAATGGGGAGCCGTTCGATGTACTGGCGATTCAATGCAAGGTAGCCTCCGCGAAATGGAGTGCTCACCATTTTGAGATAGGCGTCCAGCAGCCTTGAGTTCAGCAAACCCAGGAGATACAGCGGGGAAAAGCCAACACCGGGGAGCAGCTCAATGCCGTATCCACCACCTCCCCCGGCGCCGCTACCGACGAAGTAGAAGACTCCCTCCATGTCGGCAGCGAAGGAAGCCCCCGTCCCGATCGAGGGCACGAGGAGCTTCGGCGTGTCAAAACGGGTGTGGTTTTTCTTGTATACGTATCCGTACCACTCACGACCCATGCGGCCTCTATTGCGAGCTGCCAGCCGCGGTCGATTCTGTTCAAGGTAATCCCAGGTCAAGGGAAATCGCCGCCTGTATTCCTTGGGTTCTATCAACACCGATTTCCCCTCAACTGTCTCATAGGGAAAGATCAGTCGCTTAGTGACGTCGGTCAAGGCGTAGCGACGAATGTTCAAGGATCCCTTTAGAAGTGCCTTCAGGTGATCGTCCTCGAACCAGTGGTCACGCCCGGTAGATTTGGAGGCGCATTTGACCCGCTTCCCCTTCCGTGTGATCTGTTCCAAGATGAACACGTCGTCCGCGTCGGTCTGTAGGCCCACAAAAAGGTCGGCGATACTACCAAGCTCCTGTGGAATCTTCCCCAACTTCTCAAAGAGCGCCCTGCCGTCTCCTACCACAAAATTCCAGTCGGACGCCGTAACTTTCGCGGCGGGAATTTTCCCTTTTGTGCTCCTCCCAGTCGCCCGCCACGCGTTCAGATCATTCACGCTTTCAAACTCGAACCTTTTGTTCCCGGACTTATCGAGAAACAGTAAGCACGTGTAATTCGTCGCACCCTCGAAGACCTGCTGGTCGCCAAAATGGACGACCTTGGACAGATACTCTCCGCCTCCAATCAATGATCGCAGGGCTTCTCCGTACTTAGCATTGAAAAACTTATGGGGGAGGATAAATCCCAGCTTCCCGGTGCGGTTGAGCACCTCAAGGCCGCGCTCTACAAAGCAAACGTAGATGTCATAATTCCCCGAAGCTGCCGCCTTATAGCGTTTCTTATAGTATTCCGCCTCAAATGGCGCCCACTCCTGAAGGGTCTGAACCCGGATATAAGGCGGGTTCCCGACGATGACATCAAACCCCCCGGACTTCATGATCTCGGGAAATCCCGTACGCCAATCGAAGGGATTAATCCGCTCCCCATTGTTGTTCTCAAAGAGCGTTCCTTGTCCGTGGTCATCCGGTCCGATGAGCGAATTGCCGCACATGATGTTGTATTTCAGCTCGGGCAACAGGGAGTGCTTAGGTGGTAGCAGCGATTTCTCGCCTTCCAGGGTCTTGAGGTAGAGGCTCATCATGGTGATCTCTACCGCTTGCGCGTCGATGTCTAAGCCGTATAGGTTGCTCCGTAGAATCCTGGCCTTCCGAGTCACAGAAAGGCGCGGCTCGCCGTTTTCGTCTTTGATCAGGTCGGGAAACATCGGGTGGACTCGCGCTTCCTTCGGGTGCTCGAGATACCATCTAATGTGATAGTCGATAAGGCAATGGAACGCGCCGATCAGGAACGACCCTGAGCCGCACGCTGGGTCGAGGATACGCATTTTCTCGATCTGTCTGGGCGTTTTGCCCTCGATAATCTTGCCGACCGTACTCTTAACGATGTAGTCCACGATGTACTTGGGCGTGTAGTAGACACCGCCCGCGTGGCGAACTTCCGGCTTCTCCTCGACACGTACCGTCTTGGCCGTGGGGCGGATGGTCTTGCCGAGGTAGCGCTCGTAAATCGAGCCGAGCAACTCGACGCCAATCACGTCGAAGCGATAAGGGCTTTTGGGCGGATAAAGCCGCTCGATGATGCGGGCCAGAATTTCCGAGTCAACCTGCGTTCTCTCCAGCAGTTCGTTGGGCTTAAAGATCTCGCCATTAAAATCTTCGTTGATCTTTTCGAAAAGCGGGCGGAGCCAGTCGAAGATATGGAGCTTGCCGCCGCGCGCCCGCCACTCCTCGGCAGCGGCGCGGAGCTGGTACCTCTCGATGATCCGCCGGTCTTCGGCAATACGGATGAAGACGATTCGGTCGAGGAGCCGCTGGACAACTTCGTTCAACTGCCGGGCCGTGAGGTCGCGATTGTTTTTGTAAATGTCCCTGGCCAGCTCCTCGCGCCAGCCGGTCATTTCCTCGAGCAGCTTCTCATCGGGCGGGATGCGCAGCCGCTCGGTGCGGCGGTCGCGCGGCAGCATGGCCTCGAGCGAGCCGCTGGCCACCCGCTCGGGCGAGAGTTCCCACAGCTTTTCAGCGTTCTCCAAGTAAACGGTGTATTTGAGCTTGAAGAGCAGGCCCTCGTCCGGCTTGCGCTCGTCGGGCGTGATTGAGGCGTCGTAAAAACGGAACTCCTCGAAGTTGGTCAGAACCACGAAGAAGACGGATTTCGTGCTCCACGCGTAGCCCTTGGCTTGGAGGATGTGATGCGGGTCGTCGAGTACTTTCGAAGCTGCCTTGGCTTCGACAAAAAACTTGGTCTGGCCGCTGATACGGAAACTGTAATCGGGGTAGCCGGGGGCATCGGATTCGCCGTGCTCGACCAGGACTTCGCGCTCGGAGTATGGCAGCCCGGCTCGGTTCTCCACGTCCCAACCCAGCGCCTTGAAGAATGGTGTGATGAAGTCGACTCGCGCCTGGGCCTCGGAATAGTCCTTGGACAAATAGTGCACGCGGTCTGACTCGAATCGGTGAATCAGTTCTTCGACAGTTGCTTTGAATGAGGTGAAGGAAGCAGACAATAGCCGCTCCTTTCGCTTCGAGCTGGTACCGTTCAGATTGGAGTGTAACTGAAGAGGGGTGGACGTGCAAGCCAAGTAAGCCCCCTCAACAATTCATGCTTGACAAGTTCCAGTTTGTCAGCTAGCATACTAGCGTATGATTACGCCGTGGAGCCCCCGCAAGAACCTAACCCACCTCAGCGCCTTTGCTTATCCCGGTGGGGAAACGCTCCCGCAGTCACCGAAAATGATTTATTGGCAGACCCATTCTGTCAACCATCGACTTTTGACAATGGGCTGCAATGCGAAAAGAGTTCTTTTTTGGCGGAACGACGCGGGAATGTCATTGAAAACAAAGGACCGCTGTGGAAAACTGGGGGACGAAGCGGGAATGTTGTGTGCGCCCCAACGGCGCGGATCGCCAGTGGGTGGAAGTCCCACCCAGATAGTTGTCGGTAAGTCTGGTAGCTGACAAGCGGCTTAGGCCGGCGACGGGCCGGACCGGGCCGAAGCCTTGTGA
>Ga0187860_1004815_pt1 | contig 9959 bp, 10 predicted proteins | sample June2016WEW_10_4_FD_132981 | JGI IMG/M metagenome (GOLD analysis project Ga0187860, IMG submission 132981) | Peatland microbial communities from SPRUCE experiment site at the Marcell Experimental Forest, Minnesota, USA - June2016WEW_10_40 | ecosystem: Environmental > Terrestrial > Soil > Wetlands... | reverse complement strand
GCACTGCTTTCCGGCCGTGCCGCGGCAGTGTTCTTCCATGAGGTATTAGGACACCGATTGGAAGGTCATCGCCAGCGGGGAGAGAATGAAGGTCAAACCTTCACCAAAAAGGTCAATGAGCCTGTGCTGCCGGAGTTTCTGAGTGTGATCGACGACCCCACCCAACGTGCCTTGAAAGGCGTGGACCTCGCCGGCTGGTACGAGTATGACGACGAAGGCGTGCCTGCCCGCCGCGTGGAAGTCATCAAGAATGGCGTGCTGAAGAGTTTCTTGATGTCGCGCATGCCCATCAAGGATTTTGGCAAATCAAACGGACACGGGCGCGCGCAACCGGGTTTGATGCCCACCGGACGGCAGGGCAACCTGATCGTGACTTCGTCGCGCACAGTCAAGGATGCGGAGCTACGCCATAAGCTGATCGAGGAGGTGAAAAGACAGGGCAAGCCCTATGGACTGTATTTCGAGGACATCGAAGGAGGATTCACGCTGACCGAGCGAGCATTACCCCAGTCGTTCCTGGTGTTGCCTATCCTCGTCTGGCGTGTTTATCCGGATGGTCGCCCGGACGAACTGACGCGCGGCGTAGATATCGTCGGTACGCCGCTGGCAGCGATGAGCCGCGTTCTGCTGACTGGCGAGAAAACTGAAGTATTCAACGGCATCTGCGGCGCGGAATCGGGCAGCGTGCCCGTTTCAGCCGCCGCCCCGGCGATGCTTTTCTCCGACATCGAGGTGCAGAAACGCGCCCATTCTCTCAACCGGCCGCCGATCCTGCCGCCACCCGGCTTCGAGGTGGGCGAATCCCAGGACGCCGCGAAGATTGGAGGCCGGCAATGAGCGCCAGATTGATAAGGCTGGCATGGGCCTTGATGGTGTGGTTCATTTTGTTTCTTGCCTCCACACTCGCACAACCTAAGGGGTCCCGGCCATCGACGACTGACGATCCCGTGCTCCGAGCGATGCAGAAGGAATTGGAACGCTCGAAATCACAACTCAAGCTGGAGCAGATGGCGGCGCCCTACTACATCGATTACCGGGTCGTAGACATGGAGGGGTACATCGCGGAGGCGACATTTGGCGCCCTGCGCACCAACCTCCACGCGCACTTCCGGTTTGTGCGTGTCGTAGTCAGGGTGGGCGACTACAAGCAGGACAGCTTCTTCGGACAGGGTGAGGGTGTGAGTGATTACATGCCGCTGGATGACGATGAACTCGCTCTGCGTCACCACCTGTGGCTCGCGACGGACAAAGCCTACAAGGCGGCTACCGAGGCTTTTGCCGCCAAGCAGGCACAACTGAAGCAACTCACTGTTGACCATCCGGTCGATGATTTCGCGCACGCTAAGCCGGTGCAGTTTATCGGGCCGCTGGTCAAGCTCGACGTTGATCCCGCTCCATGGCTCAAAACCCTGCAAGACGCATCGGCGCTATACAAGACCGACCCGCAACTCGAGTCCATTGATTCATCCCTCCAGTTCCAGACTGTAAATCGCTTCTTCGTTGACTCGGAAGGAACCGTCGTTCGCAGCGGCCAGGCGTCGTACCAGGCGTTCATCGCTGCGAGTACACAGGCGGCCGATGGCATGCAACTCCAGCGCTCGGCCACGTACGCCGTGCCCGACAGCAAAGAACTGCCTACCGCCGAAGAGTTTCTCGCGCGCGCCACAAAACTGCTAGGTGCCTTGAAAGACTTGCGCGCCGCACCGGTTGCCGACGAAGAATACCACGGACCGGTCCTGTTCTCGGCCGATGCGGCTTCCACCGTCTTTGCCGATCTAGTGGGCGAGAACATCCTCGGTCTGAAGCCGGGTTTGGGCCAGCCGGCTCGCACCAGGGGCGCCTTCGCCTCCAGCTATAAGAGCCGGGTACTTCCTGATTTTCTCTCCGCGGTCGATGATCCCACGCTGGCCTCGCTCAACGGCAAATCTTTACTGGGTAGCTACGAAGTGGATGATGAAGGAGTGCGGGCGATGCGGGTTCCGGTCATCGAAAAGGGGAAACTCGTGAACTATCTTCTGGGTCGTGAACCCATTATGGATTTCCCTGCCTCCAATGGTCACGGACGGGCCCGCATGCCGACTAACTCCCCGGGGCCCAGCCTGGGGACCATGCTGGTAAGTTCCTCTGAGCCCGTACCGCGGGAAGAGTTGAAGAAGAAACTCCTCCAGCTTTGCGAACAGCGGGACCTCCCGTATGGATATTACGTGGAAACGATGGCTGGGGTACGCGCGCCTCGGTTACTCTATAAGATATGGGTCAAAGACGGGCATGAGGAACTCGTTCGCGGGGCAGTGTTCGGCGACCTGGATGCGCGGGCACTTCGCAATGACCTGGTCGCTGCCGGCAGTGACCTGAACATCGAGAACCGAGTACTGAATGTTCCGCACAGCATCGTGACTCCTTCAATCTTGTTCGATGAGCTGGAAGTAAAGCGCCAGGATATACAAAAGTCAAAGCTTCCAGAATACACTGCTCCGCCAGCGGCCCGGGGCCAGTAAGCAGCTAGCGCAGGCTTTCGCGCCTCTCGGGACTCTGCGGCTTGCGGCCCGAGAACCGGAGGCGGCCGCAGAGTTCAGAAGTTTACTTTACCTTCGACGCCGCGCGGGATTGAGTTTAAACTATCTGCACCCGAGACTTTGAGTTACCGGCACAATGATGGGGCCTCGACAAATCACCCGACGGCCTCAGCGCCTCGAGGATTAACGCGCCCCTTACTCACCCACTTCAGACTTCATTCCGGTTTCAGTCCCTTTGCGATACTCATCCTTTTATTGCTCACTGTCATTCCCGCTACGTCAGCCCACGCGGAACAGTGGCAAAAGCTCACCGTGCAGGGATACGTCAACGATTTTGCCGGCGTGCTCAACCCGGCGACGGTGGAAGGACTTACGCGCCTGTGTACGGAAGTTGATCAAAAAGCCAGGGCCCAGATCGCACTGGTCACCATCAAGTCCTTGGATGGCGACGCGGTGGAAGACTTCGCCAATCACCTTTTTAAGAAGTGGGGCGTCGGGTACAAGGGGACGGACCGTGGCGTGATGGTCCTGCTTGCGGTCGGTGATCACAAGTACTGGACGGAGGTCGGTTACGGCCTCGAACCCATCCTTCCTGACGGCAAGGTGGGTGGTTTCGGACGCGATATGGTTCCGCTGTTGCGCCAGGGCGACTACAACAGCGCCGTCCTGCAAATGGCGAGCCAGATCGCCGAGGTAATTGCGCAGGACAGTCACGTTTCCCTGGGTAGTCTGGCCCAATCCCGTGCCGCGGCTCCTCCTGGCCGCGAAGGCCAGGGGCAACAATTGCATCTGACTCCCGGGGGGATTATTGTTCTTCTCATCATTTTGATTGTCGCGGCACCCATCCTACTCAGGTTGCTTGGCCCTTGGTTCTTATTGTCCTTGTTGACTGGAGGCATAGGGCGTGGAGGCTCGGGCGGGTGGGGTGGTGGCGGGTTTGGCGGAGGCGGCGGAGGCTTCGGGGGTTTTGGTGGAGGTTCCTCGGGCGGGGGTGGGGCCGGCGGAGGCTGGTAACAACACACTCTGGAGTGCGGCAGCTTGCTGCCGCTTTCTCCCGCTCTGCGGGACAGCTTGCTGGCCGTGCACCGGAGCGTGGTACTTGGACAGGTGCGGTGCGAGCAAGCTCGCGGGAAAAAAGCGGCAGCAAGCAGCCGCACTCCAGAGTCGGGGAGCGAGAACCATGATTGCAGAGCAAAGCCTGACAGACCTGGTAACCAGATTGAAGAATGCCGCGGGAAGCAATCTGCTATCCGTAATACTTTATGGGTCCGCGGTAACGGATGAGTTCCAGCCCAAGCATTCCGACTTGAATGTTCTTTGCATTATGCGGGAGCTTGGCAAGGAGGAATTAAGCAAGTTGCACGCCGCTTCGACCTGGTGGGCCAAAAAGGGACACCCCGCGCCGCTGTTCTTCACACTGGGCGAGCTTCACCGTTCCGCCGACGTTTTCGCCATCGAACTGGTGGACATCAAAGCGGCGCGCCGGATTCTTTATGGCGAGGATGTAATTGTCTCGCTCCACGTTCCCATGCATCTTCACCGCGTGCATGTGGAAAGGGAGTTGCGAAACAATACCTTGCGCTTGCGCCAACGCTACGTGATGCATCCCGCGGATTCCCGCAAAACCCTGGAACTGATGCTCTCATCCATCTCCACGTTTGTCGCGCTCTTCCGGCACGCGTTGATCGCTCTGGGAGAGGATCCACCGCCCACCAAGAGGGCTACGGTAGACCGTCTGGGGTCTGTGCTGGGATTCGATCCCTCTCCCTTTCACACCCTGCTCGACATTCGTGAAGGGCACAAACGTGAACGTGATGTGGATGCCCAAACAACCTTCGACAAATACCTGAACGGGATCGTCAAGGCCACGGAAGAGGTTGACCGCCGGCTGGCACTTGTACCGGCAGATGAATAAAAAGGCAATTCTGGTAGGCGCCCAAATATTCTGGCCGCTGAGAATAGAGGAGGAACAACATGAAGATACTGCTGGCTGTGCTAGGAATGTTGATGCTGATCGGCCTCATCCTGGGAGGAACTTACGTCAGCAGCCGGAACGAAATGGTCCGTAAGAACGAAACCCTCAAACAAGCTTGGTCGCAGGTGGATGTGGTGCTGCAACGGCGCGCGGACCTGATTCCGAACCTGGTGGCTACCGTGAAAGGCTATGCGCAGCAGGAGGTGAAAGTGTTCGGAGACGTCGCCAATGCCCGCGCGGCCTTGTTGAATGCCCGGACGCCGGCAGACAAGATTGCTGCGAATGGCCAATTGGATGGCGCCCTGGGCAGGCTGCTGGCCATCGTCGAGAACTACCCCAATCTCAAATCCAATCAGAACTTCCTGGCCCTGCAGGACGAGCTGGCCGGAACCGAAAACCGCATCGCCGTCGAACGCCGCCGGTATAACCAGGCCATCCAGGATTACAACACCTACATCGGCTTGTTTCCCAATAACATCTTTGCCCGATGGGCTGGGTTCCAGAGGAACAATGATTATTTCGCGGCCTCAGTAGCTGCGCGCGAGGCACCCAAGGTTGATTTCAGCACCCCCAAGCAGTAAACCACGAAAGCGCCAAACAAGAAGCAGGCAGTTTTGTTACTCGTCTTGGTGGTGAAGACTTTGGATGGAGGGGCTCGGGTCCTGGGCCGGGCACGCTGTGAACGGCCCAACAAAGGGATGCAGCCGAGCGGAGACCGCTTGGCCAAGCTTGGTCAGCGATGGTTACGTTTCGAGGCGTGGGTTTCGGTCACGAAGGACTAGGCCCCGATGTATTTCGCATAGACGCTTCGAGCCACCGCCGGGTCGTGCGTGCCTTTCACGATTGCCCGGCCATCGGGGAAAATCGTCAATTCGTAGGCGTCCACTGAGAAAATCAGCAGGAATTCGTTGGAGCGCACGCGGCCAAACTTCTCCAGGCGAGTTTTCAACTCCGCCAGGTCCAATTGGCGCGACGTGGCTGGGTGGATCTGCACGGAATCGCGCCCGCAAAGGCCGGTATGTGTCGGCCCGGTGCGGTTGAGGTAGGCAAACTCTCTGGCGCCGCAAACTCGGCACTGAGGGTCTCTGCGAGGCCGGACCACCTGGAACTGGTTCGTCCAGATGTCATAAGCGAGCATTGCCCCGTGCAGTTCCTGTTGGCGGCCCATAAGGATTTTGAGCGCCTCCGTCACCTGGATGGCCGCCGCCCAGGAAACCGCCGGGCCGATCACGCCCACCGTGTCACACGTGTCATAGGTGCCCTCGGGCGGACTGGGGAAAACGCAGGCCAAGCAGGCCGTGCTGCCGGGTAGGATGGTCATGGTGGTGGCGTAGCTGGCCACCACGGCGCCGTAAATCCAGGGAAGGGCGAGTTTCACCGAGACATCGTTCAACAGGTAGCGCGCCTCGAAGTTATCCGTTGCGTCCAGGACCACCTGGAAACCGGCAACGAGTTTTTCGATATTCCGGTTGTCCACGTCTTCAACCACCCCCTCGACTTGAACGTCGGAATTGATCTGTTTCAGCTTGCGCGCCGCGGCGATGGCTTTCGGCAGGCGCTCCCGGGCGTCCGCCTCGTCGTAGAGGATCTGACGCTGGAGGTTCGATTCCTCTACAAAGTCGCGGTCCACGATGCGCAGCGTTCTCACGCCCGCGCGGGCGAGTGCGTTAGCCTGGGCAGTCCCAAGCGCCCCGCAACCTAGTATCACCGCCTTGCTTTCGAGGAGCTTCTCCTGCCCATCCGCACCGATCGGAGGAAATAGAATCTGACGGGAATATTTTTCGCGGTTCATCATTCCAACTCGAGCCGTTGATATGAGGCCCTCAGGCTTTCGTCCTTGTATAAGAGTGTAATCTGAAGGCTAGCATTCTCAGGGTCGGTTTCTCAACATATTAGAACTCCGGGTAGTGGGTCAATTTGATGCTGTAGCGGCGATCCCGCGTCTGCGGGATCGCCAAATGGCGGCGTAAAGCCGCCTCTACATCAAATTGACCCACTACACAACTGCACGCAGGATTGGATGCTTTCTCGCATCAAAAAAATTCTGGACGGGCGCAAGGCGTAGAGCGATGATTAAGGCAACCGAATGTCCAGCGGCAAGGTATCCTGCCCGGGTTCGATGTCCGGGCCCGACCACCTGCCAGGTGTCTTGCAAAATGACCGAGCCATTGCCATTTGAAGAAGAACGCCGATTTATGATCGAAGTTCAACTGCGGCATCGCGGCATCCGCGATGAAAGGGTTCTGGATGCCATGTTCCAGGTACCGCGCCACGAATTTGTCCCGTCACCTCTAGTGAAGGCTGCTTACGATGATCGGCCCTTGCCGCTCGGCGAAGCGGAGACCATTTCCCAACCCTATATTGTGGCGGCCATGACTGAAGCAGCCGATGTGCAGCCAGGAGACAAGGCGCTGGAGGTGGGAACAGGGAGCGGGTATCAGGCAGCCATCCTTGCCTATCTGGGCGCAAGAGTTTACACCGTTGAACGCAATGCCGTGCTCGCCAAATCGGCAGGCGAGCGGCTTGCACGCCTCGGGTACGACGGAGTGGAAGTCATCGCGGGTGACGGTAGCGAGGGCTATCCACCCGCAGCGCCTTATGCGATCATCCTCGTCACCGCCGCCGCACCGCTTGTCCCCCCCGCCTTGCTCGACCAACTGGCAGAAGGAGGCCGCTTGGTGATTCCTGTGGGAGACCTCCGGCACCAAGACCTCCTGCTCAACCTCAAACAGGCTGGACAAATCAAGACGCGCATGCTCGACCCGTGCCAGTTTGTGCCGCTCATCGGGAAAGGCGGCTGGCCCGAAAGAGAAGGGCGGTTGATGTAGATTCGTGCCAGCCGGTGCGATTTTTCTTGACTCGAATTCAGCCGGACTTTATTATCGCTTTAACGCTAGAAAGGAGGTGATCCATGTCGATAGAAAGTAACCTTAGCGAGGGTGCTGAGGCTTAAGGCGTCAAGCACGTGCCCCTTTGTGGGAACCCTTCGCTAGCGAGAAAGGGTGAGTGGCAGGGCGCTGCGCGGCGCCTTTCTCCGGAACGAGCTACGGAGAAGAGCCAAACCCAATCAGTATCCCGGGCCCCTGGTCATGCGGTCAGCGCACGGCCAGGGGCTTTTCATTTTTCTGGCAGTCGCACCCATGCGAAGCAGCTTTGCCCTTTACCGCACCATATTCTATACTGACTTAACCCAACGGGTGGGTTTAGCATATATACGCTGTATACATGCAGATTGTGGCTCAAGCACTGAGATGAGCCAAGACGCCAAAGCAGACTAGGCAACAGTGGGGAAGTATCATGGCACGTCCAATTGAAGCAACACCCGTGTTGAAGGGTAAAGACGCGAAGGTGTTTCTCGAGCAAACCAAAATCAAGGAGCCTATCTCCGTTGAACGTATGCTTTGGCTGGCAACACTCGTCAAAGAAGGCAAAGCTGCGGAAAAGTAGGTTCCTTACTCACGGGATATGCCCGTTTCTTTAGCCAACCTGCAAATAGTATCCTTTGATCCAAAGACGCATAATGTTAGCAGTTTTGGTTGTGGCGATTCCGATCTAAACGAATTCCTGAAGAATGACGCTGCTAGGTACCAGGGTGAGCACCTTTCCCACACTCGGTTGGCCTTTCTGAACGGTGCTATTGTTGGTTACATTACATTTCTGGTCGACTGCATCATCCTAAAGACTGGTGAGAAAAGGCGTCTTTTTGATTTTCACCAATCCATCTATACATTTCCCGCCCTCAAGATTGGAAGAATCGGCATTCAGAAAGAATCACAAGGGAACCGCATTGGAACCCAACTCTTAAAATATGCCATCAGTCTAACCGTTCGATTGAATCAAGAACTGCATATCGGGTGTCGATTCATTACGGTCGACGCATATCCGAAATCTATCGGATGGTACGTGAAGAACGGATTTGTATACAACAAGGAATATGCCGCCCCCAAAAAGACTCATCCGAGTATGAGGTACGATATTCTGAAGAGTCCTAAGATACCTTGAAATCTTGTCCAGATGTTCGGCTTCCGAACGCCTATCATGGCACTTTCATTTCCACTTATTTTTCAATCTGCACCACTACCCAACCAACGCTTTGATTGACACACATAAGGCGCCGTCCCTATAATGAACGATTCGAGTATCAGACGAGAGGTTAATCTATGTACGCGATCTTGCGAACAGGCGGGAAGCAATACAAAGTGTCGCCGGGTGATGTGATCCGGATCGAGGAAGTGGCGGCCGAATCGGGTTCAACGATCGAATTCAACCACGTCTTTGCGGTGCGAAAAGAGAGCCTTGTCGTGGGATCGCCTTTGGTCGAAAACGCGAAAGTGAGGGGGACAATCCTGAGAAATGCCCGAGCACCCAAAATCCGGGTATTGAAGTACAAGCGGAAGAAGCAATACCGCCGCACCATCGGCCACCGGCAAGGTTTCAGCGAGGTGCTCATCCAGGATATCGTGACGAACTGACAAGCAGCTCGGAAGAGGATTCCCATATGGCACACAAGAAGGGACAAGGAACTTCGCGCAACGGGCGCGACTCCAATGCGCAGCGGTTAGGGGTCAAGCGCTTTGACGGCCAATTTGTTACCGGCGGGTCAATTCTTGTTCGCCAGCGTGGCACTCGGTTACAGCCTGGAGACAATGTTGGCATCGGCAAGGACGACACCCTCTTTGCTAAGGTTTCAGGCGTAGTCCGATTTGAGGATAAGGGCCATTCCGGCCGGTTCGTGAGTATTCTGGTTCCCTCAACGAATTGAGTGTAGCGCCGACCCCGCAGGCGCGGGGTCGGCAGGTGCCCCGACGAGTCGGGGCGCTACGTCGAACCAGACCTTCAGAGGTCTCTTGCGGAAGCTAACGAGCACCCATTTCCCCACAAAACGGCCAAGCAGCTTTGGGATGGCGCCACCGCCTGGGGCTTGGCTATTTGTCCTGCCGACTGTGACTCAACGTGTTCATTGACGAAGCCAAGGTTCATGTTGCCGGCGGCCAGGGCGGAAATGGTTGTGTGGCCTTCCGCCGCGAAAAGTTCGTGCCTCGTGGCGGACCCAGCGGGGGCGACGGTGGCCGGGGCGGCGATGTCACCTTCGAATGCTCCGAAAACGTGAATACGCTGCTGAAGTTCCGGTACAACCGCCTTTTCCACGCGGGCCGGGGAGGGCACGGGGAAGGGTCCAACCGGCACGGTCAGGATGGTGAGGATCTTACCGTAACGGTGCCTGTCGGCACCATGGTCTACGACGCCGGCACTGAGGAAAAGCTCTGGGATTTCGACACTCCCGGCCAGCGCATCCTGGTTGCAAAAGGAGGACGGGGCGGCAGGGGAAACGCCCAATTTGCCACCTCCACGCATCAGGCCCCCCGCCGGGCGGAGCCGGGCAAACCAGGTGAGGAACGAGACTTAAAGCTCGAACTCAAGCTTCTGGCGGATGTTGGACTGGTGGGCTTCCCCAACGTGGGCAAATC
>Ga0187860_1004811_pt1 | contig 9966 bp, 4 predicted proteins | sample June2016WEW_10_4_FD_132981 | JGI IMG/M metagenome (GOLD analysis project Ga0187860, IMG submission 132981) | Peatland microbial communities from SPRUCE experiment site at the Marcell Experimental Forest, Minnesota, USA - June2016WEW_10_40 | ecosystem: Environmental > Terrestrial > Soil > Wetlands... | reverse complement strand
GTGTGAGGGATCAGGTGATCCAGGGCTCGTCCTCGTCCCCCGTGGCGGTCGGGTCGGAGTCTCCATTTCCTTAGCCGGCGCCGTAGTCGGGGCCCGGCGGGTACTGGGGGTACTCGGGAGACTGGGGGTACTCGGGAGACTGGGGGTACTCGGGAGACTGGGGGTACTGCGGCGCTGCAGCGCCACCACCGCCGGCTGGCCAACCTCCCGCCGGAGGGGCGCCTGCAGCGGAAGCAGTGAGGATCGCCCGGATGTCGCCGCTCATCCGGAACACGACGGTGATGGCCTCGAGAACGACTCGGGCGTAGACGAGCTCGAGTATGTAGAGGGTAGGCACGAGGATGATGGCGATGACGATGAGGATCGGATTCCCAGTGAAGATCGCTCCGACCAAGTAGACCGCCGCGATGAGCGACGCGAGGATCACCGTCAGCCAGTAGAGGAACTTGACGGCGCCTTCCCCGAGGAAGCTCTTGAACTCCATGTCGTACAGCGTCCCGAGGAGATTTGGCGGCATTCCGATCGGACGCTGCCGAGCGTCGCCTTCTGGCATGCGCATGCATCCTCCTCCGTTGGGCTCGTGGGTGGCAACGGCAACCGTACGCTGCTCACCGCGCTTTAGCATGGCTTTCCGTGGCCACCTACCTCCTGCTCGACGGACACTCGCTCGCGTTCCGGGCGTGGTTCGCGCTCCAGGAAGCGGACCTCACGACGGTGTCGGGACAGAAGACCGCCGCAGTCTACGGCTTCGCAGGCATGCTGGGCCGGCTGCTGGAAGACCATTCGCCGACGGGCATGGCGGTGGCTTTCGACCTGCCGGAGCCGACGTTCCGGGACGCCATCGCCGACGACTACAAAGCCGGCAGAGCTGAGACACCCGAACCGCTGCGCGAGCAGATCGACCTCATCCGGAGGATGGTCGAGACGATCGGCGTTCCAGTCGTCGAGGTACCCGGCTACGAGGCGGACGATGTCATTGCCACGCTGGCCACTTCGCTCGAGCAAGCCGGGCACGACGTGATCATCGTGACGGGCGATCGTGACTCCTACCAGTTGGTCAAGGACCCTCACATCAAGGTGCTCTACAACCGGCGCGGCGTGACGGACTACGTCCTGTACGACGAGGCGGGCATCGAGGAGCGCACCGGTGTCACGCCCGAGAAGTACCCGTTCCTTGCCGCCTTGCGAGGCGACCCCTCGGACAATCTGCCGGGAGTGCCCGGCGTGGGGGAGAAGACCGCAGCCAAGCTCGTGAACTCCTACGGGGACGTCGACAACCTGTTCGCCCATCTCGACGAGCTGACGCCGAAGCTGCGGCAGTCGCTCCTGGCGTGTGAGCCTCGTGTCCGGCAGAACTTCGCCCTCACACCGCTCGTGCGTGACGTGCCGGTGGGCTGCGAGCTCGAGCAGATGAGGTTCGGGCGCTCGGACCGAGCCGCCATGAACAGCCTGTTCACGTTGCTCGAGATCAAAGGGCCTCGCGACCGGATAGTGAAAGGCCTGGACCGCTTGGAGGCTGCGAGCGCTATCGCGGTCCATGACGGCTCCGCCGAGGGCGACGGGGAAGCGGCCGGGCCGGTCGTGACCGTCGAGGTGACTGCGCTCGACGAGATCGCCGGCGCCGCTACGTGGCTCGCCGCGTTGGCGGCTGGCGAGAGCTGGATCGCGGTCGAGCCGGAGTGGGCCGGCCTGCCCGGTCGTTCCGCCCTGGTGGGGCTGGCGCTCTGCCGCGTCCCGTCACCTACCCCGGCCGGCGCCGACGAGCCGACGACGCTCGAGGTCGGGTGGCTGCCGGGCGAACTGGTGGCTGAGCCGGCGCTGGCGGATTCGCTTCAAGCGATCTTCGGCCTCCGGGCGGCCGACGACGCAGCCGATCTGTCGGGTCCCGATGCGCCCGAGACCCTCGTTGGTTACACGACGGCCGGCGGGACGGGCCACAGCACGGGCCGAGTCGTCGCCCATCGGGCGAAGGAGTTGATGCGAGCCCTCGAGCCGATCGGCATCGAGTTCACCGGCTTGGGCCTCGATACGGCGGTCGCCGGCTACCTCGCCGACCCGCGCATCGGCCAGGCCACCCTCGAGCGGCTGGCCGAGGCGGTGTCGGGGTTGGCGGCGGGAGCGGAGGATCGTTTCTCGGCCGCCCGCGTGGGGGTTGCCGGGGGCGGCGGGCGAGGGCGGGCGGAGCAGTTGGGTTTCGACCTGGTGGGCGACGAGGCCGAGCCGGCGAGCCCCGTGGCCGAGGCGGCGGCGCAGCGCGTCGCGCTCATCGCCGAGCTCGTGCCGTTGCTCCGCAAGGCGCTGGTCGACGCCGGGGCGGAGTGGCTATACCGGGAGGTCGAGCAACCGCTCGTCCGAGTGCTGGCCAAGATGGAGCTCGCCGGGATCGCCGTCGACGTCGAGCGGCTCGAAGCGATCAACCGGGAGATGACCGAGCAGGTCACGACGCTCGAGGCAGAGGTGCAGCGCCTGGCGGGGGAGGACTTCAACGTCAACTCCACGGCGCAACTCCGCCACATCCTGTTCGACAAGCTGGGTCTCGTTCCCCAGAAGAAGACGAAGACGGGGTACTCGACCGACGCGCAGAGCCTCGAGAAGCTGCGGGGCCGGCACGACATCATCGACACGCTCCTGGCCTACCGCGAGGTCGAGAAACTCCGCTCCACCTACGGCATCGGCCTCCTCTCCGAGGTCGCCCCGGACGGGCGTATCCATGCCAGCTTCAACCAGACCGTCGCCCGCACGGGGCGGTTGTCCTCCGACCAGCCGAATCTGCACAACATCCCGGTGCGGAGCGCGCTCGGACGCCGCTTCCGCGAGGCCTTCGTGCCGGCCGAGGGGTCTGAGCTTCTGGTCGCCGACTACGACCAGATCGAGCTCCGTGTGATCGCCCACCTGGCAGAGGATCCGGGGCTGATCGAGGCGTTCCGGACCGGTGTGGACATTCACGCGGCCACGGCCTCACGGGTGTTCGGGGTGGAGACTTCCGAGGTCACGACGGCCATGCGGTCGAAGGCGAAGATGATCTCCTATGGGCTGGCGTACGGGATGGAGGCCTACGGGCTCTCGCAACGGCTGTCAGTCCCGGTGGAGGAGGCGGCGGCGATCCTCGACCAGTACTTCGCGGCGTTCCCGAACGTGAAGGCTTACATGACGCGGACCGTCGGCGAGGCCCGCCTTCGCGGGTACACCGAAACGCTGTTCGGGCGGCGCCGCTACCTTCCCGAGCTCGACTCGCCGAACTTCCGGGTTCGCCAGGCCGCCGAGCGGCAGGCGATGAACGCCGGCATCCAGGGCCTCGCCGCCGACATCTTCAAGGTGGCACTCGTACGTCTCGACGACGAGCTTGACCGGCGTGGCCTCGTCAGCCGTGTGGTGCTCCAGGTCCACGACGAGATCCTGGTCGAGAGCGTGCTGAGCGAAGCCGAGGAAGTCCGGGACCTGACGGAGTCGGTCATGAAGTCGGCCTGCGAGCTCGCTGTGCCGCTGGCCGTTCACGTAGCTCACGGCCGGAGCTGGGCTGACGCCAAGGACGTGGCTGGGGCCGCAGGCGCGGAGGAGGGGGAGGAGCTGGACTTCGACCTCGACCCCGTCGGAGCTTGAGCCGGGGACTGTTCGGCCCAGCCGGACGCCCGCTCACGGCCCCGACCTGGGCTGGTATACGATCGTTGATTGCCGTCTGATCGGTCGGAGCGTGCCCTGGCGCTCGACTACTGCCCGGTCGGCTGCGATCACATCCCATTCGAGTAGCTGGCGGCGTGTCGCTGTCTGCCGTTCAGCCCTGAGAGTTGTCCGAAGAGAGCGATTACACCTGATGTCTGTTACGAGTTCCACACTCAGTTCGAGTCCCGAGGGCCAGTCACGTTTTGGGACGTTCGACTCGATGGGGACCTACATCCCTGCTCAGATCACCGAGGACGACCTCGGTGGCATGTCTTTCGAAGAGGCGATCGACGGAACGATCGTCGAGTTCGAGGACGGCGACATCGTGAAGGGCACGATCGTGAAGGTCGATCGCGACGAGGTGTTGCTCGATATCGGCTTCAAGTCCGAAGGTGTGATCCCAGCTCGGGAGCTCTCCATCCGCCATGACCTCGACCCGCACGAGATCGTGTCGGTCGGCGATGAGATCGAAGCGCTGGTGCTCCAGAAGGAGGACAAGGAAGGCCGGCTCATCCTCTCGAAGAAGCGTGCCCAGTACGAGCGCGCCTGGGGTGACATCGAGCGGATCAAGGAGTCGAGCGGGGTCGTCAAGGGGCCGGTCATCGAAGTCGTGAAGGGCGGGTTGATCCTGGACATCGGGTTGCGTGGCTTTTTGCCGGCTTCGCTGGTCGAGCTACGCCGTGTCCGCGACCTCCTGCCGTACATCGGCAGGGTCCTCGAGGCCAAGATCATCGAGCTCGACAAGAACCGCAACAACGTCGTGCTGTCCCGCCGTGCGTGGCTCGAGGAGACCCAGCGCGAGCAGCGTGGCGAGTTCCTCGTCAACTTGAAGCCAGGCGAGGTCCGCAAGGGCACTGTCTCCTCGGTCGTGAACTTCGGTGCGTTCGTCGACCTCGGCGGCATGGACGGGCTCGTGCACGTCTCCGAGCTGTCCTGGAAGCACGTCGACCACCCGTCGTCGGTCGTACAGGTCGGTGACGAGGTCACCGTGCAGGTGCTCGACGTCGACCTCGACAAGGAGCGGATCAGCCTTTCGCTCAAGGCCACGCAGGTCGACCCGTGGCAGGAGTTCGCCACGAACCACCGCGTGGGCGAGCTGGTCTACGGCAGGATCACCAAGCTGGTGCCGTTTGGTGCGTTCGTGCAGGTCGGCGATGGCATCGAGGGTCTCGTGCACATCTCGGAGATGGCGGCGCACCACGTCGACCTCCCTGAGCAGGTCGTCACGCCAGGCGAGGAGCTGTGGGTCAAGATCATCGACATCGACCTCCAGCGCCGCCGGATCAGCTTGTCCATCAAGCAGGCGGCCGAGGGTGGCATCGTTGCCGAGGAGTACCAGGAAGCCTTCGGCGAGCACGCCTACGACGAGCAGGGCAACTACATCGGCAGCTACGACTACACAACGGAGTTCACGCCCGAGAACGAGAGTCAGGCGGCGTGGGCGGAGTTCACCCTGTCGCAGACTGTGGCGGCCGAAGCAGCCGCAGCCGCCGAGGCCGCAGCTGCGGCCGGAACAGCGACCGAGGCTGCGCCAGCTGAGGCTGCTGCGCCAGCTGAGGCTGCGCCAGTTGAGGCTGCTGCGCCAGTTGAGGCCGCTGCGCCAGCTGAGGCTGCTGCGCCAGCTGAGGCTGCGCCAGTTGAGGCTGCTGCGCCAGCTGAGGCTGCGCCAGTTGAGGCTGCTGCGCCAGTTGAGGCTGCTGCGCCAGCTGAGGCTGCTGCGCCAGTTGAGGCTGTGCCAGCTGAGGCCGAGACTGCCCTCGTTGCCGAGCCACAGGCCCAGGTAGCGGAGGTCGCGGAGGTCGCCGCCGAGGCGAGCGAGCCGGCAGCCGACGAGCCGGCAGCCGACGAGCCCCAGCCGGCCGAGTAACCAGCCGGCCGCGCGCGGCCGCGCGTCACCGCCGACGACAACGCTCCTGCCAGCGGACCGACGAGACTCATCCTGTGCCGGGCGGCCCGTCGTCCGGCGGCCCGTCGTCCCACTCCCGCAGGAGCCCGAACCGGACCATGAGATCTGGTCGCAATGGCGCCGGCCGAGACGCCAGCACTCGGCCCGCCGGCCCGACGAACCGGATCTCTCCTGCCGGGTCGCCCTCGATCGCCCATCCGCCTTCGTGCACGACGCCGTGATGGCGCCGGCACAGCTGTAGGAGATTGCTGGGATCCGTTGGACCGCCGTCGGTCCAGTGCTCGATGTGATGTCGGTCGACCCAGCCCGTCCTCGGGCAACCGGGCCAGCGGCAGCCTCCGTCCCGGAGGCTGAGAGCCCTCCGGAGCCACCAGGGAACCACCCGGCTGAGGCGACCGAGGCCGATGACCTCGCCCCGCTCGTTCTCCTTGACCATCTGGAATCGGCAATCGCACATCAACCTGCGCGCGGCCTCAGCAGCGATCTGGTGAGTGCCATCGAGCTCGGCGTGACCGTCGACGCCGGCGAGCGTGAGCGAATCGACATGGCAGACGACGGTGGCCACGTCGGCCTCGCCTTCCGCCTCGGCGTTCAGCGCCTGCGACGCCACCTGCACGAGCGCATCGGCAAGGCGTGCGTCGAGTGGCTCGAACCGCCCGGTCTCCGGGGCCTTGGGCGACTGCTGTGCAAAGCGCCGCAGTGCCTCCTCGACCACGGCGCCGGCATCGCCATAGAGGCGGCCGAAGAGGTTGAGCCACTCGTCCTCCCAGAACATGCGGAGCGACCGAGCCTGCTGCGACTGATGTGCCTCCCGGCGAGTGATCGTGCGCAGCCGCCGAGCGACCGTCCGGCACTGCTCCTCCGACCAGCCCGGCGCCTCCTCCGCCAGAAACCCATCCGTCTCCTCATCGGCAACCCTCACCAGCGGCTTCAGCTGGTCGATGCAGAGATCTCCCGCCTCGTAGGCGGCATCGAGATGGGGGAGCGCCGGCAGCCGCGATGCCAGCAAGACCAAGCCGGCGGCGTGCTCCCGGCTCATGCGGTACCGCTCGACAAGCCAGTCCGACATGGTCCGCGCACCGTCCTCGCGATACAGCTCGCGAGTGTCCAAGTAGCGCACCTCGTCGACGATCCGTCGCTCCGCGGCGGCGACCAGCGCGAACAGCTGGTCGAGGGCGTAGACCACGTCATCCGACGTGCGACCCTCCAGCTCGGCGGACGGCTCGAGGGTCTCCATCGAGCCGTCGTCGGCGTCCCATTCCGGCTCTCCGGCCTCCGGTGCGGGTTCAGAGACCGACGGTGGTCGCTCCTCCTCCAAGGCGCAGATGAAGATTCGGTGCTTCAGCGCCTCGCCCTCGCAGGTGGCCGTTGCCATAGTTCGAGTATATCGGATGTATACGAACAGGTGTTCGTAATTCGCCGGAATTCGTTGGAGTTTCGCAGCACCCTGACTCCCCGACACTGTTCCCTCGAGGCCCGCAACGCGGGCGACGGCGACGTGCCGTCAGCAGTCACTTCGCTCCTTGCTCGAGCCCCGCCGCTCGATTCAACCGCTCCAGGAAGGGCCTGGCTCCGAGCTCGCTGAAGATGTCCCGAGACTCCTTGGCGACGGTGGCGTCCGGGTGGTCGGGGCCGAGCAGCACGACGAGGTCGAGCTCGCACAGCGCAAGGTCGAGGGTGGAGTCGAGCGCCCGCCAAGCCTCGATGGCCTTCCGGTAGGTCTCGGCCGATTCCTCCACTCGCTCTTCGAGGGCGGCCAGCCCGGCCTCCGTGGTGAGGCGCTGGGCCGCCATCCACCGGCCGCGAAACCCCCCCATCGCCGACAGCGCCTCTCGCGCACCCTCGACGTCGCGCAGCCAGAGACAGGCGCGTGCCTGAATCGCCAAGGAATGCGGGCTGTTGATCCCCAAGGGCTCGAGGGCCACGCCCTCGGCCGCCTCCCGCCGGGCCGCTTCGAGGTCACCGGCCGCCAAGCTCACGTGAGAGCGAGCGCTCAAGTACGTGGTGCGAGCGGCGAGGAACTCGCTGGCAGCCATGCGTTCACGGGCTTCTTCGAGGCGCGCCGAGGCTTCTGCCACGTCGCCCGTGAATGCCGCCAGCATCGCCTCTTCGCAGTCGAGTTGCCCCTCCTGATCTGACGGAAACACCCTCTGTCGAAGTTCGGTGATGGCGACCCGTGCCCGGCTCCACTCCCCGAGGAAGAGCGCCATCTCGGCAGTGTCGGCCAACTTCCATCTCTCGAGGCGTCGGTCTCCTGCGCGTCTGGCCAGCTCCGCCGACTCGATGGCGGCGGAGAGCCCCTCGCGGAGGTCTTCGTCCGCGGCAAAGATGCTCAGATGACTCCGAGCCTCCGCCTGTTCCATCAGGGAACCGGCTGCGTCGGTGAGGCCCAGCCACCCTCGGGCGAGCATGACGGCTTCCCGGTGACGCCCGAGGTTGTACAGCGCGTAGGACTTGGCGCCGATCGCCCGGGCCAATAGCGTGATGTCGTCGAGCTTCTCGGCGAGGACGAGGGCCGTCTCGGACCATTCCAGCGCACGTTCGGGTGACCCGACGAGGCTGTGTGCGCTGGCCAACTCGCAGGCGAGGTCGGCCATCACGCGCTCGTCGCCGTCTTCGCCGACGCCTTCGAAGGCACGCTCGGACCGCTCGATGGCGTCGGAGAAGCGGGTCAGGCCTTGGAGAACGCGAGCCAACCCGGCGGTGGCACGGCCGACGGCGTTGGTGTCGCCCGCTGCGTCGTAGTAGGCGATGGCCTCCTCGAGATACGGCAACGCCTTGTCGTAGGCCGTTGCCCGGCCGGCGGCCTCGCCGGCGGCCTCGAGGAGGGCGGCCCGGTCTGCCCCGGCCGCCGTCATGTCCAAGCCTTGCTCGAAGAAGTCGAGCGCCTGCTCGGGGGAGCCGAGCGAGAGGGCACGTCGGCCGGATCGCGAGAGCCACTCCCGGGCACTTGCGGCGAGGGTCTCAGCCTCGCCCTCGGGGGCGGCCCGGTGCGCCTCGACGTAGTGGGCGGCCACGATCCCGGTGAGCTCCTCGTCGCCGAGGGACTCGAGGTGGCGGGCGACGACCATGTGCTTGGCGCTGCGGTCGCGCCGCGACAGCGTGGCGTTGGCCACCTCGGCGATGAGGCCCTGCACAAAGCCGTGCTGGCCCCGCTGGGGCGAGCGGGGGTCGGTGTCGAGGAAGAGGAACTCCTTGCGGACGAGGTCCCGGAGATGGGCCTCCAACGTCGGGAGATCTCCACCGTGCACCACGGCCACGGACTCAGTCGAGAAGATCCTTCCCAGAATGGTGGCATCTTCCAACAGCGACCGCTGCTCTGTTGACAGCGTGTCGAGTCGAGAGGCGATGAGGGCGTGCAGGGTGTCGGGGATCTGGAGGGGCCCGAGCTCGCCGGCGACGCTGAAGGTCCCGTCGCTCCGCACGAGGGCGCCCCGGTCGACGAGCATGCGCACGGTCTCGACGGCATAGAGGGGGACGCCCTCGGCCTGCTCTCGCACCTGGTCGACTACGCCGTCGGGCACGCCTTGGACGAAACCGTGCAGCAGCTCGCCCATGTCCTGCTCGGAAAGCGGCTCGAGGTGCATCGACGTGAAGTTGTGCTGGCCAGCTCCCCAGGCGGGCCGGCGGTCCATCAGCTCGGGTCGGGCGAGGGTGATCACCAGGATCGGGTGGTTGGACGACCACTCCAGGATCGACTCGACGAAGTCGATGAGGCCGGCGTCGGCCCACTGCAGGTCCTCGAAGACCATGACGGTGGGACCGTGGGCAGCGATCCGCTCGAAGAACGTCCTCCAGGCCGAGAAGAGCTCGTTGCGGTCCCCCGGGGGGGCCTCGGCCAGCCCGAGGAGGTGGGCGAGGCGCACCTCGACCCAGCGGCGCTCGCCTTCGTCGCTGACGAACTCGGCCACGCAGGCGGCGAACTTGGACTTAGACGAGGCGGCCTCCTCGGACTCGCCGATGCCCGCCCGCATGCGCACCATCTCGCCGAGCGCCCAGAACGTGATGCCGTCCCCGTAGGCGGGAGAGCGGCCCTCGTGCCAGTAGACGGTCTCCGCCAGGCCGTCCACGTACTTGCGGAACTCCCAGGCGAGGCGGGTCTTGCCGATGCCCGGGACGCCGGTCACCGAGAGAAGATGCGCCCGTTGCTCGCCGGCAGTGGCATGGAGAAGGTCCTTGATGAGCCGGAGCTCCTCGCCCCGCCCGACAAATGGCGGCTCCAAGCCTTCGGACCGCCCGACGCCTTTCCGCTGTGCCACGACCCGAAGGGCACGCCAGGCCTGGACGGGCTCCTCCTTGCCCTTTAAGGAAAGCGCCCCCACCTCGGCGAAGGCGATCGCCCCCGAAGCGGCTCGCCAGGTGGACTCGTCGACGAGGACTGTCCCCGGCGGAGCGACGCT
>Ga0187860_1004794_pt1 | contig 9988 bp, 7 predicted proteins | sample June2016WEW_10_4_FD_132981 | JGI IMG/M metagenome (GOLD analysis project Ga0187860, IMG submission 132981) | Peatland microbial communities from SPRUCE experiment site at the Marcell Experimental Forest, Minnesota, USA - June2016WEW_10_40 | ecosystem: Environmental > Terrestrial > Soil > Wetlands... | reverse complement strand
GCGCCGCCGCAACCTGCACCTCGCTGTACTGTAATTCGCCCACCGAAGGCCACCCTCTTTTGTCGGCGCGAGCGTAACGCGGGAAGCGCACGGCCACAAGCGCCGTGTTGGAACCTATCTCCCTTTCCGAACTCCCAGGGGTTGGCAATTCGCCCCCATAGGACTGTCCGGCGATCTGCTGGCGAGACTGGCGCTTGAGGTGGTTTCTGCGAGCCCGACCTGCGCGAAGGACGCGCGGAGGAGCTGAACGACCCGCGGCCGGGAACGGGAGCCCGCCAGGCGCCTGAACTTCCGTGACGGCTCTTTCATCGCTATCGGCTTCGAAGATTTTTCTCACGCGATCTGACTGGGCGTACCGGGAAGTGCTCCGGGCGCGAGCGGATACTCCGGCTGGACAAGGCCTGACCCTGGCTCTGGGAAGCCATTCGCGCGAACGCACCGCTACCACCGGCCTGCAGAAGCGCCAGGCTCGCACTCTCCCGATCAAGGCCGCCGGGCGGAATCACGATGCCGGAAAAACCTAGCTCTTCGACCGGTATCTTCTTAGCAGGTAATGCAGCGGTGTGGCGAGTCTTCGTGATCGCCTACGCTGCTGGCATAAGCGCTACCTCTAATCCCTGAGGAGGAGTGAGACAGTGGCTCAGCGGATGCAGATCCTGTATGTAGACGACATTGACGGCAGCGAGGCCGAGGGCACCGTCAGGTTCGGTTTCGACGGCGTCGACTATGAGATCGACCTGAATAACCAGCACGCGGACCAGCTCGCCAGGGCCATCGGCCCCTATGTTGATGCCGCGCGCAAGGTGTCATCAGCCCGGCGGCCCGCCCGCCGATCGCGCCCGGCTCGTCACAACCAGTCCGACGTCCGAGCGTGGGCTCGCGCCCAGGGCCTCAAGGTCTCCGACCGCGGACGCATCCCCGCGGACGTGCTGGCCAGGTACGAATCCGCGCACTAGGCCTCGCAGCAGGCGCTAGCACGGCAGGGATAACGCCATCCGGCGCCTGGCATTGTGCAGCCGCTGGGCCGTAGCGCTGAGGGTGAGGGCCCGGCTTGCCTGCCAGCTCGGGCACGCCGGCCACGATTCGGTGCGCCGCAGTAGACCGGACGCGCCTCAACCCTGGTGCCCCCGGGACAGAACCCGTACCTGTGCGGCGCGGGCCCCCGGCGCAGCCACCGCAGGGCAGATCACCACAGTGGGTCAAGGCTCTTGCCATGACCGCGGGACAGTGACCGAACCCGACATCGGACACCTGCCAGTGCCGGCAGCAGTACGCGGCGTCACACTCGCCGCACAATCCCGCATCGTCGTGAAATCCCGCAGCGCGGACCCGAGCGAAAGACCACGGCCGCCGGAACGCCTCGGCGATCCGCCGCGCCCGGCCAGCCTCGATCGGATCACCGCCCCATCCGTTCCCGGCGGCTACGCCCTCGAACAGCAGATGCCATCGAGCGGGGTCGCGGCGGCGCCGGAACGCATCCCGGCGCCCGCCATCCCACCGATCCCCTCCAGCAGGCACCTGCCCGGGCGCGACAAGCTCGACGCGGGCCGATGGCTGCCCGCACACCACGCACGGCGGCGCTGCCACCATGCCCGCCGCCATGGATGAAATTATGACCCCCATCGGGCTGTGCCGCTGGCGGCCGAACCCTCGCCGTAACGCCCGTGATCGGCGCTCGAGCACGAGCACCTGCGACACAACGTGACCGCCTCTCGATGACGCGACGCACCCGATCCGCCGATCTGAGCTTGCTGGGCTACCCGGCTGCAGACGAAAGAAGCCATCCGAGATTGGGGGTTATGGGCGCCACCACTGGCAGCAGTCGGTTGTGACTCCGCCACAAACTTATGCATACCCTGGCTGACCATTGGCCGGCCGCTTAGGGGTGCGAGGCCCCGCACGTCACCGGTGATTTCCGGGGTCCTGGACGGGTCGTGAGGCGACAGCCACGCCGGCTGCCCAGCCCGGTGTTCTCCCTCTCTTGGGTGGTCTGACCTTCTCCGTCTCGATACCGGAGCGTTCCAGCAGCCATGAGACCACCGAGTTCGGGTTCCGCATTTCCCTGGTGCGGACCTGGCCGCGACCCCGCACAAGCACTGGGATCGCGGCCGCCACTTCCAGCAACCGGCTTGCCTTCTTGACGTCGGTGCTCAGTAGCGCGGGGCTGTCCCGCCGCTACCGGCGAAGGTGAGCTTGCGGGAAGCGATCCAGCGGGGGCCAGCGTGGCCCTCGGTGAGGCCCTGTGTGCGAGGCGTTGCTGCCTCGCCGCGGCGGGAGACCCCCAGACGCGCGGCGGCCTCGCTCAAGGATCCTCAAGCTGCGCGCGACGCCCCGCCCGCAGGACCTTTGGCCTCTTGAGCGGCAGTGACAGCCGCAGGACGGTTGTGGTATGGCGATTGGTCGCAAGCTTGCCGGGCTGGCCGGTCTAACCGCCGCCGTTTACGCGCTCGTCCTGCGCCCTCGGATGGATCGCTGGGGGGCCACCGACGAGGAGGTGGAGGACACCTACCCCGGGGGTGAGTTCATCCCCGGCGGCGTTCGATCCTCGACCATGGCCGTCACGATCGAGGCTCCACCCGCCAGTGTGTGGCCGTGGCTCGTCCAGATGGGATATGACCGAGCTGGCTGGTACTCCTGGGATCGCCTCGACAACGGGGGCCGCCCCAGTGCCAGGGAGGTCCACCCTGAGTGGCAGAACCTCTCGGTTGGGGACTACCTGTCGGCCGGGTCGCCAGCTGGCCCCGCGTACCCCTGGCAGGTGGCAGCGCTCGAACCCGGACGGTTCCTGGGATTGCGCGGGCTGACCGATTTGCATGTCCGTCGTCTCGACCCGGCCCAGCCGAGGCCCTCTGCCTACATCGACGGACTCTGGGGATTCCTGCTCAAGGAGCTACCCGGTGATCGCACGCGGCTCGTGCAAAGCGGATATCAGTCCATTCGTCCCCGCTGGCTCGAGCGCTTGATCAACTTCTGGATCCACCCGCCGGTCCACTGGACGGGGCAGACACGCCAGTTCGCCAACCTCAAGCGCAACATCGAATCGGCCGGGCGGTAGCAACCCGCAGAGCCGCAAACGGTGACCCATCCCATATCGCTCCGCTTCCAGCAGGTCAGGACTAGGTAACGGCGGCGCCGAGCTGCTCGAGCGTGTCTGCCATCCCGGCGGCGACGACGGCCAGATCAGGGATCGCCTCGGGGTCGCCGACGACAGCGATGTTCAGCTGGCCCGCGTAGGAGAGGGCGCCGACGCTTACGGTGACGTTGCCCTGCACGATGCCGATCTGGTACATCTCCCGGATTCTCGCGCCCGCCAGGCACAAGGGGGAGGCGGGGCCGGGGAGATTGCTGACGAGCAGGTTGACCATGCGCTGCCGCGACATCATGCTGATCATCGGTCGTTGCAGCAGGCTGGTGTTCGGGCCAGCGTACGGTGGCTGGCGCTTGCGGGCCGCGGTGACTGCGGCGATCTGCGCCAGCCGCCGGGCGGGGTCAGCCTCTGCGACCGGGAGCGGGACGAGGATGATGCCGACCCGATTCCCGGTGGCCCGCGGATCCGGCGCGGCTCGCACCGATGCGGCCACCGAGGCCCGCAGGACGAGCCGCGGCGTGAGCTCACCGCGGGCGGCCAGCACGCTCCTGGCCCCGCCTGCCACTGCCGCCAGGACGACGTCATTGACCGTTCCCCCGTGCGCGTGCGCGACCGCCCGGGCGCGCTCCAGGTCCGCCCGGACCAGAAGCAGGCGGTGGTGCCCGCTGACCGGGACGTTCAGTGAGGTCCGGGGGGCGACGCCGTCGGCTGCCAGCTGGCCGGCCTGCCGGGCCAGGACGCCGAAGCGGGCGGCCCCGGCCGAGGGACGCCGCAAGGCGCGCACGGCGCCGGTCACGGCCAGCGCCTGCCGGTGCAACTGGTCGGCGGCCAGCTCGCGTCCGGAAGGGACCGCTTCGGGCGCCCAGGCCGGGACGTCCGCAGCCGCCGTACCCGGATCGGGGTCGCACAGGGCTCCGAGCATCGCCAGCGCGGCGATCCCGTCGGCGACCACATGATGCAAGCGGACCAGCAGCCCGGCGCGGTGATCAGCCAGCCCGGTCAGCAGCCACATCTGCCACAGCGGCCGGGACCGGTCCAGCCGGTCCTGGTTCAGCTCGGCGCAGACCCGCAGCAGTGCCGCCTCGTCGCCCGGCGCGGGCACCGGCCGGGCGCGCACGTGCTCCCGGATGTCGAAGCCGGCGGCGTCCACCCAGACGGGAGGCCCGAGGCCGAGCCCCGGCCGGTACAGCACCTGCCGCAAGCGAGGCGCTAGATGCAGCCGCTGCGCCACGATCACCCGCAGGGTATCCAGATCCAGCAGGCTGGCCGGGCGCGCGAGGTCCCGCGGACCCGCCAGGCCAGCGCGGCCGGAGTCCGCCAGGCCCGCGCGAACAGCGCCGTCAAAGATGATCAGCGCCGCAACGTGCATCGGCAGGCCGCGGTCCTCGACCCGCAGGATGATCAGCTCCGGGGGGCTCAGCCGCTCCATAAGGCCCAGATCCTCAGCCGCCCGGCCGCCGGCACCGGGCGCGGGCCGAGCCCGCGCGCCGCCGGGGGAACCGCACGACGGCATGCCCGGCCAGCGACACAGCCGCAGCCAAGGCTCCGGCGCGCGCCACGGCTACCGTGCCCGGTCCGCTCTGCGGCTTCCCGCGGTCGCCAGCCATCACGCCAGCCTCACGGCCTGCTTACGGTCCGGCCAGGGACCAACGTCCCGGACCGGGCGCGCGCTCCTCCCACCACAGGCCGCGCCCGCGATCTTCTGAGCCGTGGCGCAGACCGTTCCGTTGTCTGCCGCGGAATCCTCTAGCTTGGCCTCGTCCCGAAGCACGCCGTAAATCACCGTTATGCACGCTGATTGTTGCCGGCGGGCACGCCCGAGGTGGACGCGCAGATAGATTGTTCTGACCTCAGAGGATCGCGGCCGCGCGGCGGCTGCCGGGTCATGCCGCGTGTCCCGCCCATGCTAGAGGCGCGCACCCGACAGCGCTTACGGCATACCAGCACAGGATGGGAGCCGACCCAGGGGCCGACGGTCGCGCAGCGTGGATCCTCCCGAGGCCGGGATTAGCCGATGTCCAGAACCAGGTCCGCGGTGGCGACGCTGACCTCGCCGTCGTAACCGTGCCGGGCCGCGGCCCGGTCTGTGCCAGGCATCAAGTCGGGGCACGACCGCACGTTCTCTGGTGTGGGCGGAGGACTTCGATGGTGCCGCGGGATCGCCGACTGATCCCGGGATCTGGCGGATGCAGACTGGCGGCGGCGGGTGGGGCAATGAGCAGCTGCAGTGTTACACCGACAGCAGCCAGAACGTGCGCCTGGATGGAGCCGGCCACCTGGCCGTCGTTGCCCGCCGGGCGGGTCCGCGGTCGCGCGCGGATCGCCACGGCGGGTGCATGTATACCTCTGGGCGATTGACCACCAAGGACCGTGTGGCGCTGTGCTATGGGCTCGTACAAGCGCGGATCAGGGTCCCCCGCGGCCGCGGCATCTGGCCCGCGTTCTGGATGCTCGGCCACGACATCGACGAGGTGGGCTGGCCGCGCTGCGGTGAGATCGACGTCATGGAGAACCCAGTGCAAAGAGGCGCTGGGCACTGTACTGGCGTGATCGCAACCTGCGCTTCCACCGCGATTGTTGAAGTGAATGTCCGGGCCAGGCAGAATCCGCCACCAGCGGCCGGGACGTTCGCTCGCATCACCGACTGGCACCTCGGTCCGACACGGACCGTTAAGCCCGCGATCATGTTACGGTAGAATACCGATCGATACTTTTGTGCCGTACGCCTGGGTCAGCCGGTTCCGGACTGCCGGAGGTTCTCGCGGTGGCTGAATCTCAGTCTGCCCACAGTTACGGCCGCGATGTGGTCGTGGTTGGTGGCTGCGGCCGCGCTGGCCTGCCGCTGGCGGTCGCCCTGGCGGATGGCGGAGCAGCGGTGGGCATTTACGATGCCAGCGCCGAGGCAGTCGACATGGTCAACGCGGCCCGCGTGCCGTCCGCCGGGCTCTGCTCCGCATCCGCCCTTAAGCGGGTGATCGGGGAGGAACGGCTTGAGGCCAGCACTGATCCGGCGATCGTGGCCAGTGCCGAGCATGTGATCGTAGTGATCGGCGCGCCGGCTGGGGAACACCTCGGCCCGCAGGGGTCGGTGATCGGGCGGGCGCTTGGGGGCTGTGCGCGGTATCTCACCGACGGTCAGCTGCTCGTTGTGCGCGGTGCCGGCTTTCCGGGCGTGACCGCGCAGGCCGAGAAGATGATCGCGGACCTTGGGGTAGCGGTGGACGTGGCATTCTGCCCGGAGCCGGTCGCCCGGGACCCGGCCATGACCGAGCTTGGCGGCCTGCCCCAGATCGTGGCGAGCCGGACCGCTCGCGGCAGCGAGCGGTCCGGCGCGCTGTTCGGACGGATCACCGGCGACATCGTCCTGATGGCGCCCGACGACGCCGAGCCGGGTAAGAAGGGGGAAGCACCCGGCGGGACTCCGCAGCGGCAGCTGCGGCCGGCGGCCAGGCACGGCGCGACGCGCTGGGTTGCGGTGATGGCCTGGATGGCGGCCGGGCTGATCCTGTTCTTTTGCTACTGGCGGCTGTCACGAACGATACCGGCCAACTCTGACGGGGCCGGCCTCGCGCTGCAAGCGTGGGACATGCTGCACGGCAACCTGCTGCTGGATGGCTGGACAGTGGGGGACGTGTCGCTCTACACCACCCAGCTGCCGCAGTACATGCTGCTGGAATTGGCCCTCGGCCTGCACGCGGACCTGGTGCATGTCGCCCCCGCGATGACTTACACGCTGGCAGTCCTGTTCGCGGCACTGGTGGCCAAGGGCAACGCGACCGGCCGGGACGGGCTCGTCCGCGCCGCTATCGCCGCCGTCATCATGCTGGCCCCGCAACTGGGCACCGGGGTCGGCATCCTGATCATGGCTCCTGATCATGTGGGCACAGCGGTGCCGGTGCTGGTGGCGTGGCTGATCCTGGACCGGGCAAGGTCCCGGTGGTACGTGCCGGTCATCATCGGCGCGGTGCTGGCCTGGGCGCTGGTCGCGGACCCGCTCGTCCTCTACATAGGGATCGTGCCGCTGCTGCTGGTGTGCGCGGTCCGCGCCTACCGGGGCGCCGTCCAGCAGCAGCGGCCATGGTCATCGCAGTGGTACGAGCTCTCACTTGGCGCGGCAGCACTAGCCGCACTCGCCGCCGCGGACCTGGTGTCAACCGCGCTACGAGCAGCGGGCGGCTTCCACCTGCTGCCGCTGCTCGGCGGATTCGCCGATCCGGCCCAGCTGACCGGCCAGATGTGGCTCGCGGTAGAGTCCGTGCTGGTGCTGTTCGGGGCTGACTTCCTCGGCCAGCCATTCCACCCCGCGCCGGCGGTCGCGCTCTTCCACCTTGCGGGGGTCTTCCTCGTCGCCTGGGCGGTCTTGATTGCTGCCCGGCGATTTTTGCGCGACCGCGATATGGTTGCCGCGCTCCTCGTCGCGGGCCTGGTCATCAACCTGGCCGCGTTCGTGCTGAGCACGCGGGTGGGCGATCTCGGAGACTCGCGGGAGATCGGCGCGGTCGCTCCGATCGGCGCGGCGCTCGCTGGGCGGCTGCTCGGCGAGCGGCTGGCCGCTGCCCGGCTGATCCCGCTGCTGCTCGCAGTGCTGCTGGGGAATGTGCTGATCCTGGGCTACGACGTGGCTAAGCCGCCTGCCCCAGAACCAGACCAGCGGCTCGCCGACTGGCTGGTCACACAGCATTTCCACAACGGCCTGGCAGCCTACTGGGCTGCCAGCGTCACCACGCTGTCGAGCCAGGACCGGGTTCAGGTTAGCCCGGTATGCGGAAATTACAGGGTCTTCGTCCCCTATCAGTGGGAGGCGAAGGACTCCTGGTACGACCCGGCGCGTCATTACGCGAATTTCCTCGTGATCGGCGCACCCTCAACCTGCAACTACGCCACGCCAGCACAGGCCCGGTCCGTGTTCGGGCCCCCTGCACAGACCTACCATGTCGCCGGATACACGGTCCTGGTCTGGCGCAAGAACCTGCTCACCGCTCTCGGCTGACAGGAGCCTTCCGGATTCCGGCCGACGGTATGCCGCCGAGGGGCGTGAGCCGCAGCCCAGCTTGACCCAACAGGTCCGAGCCTTCCCAGCCCGCAAATCCGCCCACCATCCGAGCTGCCCCCGGTGATACGCCATTGATAGCCGACGGCGATCGGCTGCTCCGGCCGAGCTCAGACTGGGTCCCGCAGCACCGCGAGTGCTCCGACAACTCGTTGTGCCGCTGTCTCGCCGGTTACCGCCCGGCCGGTCGCGCGCATGAGCTCCTGATCGCAGCGGCAAGAACCGCTCCCCCGATCAGTCCGAGAGTCAGCGCGGCTCGGTTCGAGGAGGTCGTGGCGCTGAACAACCTCGGCAAGGCCTGCGCGAGGCAGGCCGGTTTGCGTGTCACCGCGCCCCAGGGCGCCGCCGTTATCTACCGGGAGAGTGCAGCAGGAGCCGGCGTGATGGACAGCACGATCCTGCGGAGGTCGCTTCTGGGACTGCCGGGCGGCCGTGGCTCAGAAGCGCCGAGACAGTAAGCGTGCGGTGGGCGTTCGCTCCGGGGCGGTCGAAGGCCCAGTGAGGGGGGCCGGTCGTGGCTGTGACTGGGTCTCGATGCCACGTGCGTGCAGCCGGTGACAGAGCGGCCAGGCGCGTGCGTCAGTCGCTGGTGGTGCAGGTCGCGCCGCCTACGGTGACGTTCTCGCGGCGGGTGACATTCAAGGCTGTCGCCTGACAAGCTTGGTCCGCGTTGCCTGGTCTCGCGCGGCTGTGAGCGCGGGCTCTGGGACACATGGGTTCGAAGTCCTCGGACGTGGTCATCATCTTTAACGCAACAGCTAATGGCAGCAGCGCGATGCACTGTCTGATCACTCATGCACTCGTCTCATCTGACGACCGGTACCTGGGAGGCGGCGTCCGGTCCGCTGGCGTCATGCCGGCCCGGTGATGAACGTCACGCGACATAAGCGCTGGCGGGCCGGGGTGCCAGCCTGGCTGGTCACCCCGGCCCGCCGGCGGCCTTGGTGCCCGGGCCGCCGATTGAGGTCAGTTCGTGTAGAGGGGGATGCCGACGCCGGCCTTGATCGCTTCAGCGGCGAGGACTCCGCCGCCTGGCTTGCCTGGGCACGCCCGCGTGGTCAGGAACGTGTCCGAGGCGCTGGAGTGACCGGGCAGGTAGACGACGACCTGGGCGGAGACCGAGTGGTTGGCGCAGACAGCGCCCGCGTCGTGGATGGTCAGGTTGATGTGGGCGGTCTCGAACGGCCTGAGGACGACTAGCGGGCCCGCCGACGACGCGGGGATCTTGCTGCCGACGAGGCGGCCGTTACGGATCGCTGCCAGCCCGGGGACACCCTTCACCGTGCAGGGATGCCTGCCGGTATTGGTGACCTCCAGTTCATAGCCGAAGCCGCCAGCGAACCCGCTGCCGGGGTTGCCTGACCACACGAAGGCACCGCCGCGCTGGGCCGGCGCGGCCACCCCGCACTTCGGCAGCGCCGCGTGCCCGTGGCTGGTGGCGCCGTGGCCGGGCGATGCCAGAGCCGCGGCCGGGAGCAAGATAGCCGCGCAGGCAATGCCCGCGAGCACCGCCACCCGGCCCCGTGGGCGTGAGAATGGATTGAGCATTGGATTTCCTCCTATCCCCGGCCGATCGGCCGGGGATGCCCGCTACCGCCGCGCGGGCCGGCATGGCACGCGAAGCGCCAGACCTTTCACGCTGGTGTAAGCCGGGCATTTGCGCAGTGGACGATAGTCCGGCCGAGAAGGGACGATCGTCACACCTGACCTTTGACGCCGCTAACTAACTACTTCGACCTGAAAAACCCCTCTGGTCTGAGATCGGGGCCGATTCGGCGCCGCGGGTCGCTGGGTTCTTTGGATTGCTGACCCGGTTAGCTGGCCAGGTCCGCGATCTTGACCAGGTTGTG
>Ga0187860_1004792_pt1 | contig 9990 bp, 12 predicted proteins | sample June2016WEW_10_4_FD_132981 | JGI IMG/M metagenome (GOLD analysis project Ga0187860, IMG submission 132981) | Peatland microbial communities from SPRUCE experiment site at the Marcell Experimental Forest, Minnesota, USA - June2016WEW_10_40 | ecosystem: Environmental > Terrestrial > Soil > Wetlands... | reverse complement strand
GGAAAAAATTGCGGATGCGGCCAAGCCGCTCTATGACGGTCTAGATGACGCACAGAAGTATCGCTTTGGTGTTCTTCTCCACGAGGTCTTCACGCATCACGACTACCGCAAGCATTGGGGCGTGCCTCCCGATGAACATCCGGACGAAGATGGTGATAGCGAACGCCAGGAGTGAGTTCCCGTCGGTAGCGCGAGTCAGAAGTCGCTCATCGCTTCATGGCGCGCCGAATGGAAGCGCCGCTGACTTCGCACAATTTGCGAAGTCAGATTGCATTTTCATTTAACCAGCGCCCTCTTATGAAGATGGGTTCAGAAACTACTCAAACCATGTCAATCCCAAGACCAAACGATTATCGGGCAGCATTCACCAATAGCGTTCCACGAGGATCGGGCTGAGTAGTTTCCGTATCTTGATTCGGGTAACGCCGCACATGGTCGCATGGAGGAGAATCGTGGAGCAGAGGGGTTCCGGGCGCCATCCGGCGCCCATAGACCGAACGCCAAATAAGAGGAGCGTAGTGATGATCACTCGTCGATTGATGATTGCCCTGATGGGCCTTGGCCTTGGCTCATTCATGGCTCCGCAAATTGCGCTGGCCGCAGGAACCCACATTGAACACGCAATTGAAGAAACGCAGCAAGCTGTTCAGGAAGGGAGCAAGGCGCACCATGCTTCAGCACTGGTCGAGCACGCCGACAATGCGATTGATCACGCCAAGAAAGCTTTAGTCCAGTTTCAAGCCGTCCAATAAACGGGACATTGACACGATCGAAGATACACAGACTCTGCGCGCCGTCGTCTCTATCCGGATTTTGCAGCATGCGGCCTGCTTGGAACATGGCGCCAGAGGCGCATGCCACTCGCGGGCGTTTCAACAAAGCTTTGAGGATCATTAGCCTCGGTTCAGGGTTGCTCCGTGAACTTGCTCTTCGGCTTGACGTTTTTGGTGGGAGATTTTGAAGAGGGTCTCGTCCACGTAGGCATCGCACATAGTTGCGCCAAAGACGTATTGTCGAGGAGATCTGCTAAGGCATTGCGCACCTCCATCATAACGAGGCGCACGGCGCATTTTGTTTCATCCACGCAATCGTCGCATCGCTGATAAAGTGTCTTGCTCGCGCATTGAATGGGCGCCACCGGTCCGTCGAGAACGCGAATAATGTTGCCAACTCCGATCCCATCCGCGGGGCGGGCCAGCATATAGCCGCCGCCCACTCCCTTCTTAGAGTGAACGTAACCGGCGTTGCGCAATTCCGCGAGAATTGCGTCAAGAAAGTTCTTGGGGATTTGATTATCCGTCGCAATATCATTTACATGAGCCATACGTCCTGGCTCGATCTCGGCCAGATGCACCATGGCCTTCAGGCCGTATTTTGCTTTTTTTGTCAGCATGACGTTCTAGGCCAGCAAATCGGATTGCTGTGCATCATATACCATGTCTGCAATGGAGCTGCCGGTCGGCGGCGGTTATCCACTCTTTACGGTCTGCGTCACGCGCGCCGTGAGCGACAGTCCGGCCTTGCCGCAACGTCTGACCAGAATCGACCGCCTGCGGGTGGAAAGCGTCGCCAATCCGAACAACCCCGTGCCCGTCGCCATTTCGGAGCCGCCGATCGCGATGTTCCTCAATGGGCGCCCCTATGCCGATGACGACGTGCAGCCTCGCGAGCGAATCCCAGTCGACACGCTTCAGTCCATGGAAATCTTTCACGATCACGGGGGTATGGGCGGCATGGGCATTGGTCGCGGCATGGGGATGATGAGCGGCATGGGTGGGACGATGTCTATGGCGCACCCGATTCATCTTCATGGCCAGCAGTTCCAATTTTAAGCCGCGGTTTCGACGACAACGACCCGGATAGCTATGCGACCATGAGAGACGGTTTCGTCACCAGCGGATGGTAGGACACCCTGCTGGTTACGCCGGGCGAACGCGTGCGGATCATCAAGCCGTTTGGCAATTTCAAAGGCTTGTTTATGTACCGCTGCCACAACCTCGAACATGAGGATATGGCAATGATGCGGCAGTTCCTGATGGAGTGAGGCGTCGCTTCGCACGAAAATTAGTGGCCGGCCGGCCGTCGGTGGCGCAGCGCGAAGGCACGCGCCACCGACTAAGTCGCAGGTTACAATACACAACAAATCGTCTATCATTCTGCTTGGTTGAGACTTGTTTGATCCTCGGCCCAACAAAAGTTGAACCACGTCAATTGGGAGGCATGCATGAGCAGCAAAATCGTCGGAGAAGTAATAGGCGCCAACGCAAAATATGTCGCTAGCTTCGGGGACAAGGGAAATCTCGCTCTCCCGCCGGCGAGGGGATTTGCCATTCTCACTTGTATGGACGCGCGTCTCGACCCAGCAAAATATGCCGGTCTCTCGGAAGGCGATGCGCATGTGATCCGCAATGCGGGCGGTCGCGCCAGCGACGACGCTATTCGTTCGCTGGTGATTTCCCACAAGCTGCTTGGGACGAACGAGTGGTTCGTGATCCACCACACGAATTGTGGCATGGAGCTGTTCTGCGATGAGATCATGGCCGGCTTGCTCGACGACAATCTCGCCACGGCGAGCTTTGATGGCAAGAATTGGTCGAACCCGCAACATGGCGGCGGCTGCACGGCGGGCCACTTCATTAAGTGGCATACGATCAAGTCGCAGGAAGATAGCGTCCTTCAGGACGTGCTGCGCATTCGCCAGCATCCGCTAGTCCCCCGTAATATCCCGATCTACGGCTATGTCTACGACGTGAAGACGGGACGCCTCAACGAAGTTGCAAAGGCGACCGAAGCGGGACGCGCGGCGTAATATCGCAACCCAATCGCTCTCGATCGAAATATCGTGAGTGATTGGGCGCTGCTTTTAGTTTCTCGCCTTGAGGATAAGGAATACTCCGACTAGCGCTACGATGACAGCAAAAATGCGAGACAAGGCGTGCCGTCGAGATGAGAGGGTTCGGGCGACCCTCGTACCCGCAAATCCGCCCATCACGCCGCCCGTCAAAAAGAACGCCGTCACGCCCCAATCGACAAGACCGGACACGGCGTAGTTGGCGGCAGTCGCCAGTCCGAAAATGGCCACCGAAATGAGCGACGTGCCGATTGCGAAGACCAGCGGCATATCGGTTGCGATCAGCAAGCCGGGAACGGCCAGAAAACCGCCGCCGATGCCAAAAAAACCTGACATGAAGCCAACGCCCACGCCCCAAAGCAGCAGCCACGGAGCAAGCCGGACAGCCGACGTTGCGTCGAGCCGGACACCCGCATTGCCGCCGATGGGACGGGCAAGGGCCATCGCCAACGCCACCACAATCATCAGCACGCCGAAAAGTGTAATCAATCTGTCCCCCGGGAAGGTCTTACCGAGCGACGAACCGAAGGTGGCGCCGATAACGCCGGCTACAGTGAAAGCCGCGCCACAACGCCATTTGACATGGCCGGACCGCACATAAGCGAGCAGCGTGACGACCGCTGAAATCGCGACCGCAAGCGCGCTGGAGCCGATTGCAAGATGTGGATCCTCAATACCAACGACGTAAATCAGCGCGGGCACGCCGAGAACCGAGCCGCCGCCACCGATCAAGCCCTGAACGAAGCCGATCACAATCCCGGAAAGCACCGCAAGAAGGCTCATCGGCGACGTCCCGCCGAAATAGTGAATGTCGATGGGAACCGCGTCTTCCAAAAATCACGCGACAAGACCGCCGCCTCGATTTCTCCAACCGCCCGTGCCCGGCGCATAGTGACAAATATCCGTATGGCCCGCGCCAAGAGCCTGTTGCAAAGCTTTCGCAGACCGCCCGCCCGCGAGGCACACCAGCACAATCGGCTTGCCGCTCGGCAATTGCCGAGGGGTAAAACGCGAAAGCGGCAGATTGATCGCGCCGGGAATATGTCCCGCCGCATATTCATGCGGCTCGCGCACATCGACGATAGCGCGAGATTTGTCAGCGACGACACCCGCAAAGGCTTCATGCTCGATGGTTGGAACCGAGGCGCCGCCATTCAATCGGGCGAGAAGACTAGCAAGAGACATTTTTTCCTCCGTTAGCGGATATCCAATTCAGCCGGCCTTCGCCGCCTGGAATTGAATGAAGGCCGCGAGCGCATGGCTCGCATACATCGCCGAGGGCCCAGCTCCCATGTAGATCGCCATGCCAAGCGTCTCGACCACTTCATCGCGAGTCGCGCCGTGATCGACCGCGGCTTTGGTGTGAAAGGCGATGCAATCGTCGCAGCGTGTCGCTACGCCGATAGCGAGCGCGATCAGCTCCTTGGTCTTGGCGTCGAGCGCTTTGGGCGCGCCGGCCGCCATGGCGAGTGCGCCAAACGCCTTCATCACCTCGGGCGCTCCAAGTCGCAATTGTCGCACATCGGCGGTGAGCAGCTTTGTAAGTTCGGGCCAGTCCTGCGTCATTGTGTCATCTCCTTGTTCAGTGTGTGAGGCGCGCTCGACGTTGGCGTCTCGTCGTCGCGCAGCACGACATAGATTGCGGGAATCACCAGCAGCGTGAGGGCAGTCGACGAGGCGAGGCCGAACACCAGTGAGATCGCCAGTCCCTGAAAGATCGGGTCGGTGAGGATGAAGGCCGCGCCAATCATCGCCGCGGCCGCCGTGAGGAATATCGGCTTGAAGCGCACCGATCCCGCCTCGATCAAAGCCGCCCGCAGCGGCAATCCCTTTTCCCGCAGATGCCGTATGAAATCGACGAGCAGGATGGAATTTCGCACGACGATACCGGCGAGCGCGATGAAGCCGATCATTGACGTAGCCGTGAAGGCGGCATTGAACAGGAGATGGCCAAGCATGATGCCGATCAGCGTCAAAGGCACGGGAGCGAGGATCACCAACGGCAATTTGAACGAGCCGAATTGCGCCACGACCAAGAGATAGATTCCAAGCAACGCCACTATGAAGGCCGCGCCCATGTCGCGAAAGGTGACATAAGTGACCTCCCATTCGCCGTCCCAAAGCAGCGTGGGCTTGGAATCGTCAAGCGGCTGGCCGTGATATTTTATCGTCGGCGGTCCTTCTTTGCCCCAGTCCTGCTTCGCGATGGCGTCCTCGACCGCGAACATGCCATAGATCGGCGCCTCGAAGCGGCCCGCGACTTCGGCGCTGACCATCTCGGCAAAGCGGCCATTGTGGCGGAAGATCGGATAGGAGCCGAGTTCGCGCGTCACCTTTACGACATCGCCGAGTTCGACATTGGCGCCCTGGCGCGCCGTGCCGCCAGCGGGCAGCGGCGTCGAGAGGATACGCTCGACGGGCGACATAGCCGAGCGAGGCAACGCCACCGTGATGTCGATCGGCTTCGCCCCGCCACCGCGTTGCGAGAACCCGATCTTGACGCCGCCGACCAAAGCGCCAATCGTGTCATAGACCGCCTTTTCCTCGACGCCGTAATATTCAAGCGCCTCCTGGTCGATGGAATAGCGCAAGCGTTCACTGCGCACGCCGAAGCTATCGTCTGTATCAACGACAAAATCCACCGAGGAAAATGCCTGTCTCACCTTGGTCGCGATCGCCCGTCGAGCATTTGCGTCCGGCCCATAGATTTCCGCAAGCAAAGTCGCCAGAACCGGCGGCCCTGGCGGAACCTCGACAACCTTAATCGCGGTGTGTTCCGGCCTGGGAAGGGTTTCCAGTCGTTTACGGATATCGAGCGCGATCGCGTGGCTGGCCCGTTTGCGCTCCTCCTTGGGCAAGAGATTCACGGATAGATCGCCCATCTGAGGCTCCTCGCGCATGTAATAATGACGCACGAGCCCATTGAAGTTGAAAGGCGCCGCAGTCCCCGTATAGGATTGGATCGAGGTAAGTTCGGGCAAGTCCTTCAGACGCTCAGCCGCCGCCGTGAGCAAACGATCGGTCTCCTCCAGCGAAGCGCCTCGCGGAAGGTCGACGACAACCGCGATTTCCGACTTATTGTCGAAGGGCAGCAGCTTTACTCTTACGCTCTTCGTCGCAAACAGCATCAATGAGGCGAGCGTCGCAAGACCGACATAAAGCAAAAACCGCTTCGACCGATCGCGCCCTGTAAGAAGCTTGGTGGCGACGCCGGAATAAAAGCGGCCCATCACGCCTATGTCATGCTCGCCGCCTTCGTGAGCTTCGACGCCTTCAAAGCGGCTGCGCGCGATCTTCATCAGTAGCCATGGGGTGATCGTCATGGCGACAAAGAAGGAGAACACCATCGCCAGCGAGGCGTTGGCGGGGATGGGGCTCATATAGGGCCCCATCAATCCTGACACAAACAGCATCGGCAGCAGGGCGACGACGATGGTGAGCGTCGCGACGATGGTCGGATTGCCGACCTCGGCGACCGCCTCGATCGCCGTGTCTGTCAGATTACGGTCGCCACGCATGTGCCAGTGACGGACGATGTTCTCGACCACGACAATGGCGTCGTCGACGAGAATGCCGATCGAAAAAATGAGCGCGAACAGGCTGACGCGATTGATCGTATAGCCCATCATCCAAGAGGCAAACATCGTCAGCAGAATGGTTGTCGGGATAATGACGAAGACAACGACGCCCTCGCGCCAGCCGACCATGAGCACGATAAGCCCGACAATGGACAGAGTGGCCAGAGCGAGATGAAACAACAGTTCGTTGGCCTTCTCGGTCGCTGTCTCGCCGTAGTTTCGGGTGACGGAAATTTCGAGATCGTCAGGCACGATGCGACCCTTCACCGTCTCCAATTGGTGCAGGATCTCGTCCGCCATCACGACGGCGTTGGCGCCCTTGCGTTTTGCAATGGCGATGCTCACGGCCGGGCGCTTATCCAGCGCCCCCGTCGCATTGCGCGTCATCGTCCAACCGAAATGCTCCGGCTCCGCCGCGCCAACACGCACCTGCGCCACATCCTTCACATAGACTGGACGGCCATCCCGCGACGTGAGGAGCAACAGGCCAATATCCGGCATGCCTTGCAGCGTTTGTCCGGCGACCACTGGCAGGGACCGATCCTGATCACGGAAAGCCCCGACGAGAAAGGACCGATTGGCGTTCGTCAATTTGTCGACCAGTTGGTTCAGCGTGATCCCATAAAGCGACAAGCGCCCTGGGTCAGGCTCGACTCTGATCTGATTGGGAGCCCCGCCGACGATGTAACTGCCGCCGACATTATCGACTTTGGTAAGATCGTGCTGAAGCTCTTCGGCCACTTGATAGAGGCCGTTGTCGGTCCACGCCGCCGCGCGCTCCGGCTTCGCCGCAAGCGTGAGGACGACGATCGCGACATCGTCGATGCCACGCCCCACGATCAGAGGCTCACGAATGCCCTTGGGCAGCCCAGTGATATTTGCGCTAATCTTGTCGTGAACACGCAACACAGCATTGTCTTGCGGCGTCCCGACGAAGAAGCGGGCCGTCACCATGACATTGTCGTCCTGCGTCAGTGAATAGACGTGCTCTACGCCGTTGATGCCCTTGATGATATCTTCCAACGGACGCGTGACAAGCTCGATCGCGTCCTCCGCCTTGTAGCCATTCGTCGACACGATTATGTCGACCATAGGCACAGAAATCTGCGGCTCTTCCTCACGCGGAAGCGCTTGCAGCGCGATCAGGCCGACGAGCAGAGACGCTAGCAGCAGCAAAGGCGTCAGCGGCGAACCGATAAAGGTGCGTGTCAGAACTCCGGAAACACCGAGCCTCATGGCGTCACCACGACATCACCGTCATGTAGGCCGGCGAGAATCTCTATGCCCTCCGCACGCTGCTCGCCGGTCTGCACCACGATCTCGGCGCCGTCCTTCAAGCGAACATAATCTACGCCTGCACGACGATAGATCGCTTCGCGCGGCGCAACGATCGCATCGCGTTTCCCCGTGGCCACGTAAACGCGCGTGCGTTCGCCGACGAAATAATTGCCAAGCCCCTCAACCTCGACGTCGGCTATCACGCGTCCACCCTGGATCTCGGGATAGACGATGCGCACGCGCCCTTGCTTGCGGCTGTCGCTCGCCTCGTCATGAAGTCCGCGCCCGCCGATCTGAACGGAATCCCCCGCGCGCATAAAACGGGCGTGGCGCTCCGGCAATTGCAAGCGGAGAATATAGCGGTCCTCGGCGAGGGTCGCGATCGTCTCGCCAGGCATGACGACTTGGCCGATGGAAACAGGGATGGTCAGAATGCGCCCCGCTCCCGGCGCGAGCACGGCGCCCTCGGCGGCCTGCTGTTCGATCACGCCGCGGTCCGAGCGAATCGCCGCGAGATTGCGATCCGCTACGTCAAGCATGGTTTTCGCTTGATCGAATATCACTTTCGTCGTGACGCCGCGCTCAAGCAACTCCTGCGCGCGGTCGAAATCAGCCTTCGCCTTGTCGCGTTGCGCCTGCTGCGATCGAATGCGCTGGTCCAGCGCCTGCATTTGCAGAAACAGCTTCTGATCAGCGACCAACGCGATTTCGGCCCCAGCCACGACGACGTCCCCTTCCCTGATCTTCAACGCCGTGACTGTGCCGCCGATTCGGGCTCTAGCGACAAGTTGATGCACAGGCTCAACCGTGGCGATAACGGCTTTGAGGTCTTCGAGCGGCGCGACATGCACAACAACGTCTGCTGCGCTGGCTGGACTGGAGACGACAACGCCCAACGCGGCGATAAGGCCGGCGCAAGCCCGCAATAGGTAGGCAAAACTCATCCGCATTGATTCCCCCATGGAAAGGCCTTGACACTTATATTGCGTATCTATAATTTAGCAAGGATGAATTTAGAGAAGCTCGCCCCAAAAGCCATGCAGGCCGAAAACTTTCTGAAGGCCATGGCCAACCGCCACCGTCTGATGATTCTATGCGAGCTGTACAAGGGCGAGACCGGCGTCTCCGCGCTGCAAAGGGCGCTTGGCCTCAGTCAGTCCTCGCTTTCCCAGCATCTTGCCCGCCTGCGCGAAGACGAACTCGTCACGACGCGGCGAGAGTCGCAGGCCATCTTTTATTCGCTCGCCAACTCGAATGTCTCGCGGACCATCACTTTGCTTTACGAACTGTTTTGCGCCGAGGAATGCGAGGCAAAGCAGAAGCGGAAGAAGGCGGGACAAAAGGGAGGCGCGAAGGCGAGTTGTTCTCTCGGCCTCACGAAATCGAAGGGACGCGTCGCATGACTATTGACCGAATCATCATGGCATTTGCTGGCGCCATGAATCTCATGAGCCTCGGGCTTGCCTATTTTTTTGGCCCGTGGTGGCTGCTGCTCGCGGCTTTCGTCGGGCTAAATCTATTCCAGGCCGCCTTTACGGGCTTCTGTCCCCTCGCCCTCATCTTGAAGAAATTTGGAGCAAAACCAGGCGCGGCATTTTAACCCGCCGCCTTTGCCCATAAGGGCGCCGCGAAACGCGGCGTCTTTCATCGTCAGGAGATAAAATATGGTCACTAATGTCGGAACCGTCGATCGCGCCTTGCGTATCGTCATCGGCCTCGTGCTGATTGCCTATGCGCTCAAACTCGGCTTGCCCAGCACCGGCTGGAATTGGGTTGGCTGGATCGGCGTCGTGCCCCTGCTCACGGCGTTTATCGGAATTTGCCCGCTCTATGGCCTCCTCGGCGTGAGCACATGCCCGCGCAGGTGATCGTCTCGCTTCGCAACCTAACCAAAATGCCGCAGACCAGCGCCCGGCGCCATGGAATCTGCGCAAAGAGAGAGAAACGTCATGACCAAGATCGTTGTGTTGGGGGCCGGCATCGGCGGCGTGCCGATGGCTTTCGAGTTAAAGGAGCTGCTTGGCAAGAAGGCCGAGATCACCGTTGTTTCGCAAACGGACTACTTCCAATTCATGCCGTCCAACCCCTGGGTCGCCGTCAATTGGCGCAAGCCGGGCGACGTGAAGGTTAGTCTCCCTGACGTGTTCAAGAAACTGAAGATCGGTTTCACTTCCGTTGGAGCAAAACGCGTGAAGCCTTCGGAAAACATAGTCGAGTTGAACGACGGTTCGACGCTTTCCTACGACTATCTGGTGATCGCAACTGGCCCGCACCTCGCCTTCG
>Ga0187860_1004790_pt1 | contig 9995 bp, 10 predicted proteins | sample June2016WEW_10_4_FD_132981 | JGI IMG/M metagenome (GOLD analysis project Ga0187860, IMG submission 132981) | Peatland microbial communities from SPRUCE experiment site at the Marcell Experimental Forest, Minnesota, USA - June2016WEW_10_40 | ecosystem: Environmental > Terrestrial > Soil > Wetlands... | reverse complement strand
TGGGGGCTGAGGCGGGTGTGGATTTCAGCTACATGCTCTATGCGGATCAAATTGGTCTGCCCGTGTCAGTCTGCAAAGGCCGCCCGGGAGTGGGGTGGGTGCGCACGACTACGGATCTTCCTGCAGCCTTGATCGGGATTCTTAACGGGGATACTAGTTTGAAGAGCTATCTCCGCTCATTGCGAAGGTGCGATGCGGAAGCGGTTTTCAGTCTTAGCGACCCCGTCCCCGGCCTGGCCGAAGTGGCCCTCATCCCGTATTTGGCAATCAAGAGGGGCTTCTGAACGCGTCCTCTGATCGCGTCCAATTTTGAACATTGACAAGGCCGCTCGGCCCCGGCAAATTGAATAGATCAGATTGTAATCACCTCTTTTTTCAAATATGTCTGTCAGCTCGACGTTGTGGTATGTGCGATATATTAAGGAGTTCACGTTATGACTGCTCTCCCCCTTCGGCGGCAAACCCCTGCCGCGGTTCCTGGCCGGCTGGTCAGTATCGACTCAGAAAGTGCGATCTATCGAAACGGCAGCTATCTCAACAACAATCCTTCCTGGCATATCGAGGAGTCACCTTTCAAGGTGAGGCAAATCCAGCGAATGATGAAGCAGCAGAAGCTGACGCCAAAGACAGTATGCGACGTAGGATGTGGCGCAGGCCTGGTGCTGGCGGAACTGCAACCTTATCTTCCTTCCGATTGTGTTTGCTGGGGCTACGATGTGTCTCCAGACGCCCTTGCCATGAGCGCAAACCGAGGCAACGAAAATCTTCGTTTTCGCTTGTGCGACATACGAAAGGATAAGTGCGACACCTTCTTCGACTTGCTGTTCATGCTCGACGTTTTTGAGCATGTTGAGGACTATATGGGACTGGTGAGGGCCGTCCGGTCCAAAGCAAAACAGAAGCTGTTTCACATTCCGCTGGATCTCTCGGTTCAGGCAGTTCTGCGCAAGAACGGTCTCCTGCTTCGCCGCGATCATCACGCGCATCTGCACTATTTCACCAAGGAAACCGCTCTGCGCACCCTCACCGACGTAGGATACTCAATCATTGATTATTTCTTTACCCCACGATGCATCGAACTCGGTGATCTTTTCGTGCAGAAGATTGCAAGGATTCCGAGAAAACTCAGCTTTGCCGTTTTGCCGGAATTGACGGTGCGGGTGCTTGGCGGATACAGCCTGATGGTGCTGGCTGAATAGGTTGCTCTCGGCCCACAATGAGAACCTGGAAAGGAATTTGCCCGAGACTCACGATCCCGAGCTTCCCAGCATCGCGATCGTTGGATGCGAGCGGTGCCTCCCGGGTATGCGAAACATCAAGATCCAAATGATGTTTTTGCGAGCAGGTTGTGCCTTCGTTTTATTTGGCATCCTGGTAGCGGGGCTGTGGCCGTTTCATGCTCCCAAGAATGAAGTCAGTTGGTTGAATCACGGAAACGGCCTTTTCTTCGGCAAGTATGGCAGCATCGTGAGTGCGGGTCCGATCAAGGTCGACCCGTTGCGGCCGGACAGTGCTTGCAGTCTGGAGATCTGGCTGGAACCGAGGCGAGTACACTCCTCAGGCACGGTTCTTGCGTTTTACTGGCCGGACGATGGAGTCATCCCGTTTGCACTGCGTCAATCTCTGGGCGATCTGGTAATCCAGCGCACAAGTCAGGACCAGTTACACCATGCCAAAAAGGTCAAGATCTACGTCGATGATGTTTTCAGTCATCAGAAGCCTGTGCTGGTTACGATTAGTTCAGGTCAGGCCGGTACAACAGTCTATGAGGATGGCGCGTTCGTAAAGAGGTCCGCAAAATTCAGGTTTTCGAGTCGTGACTTTACCGGGAAAGTCATCGTTGGCAACTCTCCCGTAACCACCGATGACTGGTCCGGGCAATTGCGAGGACTTGCCATCTATGACCGCGAACTGACAGCCGACGAAGTGTCGCAGCATTTCGCGCATTGGACAAACAGCGAAGATCAAGACCTCGCCAGGAGCGAGGGGGCTGTTGCCCTCTATCTCTTCAATGAAGGGAACGGAAGTGTTGTCCACAACCAGGTTGATTCAGCGACAGACCTCCTCATTCCGGAACGCTTCTTCGTACTACATGAACAATTTCTCGAACGACCCTGGGATGAATTTCGTCAGGACTGGAGCTACTGGAAGGACATTGGCATCAATGTTGCTGGGTTCATTCCACTCGGATTCTTCTTCTTCGCCTATTTCTGCTCTGTACGAAAGATCAAAAGACCCGTATTGGTGACAATCGTTCTCGGATTCACGATCAGCCTCACCATCGAAGTCTTGCAGGCATTTCTGCCGACGCGAGACTCAGGGATGACGGATCTCATTACAAACACGTTCGGGACTGCGCTGGGAGCAATTTTATGCGGCTGGATTGTGAAGCATGACTGGTTGGCCCGAGCAGGTATCCCGATTGGTGCGATCGAAGATAGAAAGGAATATCTTCAGATTAGTTGACTAAGCACTTGATCTATGCGACAGCCGGGGTACCGACAATGAATGAGCAAAATCTCACGGTTCGTGGCATTTCCGACACCGCCCGCTGGGTGGCATACTTTCGTGCGCAGGAAACGCAGCGGCCCGACGCCCTGTTTCGTGATCCCTATGCCGAGCGCTTGGCTGGTGAGCATGGGTTCCAGATCGCGAACACGCTGCCTGACGGAAACAAGCACGAGTGGGCGTGGGTAGCGCGCACGTATCTTTTCGATCAGTTTCTTTCACGTGCAATTCAAGATGGGGCAGATCTTGTGGTGAATCTTGCCGCAGGGCTTGATGCCCGGCCTTATCGAATGAACTTGCCTGCCACGCTGGAGTGGGTTGAGGTCGACCTGCCGGACATCGTTTCTTACAAGGAAGAGATCCTGAAGGATGAGGCGCCTCGATGCCGGCTGGAGCGAATCTCTCTGGATTTGTCAGACCTACTAGGCCGGCGTAAGCTTTTCGCTGAGCTTGACACTCGGGCAACCAAGGTTGTCGTTGCGAGTGAGGGCCTCCCGATTTATTTCACGGCCGAATAGGTTGCTTCGTTGGCCAAAGACCTCGCCGTGGGGAAGCATTTTCAGAACTGGATAATCGATCTCGCTTCTCCGGGCCAGCTTAGATCGATGCAGCGCACGACAGGCAAACAACTGAGCGAGGCGGGCGCCGCGTTTAAATTTGGACCTGCCGAGGGCGTGCATTTTTTCGCGCCTTACGGTTGGGAGCCGAAGGATGTTCAGGGATTGCTGAAGACCGCAGCGCAATTCAAACGGGCGCCGGTCGAGCTACTGGCCTTGCTACCCGAGCCCAAAGGCAACCCTGGAAATTATCCATGGACCGGCGTGTGCCAGCTCAGCAAACCCTAATGGATGCCGTTCGCGGACTGGCGGTGCTGTGGGTGATGGTCCACGACCTTGACAGGTACCCATCTCTTCACCTGGGGCCCCTGTCCAACAACGGATGGATGGGAGTTGATCTTTTCTTTGTGGTTTCGGGCGGTGATGACGAACCGATTCCCGGTTTTCAGTGGCACCATTAGTTAGGGACTTTAGCTGCTCGAAAAAATACCAGGGGATGCTGCGAAATCATTCCACTTGGATCGGTTCCCGTTGCTGGCATTGTCGATGTCGATCATAGCCACGTACGCGATAGCAATGCTCTCCTGGAATCTGCTCGAGAAGCCGTTCCTGAAACTGAAACGATTCTTCGAGGCCAAGCAGGTTGAGGTAGAGGCAATCGCTGCTTGAGTGACAGCACGAACCTGCGCTCGCCCTGGCTTGTGCCGCTAACCAATTGAATAAGAGTGTTTTAGTCAAATCGTTAGTAGTGATCTGAATCACGTCTTAGGTATTGCCCGACCGTATAGACTCTGCTCTAATGTTGGCAGTCGGGCAGCAGCGCCGAGTGATTACCAACATCTCCCAGCGTTTGGCGTAAATCAACCGTCGAACCACAAATCGATCCTAGGGACACCATGATTTCCGCAGAGCCCGTCATATTGTCCGCCGAGAGCACACTGCGAACGTGTGAATTAGATTACCGGAACGACCCGCGCTGGGATGCGTTTGTATCGTCGCATCCGGAAGCGTTGATCTATCATCACTCGAGCTGGTTGATCGCGCTGGAAGAGGAGTACGGCCAGAAATGCATAAGTCTGGCGTGCGTTGATCACGATGAGCGAGTGCGTGCGGTACTTCCACTTCTTCCGGCTCGGGGTCTACCGTTCGCGATTGGGCGTCATTCGACGCGCCGCCGACTGTCTTCACTGCCGCGGACTCCGGTGGCTGGGTTGCTCGCGGATGATCCAGTTGTGGCATCGGAAATCATCCGTGTCGCGATGGAGATGGCGCGCAAGCGGCGAATGCAGCTCGAGATCAAAGCGCAGATCGGCGGTTTGGAGAGACTGGTCGAGGGTCTGGGATGCGTGCCTTGGAGATTCAGTTATGTTGAGGAACTTCCCGCGTCCGTGGAGGGGGAATCCTGGCACGAGTTCTGCGAAAGCCTTCGCCTGCCCCGAGATTGTGGGTATTGCAAAGGATGCCGGCGTCTTCGCTTTGGCAATGCAAAGCAGCAACACCGCGTCAACTGGGCGGTGAACAAGGCAATCAAGCTGGGCCTTGAGGTTCGAGAGGCAGATGCGGAAGAGGACTTGGCGAAGTGGTACGGGCTCTATCTGCAGACGATGCGACACAAGGCTGTGCCGCCAAGATCCTATCGCTTCTTTAAGAGTCTCTGGTCAACGCTGCGTCCCAAGGGCCAGATGCGATTGCTGCTCGCCGAACAAAAAAAGGACGAGCAGAGGAATCTCGTCGCCGGTTCCATTTTCTTGAAGTTTGGGCAGACGGCTTTCTACGCCTTTACGGGGTGTTCCCCGCGAGACCTTTACCTGCATCCTAACGACATCATTCAGATGGAAGCGATTCGCGACGCCTGCAAGGGCGGATTCCGCTGGTATGACTTTGGCGAAGTCAGTGAAGACAACGAATCGCTGGCACAGTTCAAGGGAAAGTGGGGAACGGAGCCTAAGCCCCTGTTTCGTTACTACTATCCCGCCGTGGAAGATCGCTCGCACACCGGGAGTGCGCTCATGCATTCAACCCGAAAACTATGGCGCTCACTGCCGGAAAGGGCGACGGCAGTTCTCGGAGACTTGATTTATCGATACATGTGACCTCCGCGTTCGATGAGGAGCCTTGCGCACTGAGCACATTGTTTATATCGCAGGGGGGTAGCAATGATGGCCGCAGCTACGGAAAACACATTACCGGTTACGTTATCCTATATCGGATGCTGGTACAAGAACGACATGTACTCACACAACTGCAGCAAAATGGTTGACTCCCTTCGCCAGTGCGGGATGCAGGTGGACGTAGTAACTTCCAATTGCAGATGTTTCTCCTCAGCTCAGAAATTTGCGATTACGGAAGATGAGCTTATCAATACGAACTGCACGGCAATCGCGATACCACATGCCCCCCGATATCCTGGCAAGGGGCAGGGAACCCTGAAATATCTGGCGGTGAAATGGCTGCGATTGGACCTCCCGCTGGCCACGCTGCGGGGCTTTCTCTACTACAACCGGGCACGCCGCACGAATATCATTCACTTCGATCAGGTGCTGGAGGCGTTTGGCTGCATTCCTTTTTTCATTTTGGTCGCGCTGGCCGACTTGTTTGACAAGAAAGTGGTCGTCACGGTTCATGAGATTGACCCCTTCCAGCGAGAACATAAATGGCTGAATCGCCTGTATAACAAGTGCGCGGCAGTTCTTCTCTACAGCGAAGACATGAAGCGGCAAATAGTGTTGCTCGGAGTGAACCCCGAAAAGATCAGAACTGTCCGATATGGGGCGATGGTGCCGCAACTCACGCCCGGAGAACGCACCAAGTACATTTACTTTGGCGGCCACAACATTTCGCGCGGCAAGGGTTACGACGAACTGCTGAAGGCGCTCGCGATTCTAAGGGCTAAGGCAATCCGAATTCCGCTGACGATTTATGTCGGGCATGGCTGCAACGGCGTGAAAGAGGCGCACGAGGCTGCGGATCGCGCAGGGGTGTCCGACATGATTGAATGGCGCGAGTTTTATACGGGCAACGAACTCGCGGAAGTCTACCAGCGGAGTAAGGCGTGCCTCATCCCGTACACCGGCGGATCGGCGAGGCATCCCGTGAGTTGTGCCATGGTGAACGCCACGCCGGTAATTGCAACCCGCGCCGTGGACATTCCGGAGTATCTTGGCGAACTGGGTATCTACGTGGATGGTTCAGGGGATTCAATCGCTGAGGCGATTGTGCGGGTTGAGACGGGGGCCGTGGATGTGGGTTCGCTGGGTGCTCAATTGCGCGCCAAGGCGATCGCTGAACTGGATTGTCAAAAGATCGCCGAGGAACTCTCGGGCATGTACTCACAGATCGCGGCCGCGTAGGGGGCAATTCGGCAGACCAAAGCGACTCCGGCGGCCTGAAGCAGTCCCCAACGTTCCGCATCTTTGCATGCCCTGCATATTATTGAAACATAAGGCTGTAATGGCTATCCTTCGGGGTTAATTTGGCCCTTGTGACGTCGCGACGGCCAGGAAACCGGCCGCCGTTTTTGCGTTCGCGGGAGTACCGCCCTCCTGATAGAATGAGGCTTCCCCCTGATATCCATCCCCTCAAGTTTACGTAGCGGAGCTCGCCTGTTAGAACCAATTTGGAGATGGAACGGTAAGGAGTCATCAACAAAGTCATGTTGAATACTGCGATCATTGGGGCAGGGCCCTACGGTCTTTCCGTGGCCGCGCACTTGCGGCGCAGGGGCATTCCATTCCGCATTTTCGGCCGTCCGATGGACAGCTGGCTGAATCACATGCCGAAGGGCATGATGCTGAAGTCGGACGGGTTTGCGTCGAACATCTACGATCCAGATGAAGAATTCACATTAGGGAAGTTTTGCGCCGAGCGGGGGATCGAGTACTCCGATGCCGGGCTCCCAGTAAGCCTCGAGACCTTCGCCGCATATGGGCAGGCGTTCCGCGAACGAATGCTACCGGAGCTTGAAGAGAAACAGGTTGTCAGTCTCGACCGCGCACCGGAGGGATTTGTCCTTGGGCTCGATAATGGCAAAACGGTTACGGCGCGGCGGGTCGTACTCGCGGTTGGGATCACGCACTTCGAATATGTCCCTAGCAACTTGGCAAGTCTGCCGCCGGAATTCCTCTCGCATAGCTTCCGTCATGCCGACCCTGCGGCTTTCAAGGGACGGAACGTAGTCGTCATAGGTGGCGGCGCTTCGGCGATTGACCTGGCTGCATTGTTGCATGAGGCTGGCGCCGAGGTGCAACTGGTGGCCCGTCACCCGGAGTTGAAGTTCCACAGCATGCCGACGGGCAAGCCTCGTTCCCGGTGGCAACAGATTCGGCATCCGAAATCGGGGCTCGGACCGGGGTTGCGATCGCGGTTCTTTTCCGATTTTCCGATGTTGTTTCATCATTTGCCCGAGGGGCTCCGCATTGAACTCGTGGAAAAAACGCTTGGTCCTTCGGCGGGATGGTTCGTCAAAGAGAAGATGGAGCGGGTACCTTGTTTGCTTGGATACACGCCGGAGCGCGCCGAGGTTGAAGACGGAAAGGTTCGTCTGCATCTTCGCGCAGCGAATGGCACCGAGCGCGAGGTTCGGACCGAGCACATCATCGCGGCGACCGGCTACAAAGTGGATTTGGAACGATTGAAGTTCCTCAGCCCCGACATCCGTTCTCGGGTCAGGACGGTCAAGGGCAGTCCGGTGCTCTCGTCGAGTTTCGAGTCGTCCGTGCCGGGCATTTATTTCGTGGGGATTGCAGCCGCAAACAGCTTCGGGCCGGTGATGCGGTTCGCTTTCGGCGCAGGCTTTGCCGCGCGCCGTCTCACACAAACCATGGCGAAAGCGCTGGCGCAGAGTCCGGCGTCTGCTCCGGTGGCTAGCGTTGCCACCACGGCAAAGTAAACGGGGTCGATCGCGTTTTGAAAGGCTGATGGACGCATGAAGCGAGAAACGATCGCGATTCACGCAGGGTACGACGGCGATCCCACGACAAAAGCCGTGGCCGTGCCGATCTACCAGACGATCGCATTCGAGTTCGATAGCGCCGAGCATGGAGCGGCTCTGTTCAATCTGGAAGTCCAAGGGAATATCTACACACGCATCGGGAATCCGACGAACACGGTCTTGGAGAAGCGGGTTGCCGCGCTGGAAGGCGGGGTGGATGCGCTGAGCGTCAGCTCCGGAATGGCGGCGATCGAATACTCGCTCATCAATATCGCCGAGTCGGGCAACAACATCGTTTCACTGCCGCAACTTTATGGTGCCACCTACACTCTGCTGGCGCACATATTTCCGAAGCGCGGAATCTGCTCGCGCTTCGCGGCGAGTGATCGTCCCGAAGACGTTGAAAAGCTAATCGATGAGAATACTCGTGCGGTCTATTGCGAAAGCGTCGGGAACCCTGCTGGCAATGTCGCCGATATCGAAGGGTTGGCCCAGGTAGCGCATAAACATGGCGTGCCTTTGGTTGTCGATAACACGATCGCGACCCCGATCCTGTTGAGGCCCATCGAATACGGCGCTGACGTCGTGGTGCATTCCATGACTAAGTTCATGGGAGGACACGGCACCACCCTCGGGGGAATGATCGTGGACAGCGGAAAGTTTCCTTGGCGGAAGTATCCCGAACGGTTCTACATGTTGAACGTGCCGGAGATCGCGTACCACGGAGTGGTCTATGTCGACCACTATGGTGATGCCGCTTACGTTGCACGCTGCCGGACAGTCTGCCAAAGGAACACCGGCGCAACGCTGTCGCCGTTCAATGGTTTCCTGTTGCTTCAGGGAGTCGAGACGCTCGCATTGCGAGTCGAACGCCATGTGGAGAACGCCCGCAGAGTAGCGGAGTATCTGCGCGAACATCCTATGGTGGAGTGGATCAATTATGCGGGGTTCCCGGACAACCCCCTACACCCAATGGCGCAGCGGTACCTCGGTTCCAAGCGCTGCTCTCTGTTGACCTTCGGGGTAAAGGGTGGCTTCGAGGCTGGGACGAAGGTTTTCAATGCGCTCAAACTGTTCAAGCGCATGGTGAATATGGGCGATGCCAAGTCGCTTGCGTGTCATCCAGCGTCGACCACGCACCGGCAACTCTCACCCGAGGAACAAGAGAAGGTGGGCGTGACGCCGGAGATGCTTCGTCTCAGCGTGGGCATCGAGCACATCGACGACATCATTGCCGATCTGGCCCAGGCGCTCGACAACGCCAGATGATGAAGGTGGGATAGACCGTAACGCGCATTCTGGGGGAATGTGATGCCGTTAATTATCGAAGGGCGGGTCCCGAGTGGATGGGCGGAGAGAGGAAATTCACGCCCGGTGGTGCCGGTCGTTAGTGATGCAAGGCGTGCGGAGTGTGTCAGCATCGCGCTCATCAATAACATGCCGGACCCTGCGCTGGAAGACACCGAATTACAGTTCTTTGAGCTTCTGGACATTGCATCGGACGACATCCCCGTGCTCCTCAAGCTCTATTCGCTGACGGGGATTCCTCGCACCGATCGCGGACAGCGGCGTTTGAACAGCTTCTACTTCGGCATCGATGATCTCTGGAACAGTCGGTTCGATGGGGTTATCATGACCGGCACCGAGCCCCGCTGTGCTGACTTACGCGATGAATCATACTGGTCCACGTTAACGGAGGCTCTGGACTGGGCCGAACGGAATACCGCGTCAACGGTTCTGTCCTGTCTGGCGGCTCACGCAGGCGTTCTGCACAGCGACGGCATCGGCCGCCACGCGCTGAGAGACAAACAGTTCGGGGTTTTTGACTTCACGAAGGCTGCCAACCATCAGCTCACCAGCGGGACCGGGGAACACGTTCGTTTCCCGCACTCCCGATGGAATGAAGTGCAGGCAGATGCGCTCACTGCGTGCGGCTACACTGTACTGACTCAATCGGTCGAGGGCGGAGTGGACTCGTTTGTGAAGAAGAAAAAGCAGAG
>Ga0187860_1004787_pt1 | contig 9999 bp, 8 predicted proteins | sample June2016WEW_10_4_FD_132981 | JGI IMG/M metagenome (GOLD analysis project Ga0187860, IMG submission 132981) | Peatland microbial communities from SPRUCE experiment site at the Marcell Experimental Forest, Minnesota, USA - June2016WEW_10_40 | ecosystem: Environmental > Terrestrial > Soil > Wetlands... | reverse complement strand
GACATCAACGGCGCGGCGGCCCGGGAACTGATCGCCGGCGTGCTGACCGTTGCGCTGTTCGTCACCGCCCTGACGTTGATCTTTCGTGACAAGATCATAGGCCGCTATGCGGCGCGGATCAGCAGTCTCGCGCCGAAACGGATCGCCGCCATCACCATCGGCGTTGGCGCGGTTCTTGGCGTACTGGTGTCGATCTCATCGGTCGGCGCCGGCGCCATCGGCGTCACGGCCGTTATTCTGCTCTACCCGAAGCTGCCGACGGCGCGCATCGTCGGCTCCGACATCGCGCACGCGGTTCCGCTCACGCTCGTCGCCGGTATCGGACACTGGTTCCTCGGTTCGATCAATCTGGATGTTTTGGCATCCCTGCTGTTGGGATCGGTGCCGGGAATTTTGGTCGGCAGCTATGCCGCTGCCCGGATTCCGGAGTTCGCGCTCCGCATCGTGCTGGCGGCGGCTTTGCTCGTCGTAGCGACCAAGCTGTCTTTGGGCTTTTTTCCGTCATCGGCGAACGTCATAGCGCAAACAATTGCGCCGCACTGACGCGATGCTCAACCGAGCCCGGGGTTGCCGTTAGACATGCCGTAGCGATGCAGATCGCTGCCATGGACCTCGAGCCACACCTTGGCCCGTTCGTGCTCCGGGCAGAGGCGGCGGACCAGGCGCCAGAACCTGGCGGAATGATTCATCTCGACCAAGTGGGCCACCTCATGCGCGGCGAGATAATGCAGCACATGGCTCGGCGCGAGGATGAGCCGCCAGGAATATGACAGGACGCCCGTCGTCGAGCAGGACCCCCAGCGGCTCGCCTGGTCGCGCACGGAGACCCGCTTGATCCGCACGCCCAGATCGGCGGCAAACTGCAGGCTCGCAGTCTCGAGCTCGCGCTTGGCCTCGCGCCGCAGGAAATCGCCGATGCGGCGGTCGATGTGCGGAGCCTCGCCGGCGACGCACAACAGCCGCTCGCCATCGCTGTCGGTCTCGATCCAGACCGTACCGCGCGCGCCGCGGCGGTGCGCAATGCGGTGCCGCTCCCCGCGCAACGGAACCACGATCCCGTGCGCAAACCGTACCGCTTCCGGCAGCCGGCCCAGCCGCGTCGCGATCCAGCCGCCGTGCTTCTGCGCGAAGTCGCGCGCCTCTTTCAACGTGCCGCGGGGCGGAATGGTGAGGATCACTTCGCGGGTCGCGGCCTGAATGCGCAAGGTGTAGCGCCGCGCCTGCCGGTGCCGCCGCAAGCGCACGAGATAGATCGATCTGTCGAAGACGACCTCGATCGCCTGAGGCTCACTCGGGCGGCGATAGAGCAGCGCGCGGTACGGCATCGGTCACCCCGAACCCAACCCCCGGTGCGATACTGCCATATCCGGCGGCCGACGCAGCCTCTGTTATGGAGACCTCCGCGGCATACAACATCTTGGGCTCTCGGCAGTTGGGAGGTCCCAGAGCATGTTATTGATGGAATGAATTTAACTTCAAATTTTTGGCGATTCGCAGGACGCAGCGTTCACGCCAGATGATTCGAAATCCCCCGGATTTCTCAAGGCGTTAGGGTAGCCAACCCGGCGGATCGGCGTTTATGCCCGATAAAGCGGGCATTCAGTCCGATTGCTAATCGATGCGGGTCCGGCCGAAATCGCCGGCGGCGGCGGCGGGCTCACCGTCGGGAGGCGTGCTGCCGCCGTTGTACGCCAGCCGTGTGGCCTGGCCATTGCGCCGGGTGCGCCCGCTGAGATGCATCGACAGCACGAAATCGGCGATGCGCGGCGCGATTTCGGAGCGGAAGCGCGAGCCATTGAACACGCCATAATGTCCGACGCCATGCTGCAGCCAGTGCGCTTTCCGGTCGGCGGGGATGTTGACGCACAACCGATGCGCGGCTTCCGTCTGGCCGACGCCGGAAATGTCGTCGTGCTCGCCTTCGATGGTGAACAAGGCAACCCGCTTGATACGGCTAGGGTCGACCGGCCGGCCGCGATGCGTCATTTGGCCGAGCGGCAGCGCGTGGCGCACGAAGACGGTTTCGACCGTCTGCAGGTAGTACTCGGCGGCGAGGTCCATGACCGCCAGGTATTCGTCATAAAATTCCCGGTGCTTCTGCGCCGAGTCGCCGTCCCCGCGCACGAGGTGCTGGAACAGCTCCCGGTGTGCCTCGATGTGGCGGTCAAGGTTCATGCTGACGAAACCGTTGAGCTGCAGGAAGCCCGGATAAACGTCGCGCATGAAGCCTGGATTGGGAAACGGCACCTTGGTGATGACATTGCGGCGGAACCAATCGATGCCGCGGCGTTCGGCCAGCGTATTGACGACAGTCGGATTGATCCTGGTGTCGATCGGTCCGCCCATCAACACCATGGAAACCGGCACATATGGATCCGCGTCCGCCTCCATGAGCGCGGCGGCAGCCATGACGGGCACCGCCGGCTGGCATACCGCAATCACATGGGTGTCGCCGCCGAGTGTGTGCAGCATCGAGATCACGTAGTCGATGTAATCGTCGAGATCGAAAGCGCCCTCCGACATCGGCACCATGCGCGAATCGCTCCAATCGGTGATGTAGACGTCGTGATTGGGGAGAAACGCCTCGACGGTGCCGCGCAGCAGCGTCGCGTAATGGCCGGACATCGGCGCAATGATGAGCAGCCGCGGCTGCGGCCGGCGCGGCTGGTGCTCGAATACCCGCTCGAAGTGAAGGAGGCGGCAGAACGGCCGTTCCCATACGGTCGAGACATGGACGGGCACGCGCTCGCCGCCGACCGATGTGGAGGAGATTTGCCATTCCGGCCGGCCGTAGCGGCGTGTCGAGCGCTCGAACACCTCGCAGGCCGCCGCGATCGATTTTCCGAAAGTCGTATGGTACAGCGGATTGGCCGGGTTCTTGAAGAACAAGCGCGTGGCGTCGGCCCACGCCCGGGACGGATTGAGCGCCGCATGGCTCATCTCGTAGAACCAGTACAGCGGCGTCGACAGCAATAAGCCATTGCCCGGCACGGCCGGCGCGCCGCCGAATTCTCCGATTGCCATAGATGGTCCTTGCCCGGCTCGCTGCAGTGCAGCATTGTGATGTTGGTGTGTCATACCGTCAATATAAAAGCAATTTCCTTATTCGTTACGTATGAAGGTCAACAATTTCGCCCTCCGTTGGTAGCACCGATTGCGACTATTCGCCTGTCTGCATCAAGGAGCCATGGCGGCGGGCGCTTTGTAAGAGCTTGAGGAAGGCGAACGAGCCGCCGGCAAAGAACAGGACGTTGAGCCCCAGCGCATCGAGCATCAGGTTGGGGTGAAAGGTGTGCTCGATCAGCAGCGCGCGCATCCCCTCGAACACGTAGGTCGGTGGTAATGCCCATGCCAAGGGCTGCAGCCAGACCGGCAGCGTGGTGACCGGGTAGTAGACGCAGGTCAGCGGCATGAACAGGAACATGATCGACCAGGCGAAGTTCTCCGCGCCGAGGCCGTTGCGCAGCACCAGGCCGGAGACGAAAATTCCTACCGCCCAGCTGGTCAGCATCAGATTGATGAAGAACGCCACCAGCGCCAGGCCCAGCCCATAGAGGTTGAAGCCGAAGAAGAGGAGCGCGAGCAGCGTCACCGGGATCACGCCGATCAACAGCCGCACCAAGCTCATCACCATCAGCGCGATGATGAACTCGAACGGCCGCAGCGGGCTCATCATCAAATTGCCGATGTTGCGCGACCACATCTCCTCGAGGAATGAGATCGAGAAGCCGAGCTGGCCGCGGAACAGGATGTCCCAGAGCAACACTGCGCCGATCAAGGTGCCGGCGGCACGGGCAAAAAACCCGGCATTCTGCATCACGTAAACCTGCAGAAAGCCCCAGGTGATCATCTGCACCATCGGCCAGTAGACGAGCTCGACCAGCCGCGGCCAGGACGAGCGGAGGAGGTACCAGTAACGCAGCATCATCGCCGCGACGCGCCGCGGCGAGAAGGCGAACGCGCTCTCGGTACGCGTGATCATTGCGCCGCCTCGCGCGCTTCGCCGCCGCCGCGCGCCACGTCGAGAAACACTTCCTCCAGCGTGCGACGGCCGTAGCGCGCCAAGAGCCGCGCCGGCGTGTCGTCGTCCTCGATGCGCCCCTGTTTCATGATGATGACGCGCTCGCACAGCCGTTCGACCTCGGCCATGTTGTGCGAAGCCAATAGCACCGTCGCATGACGGTCGCGGCGGTAGCGGTCGAGATGGGCCCGCACCCAGTCGGCGGTATCGGGATCGAGCGAAGCCGTCGGCTCGTCGAGCAGCAGCAATTCCGGGGCGTTGATCAGCGATTTGGCCAGCGACACCCGGGTCTTCTGCCCGGCCGAAAGCTTGCCGGCCGGGCGGTCGAGCAGATCGGTCAGATCAAGCGCGTCGGCGAGCTCGGCGATACGGTCGGCAAGGTCGGGCACGCCATAGAGCATGCCGAACACCGTCAGATTCTGCCGGACCGTGAGCCGCATCGGCATCTCGACATAGGGGCTCTCGAAATTCATCCGGTGGAGAACGCGGTAGCGCTGCCGCGGCATTTCCGCCCCGAGCACCGTCACCCGGCCCGAGGTCGGGCTGGTCAGCCCCATGATCATGGCAATCGTGGTGGTCTTGCCGGCGCCGTTGCCGCCGAGGAGTCCGGTGATCGAGCCGGGCGCGATCGAAAACGATACGGCGTCGACCGCCGGCACGTTCTTGTAGATTTTGACCAGGCGCTCGACGTCTATGGCGGGTGAGGCGGGCATGACCGGCGAAGATGTGGCGTGCGCCGCCGATCGAGGCAAGAGGAGAGGCGCCGAGCGAGGCCTCGGAGCTAGCCCGCGGGCTACTGCCCGCCGTCCTCGGTCCGCCCGCGGTCGGCCCGCAGCGCGTCGGGATGCGGCATGGCGATGACGTTATAGCCGGAATCGACAAAATGGATTTCGCCGGTGACGCCGGTCGAGAGATCGGAAAGCAGATAAAGCCCGGCGCCCCCGAGGTCCTCCAGCGTCACGCCGCGATGCAGCGGTGAATGCCGCTGCTGAAAGGCGAACATCATCCGCGCGTCGCCGATGCCGGCGCCCGCCAGCGTCCGGATCGGTCCGGCCGAGATCGCGTTGACGCGAATGCGGCTGGCACCGAAATCAACCGCAAGATAGCGCACCGAAGCCTCCAGCGCCGCCTTGGCGGGTCCCATGGCGTTGTAGTTCGGCATGGCGCGCTCGCCACCGTTATAGGTCAGCGTCAGCATCGCGCCGCCGTTCGGCATCAGCGCCGCCGCGCGCTTCGCCGCTTCGGTGAAGGCAAAGCACGAGATCAGCATGGTGCGCAGAAAGTTGTCGCGCGTGGTGTCGGCGTAGCGGCCGGTGAGCTGCGTCTTGTCGGAAAAGGCTACCGCGTGGACGAGGAAATCAAGCGTCCCCCAGGTCCGCTCAATCTCGCCGAACACGGCATCGACCGAGGTCAGGTCCTCGACGTCGCACGGCAGCACGAGATCGGCGTCGACCGACGCCGCCAGCGGTTTGACGCGCTTGGCGAGGGCCTCACCCTGGTAGGTGAAAGCGAGCTTGGCGCCGTGCGCCGCCAGCGTCTTGGCGATGCCCCAGGCGATCGAGTGATCGTTGGCGACCCCCATGATCAGCCCGCGCTTGCCGTGCATCAAACCCTGCATGCATTAATCCTTTTTTTCGTCATTGCGGCCCGACGCAGCCTTGGCATCGGGCCGGTGGCCGGTCCCGTTGGCGGCGCCCCGGAAATGACGGGAAGAGAAATCACGCATCCAGCCGCTTGAACACGATGCAGGCGTTGGTGCCGCCGAAGCCGAAGGAATTCGACAGCACGCAGCCGAGCGTCACGCCGTCGCGGCGTTCGCGCACGATCGGCATGTCGGCAAAAGCCGGATCGAGGTTCTCGATATTGGCGCTCTCGCAGATGAAGCCGTTGTTCATCATCAACAAGGAATAGATCGCCTCGTGCACGCCGGTCGCCCCTTGCGAATGTCCGGTGAGCGACTTGGTCGCCGAGATCGGCGGGCATTTCTCGCCGGCGCCGAACACGTCACGGATGGCCTCGATCTCCTTGAGATCGCCGATCGGGGTCGAGGTGGCGTGCGGATTGATATAGTTGACCGGCGGTTTGACGTTCTGCAGCGCCATGCGCATGCAGCGGGCGGCGCCTTCGCCCGAGGGTGCCACCATGTCGACGCCGTCGGACGTCGCGCCGTAGCCGGCGATCTCGCCATAGATCCTGGCGCCGCGCGCCTTGGCGCGCTCCAATTCTTCGAGCACCAGCACGCCGGCGCCGGCGCTGATGACGAAGCCGTCGCGATCGGCGTCGTAGGCGCGCGAGGCTTTGGCGGGCGTGTCGTTGTACTTCGACGACAGCGCCCCCATGGCGTCAAACAGCACGGTCAAGGTCCAGTCGAGCTCTTCGCAGCCGCCGGCAAAAATGATGTCCTGCTTGCCGGCCTGAATGATCTCGTAGGCATTGCCGATGCAATGGTTCGAGGTCGCGCAGGCCGACGAGATCGAATAGCTCAAGCCCTTGATCTTGAACCAGGTGGCGAGCGTAGCGGACGCGGTCGACGACATCGCTTTGGGCACCGCGAACGGCCCGACGCGCTTCGGCCCCTTGCTGCGGGCGATGTCGGCGCTCTCGACGATGGTCCGGGTCGACGGTCCGCCCGATCCCATGATGATGCCGATGCGCTCGTGCGAGATTTCGGTCGCTTCGAGCCCGGCATCGCGGATCGCCTGCTCCATGGCGACATGATTCCAGGCGGCGCCGCCGCCGAGAAAGCGCATGGCGCGACGGTCGACCGACTCGCTGGGATCGAGGGTGGGCGCGCCGTGCACCTGAGAGCGGAAGCCAAGCTCGGCATATTTGTCGGCGCGCACGATGCCCGACTTCGCCTCGCGCAGCGAAGCCAGCACTTCCTGCGTGTTGTTGCCGATGGACGAGACGATGCCCATTCCGGTGACGACCACCCGCCTCATCTTGCCTCGTCAGCCTCTTTCGCCAGATGCGGCCACGTTACGCTTATCAGACTCCGCTCGGCTGCGGCGCCGCGTCGCGGAATAACCCCACTTTGAGATCCAGCGCACGATAGATCACCGCGCCATCGGCGGAGAGCCAGCCGTCGGCGATCCCGAGCACCAGCTTCGAACGCATCACGCGCTTGATGTCGATGCCGTACACCACCTTCTTCATGCTCGGAAGCACCTGCCCGGAGAACTTAAGCTCTCCGGTGCCGAGCGCGCGACCCTTGCCGGGCGAGCCGAGCCAGCCGAGGAAGAAACCGAGCAATTGCCACAACGCATCAATACCAAGGCAAGCCGGCATCACCGGGTCGCCTTTGAAGTGGCAGGGGAAGAACCAGAGGTCGGGCTTCAATTCGAGCGCCGCGCGAACGAGCCCCTTGCCGTATTCGCCGCCGACTTCCGCGATCTCGGAAATGCGGTCGAACATCAGCATGGGCGGTAGCGGCAGTTGCGGGCCGTGCGCGAAAAGCTCGCCCCGCCCGCAGGCCAGCAGGTCCTCGTAGTCGAAGGTGGAACGGCGTTCCTGCATTCTCCGGTCCTGTGTTTGCGGCGGGGCTGGCCAATCGCGTGCATCCCTAACATATGCGACTGTCACTAACAAAATCAATGACTTACGTGGCGGCTTAGCGGCAGTAGCGGCGGCAGTTAGCGGCGGTCAACGTCGAGCTTTAGCACCATAAAACGAAACGGGGCGGCCCGACAACTGGCCGCCCGCTGAGCGCGAGCCGGGCTTGTAGCTCGTCGCGTTCGGCACGGAGGATGCTGCCGCGCTCGCTCGCTCGCACACGCGGTCCACAGCGCGGTCCGTCATTCTGCCGAAACGCTTGCCTACCTCATTGAGCGCGTCGAGCTTGGCGCTGATGGCGCCAACGAGCCCAACCAAAGGCGGGCTTGCCACCTGTTTTATCGGCCTGGCACCAGCCGTTTCATTGCATTTGGGACACCGCTCCAAATTCACGGTCCGCAGCGCCTTTGTCTCATGCTCATTTCGGCAAACCCAATTCTTGACGCCGACATTAGGACCATAACTGCCGTAGCGCCGCACCTTGCCCCATCGTTGCAAGTCTCGTGAAAGTACCCCGCGCGCCCGGAACAGCGCCGCGTAATACTGAGCAAAGTATCCGGCGCCCAGGCCTCACCAGGCCACGCCATGATAGCGGTCCGTTGCAGAAAGCTCGTTTGCACTGAACCGCGGGCCCACGAGTTCAGCTATGGAGATTTGCCGAAGCAGGTCGTTGCTTTTTCGACCAAATGCCAGGCCGAATCGGTCAAAACCTGGAAAGCTAAGGATGACGGCTATTGCATGAGACTGAGAGCGTAGCGCGGGGCCAGACGGGCGGCCACAAGCGAAAGTCGATTGCGGGCGAGCACCGCGTTTGGAGTCGAGGTCGACACCGACGCCGTGCACCAGATCGCCCGCCGATTCGCCGCCGGAGTAGCCGCGCCGCCACGCGCCGCATCGAGTATTTGCGCGGACACGGTGGTGGTTGCGCCTCGATGGACGGCGATACTCGATCTGACGTACAGACGCGCAATCCATTGAGGCTTGCCGTTGCCGTCTCGGCGCCCGAATAGTCGATGCCGATATAGCGCGTGAAGGCGGGCATTTCACGCTACCGCCTTAAACCGATCGAAGCGCAGCGCAAGCCGGTCCCGGTCCAGGCGGTCCTTCACGCGGCCCGGTAGGTGGATTGTCCCACCATTCAGCCGCTTCAGGGCTTCAAGCATCGGGCCGCCGTTCCGGCCGAGCAGCCGATCTCGAGCGGTTCTCGGCCAATTGCTTTCCATCAAGGGGACGCTCGCTGAATTCCCCTACCCAGAGGGACGTCGGCTGCGCTGAAGGCTACGTCGCCTCTCTTCCTGGAAGCCGCTTTGTGGTCACTCAGTGGTTCCGCGAAGGCGGCAGTTACCATGCGACAGTCAGCGCGTGGCTTTATATGCAAGTAACTTCATAAACCTGTACTGAAAAGCGGGCTGGACTCGAACCATCGACCTTCTGATCCACTATCAGGCGCTCTAAATAAAGGTGCAGACGATCCTCGAGATGCGCGCCTCGAATGCCTCTCTTAACATAGCTGGACACAGTTCCGCACGGTTCACACACCTAGTCCCGGCCAACCCCCGGGGCCTTTTCTTCGTCCGGTCGTCACGAGTGAGGGGCAGCGATGTAATTCGCTTCCCATCCATAGGCCTTGCTTGGGGAGACTCTCACGCCCTGTAAGTTCATGCCTGCTTCGAGGCACCGATCCCAAATCATGGCCTCCAGCTCTTCGCCGAGCGCGCGGATTCCCTCCACTCACCGAGGGACCTACGCTGGATCGTAATAGGTCTTGAACTCGTCGTGGTGTCGCAACGCCTCGGGGCGGTAAGGACCGTGCCGGCGCATTGCACTACATTCCGGAGCTTAAAGCGTTCTCTTACGGACGGATTCACGGGAGCGTCGTGGCTGTCGGAAGATTTCCGCCTTTCCCATATGTTCTTAAGTGCCCTACTGGCCCGACCAATCCTCACACCCGTTTTGTCCCTGGAGGATCAGTGTTCAGAGCCAAGCGGCCGGCACTAACGGGAGGCGCTGACTTCGGTCGGGGTTTCTTTTTGTTTAGGCCGCCTCAGTTAGCGGTCTCGCTCCCGATCCTACAGGCCGGAAACGGCATGAAGCCAACATCTGCGCCGCCCCATCCATCCCGGATGCTGAATCGTACTCTTGTGGGTAGTGGGGCTACTTTGAATAAGGCGGGGGAAATGCGCGGATTAGACGGAATACATTATTCCATGCATCGGTGACATCGCACCAAAAGACGAAGATACCAATCACCACAAGTGCGCCGAGAACAATCTCCACCATATTTCTCACCGGTAACGCCGAGCTAGAGCATGTTTCGGCTGGGTTGAATCGGGAGATTCCCCTTAAATTATGAATGGGGGAATCTAGCGGTATTGATTCGATTTTTGGAGGGGATCGATGCCGAGACCTTGTTCACTGGACTTGCG
>Ga0187860_1004785_pt1 | contig 9999 bp, 9 predicted proteins | sample June2016WEW_10_4_FD_132981 | JGI IMG/M metagenome (GOLD analysis project Ga0187860, IMG submission 132981) | Peatland microbial communities from SPRUCE experiment site at the Marcell Experimental Forest, Minnesota, USA - June2016WEW_10_40 | ecosystem: Environmental > Terrestrial > Soil > Wetlands... | reverse complement strand
GTTACTCACCCGTGCGCCACTTTACTCATGGTATTGCTACCACTTTCTCGTTCGACTTGCATGTGTTAGGCACGCCGCCAGCGTTGATTCTGAGCCAGGATCAAACTCTCGTTTGAAACCTGATGTCGTCCCTCTCCGACGGAGGTCGAATTGGGTCGACCGGCCTGCGCATCTTCTCGCGAAGGACGCAGGCACCTTACTTGTGAGAATGACCGAGCCAAACCCGATCACATCTCACGACTGGCATGTTCAACCAATTTGTCAAAGATCCTTGAGGGTGGTCCGCCTAAGCGGTACCCCTTGGATCGAGGTCCGGACTCGCGTCCGGCTGTCCTCGAACTTGGTGCGCATCGCCTCATTTCTCCGCTAGCACAGCGGACCTCGGCGTTTTTGCGCGAACCTTTTAAAGTTATCAAAGTCCCGGTTACGGGTCAAGGAAAGAATCGGCCCGAACCATTGTGGATAACACGGCTCGCACTGCGCAAAAATCAAAGCCAAAAAATCAAATATCGACCAGCAAAACGTGCTCGAGCCGATAGGGCTCGCGGGAGATTAACTCCCGGGTCATGCAATGGCTTGTTCTCTGTGGGATTCCCTACAGGGGTTCAACGGTGCACATCGTGCGCAACTCGTTCGACCCTACGAACCAGCTTCCCACTTCCCTAAATCGAAGATCGTCGATCTCAGATTGGGCAGGCCACACGGCCACCGGGAGGCTCCACTGCTCACTACTAACCCCGTTAGAGTAGCACAGACCACCCTAAGATGCAAACTTCTAAGACCAACGCAGATCCAGGGTTTGCAACAAGAGAAAGATAGCATTTTCAAGAGGTTAGATTCAAGCGCGGCAGCCTGTGGAAAGCAGCGGTTTCTGTGGGAAGCCTCACCCGGATCGGGAGGTCACATGTGCCGCGGAATCAGACCTAAGTCTGTGATTCCATTCACGAAATACTGCATCGCCAGCGCCACCAGCAGCAGGCCCATGATCCGGACGAGAATGCGGATGCCGGTTTCGCCCAGGAACTGGCGCACCCGGGCAGCCGCACCCAGCACAAGATAAGTGACCAGAGCGGTGAGGGCGATCGCGCCCAGAATGGCTCCCATTTGCCATCCCCAAAGCGTCGGCACTTGGCCGACGAGTACCATAACCGAGGAAATGGCTCCCGGCCCTGCCAGCATGGGAATGCCCAGCGGCACAATGCCTGCGTCCTCTTTCGTTGTTGCCTCTTCCGTATCGCTGTGCGTTTCCTGAGTGGGCGAGCGCCGCGCTTCCAGCATGTCGAGACCGATCAGCAGCAGGATCAGCCCGCCGGCAATCTCAAACGCCGGCAAAGTGATGCCGAACATGCGAAAGATCAACTGCCCCGCAATCGCAAAGCTCGTCAGCACGATAAAGCAGGTAATCGCTCCCTTGCGCGCCATGCGCCTGCGCCGCGCCGGGTCCGCATGCTGCGTGATCGCCAGGAACGACGGGATCGCAGCGAAAGGGTCGACCAGAAAAAAGATGGAGCTGAGCGCCAGCAGAGAAAAGCGCACAATCGGCGCCTGGCTCAGTTCGTTCAACGCTTGCGTAGCTGGATTGGCGAAGAGCACGCTTCAGGCTAGAACATTGCGGCCTTCCGCGCCAACATTCAGAACTGCCGCACACTACAATGAATTCCTTGCCCAGCGATTCCCAACGCGGCCAGATCCAAGTGGTTCTCGTCTCGCCGCGCAATCCCCTCAATATAGGAGCGGCGGCGCGGGCAATGGCAAACTTCGGCTTTGCGCGCCTCTCCGTGGTTGCTCCGTACGAGGCCCATTGGCGCGAGGCGAAGTCCGCCGTCGGCGCCTCGAATCTCCTCCAAAAAGCCAAATGCGCCGAGCGCCTCGCGGACGCTGTGCGCGACTGCACGCTAGTCGTGGGCACAGGTTCGCTCGAGCATCGCAAGCCCGAGCAGCCGGTGATTCCGCTGCCGGAGTTGGCGCCGCGACTTCGGCAGGAGATTGAACGCGGCGGGCGAGTAGCCCTCGTCTTCGGCTCGGAGAAACGCGGACTGACGCAGGAGGACCTCGCGCACTGCCATCTGCTCGCTGTGATTCCGACCGATCTTGCGCAGCCCTCGATGAATCTCGGCCAGGCTGTCGCTGTCTGCTTGTATGAGATCGCATCGCGGATCAACGAAACGAAACCGCCGGCTGCGAATCCAGAACCTGCAAGCGACGCTGCTACTGCGGCCTCCACGCGCGATCTTCAGCTCCTTGCAGGCGTCGTCGAAAAGACAATGCTCGCCGCCAACTACTCTCCACCCGCCATGCGCAAAGCCAACCGGCACGATCTCGATCGATTGTTGCGCAGGCTGGCACTGACCGGTCGCGACGCAGTCCGCATCCTCGGATTGTTCCGGCGAATTCTTTGGAGGCTCAAGCAGGGATCAAATCGGGAAGGTCGCGAACAGCGAGACGTAACCCGCAAGTAACTCTGCCGAGGAATTGTTTTTTCGCACAATAGGAGCAGAAACTTGCTAAAGTTGCCATCAAAGGCTCTTCATGCCGTACCCGAAATCTCGCTTCCGCTTCTTCTCGTTTGCAAAGTCCCCCGCACGGCTCAGCCTGCTGTTTCTCGTCGCCGCGATGACCGCCGTCTTCGCTTCATCCGCTCTCACAGGAGTAAGCGCGCAGCAGGCGCCCGCAGCACCAGCAGCCGAACAACCTGCGCCGCCGGCTTCCGCTCCTGCGCCTGAAGCGCAGCCCGATGCGCAACCGCCTTCCGCCAGCCAGGCCCCACAAGCGCCGCCCGCGGAGAACCCACCCGCTCCTCCCGGCGAAACCCAGCCTGCGCCAGCGCCCTCGCCCACGGCTTCGCAGAGCACACCTTCCCACACATCTGAGCCCGCAGAGTTCTCCGAAGACGAGATCCGGCATCTGCTCGTCGGCAAGGAACTCTTCTTGCGCGGCGGCTACCTGGACAATGATCTGAGCTACAGCGAGCACGGCGCGCTGGTAGGCCACTCGCCGCAAGGCTCATACACGTTGAGCGGAATCCAGATCGAAAAAGTGCGCCTGACCAAGCACAAGCTGGAGTTGGAAGGCCAGCGCTACGGGCTGCACTTTCTCGGCGCGCTGCCGTATGAGGATCCCACCAAGGCTGTCGACCAGGTGAACATCACGCCGAAGAAGAAAGTGGTCAAAATCACCATCGACCGCGAGCTGGTGGTGAAACCGAAGGAAAAGAAAGAAAAAGGCAAGGCCGCCAGGCCAGGGCAAAAAGTGGGCGCGGCTCCAGCGCCAGCAGCGTCCACCGCACCAGCCCCCGCCGTTGCGCCTGCTCCTCCTGCCGAAGCGACCGACACCCCCAACACCACAGATGAAGCGCAGGCAGAGATTGCCGCAGCTCCTCCCGCCGAGCGTCCTGCCGACGCCAACAGCGTGACCACCACCACCTCGCAGGCGCATGCAAACAAGCTCCTGCAAGAAGCGTTGGACAACGTCTTCACGCAGGGCTTTGACAGCCGCCTGATGGAGTCGATGCCCGACTTCTGGAAGCTTTACTATGCGGCGGCAGCGGCAAAAACCGATTACCGGCCCGCCGATCCCGCCGTGCTGCGCCAAAGCATGGTCGATCAGAAGGCCCGCCTGACCTCGACCTTCGAGCCTCCTTCGAACGAGTACGCGCAGGACCACGGCGTGGCCGGCATGTGCCTCTATCACGTCGTCATCGGCGCCGACGGCAAGCCCGGCGAAATCGCCGTGGCCCGGCCGATCGGCTTTGGTCTCGACGAGAGTGCCGTCGACGCGATTCGCAAGGCCACATTCCAGCCTGCAATCAAGGATGGCAAGCCAGTTCCGGTGATGCTCGACCTTGTTGTGGAGTTCCGCATCTACTCCAAGCGGACCGCGGTGGCAGCAAATCCAACCCAGCAGCCGCCTGAGTCCTCACTCCCCGGTCCCTACAGTGCGCAACAGCCCTCAAGCGCACCTTGACGCTCACGCGCGGATCAGGCGCTCATCCGACTCAACAAAACTTTAGCCACCCTGATTGACGCTCACGCGGGCCGATCTTTCTCATCTGGAGGCGGCTGCCACAGCTCCACGCGATTGCCCTCCGGATCCCAAACCCACGCGAATCGGCCGTAGGGATAATCCTCACGTTTAGGATCGATGCGCACGCCAGCCTCAGCCAACTGCTTCAGCAGTTCGTCCAGATCGTCGACCCTGAAGTTGATCATCGCCTGTTGCGCGCCCCCGCCGAAATAATCCGTATCGACGGGAAAGTGAGCGAAAACCGTCATCCCCGCCGATTCCGGTCCGTCGAATGCCAGCGAACCGCCTTCTTGGCTGGGAATCCCGAAGTGCTCCGCATACCACTGCCCGAGCGCCTGCGGGTCACTCGCCTTCAGAAAAACACCACCGATACCCACTGCTTTGGCCATGCCTATTCCTCCTGCCGCCTATTCCTCTTGCCGGATAATTTCGTCGAGCCTGGGTTTGTGTTTGGCCTGGCGGCCGGTTCGCGGCTTGTCAGCCAAAATTCGCGAGGGTTTGGGCTGGCCCACCCGTTCGCGGGCGTTGGCCTTCACCGCCTTGGTGGCAGAAAAACGGGCTGGCTTGCGTTTCGCCATGGCAAGGATGAGTATGGAATAGATTCGCGCGGCGCGAAAGTGCTGGCGCGGATTCACCGGACGTGCGCGGGGTGGAAGCGGCGGCAATCCGCAAGGCCGGACGGCAAAGCAAAAGCGGGCAAAGGAATAACGGAATGGAAGAGCGGGAATTCTTCAACGAAACGACGGAACAACGCACGCACAGCCTCATCTGCCCCAAGTGCGGCCAGGCGGCGGAGTACAAAGTAACCTGGATTGTGCGGCGCAAGCGGGCTCAACTTCCGCGCGGCGGCGACGAGCGCGACCGTGCGCGCTTCGCCAAGGCGCAGTCCTACATGGTCCGCCGCGACGACAAGCTGCAGTGTGCGAATATCCGCTGCCGCAAGCCGTTCGAGATTACGACGTTGCAGTCGCTGGCTTTCATGGTGGATTGAGCCGAAACGGCGGCTGGCTCCAGCGCGCCGTCGGCCCCGGCGCAAAGCTCTTTGGCGCGCTCTCTGCGGCCGGCCTTCTTGCGCGGCTCGCCAGGCAGCGCTACATTGTGGATCTGGCCTCGCGGTCCTGTGAACTTCTTCCCCTTCATCGGCATACCTCGGGAGGTTGGCGTGCCCAGCCTGATGTTTCGAGGTGTGATCATGCGAATCCCTCTACGAATTGCCGCTCGATGGACGGCGCTGCTGGTTGCGTCGGTTGCCTTGGTTTGGGCCGTGAGTTTTCTCGCTGGTCCGCATCGCGGCGCTTCGCCGGTACTGGCCGCGGAGCTCAAGCCCATCCAGCTTCCCAATCCTGAAGTGACCGGCGGCATGCCGCTGATGCATGCGCTCGCCGCGCGCAGGACGACGCGCGCGTTTATGGCCAAGCCGCTACCGCTGCCGATGCTCTCAAACTTGCTGTGGGCGGCTTTCGGCGTGAATCGCCCGCGGGCGGTGAAATCGGACTTGGGCCGCACCGCGCCCTCGGCCTACAACAAGCAGGACATCACGCTTGAAGTCGTGCTGGCCGATGGAGTTTATGTCTACGATGCCGAGGCGAATCTGTTGCGTCCGGTGCTTTCCGGCGACGTGCGCGGCGCCATCGGCCCGGCGCCCGCGGCTCACGCGGCGGTGACGATCATCTACGTGGCCCCGGCTAGAGACGACTACGCCCAGGTGGACGTGGGCTTCATCGCTCAAAACGTGTACTTGTTCGCGGCGTCGGAGGGGCTGAACGCGTGGTTCTACACCGTGCATGCGCAGGACGTGGCCGCAAAGCTGGGACTGGGGTCCGATCGCAGCGTCCTGTACGCGCAATCGGTGGGGTATCCGCCGCAGTAATCCGGACTTTAGACTTATGTAGCCCGACCACGGGAAGGCTGGCGTGGGCCCGGCGGCGTGTGATTGAATCGTGATTAGGAGCGCCGGTCGCAGAGGTTAAAAGCGAGACCGGCGAGAAGAACGCGATGGCAAATCCCCTGCTACCCCTCGAAGAGCGGAACCTGACACCAGACCAGGTGGAGGCGCTGGACAAGCGCCGCGACTTGGGGCACACATTTCTCGTAATTGCCGGGCAGTTTTTGGTGATTGCGACGATCCTTTTGCTGTGGGTCGGCCAGGATTTGAAATACTCTCCGGGCTGGGCGCATCCCATGGCGTACTACTTCTTAATCGCCCTCATCCTGATCGTGGTGTTTGGCGTCACCGGACTGGTGCTTCGCCGAGGCACGCCGCGCATCGACTGAGGCACTCAACCGCTAGATGAATGAAAGACTGGGGATGCCGTGTATCGATTCTTAGCCATTCTCACGGCCTGGTTCATGGCCTTGCTCATGGCCGTCAGCTTCTGCCCGCTTCTAAAAGCGCAAGATTCCTTGCCACAGGCTCCCGCGGAAGATCGCGCGCTGGCACGGGAGATCTTTAAAGAACTCGTTGAGATCAACACGACCGACACTCCGCAGGGCAATGTAACCACTGCGACTGCAGCGATGGAGCGCCGCTTGCTCGACGCGGGATTTTCGCCCCAGGATGTTCGACTGCTGGGGCCCGACGACCGCAAGAAGAATCTCGTGGTGCGCTTCCGCGCGGCCGGCACGCCCGCAGAGAAACCTGTCCTCTTTCTTTGCCACGTGGACGTGGTGCAGGCTTTGCGCTCCGACTGGTCCACCGATCCATTTCAGTTTGTCGAGAAGGACGGATATTTTTACGGTCGTGGCACCCAAGACATGAAGGACTCCGACGCTGCGCTGGTGGAGACTTTTCTGCGCCTGCGTCGCGAGGGCTACAAGCCACGGCGCGATCTGATCCTGGCGCTGACGGCGGACGAAGAGGGAGGCAAGTTCAACGGCGCAGACTGGCTGGTGCGCGAGCATCGCAATCTGGTGGACGCCGCTTTCGTCGTCAACCCCGATGCCGGCGGCATTGAGCTGGAACATGGGCGGCCGCTGGTGGCCGAGGTGGAGGCGACCGAAAAGCTGTACGCCGACTATCAGGTTACGGCGACCAATCGAGGCGGTCACAGTTCTTTGCCACGACCGGACAACGCCATTTATGAGCTGACGGCATCGCTTGACCGGCTCGCCGCGTACACGTTTCCCATCGAGTTGAACGATGTCACTCGCACATATTTTGCGAACCTCGCTGGCCAGGAGACGGGTGCAACGGCAGCCGATATGCGGGCGATTCTGGCCACGCCTCTGGACACAGCCGCTGCCACGCGCTTGAGCGCGGAACCCGCTTTCAACGCCAGGCTGCGTACCACTTGCGTCGCCACTCGATTGAGCGGCGGTCACGCCAACAACGCCCTTCCGCAAACTGCGCAGGCAATCGTGAATTGCCGAATCCTGCCTGGCCACTCACCCGAGGAAATCAGGAAGCAGCTCATCTCCATCTTTGGCGACCCGCAACTCGGCGTGGAGTACATCTCGAGCCTGGGCGACGTGTCCGCGACAGCGCCCGATCGCAAGGCGATTATTCCGCCGGCGCCGATCGAGGAGGTCTGGGGGCCGCTCACGAGCGTGACGCAAGCGATCTGGCCCGGATTACCGGTCACGCCGGTGATGGAAACCGGCGCCAGCGATTCGATTTACTTCGCACAGGCAGGAATTCCGAGCTACGGCTACTCGGCGATCGCTCTGGAACGCGACGATGTGCGTGCCCATGGACGCGATGAGCGCTTGCCCCTCGATTCTTACTGGAAGTCGCTGGACTTCTGGTACGCGTTCGCAAAGAAACTCGGAGACGAGTGAGCGCGGGGCGAAGGTTCGACACGCGGGCTGATGAGATCGCGGCTCCAACCTGATTGAACGATCCCACTGCTAAACTAAAGGTTGATGATCCTCCCGTTTGTCCGCGAAATCTTCGCGGAGCTGGAGCATTCCTCGGGCTTTGAACGCGTTCGCAGGCACCTGAGCCTGGGTGCGGGTCGGCGGCGTGTGTCCGGAATGACGGCGACGGCGCGGGCTCTCTATCTGCCGCTGATGGCGCGGGCCGCCAAACAGCCGGTCATCGTAATCGTTGCCGACAACAAGGCCGCCGAGGCGCTGGAGCCCCTGCTCAAGGCCGGTTGCGAGCTGACTGGCGCCATCGATCCAGCGCGCGTCGTCCGCTTTCCCGCCCACGACGTGCTTCCCTTCGAAAATCTCTCGCCTCACCCCGACGTCCAGGAACAGCGCGCCGCCGCGCTGTGGAAGCTTTCGAGCGGCGCCGTCGATGTTCTCATCGCTCCCGTCGAATCTGCGGCTCTCAAACTCTTCGATCTCGAGTACTATGCCGGCCTGGCTGTAACCCTCAAGCGCAGCGAAGAGGTCGACATCGAGGTGCTCACCGCGCATCTGGCCAGCGTCGGTTACACACAGGTGGATCTCGTCGAAATGCCCGGCCAGTTCACGCGCCGCGGCGGAATTCTCGACGTGTATTCGCCGGAATTTGACCGTCCCGTGCGCATTGAATTCTTCGGCGACGAAATTGAAACGATTCGCAAATTCGATCCGGAAACGCAACGTTCGCAGAGCGGGCTGGATGAGACCGAACTGCTGCCGCTCACGGAGACGCCGGCGACCGAGCAGTTGCTGGCCGCGGTGAACGGGCGGCTGAGCCGGCAGCGCGTTGACATCGAGAATGACGAGATGGCCGCCGAAGCCGCTGCGGCTGGCGGCGTCAGCGTATTCCCCGGATGGGAGTTTTTTGCGCCCGTCGCCGGAGCGGAGCGCTCGCTGCTCACGCTCCTGCCCCGATGCGCGCTGTTTGTCGATGAACCGGCGATGGTGCGCAGCCAAATCGACCGCTGGTGGAGCAAGGTCGAGCTGCGTCACGAGCGCTCCGGGATTGGCTCGCTCTTCCGGCCGGAGGACATTTATCTGCGCCCCGAGATTCTGCAAGCTTCGCTCGCTGCACACATGGGCCTCGATCTCGATCAACTGGGCGCAGTGGATGTGCTGGAGCCGGACACAACCTTGGGCGAAATCGAGTTGCCCACGCGACCCCCGCTGCGCTTCCACGGCTCCATTCCCGCGTTGACTGAGCAACTGAAGAAGCTGATGGCGGCTGACGCACGCATCGTGCTTGCCGCTCCACATCAGGGCGACGTAGAGCGCCTGGCGACTGTTCTTCGCGAATACGAGGTTCCTTACCGGCTGGGCAGCCGTGCGCCGCGTGCTGGCGACACCATGCTCGAGGAGGCCAGTTACATGGCTGGCGACCTGCGCGTGCCGGTGATCGTGCGCTCGCCGCTGGCGTCGGGCGTCGTGTTTGCAAACGCGAACTTGATCGTCTTCGGCGCCAACGATCTCTCCGACGAAGCCGACGTTGCGGCGCGCCCGGTTCCCAGAAAGTCGAAGACCGCGGCCTTTGTCTCCGACTTTCGCGACCTCGGCGTCGGCGACTACGTTGTCCATGTGGAGCACGGCATCGCGCAGTACCAGGGCCTGAAGGAGATTGAGCAGGACGGCCTCGCGGTGGAGTTCATGATTCTGGAATTCGCCGAGGGCGCCAAGCTTTACGTTCCGCTCACTCGGCTCGACCTCATTCAGAAATACCGCTCGACCGACACGGGACCTGCGCCGGTATTGAACAGGCTTGGCACGCAGCAATGGACTCGAACCAAGGCGCGCGTGCGAAAGGCCATGCAGGATATGGCGGCCGAGCTGCTCAAGCTTTATGCCGAGCGGCACACCGCGCAGGGAAACGCGTTCTCGGTGGACAACGAGTTTCAGCGCGAGTTCGAGGATGCATTCGATTTCAGCGAGACCGACGACCAGATTACGGCGATTCGCGCCGTCAAGGATGACATGGAGTCGCCGACGCCTATGGACCGGCTGCTGTGCGGCGACGTGGGCTATGGCAAGACCGAAGTCGCCATGCGCGCCGCCTTCAAGGCCGTGCAAGACGGCAAGCAGGTCGCGGTGCTCACGCCCACCACGGTGCTCAGCTTCCAGCACTTCGAAACC
>Ga0187860_1004784_pt1 | contig 10003 bp, 10 predicted proteins | sample June2016WEW_10_4_FD_132981 | JGI IMG/M metagenome (GOLD analysis project Ga0187860, IMG submission 132981) | Peatland microbial communities from SPRUCE experiment site at the Marcell Experimental Forest, Minnesota, USA - June2016WEW_10_40 | ecosystem: Environmental > Terrestrial > Soil >... | reverse complement strand
GCATCGGCATCCTGCGTCTTGGCGCAGCTCTCCCCGACAGCCTCGGCAGCGAGTTGAAGTAGCGCATCCATGATCGTCCGCCTCCTAGTCGGTGATCGGCAAACGCGGTGACTCGCGCCGCCGGTCGGGTCCGTGCAACCGCTGGCGTAACGCTAGCGCCGTGTGCCATCTCGCGCGCCTACGTCGGAGGGCAAGCAGCGCGCCGGGTCTACGCCACACCGCGGTCGAGTGTCGCGAGGCCTTGACGGGCCTGGGAAAGAAGGTCCGGATCCTCTGAAACGATGTCCAGCGCCCGCTCATAACACCAACGGGCGTCCGCAGCGCGACCGGTGCGCTTGTACACGATCGCGAGACTCACCAGCGCCTTGGGCGCGATTTCCGGGTGGCCGGTCGCGACAGCTTCCAGGAATGCCTCCTCAGCTGCGTCGAAGTTCGCGAGCTGCGTGCTCACCATCGCAATGTTGAGCAGCGCGTACCCCACTGCTTCCACATCGTTGGTGGAGGCCGCCCGCTCACACGCCTTGCGCCACCAGACGATCGCCTCGTCCACACGACCTTGTTCGACCGCGGCCTGGGCACGCTCGCCCAGCTCGTGCGCACCCTGAGCATCGGCACCAGAGACAGTCATTCGGCATCGCTCCTTAGTACGTCGCGCCTCGCCCTACAAGGTGTCCCGCCGCAACGTCAACAGTGTCGCCATCGCGTGTCGATGAGCGCAGCCCCACTGCCGGTCCCGGCCACAGGCACGGGATGCGCTATCGCTTGTATCGGGCTGCGGTGTATTCCTGCACCCAGGCTAGTGAGCTTCGCCAGGTGCCGTCAGCGGCCTTTGCGGCTTTGAGGCGCCCGCGGATCGCGGCGACGCGCAGAGCGTTGGCGGAGATCTCGCTGGTCGCCAGTGCGGGCAGCGGGACGAGGCGGGCGGGGCCGGCGATCGCGGGAACGATGAACTTGTAGAGGTTGTCGAGAATTGCGCGTGCGAGGAACTCGCCGAGCGGTCCGGGGTCGCCTTGATCGGCGCGCCGGAGTGCGGCGAGGTATCGGGACCGGTCGCCCTTGTAGATAATCGCGGGCGGGTATCCGAGTCTGACGAGCACGAGGTTGAGCACGAGGCGGCCTGCGCGTCCGTTTCCGTCGAGGAACGGGTGGATCTGCTCAAAGCGAGCATGCAGTGAGGCGATCGCCTCCACCAGCGTGGAGTCGTCGGCGTGGGCAAGGGTCTGGTTGTCGGAGATCCAGTCATTGACCAGGGCCGGCACCAAAGGCCATTCTGGTGGTGTCATGCCACCGGGGAAGGGTTGGATGTCGTGTTCGCGGAAGGAGCCGGGGCGCTCGTGGTCGGTGGCCTGCGGATGCGGCGAGACGTCCCAGACTGGCGTCATCGCGAGCTCGTGAACATAACGCAGCTCGGTGAGCGAGATAACCGTCTCGTCGATCCACGCGCCGGGCTGGATGGTGTGCCCGTAAACCCAGTCCGCCGCGGTCGCGTAGCCGCGCACTTCTAGGTATTCGCTCAGCTCCTTGTTGCCAACCGCCCGTCCCTCGGCGAGCAGCGCTTCGACCTGCTTGAGGACGAGCGTGTTGCCCTCGATCGCCGTTGAATGATGGGCTTCCTCAAGCCATATTTCGCGCCAGATCCCGTCGGCCTCCAGCGGCGACGGGAGCCCACCGAGCCGCTCGCGCAGCTCGCCGATCTGGATCCGTAGGCGCTCGTAGACGGCAAGGCGCGATGGCCGCCCGCCGGTTGCCGGTTTGTTCGGTTGCGCCATAGACCAACTGTACCGAACACATCTACGGAAGTGTTCGGCGCTCCCGCTACCGATCTGTACCGAACACTTTGCTCACTCCTGCTGTCAGCCCGGTCGCCATAGGCCGGCGCTGGCGGGGATAACCGGTGCTGCGCGATGGTTGACGGTGTCGATGATCTCGGCGTTGTCGATGCCCTGGAGGTCGATCGAGGTGATGCCGAGGTTGGCGTGCCCGAGCTGGCGCTGGATCACCATGATCGGCACACCTTCGCGAGCCATCTCCACGGCGTGAGCGTGACGCAGCTGATGCGGCGCGAAGCGGCGTCTGACTGCTGCTTCGACTGCGGTTCGCCGTAGCTGGAAGCGGACCGCGTCCTGTGTCCATGGCCGGCCTTGGTTCGGGCCGTTGATGATGCAAAACAGCGCGCCAACGCGTAGTTGTTCACGGATTTGCAGCCATGGTTCGAGCTGTTGCCAGCCCCAGGTGTCCATACCGACTTCGCGACGCTAGCCGCCTTTGCCGCGGCGCACCAAGATCGCGCCGCGACCCCGGTCAAGATCGCTCTCGCTCAGCGCGAGCGCCTCGCTGACTCGTAGCCCTGAGCGCCACAGCACAACGATCATGCCGCGCAGCCGCGAGAAATCGTGCTCGGCCCCGCCTCGCCCGGCCGGTAGCGGACGCAACGTTTCAGCAGGGCAACTGGGCGAAACCGAGAGCGGAAGCGCCGCGTATGCGCGGCCGACCCGTCATGCCTTGACAGACCAACGGACGAGTCGATGGTTAGACGCTACTGGCCTGCGGGCAGATTGGCTTCCTGTGCAATGTACTTCGCCCGGCGGATATAGATAAAGGAGTGATACACGATGGTTCCGTCCTGAAAGGTCAACTGACCGCGCCGAATGAATCGCATAAACGACGAGGCGGCCGGAGCGCCGAGCGTCACGACGCCGGGCCCCCGTTGATGCTTCATCAGCAACTTGCCGGGAAAATGGAGCGGCCAGTCGCGGAACACATATACGTTCTGGTCCGTAACCAACACGATCCGGTGGAAATAGAAAGTAAGGAGGCTGACCGCGAGATCGACATAAGAACCGATGACGGGAACGAACTTCACGATGTCCACGATCGCGCCGATGACGACCGTGGTGGCTAGGTTGTTGAAGGTGAACGCAACGGCCACCGCACCTTCACCGTCGACATGAGCCCTTCGGGCCATCCGCTTAGCCATGCGCTGGTTGTAAGGGCGGACCCTGTACTGGCGTGCAGCGGGCTGCGAAAACGGATCAGAACTCATCGTATGCACCTGACTCAGCCGCGACCATCGACGTGGTGGTTCTATCACACGCACCCGATGCACGAAGTCGTGATCGAGACCAACACGTTCGCATTGCGCCTGGTTGGGACACTCTGGGCAGCGGTCGCTGTGGTTCGCCTCCAATCCCACCTCGCCGCACTCGCCGGCTAGCCCCCGTTTTCCTTGGGGCGGTCTGCACGCTGCGCAACCTCGTTCTTCACGACGACGGTCCATCTGACGGCGGGTCAGCGGTCCTACCGGCGGGCATTGAAGCGGCCCGATCAGCCGCGCGTCACGCGAGGCGGCGGGTGCCGCAGGTCAGTCGTTTGACCAGCCGGCGCCGGTTGCCTCGTACTCGTCGATCCGCGCCTGCATCAGCGCCCTGCAGAGCGCGATCGGGATCTCACGGTCGTAGGGGAGCTTGATGAACCCCTCACCGGCCTCGTAGCCGGCTGCCTCAACTTCGGCCTTGTGCGAGGCGAAGAATCGCGGTGGGAAGCGAAGAGAGCAGTGGTTCTTGAAGTTCTGAAGCATCCACAGGCGGTTGTTCTCGCCGCGCACGTAGACGGGTAGGTTCCACTTCAGCTCTTCCCGTGCTAGCGGATCGGTCTTGAGGCTAAGCTCGCGGAGCACGTCAAGGTGCGGCCTCTGGCCCGGAGTGAGCTGCTCGAAGTAGTCCTCGACGCTTGACCGCCTGGGCATCGGCATCGCGCCATCGTACGCGAGTGTCCGTTTGCGCGAGAGGTAGCGGTCTGCCGAGGGTGCCTCGGAGCGACGACCGCACGTCGGCCAACCTGCGCCGAGCTCGCCAGGCGCAGTCCGCGGTGGTCACGGCGTGGCCGATCCGCCCACCCAGGCGCGCCTCCTCGCGGAATACTTGATGCGGTGCGGCGGGGTGACTCTGCGCCGCGCTTGTTCGGCCGACATCACATCCGATAAGGGGGCGCCCATGTCCGCAAAGCTACTCGCCGTTCGCGGTAGGAGGGGACCGTCACCGGCCCTCGTCGTCGCGATGCTCGCTCTCGTCCTCGCCCTCGGTGGAACTGGTTACGCTGCGACCCAGGGTGTAGGAGGCGTCAAGCTCGTCTACGCATTCCGCGACGGCTCGGTCGCACCACGCGCCGCGATAGCTTTGTACGCCGTCTGCCCGAGCGGCACCCGTCCAACTGGTGGGGGCTTTGATACGGCCCCCGCGAAGGATGTCACCGTACTCAGTTCGGGTCCAGCCGACACGTCGACCGGGAAATTCGTGGGGGGCAGCGTCCAGGCCGCCAACGTCTGGAGCGCTTCCTTCCTGAACAACGGCACGACAGCTGCGGCCGTGTCCACCTATGCAGCCTGCGCGCCCGAATAGGCTCACGTACTGAGCGCGCCGCGCAAACTCGTTCCGGTCAGCTTGCGCGGCGCGAGTTTCACCAATCGTCGTCGACACGGCGTCAGCTTGCCAACCGGGACCGAGCCGGTGGGCTCGCTAGTCGCCGAGGACGGCCTCGATCACCACGGGCGAGGAATCCACGGCGTCGAGCGGGATGACATCGCCCGGTATTGCCCGGCCGTTGACGACGAGCGAAACCGCGTTCCCCGGGCCCTGCCGCGTCAAGGCGATGTCGTACTCGATACCTCGGAAGCGGCGTCTGGCGGAGAAGCCGCCCCACCCGGCGGGAAGGCAGGGAGCCACTCGCAGCCCCTCGTGGGTCGGACGGATCCCGAGGATCCACTGGGTCATCGCCACGTACATCCACGCCGCGGCGCCGGTCAGCCAGGTGTTGCGCCCCAGGCCGTATTGGGGGTGGACTGGCCCGCAGATGTTCTGGCAGTAGACGTAGGGCTCCACCGCCGAGCGCTCGACGTCAGGCCGGGAGAGCGGAAGCAGCTGGCTGTAGTACCGGTAGGCGAGCTCGGCGTTCCCGAGCTTGGCGGCGGCGATGACCGACCAGGCGGCCGCGTGGCAGAAGATCCCGCCGTTCTCCTTGGCGCCCGGCGGGTAGGTGCTCGTCCCGTTCACGCGGGCATCCCCCCCGTCGTAGGGCGGCGAGATCATGCTGGGCCCGTAAGGCGTCCCCAGGAGCTGGTCGGCCGATGCCATGGCGAGCTCGGCGCGCTCGCGGGGCGCAACCTCACCGATCACGCACCAGCTCTGAGGAATCAGGCTGATGCGCTGACGTTCCTCCGAGGAGACCCCGATCGGCTTGCCCTCGTCGTCGAAGCAACGGGCGTACCAGGACCCGTCCCAGGCGCAGTCGTTGATCGCCTGGGCCATCGCCTCGTGCATTCCCCTCATGCGGGCTGCCTCCTCGTGGCGGGCGAGATGGTCTGCGAGCTCCGCGAGATCGAGCACCGCCCGGCAGAACTGCATCCCGCACCAGACGCTCTCGGCGAGGCCTGAGCCGTGGTCGACGTTCAAGGTGTCGTCCCAGTCCGCGTAGCCGGGCCGCGGAAGGCTGTGGGGGCCACGATGGGCGAGCGTGAAGCCGATCGCGGCCATGAGGTGGTCCCAGACGGTGTCGTCGGCCGCGAGGGGCGCCGAAGCGGTCCCGGCGTCCCCGGGCTCACCGCTGATGTCGGCGTTCCGCGCGTAGGGTGGGCGCCGCTCAAGGTAGCTGTAGTCGCCGGTCTCCTTCAGGTAGTTGCAGGTGGCGATCACCAGCCAGAGATGGTCGTCGCAGAACCATTGGGGCCAGTGGGGTCGCTCGGCGGCGAGGCCGGGACCGCCGGTGCCGGCGAGCGGGAAGAACTGGTGCCAGGCGTGCCCGTCTGGGAACTGCAGCCCCCAGAGCCGCTCCAGCCCGTCGGCGGCCTCGCCGGGGGCGGCGTGGACGACCCCGAGGGTGTCCTGCGCCGTGTCACGGGTTCCGATCCCCCGCCCAAGGCCGGTTTCGTAACCGGAGACGAAGCGCGACCAGTGCAGGGTGGCGCGGCACTGCAGGGGGCCGAGGTCGTTCACCATGGCGGTGGCAAGGGGATCGGGGGTCGTCGCGCGGAGAGCGTCCCGATAGGTGTCCCAGTCCGCGCGCAGGGCGGAAAAAGCCCTCTCCACCTCGGCCGCATCGTCGTAGCGAGCCGTAACCGACCCGATGGACTCGGGGGAATCGGTGATCCCGAGCAGGTACACGATGCTTGCCGTTTCCCCGGCCGCGAGTCGGAGCTCGTGGCAGAGTGACCCGATGTTGTTGCCCCGGGGAGCCTCGCTACCGTCCGGCTTCCCGCTGACCACGACCAACGGCTCCTCCAGCCCGCGGCAGCGACCCACGAAGGCCTCCCGGTCGCAGTCGTAGCCGACGGGCTCCCTGTCCGAGGCGAAGAACTGGGTGGTGGGGGAGAACCTGGTCCTGGTCAGGATCGCGTGGCGATCGGCGTCATAGGCCGAGCTCAGGATGTGCGCGCTCCAGTCGAGGTTGTTCAGGTCGTTGGAGGAGTCCGCGAAGCTGAACTCGACGTAGCTGAAGCTTCGCAGGACGAGGCTCTCCGAAGTCGTGTTGCCCAGTCGGAGCACCCAGACCTCCGCGGGGCAGGGGTCGTCAACCGCGCCGAGGGGCACGAAGTAGAGCAGCTCCGACCGGATCCCGGCGTGCTCGGTTGTGATCCTGGTGTAGCCGGCGCCGTGGCGGCACTCGTAGTGCTCCAGCGGCGCTCGAACCGGCTGCCAGGTCGCGCCCCAGTACTCGCCGGTGTCCTGGCGCCGGAGGTACACGTAGCGCCCGGGCTGATCGGAGGGGAGGGCGTTGTAGCGATAGCGGCTCACCCGCCGGTCGCGGGGGTCGCGATCGAAGGAGAAGCCGCCGGCGGCGTTGGAGATGATCCCGCCGTAACCGCCCTGCCCGAGGTAGTTGATCCACGGCGTGGGGGTGTCGGGACGGGTGATGACGTACTCGCGGGCGCCCGGGTCGTAGTAGCCGTAGTCGTTCGACCCCAGGCGGATGCTCCCGTTCGCGTCGCCGGTGCCCTCCGCGCTCATTCCGACGGGCAGCATAAGCGACCACCTCTTCCGACGTCCTGAACGTTGGCGGACGCTTTGGCATGGCGATCGGCTGTCCAGGCGGCAGGGGAGCGCTACACGCCGTCGAAGCGAACGGGCAATGACCGCGCTTCGGGTCACTCGGCGTCGACTCCGCGCGTCTCGAGCCGCGCAGCCGATGAACGATGCTCGTGCCATGTGGCGCGCTCGTAGCGGTGTCGTGCTTCTGGCGGTGCTTGCGCTGTTCGGCGGCTCAGGGTCAACGGCGGCGGCCGCCACGGTGGCGTCGGCGCCGTTGCCGGGCTCGTCCTCGCCCCTTGTGGCGCCGTACGTCTTTCCCCGCTCGCGCACAGAGTTGCCGATTGTCGTGGTCGGTGGTCGGGTCCTGCGCTTCCATGTCGATGCGATCGAGGCGCTCCGAGCAGCCGAGGAGTCTCCGACTATGGCCAGTCTCCACGCTCGGCTGCATCCGCTGAACTACACGATCCGGATCTGGATCGGATCGAGCCCGGCACCGCACTGGGCGGTCAACTTCTCGTATCGGGGGACTGCGGAGGCGGAGGTCGATGTGAGTCGCTTCGGCCGGGTCACGGCGATCTGGAGCGGTCCGCTGGCGGTGTATCTCGCGGGGCGAGGTCACTACGGCGGGCTCTTCGACTCGCCGTATGTGGTCATCGTCTTCTCGGCGATGTTCCTCGCCCTGTTCTTCAACCCGCGGCGTCTGCGCCGGTTCGGGCATCTCGACGCGTTGCTCCTGCTCGGCGTGTTCGCGATTCCGTATTACCTGTTCGATCACGCGCACTTCAAGGCCAGCGTCCTTGTCGTCTATCCGCTGCTGGTCCTCCTGCTTGCGCGGATGCTGTGGCTCGGACTCAGGAAGGATCCGGGGGTCGATCGGGACGCACCGGCATGGCCGGTACCCGTGCTCGTCGTCGGTGTGCTCGCGCTCGTCGCGGCACGCGTCGTGTTGGACATCGTCGACCCCGACGTGATCGACGTTGGGGTTGCCTCGGTTATCGGGGCGCACGCGATCACCCATGGACAAGCGCTGTACTCGGTTGCGGCATCGCACGGTGACACCTACGGGCCGATCGTGTACCTGGCGTATGTCCCGTTCGAGGTGCTATGGCCCTGGCATGGTGTGTGGGGCTACGTGCCAGCGGCGCACGCCGCGGCGATCTGCTTCGATCTCGCGACGACGATCGCCCTCGTGGCGCTCGGGATGCGACTGCGTATCGGGGAGGCAGGGAGGCGACTCGGCCTCACGCTCGCCTGGGCGTGGGCCGCGTACCCGGCGACGCTACTGGGGCTGCTCACCAACACCAATGACGGTCTGGTGGCCTTCCTGTTCGTGCTCCTCCTGCTCGTCCTGGCGTCGCCGGCTGGGCGCGGACTCGTCCTCGGTCTCGTTGCCGCAGCGAAACTGTTCCCGGTGGTCCTGCTTCCGCTCTTCGCACTCAGCTGGCGGGAGCGCCGCATACGTCACGCGGTGGTCGTCGGAGGAGTCTTCTGCCTCGTCGTGGTCGCTGCCTTTGCGCCGTTCGTGCCAAGCGGGGGACTGCATGAGCTCTACGAGCGAACGATCGGCTTCCAGCTCAACCGTTTCGACGTGTCCTCGATCTGGGGCCTTCATCCGAGCCTCAGCTGGCTGAAGACGATCGTCGACTGCGCTGTGGCGATGCTCGCGATCGGCATCGCCTGCGTCGCTCGCGGCCGCTCGCTCGCCGCTCTAGCTGCGCTCGCGTGCGCGCTCACTGTGGCCGTGCAGCTTCCGGCCGAGCACTGGTTCTACAACTACCTGCCTTGGATCGCGCCGTTTGCGTTTGTGGCTTTGCTCGCACGCGAAGCAATCGGGCGCTCTCCACGCGACAACATCAGCGCGAATGAGCTGGGCCGACGCGTCAAGTCGTGAGCGAGCAATGGCGCGTGGCGAGTGGCAGCGATGAGGTTGCTGATGCGTCTGCTTCTTCCACGAGAGGTCGCGCCCGCGGCCGAACCGGGGGTCTTGGCAGGAGTACCAAGACCGCTAGGATCGGGAACCGCAACACGTTGTTGTGTTGGGCGTGTTCGCGGCTGATCGTGGTGGCCGTCGCTTCGGCGTCGGCGTCAGGAGATGCAGCTGATGGTGCGCAGAGCGCTGGTCGTGGCGGTGTGTGCGTCTCTTGTGGGCGCCGGGGGGTTGGCGATCTCGGCTGCGCTCGCGGTCGGGCGGCCTGTGGGCAGCAGCGCGGAGGGTTCGCACACGACGGTCCTGGCGTCGGGGATGGCTCCGGGGACGGTCATCGCCGCGACGGGTGTGACTGGGGAGACGTCCGTGTCTGGTCTCCCGACCGTGGTCGGCGGTGACGACTTCGTCATCGCGTGCCCGTCGGCGAGGCAGTGCGTTGCGGTCGGTGGCGGCGCATTCGAGCTGACGTTCAACCCGACCGCGCCGCGCCGGCGGCATCTGAAGACGATCGCGCGGCTCTGGGCACTCGCGAACATCGCGTGTCCGTCGCTCACGCAATGCACCGCCCTCGGAGCCCCCTTGCAAGGGCTGTCTGGCATGCCGGGCGAGGCCACGTTCAACCCTGTCTCTCCCCGCTCCCCGGTCGCGGCCACGAGCGACCGCTACAGCGACGAATCCACCATCGCCTGTCCGTCGGTCAGGCTATGCGTCGCGCTCAGCACGACCCTCTACAACGTGCAGGAGACGACGTTCAACCCAGCCTCGCACGGCAAGCCGACCCGCACCACGATCGCCAACGTCGGCTACTTCGGCTACTACAACTGAACCGCGAAGGACCTCGGCGAGCTTGGCCGCGTGCGGCTGAACCAGCGCTAGATCGCACAGCGGAGCGAATCACCGGTCTGGCCGGGTGTATCACTCCGCCATATCGTCGTGTTCGGCGTGGACACTTGCAGTGGCCCCACCGTGGACGCTTGAAGTGGCCCCACCTCGCGTCGGTGTTTGTGTTGGTTGATGTTGCCTGATGTGGCGGGCGGGCGTCGTCGTGGAGCCGGAG
>Ga0187860_1004783_pt1 | contig 10004 bp, 19 predicted proteins | sample June2016WEW_10_4_FD_132981 | JGI IMG/M metagenome (GOLD analysis project Ga0187860, IMG submission 132981) | Peatland microbial communities from SPRUCE experiment site at the Marcell Experimental Forest, Minnesota, USA - June2016WEW_10_40 | ecosystem: Environmental > Terrestrial > Soil >... | reverse complement strand
TCGCAGGAGTCCTGCAAGGGTCGAGGGTGGTAACGCCGCAAAGGGCCGCAACCTCTTGGAAAATTCTCGCGCTCCCGGCTTCTTGTTCGGCATCGCGCTTACTCGTTAGGACGGATCATATCATGCCTATCCGGTTAACAACCATTGACCTTTTCCAAGGCTTCTACTCTGTCGAACAATTGGCCTATTGATTTTTCTAACACACTAATTCTTCTGGAAATCGGATTCAAGTTTTCCACCCCCAAAATTTGTAAACCTTCTTACGTTCCTGGATGATGAAATCCATCACGGGTGGATAACGCAGCAGATCCCAGAAACCGAGCAGGCCCCAGAAGTCAGGACCCGCCGTGCTCGGTCCCGTGTGGGCGATGATTGCGGTCAGCAGGGGACGCTTGTGGGCATATTCCTCGTCGGCCACCGCGCCTAGAAGCGAGCTCATCATCCGCCGATCGTGGTCGTTATGGAAATCGCCCTTGAGGCGCAAGCGATGAAGCAACTCGTACCTCGAGATGATCTCGCGCCGCGTAGCAACGCCGATGAGCGCCGAGCGCGCCCTCATGACGGTCGATCTCGAGTATCCCATCATAGGAAAATCTCCACCGTGCTCCCATTGCAGAGCGCCAGGGTGTAGGTGTCCGGCGACGTTGGTGGGTTGATCTTCCTCGTCACCTGCCAGTCTATCGAGCTGGCATTCCTCAGCATGGCCAGGTGAATCGTGGGCAAATCCTTGCGCTCTAACGTGATTTGCAAGGTCTGACCGGGGTGCCCGAGCGCGGTCTTCAGCAGCTCGTTCAGGCGTCCTTCGACATCTGGTGACAGGCGCGAAGCGAAGTTCTTCACGTACACCTTCAAGTCCACCTGTATGTCCTCGATACCAAACACTTTTTCGATATCGGTCAGACCGAAGCTTTCCGCGTATTCCTCGAACGAAGATGCACAGCTCATGGCAACCTTTCAATCTTCAAACAGCAATCCTGACCATTCTAAGGACAAATGACGAAGACGTCAAGAAGATAGTCCGCCGTCCTTTGGCTCCACATCGTATCGTTCGAACGTGAGCCCCGGCAAGGTCATCATGTACTCCTTCATCTCATCTGCCAACCTGTCAAGGAGAGCATTGGCGTTTGGTATCTCGCCATTGCAAAGCGATTGATCCATGATGTTGGTGGAATAGACACCCACCGAAGATGCTACCACGATGGCCAGGTGCATCGGGTTCAAGCCCTTTTCGGCTAGTTCGCTACCCAACTTGTACAGGGCATTTTTCACTATCTGACCAATCGCGGTCGTTTGCGCCTCGATTGCTTCTTTGTCCAGGACCATTATTTTCTCGGTCATGATTACTTCTCCTTCTCTTTCTGCGACTCGATCACTGGCACCTCGGCATATCGCGGCTCCAAATTCCGCCAGCGAACGATCGCCGGAACCTCATCGGGACTTGGAACCGGTATCGCTCGGAACGGAAGCCTCTCTTCCCTGGTAGGTAACGACTCGATTGGCGGCAATATCACAACGCCCGGTTCCTTTTCCCCACCAAACCGGGCAACGCAATCCGGACAGCTACACTGCCTGAAATCGGGCCAATCCCCCACATCGATCTCCCGAGCCACCTCGGGCCGGGAGCGCGGGTGAATGGGCCTGCCGCGCATGTCCACGAGGCCATAGTAGCAGGCGTAAGCGGGGTCCTTGATCTTGGTCCTGGAGGCAAGGGTCTTGGCTGCCTCGAACATGTAGTCCTTGAAGCCCAGCGTGGAGCAGACTCCCTTCATCCCGAGCGAGACGGGAGCCAGAAGGGAGACCTTCCAGCGCATCACACGCACGACCCGGGACTTGCCAGACCGTTTTGGTGGGGGCTCCGGAAGCGTTATCTCGACGAACGAATTCCGGACCATCTCATCGTCGGGTGTGTGATGGTAAAATCCCTCGAGGGGGATCTGCTTGACGCTCATGACGGACCGGTCTGGCTCAGGCAGCCTTCAGGCCGAAGTGTTGATTGAGCTCCTTCGGGGTGATGGTCAGAGCCACCGTCTTGGGCGTGTCGAGGAAGTCCTTCACGAAGGGTGCCGCCTCGGGCCAGACCTCGAGTAGCTGCTTCATGGTCGAGCAGCTTCCCAGGGCCGCGCTGGCGGCGGATTTAGCCTTATCCTGGCGTTCGCGAAGGTTGCGTCGCTGCTTGCGCCACTCATCGTGCCGTTCGGCTATCGGATCAGTGCTCTGATAGATCTTCGCTGCTGTGCTACAGCGAGTGTGTTTGTGCGCGACCGGCTTGTGCTCGCTCACCGGCACTTGTACGAATTCGCCGCCGATCTGCACGTAGAGGTCGACGCCCTCGGCGAAGTAGCCGGAGGGCAGCTTCCTCATGAGCGCCCGGAGCTTTGCCGAATAGATATCGTTGTAGATATCCTCGTTCAGCTTCCGCTTCTGGTCGGCCAGATCTTTTGTCTCCTTGTCAAAAGCATGGCGCATCAGTCGTTCTACGATTGCCTTACGCATTCCCTCGTTCAGTCTCTTGGTCATCACTTCCTCCAATCCTTCAAAATGGTCTATCGAACATCAATCGGGCAAAGTACTAATTGACAAGCTTGTGAGATTTGGGCAGCGAAACCTCTCTGTAGCATCTCTTGCTAAAGATTCTGGTCTCCGCGTAAGACTCAACCTTATCTGACAGCTTGTCGGCAACAGGTCGCAACGATTGAAGCAGTACCTGGCGAAGCTTTTCGACTTTCTTCTTTGGGGTTTTGCCCCTCATGGTCATCTTGAACGTGCCGTCTTCTTTCAGTGTGACAACACAGTCAGGAGAGTTGAGAAAATCGTGCAATGGACCAAACCAAGTTCCCTCGACTTGTGAGCGGTAGATGACCTTAGCCTTGAGTTTAGCCATTGTTGCCCTTCTTCTTTTCGTCTTCCTCGAGAGCCACGCCTCGTCCGTCCCGCAGCGCTTCGAAAGCCTTGTTCATGAACGCATCGTCAGGGTGCCCCGACGTGTGCTTCCGGAGCCTCTGCAGGTCCGATATCAGGTCCGCCATCCATCGTGCTCTCTGCTTTCCATTCATCGTGAGTTGCTTTCAGGTACGCGTGAAAATCGTCTTTGAGCTTCTGCATCAAGTCGGTGTAGGGAAAAGGATCCCGGCGAGCAAGATGACGCAGAAGCATTCTCGCGCCATCGGGGTGAATTCTCAAGAATTTGCTGATCCTCTTGTACGGCATTCCCTCCACGACGTACAGGTAAAGGCAAAAGAGCCTTCTCGCCTCTGCCACTATCGGAGCACCTTGCTTCCAGTGTAGATGGCCCAGGGGCAGACCGAAAGCATGGGTCACCAGCTGGCCCAGGTACTTCAAGTCGTCGGTCGAGAGGGCACCTCGCTTCATGCTATGGGTTTGTTGGCAAGTTGCATGATCTCGTCGATGGCATCTCGCAAGGTGCCGGCGGCGATAGCGCAGGCAGGAGAGTCGGGAACGTGGTCGTAGCGTTCGAACCTTTTGGTCAGAAGATCCACAACCTCCCGGAGGGTGGCCGCACGAACGTCATCTTGAGGCTTCGTGGACATGTCAGGTGAGCACGGCGATCAGTTGCCAGTCGGCGAAGAGCACCTTCGCCCTGTCTCCCATCTCCGCCAGAAACTTGTCGACTGCAGTTCTCACTCCCCAGTCTTCGGTGACCTTTTCGCGAGTCTTGCAGTAGTCATCGAAGATGACAACGCCGCCAGGTACGAGCAATCGCGCCACCTCGCGCGCATCCTCGAGGACGTTGGCTTCCCGGTGCGAGCCATCGACATACGCGCCGTGAAAGCTGCGGTCCCTGAGCAAGGGCAAAACCTGGTTGGATTTGCCGCGCAACTTCACGATGCGCTTATCCCCTCGGGTGTTGCGGTCGAATACCTCCTCTACACGTTCGCCTGCTCGATTGAGGTACTTGTCCGGCCAGATATCCACACACACCAGCTGGGATTTGGCTCCGATGAGGAGGTTCGCTGCTGTCCACAAGGCCGAACGACCTTCGTAACTGCCAATCTCCAGCCACAACACACTGGGTCTATCTCGCAAACGGGGCAACACGTGGGTTGCCCAGGCCCCCGCACCGTTGACAGCGGAGCCCGAGAACCAGTCGTCGGTAAAAGCGGGCTCAGTCATGAAGCGGCCTTTCGCGCAAGCTCTGTCTTTGCATAAACCAGCTCGAGGAGAGCATCCTTGTGCTCGAGGCCAATCGTCCAGTTAGCATGGTGCATGAGCAAGGCGTTGGGAACATTCACGTCCTGCCCGGGCTCCCACAAGCGACCTGTCTGCCCAAAAGTCCAGAATTTCTCGGAAGGCAAAAAAGTCCAGCGGCAGTTCGTACCACCGATCACTCGCGCGAGCGCCTCCTGGTCGTGGATGTCGTCATTCAACATCGCCGTCAAGACTTGCTCGAAGAGGGTAACAATCTGAAATGATGGCCGGATGACCATGAATCCGGTGCAAGGTCCCACCGGGCCATCGTGCTGAAAGGCAATATCCCGGTCGCCCAGCGCACTCAGAGCCTCCTCGGCCACGCAACCGTAGAACCTGATATCCACGTCTGAGTAGACGAATGGACTACCCTGCCGGCGCAGACACGTGAGCAGGTGTCTGATCTTGAGCTCGCACGCCCTGTTGAAACCTATCTGGCCATAGGTTCCCGTCGATCTCTCATTGGTCTTTGAATCAAGTAGTGGCTGCTCCAGCTGGGCCAGCTCCACCAGGTTCAAATCGAGAGGAATGGAAGGTAGAAAATGGTGGCGAGCGAGCTTCATGTGGCTCGGAGAGGCGCAAGCGTACATATTCATTAAAGCACTCTTGAGCTAATTGGCTGATTTGGGAAACGACGCAAAGAACATCTCAGTCACTCGATTGATGTAAAAGCCACCAATCGTGGCGTTGCGATAGAATGCAAACTCTTCACCATTTAGAATGTCCACTGTGATGAATCTCCACGATGATCGCAACTTTTTGTCTTCTCTTATATTTTTGTCCATCGCATCCTTTTCACTCAATGGCAACCACAGAAAAGGAGGATGCTTCAATTTCGAATCGGGCATATCGGGATAATCTATCCTTACCGAAAATGTTCTGCACATGTGAAACAGAAGGATAAATACATCGCCGATATTGAAGTCATGTATCTCGACAATTTTCCTATTGTCGACAAGATCATGAATGGTGTACGGCGTTCCGGGAGGTGCGTACTTCATTCGAATATCCTGTGCTCCATGGGACCAACGAAGAGGTCGAGGTTCTTGAGGTACTCCGCCCGTTCGGGCATAAACTGGATGATACCGAAGTTTCGCGGTATCACACCCGACCACCTGGGGTAGCTGTAAGGCTCCCTCTCGAAAACTCTTGCGAAGAAGTCCGTCAGATACGTCGAGCCGAAGTACTCATTTGGGACATTGTCGTGAAACCAGGGCTCTTTCATCTTGGCCAGATAGAGACTGTCATCCTGATCGAGTCTGATCACCTCGTCCACAACCTCATCGAGCGACGAAAACTCGTGGCAGTTGACGAAGCTCCGAGGATTGAAGTCCCGTTCTATGAGAGGGTTGCCCCAGTAGATCGGCATGCTACCCACCAGCATCGGATCGACGATCTTCTCGGTCGTGTACCCGGGCCAGGAGGCGTTCTCGAAGGCGATGGTGAACTTGTAGGGCGACAGGAAGTCGAGCTTGTTGTCAGCCAGATACCCGACATTGTTGCAGACCCTGCCGGCGGCATCCACGCGCTTGTACCGTGATAGCTTGTGAAAGAATTCTTGGCGGATGCGCGCGTTGGCATTGGTGTAGACGAAATTGCAGAAGCGGGTCTTGGTGCGCAGCATCGCCTCGAGGTCGGCCTGGGGCGACTTCACCAGCCATGACCATTGGCAGCCCCGGACATACAGGGGAAAGCGCAGGTTGCGCGGCTCTTTCTCCATGTAGTCGAAGGTCAAGGCGTAATCACACTTCGTAAAATCCGGTCTGAAATTCTCGTCGGTGTACCAGATGCGAATGCACTTGTCGTACCTAGCTCGAGCGTGCTCGTAGCCAATCACGCCGAAGAAAACGAAGTCCGGATCGTCGCTGATTTCCAGATCGAAGCGGGTATCGAGCCGGTAGGTGTAAAGATTCCGATCGGTGAGGAAACCGGGATAGCCGTCGAGGAACTTTATTTTGATGGGTGCCGCCACGTCTCACCTGTCCGCGTCCGGCAGACCGCGACGAAGGGGCTTGTGCCCTCCTCCGCAGGTCTGGGCGTTGAGGGTCAGGACATCGGGCTTGAGGCCAGCTTCTGGGTTGGGCTTGCGCGGTCCCATCCCGTTCAGATCCTTCACTCCTTGAGACGTGAGGTTTTGGGCTTGGCGGACATCGTTCCTCTGGCGTTTGTTCATGTGGATCCTCTCTTGTGGTAGGTGAACACCATGCGCATGAAATTGATCAGGTCGTGGGGCATGCAGTACTGGTTGGGGACATTCCCGGCAAACCAGGGCTCGGCCATCATCTTGCAGTAGTCATCATCGTGAGTATCGAGCCACGCGATCTTGCGAATGACGTGCTCGAAGTGGTGCTCGAGCTCGGACGAGCGCGACCCCACGGGCTCGTTGGCATGCACAAAGGAGAAAGGGTTGAAATCGAGACCGATGCTCCGGCAACCCCAGTAGATTGGTATGCTGCTGGCCACCATCGGCTCGACGATCTTCTCGGTGACGTAGCCGGGAAAACGCGAATTCTCGAAGGCGATGGTGAACTTGTATGCCTCGAGAAAGGCCAGCTTGTCAGCGACCTTGCGCCCGCCCATGTTGTTCTCGACCGCGCCGCCGGCATCGACCTGCTTGTACTTCGATAGCATGCGGAAAAAGAGGATCCGCTCCTTCGCGCCGGGATTCGAGTAGACGAAGTTGCAGAATTTCGTCTTCTTCGCCAGTATCGCCTTCGGATCCAGGTCAGCAGGCTTCAGGATGGTCCTGCCGGTGTGGTCGCGCAGGTGAAACAGGTACCGGGCATAGATCGGCATGCGCAGGTGCTGCTCGTCGGGCATGGACAATCGATCGCCGGTCATTGCGAAGTCGCACTCCTCCCAGGGGGTACGGATGTTCTCCTTACAGGTGAAGATCTTGACACAATCGTTGTAGTGAGGCGCAAGGTGCTTTTGGCCGAACACGGAGAAGAAGAGATATTCGGGCACTTCCCCCTTGTCGATATCCACCACAGCAAAGGGAAACTCGTCTCTTAGTGCCAAAGTGATGTGGTTGAGCACCACATTGAAAGACGAGTGGAACCCGATAAATCCCAGCGTCGGATTCTTTTCGTATGTACCTGGCTTGCGCCCCACTTGCTGCATTTCAGGTTCCCTCGTCCTCGTCGCACGCTCGGCCAAAGGTTCCGCCGAGATTTTTGAACGTCTTTCCTTCTCCCGTATGAATGTGAGACTTCAGCAGTGCCGGACGAAGTTCTTCGTAGACATTGAAGCCGCGTGTATTCCATCTCTGAACAGCATCGCGAATCGCAGTTAGATGATCCGCCACTTGCTTTGCGGAAGTTTTCCACCGCTTATCAAAGCTTGCCCCAGATATTCGCGCTCCGCAGTCTTCGCACGAGGTGGTGTAATGCGCCGTGTAATGCGCCGTATGTGTATTGGAGATCAGAATGAGAAACGATCTGCAAAAGGGACATTCGTGAACGAGAAGATCTCGAGCTAGCGGTCTAATAGTCATGGTCCTTCTTCCTTGTTGGCAGTCTTGGTCTCCCGACCCTCCCAGTAGTTATCGCTCACCTGCCGGCACGTCCATTTGGTCATGCGGTCCGTCGGTGTCCAGGGCTTATCGGCGAGAATCTGGTTGCTCAGTGCTACTAGCATCTGACGCACATCCGTTCCCGAGCCGTGATCGTTCCAGATTTGCGCCTGCTTGACCAGCTTGGCGGCCTCCTTGGAGACCTCCGGAGCTATGGACAGGTTTTCATATCGCGCCCTATCCGCGTGGGTAAGATGCTCCAGGGTATCGAGGTCGAGCTCCTGCCAGCGGTAGCCCTCTACCGCCAGGCGGGCATAGAGCTCGTCGTCTTCGCGGCCATAGTGAATGAGCCGCTCGTTGTAGCCGTTCACCCGGAGGAGGTAGGCCGGATCGATGAACAGGGTGCCGGTCAGATTGCGCTTGTCGTCCACCTCATCGAGAACGGTGCGCCAGTTGCCCGCGTAGAAGGTGCCCGGGCGATAGGAGTGACGCGCAAAGAAGTCATGACGCACAAGGGTGTCGTTATCGAGTCTGAGCAGGAGGTTGTCCTCGGGCACCAGGCGAATCTCGAGGTTGTGGCACTTCGAGTTACACCAGTGCTTCTGATCGACAATCCTCACAACCCGAATCCGACTGTCCAGCTCCATGAAATCGCGCAGGACTTCGTTGAGCGGCTCGGTCGAGCTCCAGTCCACGATGATGATGTGATCGACCTCGTGAAGGCAACTCCAGGTTCGCAGGGCCTTTCGTAGAGCCCCTTTCCGGTTCATCGAACCGGTGGTTATGGTTATGGGTCGCCCGTCAATCATCGTCGCTAAATCTGCTCGAGTAGAGCGTCCGAGATGAACCGTTCCAGAATTCGCCAGGTGCCCGGCAAGGCTTTCATGAGACCCTCGAGTCCTACCTGCCCCTCGTACTCCTCTCCCTCCACCACCTCGGTGACGATGTACTTAGTGCGGGCAAAGGTCTTCTGTCCGCCCATGATGGCGTCGATCTCAGCTCCCTGGATGTCCATCTTGACGAGGTCCACATCGCCGATCTTCATCATGGTGCAGTAGTCGTCAAGGGCGATCGTGGGAACCATCATGGCCCGATTGAAGGCCATCCAGGGGTAGAAGGTGAGAGCATTCTTGGGCTTGTGGGTAGAGGACGAGGGAGTCCAGCTCTCGCCGTTTTTCTTGGACGACAGGTATAAGGTGGCAGTGCCTTGCACCTGGCCCACAGCCGCACAGATGAGCTCGATGGAACAATCGTGCTGCTTTTGCAAGCGCGAAACCGAGGAGACCGCAAGCTGCCAGCAGGCGGGATTGGGCTCGAAGCCATGCCACTTCACGCGCCCCAGGTGAGGAATGAGCAAGGCGGCTTCTTCCAGGTGGTGGGCACCCAGGTCGAGCACCACGGCGCGATCCGGTAGTCTCTGAGCCATCTCTTTCCAGAATTCGGGTGTCAGATCGCGTGCGCTCATGTTGACTCCTATGCGATAAGCTTCTTCTTGGTGTATTCAATCATCTGAGGATGATGAGGTAGGTGATGATAAAGCTCCCACTGAGTGCATCTATCTATTGCCCAAACTTTGGCGATGTCGGTTGGCAATGAACCGAGCTCTTTGACAATAGTCGCACATGCGATCTTGATGCTGCGGTCTGCTTCCTGACCGGTTGGACTGACACCGCGAACGTCAATTCGAAGGTCCAGCCCCAGACTATAAACGCGCCAGTAGACCATAGTCAGCCCAGGGAACCGTGCCTCCGGAGGCGATTGAGTCTGCTCTTGACCCAGTTCACGATCTCCTCGACATCACGCAAGACTGCAACCTCCGCCTTGGTCTCATCGCGCATGAGGACCATGAAGTCCTCGGAACGGACAGAGCTCGAGACTCCCACGAAGCGGTCGTCGTTATCATCGACGTGCCAGGAAAACGACATCGTACCGTTCGCCCGGTGTGCGACCTTGTTGGGACCGAGCTTCTGCTGGTCGAATGCCCACTTGAGCGAATTGGGGTGCATGGTGTTAATCCCGACGGGAAGCGCAGAAAACTTCCCAGAAGGCGTTCCACACAATCTTGTTCTGATTACCATCCATGATCAATCGTGCCTTGAACGTGAACGGCATGTGTGAATGTAACTCGGGAAGAAGCTGAGTCTTCCCGCCTACCCATTTGATGAAAGGATGTGCTTTTGTCATGCCTATCCGTTTGACGACCATTTGGATGCAAGAGGACGAATTGTCTCTGCAATTTCTCGTGCTTGTGTTCGGCTTGCACAAACAATGCGCGTACCGTGCG
>Ga0187860_1004781_pt1 | contig 10006 bp, 6 predicted proteins | sample June2016WEW_10_4_FD_132981 | JGI IMG/M metagenome (GOLD analysis project Ga0187860, IMG submission 132981) | Peatland microbial communities from SPRUCE experiment site at the Marcell Experimental Forest, Minnesota, USA - June2016WEW_10_40 | ecosystem: Environmental > Terrestrial > Soil > Wetlands... | reverse complement strand
GCTCAGAGAGTTTTCGCTCGAACAGCGGCTTTTCGTACACGGGATTGGGGATCTGGCTTGGCTCGGTGAGAAAGCCAGCGGGGGGGGAGACCTCGATCCGCCGATCGGGATGAATGACACCGGTTCGAAACGTAATGGAAGAGATGTGTCCTTCCCCGGTGGCGCGCAAGCTGAGAACGAACCGCAGAGCGCCGGACTCGAGGCCCGTCTGGTCAGGATGCGGCACGATGGAAGGATTGAATAGTGCCGCGGATTCCAAAGAGTATTCAGCCAGAAAGTAGGAGCCGATCAGGAGCCGTCTTGATTCGGATACGTCCTCAACCCCCGCCAGAGACTCACGGACCTGTTCAAAACGCTGCAGGAAGAGATTGCGGATATTCCGGTGGCGCTGAGAGAATTCAGCGGTGACCTCATCCAGCAGCCGGCCGACATGCTCTTCCGGGAGCGCCATGATCCTGGCGATGATCCCGGCGACCCGCTCGGGACCACCCGGACTGAAGGGCCGCAGGAGAACGCGCGACTGGTCGGGCTTGACGAATGTGGCTGTACGTTCGAGGTGCATAGGCGTTGGCCGCTATTCCGCGGTGGCGATCGGTTCTCTAAAACTGGTCACAATGTTCTGCGCTAATTGCATCTCCGCCAGGGAAAGCAAGAAGGCCAAAGTTGATTCCGCTCCCTGGTTCCCGTTGACCCGGTCCACATGCAACCCATCGCGGCAGCCGCCTGTCTCGGGAGAGTAGAGTTCGAGCCCAAGATCGTTCCAGCCGATGAACCAGTCAAAGGCGCGCTGCGCCTGTTCATACCACCAGACGTCCGCTGTGGCGCGGTAGGCTTCGAGACAGGCCGAGACCGTTGCTTGTGCCTCAATGGGCTGCTGGTCGAAATTGGCGCGCGTGCCGCCGCGGCGGTAGAACCCATTACTGCCAACGGGCCGAAAGTGACCCTTCTCGGACATCTGCAACTCGGTCAGCCAGCGTAGAGCATCGAGGCCGCGCTGCAGCACCGCTGGCTGTCCCGTTGCATGTCCGCTAACAATCAAGGCGTGCGCGAGCTTCGCGTTGTCGTATGAGAGTTCCTCTTCAAACCATTGCCAGTCCGGATGCGCGCTCGCTTCAAACAGCTCCATGAGATGGCAAGTCAGTGCCTCCCGGGTCTGATTGACCAGGCTGTCACCGCTCAACCGGCGTAGATATTCGTGGATGCCGAGCAATCCGAAGGCCCAAGCCCGAGGCGAAGTGAACTCTGTCACCGCCGGCAACGCTAGTGCGAAGAGCTGTCCCGCCATCATCTGGAAGCTCCGAAAGGGCGAACGTCCCACGCCGATGCCCAGCGCCCAAAGCGCCCTGCCTTGACAATCCTCCGATCCCTGTTCGTCCAGCCAGTGCCGGTCAAAACTCAAGTGGTTGTGGAAGCGTTTCGTTTTGAGATCGAAGGCGTGATGGAGGAATGCCCCGGAGGTGGAGGCCAGGGCCCGCACACGCTCCGGCTCCTCACCCAATTCAGCGAGTAGCACGGCCAGGATAAAGGTACGAGCGTTATCGTCGGTGCAATAGCCTTCGGAAAAATTCGGAACGCTGAAAACAGCGTGTTGGAAAACCCCCGTGGAATCGGTCATCCGCGAAAGATGGCTCAATTTCATCGGCGGCAGTTCTCGCGGCTTTCGATCGAGCGTCTTGGTGGCGAGAAATTTGCGGGTCCGAGCGGCCACTTCCAGACGGGAACACTCGAAGGTGCGCATATACATCTGCGCAACGTTGCTCCAAACCATCTCGCGGCCTATCTTGTAGGCGTTCTTGCGAATGGCATGCCTGCGGGTGTCGTCGCGCAGCAACCCGATCACCTCGCGTGCTATGGCCGGAGCGTCGCCGAATGGTACCAACACACCGCGATCCTCCGCCAGCAATTCCGCGGCGTGCCAATACGGTGTGGACACTACTGCTTTGCCGGCGCCAAAGGCATATGCCAGCGTGCCCGACGTGATCTGCGCTTCATTCAGGTAGGGCGTGATGTAAAGGTCCGCTGCGCCGATGAACTCTTTGAGATTTTCAACGTCCACAAACTGGTTGTAGAAGATGACGTTCTTGTCGACTTTGTTCTTCTTTGCGAGAATCTCCAGGCTAAGCCGGTAGGCTTCCCCGTGCTCCCGTAGTTCGTTGGGATGGGTGGCACCGAGGACGATATACACCACCTCGGGGAACTCCGCAAGAATGTGCGGTAGAGCGTTGAGCACGTTCTCGATTCCCTTGTTCGGCGAAAGCAAGCCGAACGTGAGCAGCACCACCCTGCCTTCCACCCCGAACTGATCCTTGAAATAAGTCGGATCGACGAAGCCCACATCGGGAATGCCGTGCGGTATGAGATCGATCTTGGCCGCCGGCGCCTGGTATATCTGCTGCAACATCTGTCGTCCGCGGTCAGCCATCACCACCAGTCGGGTAGATAGCGAGATTAGTCCCTCCATCACCCGCCGCTGATCCGCTTTTGGATCACGCAGTACGGTATGGAGTGTTGTGACGACGGGCATTCTCAATTCGCGCAGCAGCGCCAGGATGTGTCCGCCCACCGGACCGCCGAAAATGCCGAACTCGTGTTGCAGGCAGACGATGTCCACGTTGCTGATGTTCAAAAAGTCCGCGGCACGCAGATAGGACGACACGTCCTGCTCCTCAATCTCGAAGCGAACCACCTCCGGGTACTCGTAGCCTCCCGGAATGTCGTTGACCGATACGGCCAGGCACTGGCTCTGGGGGTGCGCGCTTTGGACGGCGGCCAGCAGGTCGGCCGTGAACGTAGCAATGCCGCACTTGCGTGGTAAGTGGTCGCCGACAAAAGCGATCTTGCGGACTTTAGAAGTGCTGTTCATGAAGGCATCCCTTTGCTGCCTGGCGGTCTCCCGCCGCTTCGATCAGTTCGATTCTCCAGGTTGCCCTGCAGAAGGGAAATGGAGTGGATCCCTCAGGTTCTGCAGTTCCCGGTAATAATAAATCGGGGAAGGTCGCTTCCCTCTCAGCTTCAGAGCCTTCAGAAACGCGATTTCCTCTTCGGTGGCATCGCCACTCAACGACGCATCCTTTAGGAATTGTTCGAGCCCTGGTTCAATGGCGACCGGCTGTGGAGGCTCTTGTTCGGCAAACTCAAATCGCTTTAGGCTTCCTGCGGTAAGCCGGCGGTTAGGCACAACCTCCATGCCAAAACTCTTGAGGTCGATATTCCAAGAGTCGATGATCGGGTCGAGGAAGGAGATACAGTTTTCCACCGAGACGTTGAACACGTCTGTGTCCAGGAACTCGAGAATCGAAACGCGCACCTGCTCGTAGCTGCGGTCGCTGAGTTGGGCCATCAAGCGGAGCCAATCTTCATTTTGCAGTTCCTCCTTGGCAACTCCCTGGGCGACGTCCAGAAGTTTTTGAGTTACCAGGCGTTCGAGTTCGCCAAACGGCTCCTTCTCAAAAATCCGGCGCACTTCTTTTTGCCCGGCGGAATCGCATTTGCGCAGAATCAACTCGCGGCACTCTTTGAATAGAGGCCTTGGAAGTTCTGTCGCTTTTTTCCTCAATTCCTCTTTGCGTTGCAGTTCAGCCAGTTTCGAGAGTTCACCGCTCGGTAGTTTCAAGGCTCTGCCGATCTTCTCGTAGATGTCGGTGCGTCCCGGCGAGGGCGGAGCCTTCTTTCGGGCCAGCAGTTGCGAAATGTAGGATTCGGTCACTTGAGCGACTGCCGCGAGATCTTTCTGTTCCAGGCCAAGTTCGGTTAAACGCTGCCGGATCAAAAGGGATACGTCCACTGGGTGGTCCTGTTCGTCTGATTAACTACGCTTGGTCAATCAGACAACCTAATCTTCCCACAAACGAGCTTGACAAGCAAGCGCACTTAACCGATGATAGTTAATGGTTGAGCACTCCCGCCCACTCGCAGATCATCTGAGCTTAAGTCAGGCGATCTGGTCACCGTCCCTTAAGGTCACGCGGAACACGCCGAACGAAGGAGCACACGAACATGATGAGCGCTGGACCTGCCGATCCTCAATTCCGCGAAGGCGACGAAGTGGTGCTTGCCCAGGGCTCATACCAGGGAACGCTTGGTGTGTTTGTTCGACTCAAGGAAGACGTCAATTCGGCGGACATTACGGAGCGCAACGGCAGCGTCCGCAGTCACCCGGTGGCATGGCTGGCCCATTCCGCCGGCGTGATCCCGGGCTCCGTGAACTGACGCCTGAATGGAGCTTAACCGCATCATGAACATTCGACCCCTGTACGACCGCATCGTGGTGAACCGGATCGAGGAACAGGAGGCCACACGCAACGGAATCGTCGTCCCCGATTCCGCCAAGGAGAAACCCCAGGAGGGTGAAGTGATAGCCGTCGGGAAGAACAAGCGACTCGACGACGGCACGCTCGTCGCGCTCGACCTCAAAGCCGGAGACCGCATCCTGTTCGGCAAATGCTCCGGCAACGAGATCAAACGGGATGGAATTGAGTACATCATCATGCGCGAAGGAAATGTCCTCGGAGTTCTGTAAGCCGGCTAATTCAAATCCGAATCAGAGGAAGAGATCCATGGCAAAACAAATTACTTACAGCGACATCTCCCGTCAGGCTATCCTGCGCGGTGTCAACCAGCTTGCCGATGCGGTGAAGGTGACCCTCGGTCCCCGGGGACGCAACGTCGTGCTCGAAAAGAAATACGGCGGACCGGCCATCACCAAAGATGGTGTGACGGTGGCCAAAGAGATTGAGTTAAAGGATCCACTGGAGAACATGGGCGCCCAGATGGTGCGCGAGGTGGCGTCGAAAACCTCCGACGTCGCCGGAGACGGCACCACCACGGCCACGATTCTGGCCCAGGCAATTTACCGCGAGGGCGTCAAGGCAGTGACTGCGGGCGCGAATCCGATGGCTATCAAGCGCGGCATCGATAGAGCCGTGGAAGTTGTAGTCGAGGAAGTCAAGAAGCTCTCCAAGCCCGTCTCCGGCGACATGATAGCCCAGGTTGGCAGCATTTCTGCCAACAGCGACCCGACCATCGGGAACATCATTGCCGAGGCGATGAAAAAGGTCGGCAAGGACGGCGTGATCACGGTGGAGGAATCCAAGACCATGACCACCGAGCTGCAGACCGTCGACGGCATGCAGTTCGATCGCGGCTACCTCTCACCCTATCTGGTAACCGACCCCGAGCGCATGGAGTGCGTCTTCGAGGATCCCTACATCCTCATTCACGACAAGAAGATCGGCAACATGAAGGACCTGCTGCCGGTTCTCGAGCAAATTGCGCGCGTCGGCAAGCCGCTGCTGGTGATTGCCGAAGATGTGGAAGGCGAAGCGCTCGCTACGCTCGTAGTCAACAAGCTGCGCGGCACGCTCAGTGCCTGCGCCGTGAAGTCCCCGGGCTTTGGCGACCGCCGCAAGGCAACGCTGGAGGATATCTCGATCCTGACTGGCGGCAAGGCCATAATGGAAGAGACGGGCATCAAGCTGGAAAACATCAAGCTGGAGGATCTCGGCAAGGCTAAGCGTGTCACTGTGGACAAGGACACCACCACCATCATCGACGGCGGCGGATCGCAGAAGGAGATCGAGGGACGCATCAAGCAACTCCGGGCGCAGATCGAAGAGACAACCTCGGACTACGACCGCGAGAAATTGCAGGAGCGGCTGGCGAAGCTGGCCGGCGGCGTTGCGATCATCAAAGTCGGCGCTGCTACCGAAACCGAGATGAAGGAGAAAAAGGCCCGCGTCGAAGACGCTCTCCATGCCACTCGCGCAGCGGTCGAGGAAGGCATCGTGCCCGGCGGAGGCGTTGCACTGCTGCGCGCTTCGGTCGCGCTACAAAAGCTCAGGCTTGAGGGCGACGAGCAAATCGGTGCGACCATCGTGCGCCGTGCTTGCGAAGAGCCCGTGCGGCAGATCGTCGTGAATTGCGGGCCCGAAGGCGCCGTCGTCGCCGAGAAGATCAAGAACCACCAGGACGCCAACTTCGGGTTTAACGCTTCCACCGAAGAGTATGAGGACCTGGTGAAGGCCGGCGTAATCGACCCCACCAAAGTAACTCGCACAGCTCTGCAAAATGCAGCTTCCATCGCCTCTCTCATGCTCACCACCGAGGCGACCGTCTGCGGGGCTGTGGAGGAGTCAGGCGAATAGGGCAGGAGTGAACAAAAGACTACTGAAGCGGCACAAGCGCCAGGTCGCGCGCGCCAAAGAACGGGTGAAACTGTCGGAGCCCGACCGGCGAACACCGGAACAACTGGCGGCAGCGCGCGAGGCGAGCCGCGCTCTGACTAGCCGGCGAACCGACGCCCGCGCACTTTACTGCACGCCGCCCCCACATCATGCCGGCCCTGTCGTAGCCGGTCTTGCGAAAGCCGACGTAGGCTCATGATTCGCGCCACTGTCGGGCTGTTCTCCACACGCTGCCCGCATTGTAGATCCATCGATTTTAGAAGCGCAGGCGGCCGAAATGCGATCGAGACAGCGTTCCAACGGCTGCTTCAACTTCACCGCTGCTCTCTTTGCGGCCACCACTTCTTCCTGTTCCGATGGCAAGTTCTCATTGGGGGCGTGGCGTAAGACCGGCCATAGAGGAGTGTTGTCCTGAACCAGATCTGCCGCCATTCAGTCAGCGGGTCCAGTTGCGGTCGTCGGGCGTTTGCGCTGTAGTCGGTGATCTATGAGGTGGATGACATCATCAAGCAGGTGCCGGATGTTTTTGCGGTAGAATGAGGGTACGGTGAGGTGCGAGAGCGGTTGAATCGGGCGGTCTCGAAAACCGACTCGACACTTCTTGCAAGCTGAACAAAATCAATCAAATCCGCTTGCCGATCAATAGTTTGCACCGAATCTGATTTCACTGGTTTCCCTTCCTTTTCATCCGGTTTTACCCAAGTTTGGTGCCAAAATGGTGACACCCGGCATAAAAGTACTTTGCCACGTAAACTGTCACCGTTTGCGAATGAGGTGGTTGCTGCAGGCGGACCCGGAACGCTGCGATTATCAATCGAGAGTCTCGGCCAGATTTCCAGAATTCGTTCCATGTCCGCCGCTCCAGAAAACGGCGCGCCGACCGGGCGGCGCTGTTTGTTCACTATTGCAAGACGTTCACGTAACGTGTACAATTTGACATAACGGACAGAAACAACCTTTGGATCGCTGTTTTAGACCATGGCCATGACGACTAAGGAACAACGTACACTGAATGCCGCCGTTCTTGCACTGAAGCGCACCACGGGGATCGACGCCCGTGTCCTCCATGCGGTAGGCCGAAACCGTGGGGCCGACGCGATTGTTGAGGTGGAAACCGAACGTCGCAAGCACCGTTTCGGCGCCCAAGTAAAAACGGTCGACCGATTCGAGATTCCCGCGATGGTGAAGGCCCAAGGCTATGCCTTGCCCGAGTTGCCCGTACTGGTCGCGCCCTACATCACGCGCGAGGTTGCCGAACGCTGCCGCCACCTCCATTTGCCCTTCATCGATACCGGCGGCAACGCCTATCTCGAAGGGCCGGGACTGCTCGTCTACGCTGCGGGCCAGGCTCGGCCCGCCGGACTTCGCCAGGATCGTTTCCGCGCCCTGAATCCGGCCGGCCTCCGGATCGCCTTCGCACTGCTATGCCGCACGGACCTGGTCCGCACAAACTATCGGGAGATCGCGGCGCGGGCCGGCGTGGCGCTCGGCACCGTCGGCCCTATCATGAAGGACCTCGAAGTCCGAGGATTGCTGCGGTTCCAAACGAAGAAGGATCGGAAACTGCTCGATCCGCAGCGGCTGCTCGAAGAATGGGTCACCCGCTACCCCGTCACATTGCGCCCGAAACTTAATCCGCGGCGATTCCAGGCCGACGCCGAACGCCTTCAGAAAACCGACCTCACACAGCAGAACGCATACTGGGGAGGCGAACCAGCCGCCGAGAAACTGACACAATATCTCAGGCCCGCGCACTTCACAATCTACGCCCGCGAACCCATTGCCAAGCTGATCGCAGCAACACGGATGCGCGCCGACCGGACTGGCAACGTCGAAATTCTGGATGTCTTCTGGAATTTTGACCCAGACAAAGGTTTTCCGGATGTCGTTCCGCCGGTTCTTGCCTATGCCGACCTGCTGGCGACGGATGACGGGCGCGACGCGGAAGCCGCTCGGATGATCTATGAACAGCGAATCGTACCAACGTTCCGGCCCGCCGAATAGGCCGATCGATCCGTCAGTCGTCCGTGTTCTTCGTGCGCTCGACCCAGTCGCTCTCCAAAGCCCTCAGGGCAGGCAGCCGCGTATTTGCGGTTACATTATATGGGACCTAAACGTTCAGGAATAGGAATTAAGAGACTCGAATATCTTGTAACGAACTCCGGTTCGGCGTATATTTGAGCGCGGTAGCAGTATGAAGCCGGACAAGATCCTCGCGGCCTGTCAATGGGGCCGCGACCCTTGGGTCGCGGAAAGACGTTCACAGAAGCCAGGAGGAACCTCTCACAGATCAGCTTCAATGGGGCCGCGACTGCGCGGTCGCGGAGGGTTGCGTGGCTGGGGAATCACATGCGGCGCTCCTTGCGCATTGGGAGCAGCGTGGTGCCGTCGCCCCGGGTCACGTCGTCCGACTGGCCGCTAGGAGGATCGGCAACGACGGACGGCGAAGGGTCGAGGGCTATTTCTATTGTGCTTGTGGTTTTCGTGGTCTTGGCGAAAGTGCTTTTGAGAAGCCGGATGGTCATAGTCCCTTATATCATGGCCAGCCTCGTAATTACAACCCTCCGTACCTCTCACAGATCACAATTGACATTTATGCTCGCCTGGAGTATGGTCGATTTAAGACCGATTTTCCGCCAGTAACATGGGCCAGCAGCGGCTGCGTCGATAAGCGCGGCCCGCGCCATGGGCGGAGTTTTGGGAGGAAAGCATGATAGCAGGAACGACGGCAGAAGAAGCTGTTCGCATTTTGACTTTGTCTGAACTGCAAGCCGCAGTGTCGAGTGGCGCCGCTGCGTTCCGCTGCCGGCGCCGGCTTCAGCCGGGCGGCGGCGAAGGGGACAAGGTTTTTCCGCCCACGTTCATGGGGGCGGTTTATGCAGTCGAGCAACGGAGGGTTCCAGGACACGAGCAGCCGGTTACATGCGTCCTGCTGGACAGCGTCCAGAGCCAGGCGAACCGGATGGAGCAGGCGCTTCAGGACGCGCTCGATGCCGGCGGCGGGTTTTCGCTGCCGATAGTCGAGGTCGACTTTTCCGATGCCGCACTCTTGGAGCCCGTTGGAAAAGTGACCAGTCTCCAGGTTCCTCATCGGCTCGCCGACGCTATTCTGCGCGACAGCGAGCACGGTGGCGAACCGTTCCGCCAGTCTGAAATCGCCAAGGCGCTAGACCGGGCCACGCCACTCAATGCAACTCCGCTTTATAGGCTCTGCCCAACCGCGCTCGTGTTCGGGATGTGGGATTCGACCGGCCCGAAAGGGGGTTTGGGCGCTAAGTTCGAGCGGACGATGGTATCGGAGGTTGTCGGCATAGGTGCCGAGTTTGGCATAAAGACGGCCAGCCGGATCGACCCAATCATCACCAAGACGAAGGGAATTGTGCTCTATCGGACGCCCGATGGTCGGTGGACCCTCGATGAATCCAAGGCGGCGGTCGAAAAGAGCGGTAATTCCAAGAAACCCGCGAGGCTTGGGAAGGACGGTAAGGTCTCCGAGGCGAACCTTGGCAATGTCACGCCTGGATTTGCTAAGTACACGAAAGGCGCTGAGGGCGATGACCCGTTGAGGCCGGGCCAGTCAGCGCGCGTGGACCAGATCGCGCCCGGCGGCGTGACTATCAAGTATGCCGAACAGGTCACGACTCTCTCCCTGATCTGCCTGCGCCGCCTGCGCTTTCCGGTTAACGGACTAAAGGCCGAGGGCGCCGCCGATGCGGCGGGGCGAACCGTGCTTGCCGCTCTTGGGTTGTGCGCTGCGACGCTCGCGTTTGAAGCCGGAATGGGGTTGCGCTCGCGCTTCCTGCTGTGGCCGGACAATCCGATGC
>Ga0187860_1004777_pt1 | contig 10007 bp, 6 predicted proteins | sample June2016WEW_10_4_FD_132981 | JGI IMG/M metagenome (GOLD analysis project Ga0187860, IMG submission 132981) | Peatland microbial communities from SPRUCE experiment site at the Marcell Experimental Forest, Minnesota, USA - June2016WEW_10_40 | ecosystem: Environmental > Terrestrial > Soil > Wetlands... | reverse complement strand
GGTGGAAAACTGGAACCGGCCGAAGGAAGAGGTGGACGCGCTGATGAAATACCTGGTCCACTACCTCAAAACCGAAACGCCCGAGCTCAACAAAAACAACGTCAAACTGGAAGTCATCGGCCAGATTTATCGCCTGCCGGAGAACGTCCAGGAGCATCTCAGAAAGTCGGTCGCCGCGCTTTCCAGGAACAATGGGCTGACATTGATCATGGCGCTGAGCTATGGGGGCCGGACGGAGATTGTGGACGCGGTCCGCAGCATTGCCGAGAAGATCAGGGCGCGCGAATTGGATCCTGCGGACATCACCGAGGAGGTGTTCGCTCAAAATCTGTACACGCGGAACTGGCCGGACCCGGACCTGCTGATTCGCACCAGCGGAGAAATGCGGGTGAGCAATTTCCTGCTGTGGCAGATTTCCTACGCCGAACTGGTCATCACGCCGACGCTCTGGCCGGATTTCCGCCGGCCCCAATTCCATGCGGCGTTGGAAGAATACCACCAGCGACATCGCCGGTTCGGCGCGCTCTAACAGCCTGTCGGACTTAGCCGTCTCTATGCAGCTGGAACTGGGGAGCACACGCGTCCTCGCGTGTTCCGACCGGCGTCTCGCCGGTCGGAGGGGGGCGTAACGCAATCACTAAGCGGTGACTGGCCGCACAGCTCAAAAGTGGTTGGCGGGACGCCAAACACTGCACGCGAGGACGCGTGCGCTCCCCTGCGACTAAATAGACACGGCTTAGCGCAAAGGGCGGCGGGGACGCCGTAATGGGGGTGGTGATGCGCAGGGGAACCGGTTTCCGCCAGGGCTTTCCAGAAAAGCGGCATGCTCGACCCCGCCAACGCGGAGCGATCCCGCAGCCCGGAGCCAGGTTTGATGATACCAAAGACCGGCTCCACCGTCATTTTCGTTTGGGTTTGTTGGAAAAAAGGCGCGCCCAAAACTTGGATAAGGAATGTCTGAAAATCACGCCTAGAACGATGAGGGCAAGTAACGAATGCAGCCAGTGGAGCATATTCACCGCTCTTTATTTATATTAAACCAGTCAAATCAATACTGGCAAAGGGGAAAATGCAGAGCCGTGGGTCAACGGGTGTTAACAGGGTTGGTGGAGCAAACCGCCGCTGCTGAACTCACTGCGCAGCCGAATCTCCTGAACCTGGCTCGCAACGCGATCCGCTTCCAAACGCAGACCCGCCTCGGTGTTTTCCTGTCGATTCCTGTCAGCAGTTTAAACATCTTGCTTCTGCCTCGGAGAGAATGAGATGTTGACATTTGAATACCAAAACGCCATTGACAGCCTGGAAGCGAGGCTGAAAGAAGCGTATGCTGGCATCGGGAAGCAGAATGAATCGCTCGCGGAACTCGTGGCGCAGCGGGACGGGTTCGTGAAGAAATACAACGACAGCGTGAAGGAACGGAACGAGATCGTCGGGAAATACAATGACCTGGCCGCCCGGGTCGAAAAGCAGCAATCGGGCGGCAAATGAACACGCTGGGATTTTCCTGAGCCCGGCGTTAGAATCCCACCCATGAACCGACCTTTGGAGCGCGGACAGCCTTGTCCGCACGAACCGGTGTCCAGCCACTCGCGGACGAGGCTGTCCGCGCCCCTGTCACTGGCGTTTCTGGCAGCCACGCTCTTCGCCTCCGCAGTCGAAGTGCCGCCGACGCCGCAACATCCGGTGACCAACGTCTATCATGGAACCGTTGTCGTCGATGATTACATCTGGCTGGAGAACTTCGGCGATCCTGCCGTCAAGAAGTGGAACGAAGCCGAGAACAAATTCAGCCGCGCCTATCTGGACAAGCTCCCGGCCCGGGCACTCGTCGCGGACCGGTTGAAAAAGCTCTACACGGCGGCGTCGGCGAATTACTTCAATCTCCAATACCGCCAGGGGATCCTGTTTGCGATGAAATTCAAGCCGCCGGCGCAGCAACCGTGGCTGGTGGCGTTGAAATCGCCCGAGGATTCCGCGACGGAGCGGGTGGTCCTGGATCCGAATCGGCTCAACCCCAAAGGCACCACAGCCATCGACTTCGTCGTGCCATCGCTGGACGGCAGGCGCGTCGCGGTGTCCCTGTCCGAAAACGGGAGTGAGGACGGAACGCTGTTCGTCTATGATGTGGAGAGCGGAAAGCCGTTGCCGGACAGGATTCCGGGTGTCCAATACCCGACCGGGGGCGGAAGCGCGGTTTGGAATGGCGACGGCACCGGCATCTACTACACCCGCTACCCGAATCCCGGCGAGCGGCCGCCGGCGGACCTGCATTTCTATCAGCAGGTTTACTTTCACCGGCTCGGGACGCCGGTCGGGGAGGATCGGTATGAATTTGGCCGGGACCTGCCTCGCATCGCCGAAATCGAACTCGATTCGAGCCGGGACGGCCGGTATGAGCTGGCGACGGTGGCGAATGGCGACGGCGGGGAGTATGCCGTTTACCGGCATGGTCCGGACGGGCAGTGGCAGCAGATCACGCGCTTCCAGGACCAGGTCAAGTACGGCGAATTCGGGGCGGACGATGCGCTCTTTCTTCTTTCCTGCCAGGATGCGCCACACGGGAAAATCCTCCGTCTGCCGGCGTCCGCGACGGCGTTGGCCGATGCCGAAGTCGTCGTGCCCGAGCGTGCCTCGGTGATCCAAGCTTTTTGTCCGTCGGCCAACGGCGTCTTCGTGCAGGATCTGGTGGGCGGGCCGTCGCAAATCCGGTTCTTCGACGTGGCGGACCATTCCCAGAGGTTGGTTCCGGTGAAGCCGATTTCGGCCGTGCAGCAATTGGTGTGGACGGAAGGCGACCGTCTTTTGTTCCGGAACATCAGTTATGTCGAGCCGTTCGTGTGGATGGCATTCGATCCGGCCACGGGCCAATCGCGGCCCACGGCCCTGGCGGGGACGTCGCCCGCCGATTTCAGCGATGTCGAGGTGCTGCGTGAATTTGCCACCTCCAAAGACGGCACACAGGTTCCGATGAACATCATTCGCCGCAAAGGCACAAAGCTCAACGGGAAGAATCCCACGCTGCTGTACGGCTACGGCGGGTATGGGATCAGCCTGTCGCCCAATTTCAGTCTGGGTCGCCGCGTGTGGCTCGATCAGGGGGGTGTTTACGTGGTGGCAAACCTTCGCGGGGGCGGCGAGTTCGGCGAGGAATGGCACAAGGCGGGCAATCTGACGAAAAAACAGAATGTGTTCGACGATTTCATCGCCTGCGCCGAGTGGCTGATCCGCAACGGGTATACGCGGCCGAAGCAGTTTGCCATCGAGGGCGCGAGCAACGGCGGCCTGCTGATGGGCGCGGCCTTGACGCAGCGGCCCGACTTGTTCCGCGCGGTCGTCTCGCACGTCGGCATTTATGATTCTCTGCGGACGGAACTCGAACCCAACGGGGCGTTCAACGTCACGGAGTTTGGCACGGTGAACGATCCCGGACAGTTCAGTGCGCTTTATGCCTATTCGCCCTACCACCGGGTCCGGGATGGCATGCGATATCCGGCGGTCCTGCTGCTGACCGGCGACAACGACGGCCGGGTCAACCCGTTTCATTCCCGCAAGATGGCGGCGCGCCTTCAGGCTGCCAACCGGTCGAAGCATCCGATTTTCCTGCGGACCACTTCGGCGGCGGGCCACGGATTTGGCACGGCGCTGGACGTGCGGATCGCGGAGGAAGGCGATGTGTTCGCGTTTCTATTTGATCAGTTGGGAATGAAGTACAAGACTTCGTCCCAACCGGATCAGGACGCGACACGATGAAGGACCCCCAACGACCGGTTGCGAATGTGGCTCTGGACCAGCCGGCCGGAAGCGGCCGTCATGGTTCGGGCGGGGCGGTCGTGGCGCTGCATCGGATCGGCATGCTCCTGGACAGTTACCCGGTGCGCGTCCTGACGGGCGTGAATTTCGAGGTGCGGCCAGCCGAGGTGTTTGGTCTGATCGGACCGAAAGGTTGCGGGAAATCCACGATTCTCAGAATTCTCGCCGGACAATTGAGTCCAATGGAAGGCAACGCCAGGGTCTTTGGCCGTTCGCCGCGCCGCGCCTCGACAAAAGCGCGCGTGGGTTACCTGCCTGAAAGATCGCGTCGAGCGGATCGGGCCGGATGGCTCGGGTTCCTGGACGGAATTGTTTCCGCGGTGCGGGGGCGGCGGGTTGCGGGGGCGGAGGACCCGGCCCAGGCGGTCCAACAAATGCGCGTCCGTCTGGCGCAGGTGCTGGTCAGGAACCCCGGCCTGGTGCTCTTCGACGAACCGTTCTCGGGTCTTGATCCATCCAGTTGCCAGGAAATGAAAGAGTTGCTGCGGGCGCTGGCGCAGCGCGGCAAGACCGTCATCCTCAGCAGCGATTCCCTGGCGGAGACGAAGGACATTTGCACGCGGATGGCGGTGTTCCACGGCGGCAGGATTGCGGCGGTTGGAACCCTGACGGAACTGCTTGCCGCGCCGGACGCCGTGTGTTTCATGGGGCCGGTGCTTCCGCAGGCGACCGCCGGGCGGGTATTGGACCTGATCCGCGAGGAGATTGGCGGAGGCAAATGGCCCGCCCCGAAGGCCGTTTCGGCAGGGCGGAACGCCGGATCTGCCGAGTCGGAACTCGCTCACCTGACCCGGGCAACCGCGATCGGAGCGCCGGCGAAGCCGGCGGAAACCGCGCCGGACGCCATCAACCACGAACACCTCGAGAAACTGACGAAACCCGCCGGCTCGGATGATCAACACTAGAACTCTTCCCGCGGCCCGGCTGTTCCATTCGCGAATTATCGCGAATGTTTCCTGATACAGACGCGGTGTGGTGGCTTACGGTTTCTCGAAGGCCAGTTCCCCGTCGCGGGCGCTGACCTTGATCCGGTCGCCGGGTTTGAATTCACCGTCCAGCAATTTTGTGGCGAGGGGGTCGAGCAGCAGTTCCTGGATCGCGCGCTTGAGCGGGCGGGCGCCGAACTGCGGATCGTATCCTTCCTTCGCCAGCAGTTTTTTGGCGGAGCGATCCACCTCGATGCCGAGCTGCTGTTGTGCCAGCCGTTTGCCGAGCCGCTCGATCTGGATTTCCACGATGTGCGAGATCTGTTCCTCATCCAGGGTGTGGAAGAGGATGATGTCATCCACGCGATTCAGGAATTCCGGGCGGAAATGCGCCTTTAATTCCGTCCGCACCAGATTCTCCAGTTCCGCGTGGTCCTTCGCACTCAACTTGCCCCCGCTGTAGAACTCCTGAATGACGGGCGATCCGATGTTGCTCGTCATGATGACGATCGTGTTCTTGAAATCCACCGTTCGCCCCTGGCCGTCGGTGAGGCGGCCGTCGTCGAGCACTTGCAGGAGAACGTTGAAGACGTCGTGATGCGCCTTTTCGATCTCGTCGAACAGGACCACGCTGTACGGGCGGCGTCGGACCGCCTCGCTGAGCTGGCCGCCCTCCTCGTAGCCGACGTACCCGGGCGGCGCGCCAAGGAGCCTCGACACCGTGTGCTTCTCCATGTATTCGCTCATGTCGAGGCGCACCAGGGCGTTCTCGTCGTCGAACAGAAACTCGGCCAGGGCGCGGGCGGTTTCGGTTTTTCCGACGCCGGTGGGGCCGAGGAAGATGAATGAGCCGATCGGCCGGTTGGGTTCCTGCAAACCCGTGCGCGAGCGGCGCACGGCGTTGGCCACCGCCTCGAGGGCTTCCTTCTGGCCGATGACCCGCTTTTCCAGGCGTTCCTCCATCTTAACCAGCTTCTGTCGCTCGCTTTCGAGCATCCGGCTCACCGGAATCCCCGTCCACGCGGCGACAACCCTGGCAATGTCTTCGTCGGTGACTTCCTGGCGAAGGAGCGTGCTGCGCGCAGCGGGTTGCGAGGACTGTTTTTCGATGGCCGCCAGCTTCCGTTCCAGTTCGGGGATTCTGCCGTACTGGATCTCCGCCGATTTCGTCAGATCCCCGCGGCGTTGCGCTTGTTCGAGCTCGGTGCGCGCCTGTTCGAGCTGGGATCGGACGACACTGACGGCGTTGGCGGCCGCCTTTTCGTTCTGCCATTGCGCGGTGAGCGCATGGGCCTTTTCTTTGAGGTTGGCCAGTTCGGCCTGGATGCGCCCGAGCCGTTCCTTGCTGGCGGCGTCTCTTTCCTTGGAGAGGGAGGTCTGCTCGATTTGAAGCTGAAGAATCTGCCGGTCCAACTGGTCCAGCTCGGTCGGTTTGGAATCCAGCTCCATTTTGATCCGCGACGCCGCCTCGTCCACCAGGTCGATCGCTTTGTCCGGCAGAAAGCGGTCGGTGATATAGCGGTGCGAGAGGGTGGCCGCCGCCACCAGGGCCGCGTCCTGTATGCGCACGCCGTGATGGACCTCGTAGCGCTCCTTCAGGCCGCGCAGGATCGCGATGGTGGCTTCCACGGTCGGTTCCAAGACGAGCACCGGTTGGAACCGCCGTTCGAGGGCGGGGTCTTTCTCGATGTGCTTTCGATATTCGTCAAGGGTGGTGGCGCCGATGGCCCGCAGTTCCCCGCGCGCGAGTTGCGGCTTCATGATGTTCGCCGCGTCCGTCGCCCCCTCGGCCGCACCGGCGCCGACGAGCGTGTGCAGTTCGTCGATGAAGAGAAGGATTTTGCCCTCGGCGGAGACGACCTCCTTCAGGAAAGCCTTGAGGCGGTCTTCAAATTCGCCGCGGTATTTCGCGCCGGCGATCATGGCGCCCAGGTCCATGGCCACGAGCCGTTTGTCCTTGAGCGATTCCGGCACGTCGCCGCTCACGATGCGCCGCGCCAGGCCCTCGGCGATGGCCGTTTTGCCGACGCCGGGTTCGCCGATGAGCACCGGGTTGTTCTTGGTGCGCCGCGTGAGGACCTGCATGACGCGGCGGATTTCCTCGTCCCGTCCGATGACGGGGTCGATCTTGCCCTGGCGGGCCAGGGCGGTGAGATCGCGGCCGTATTTCTCCAGGGCCTGGAATTTATCCTCGGGGTTCGCATCGGTCACGCGCTGGTTGCCGCGCAACCCGGCCAGCGCGCGCAGGACGGGATCGCGCTTCAGGCCGTGCGCCTGGAAGATCTTTTTCAGCGACGCATCGGCTTCATCGATCAAACCGAGCAGCAGATGTTCGGTGCTGACGTAATCGTCCTTGAGCTTGCCGGCTTCGGATTGGGCCGCGTCGAGCACTCTCTTCATGCTCGCGCTCATGAAGACGTCGCCCGCGCCCTGGACTTTATGGCGGCGGGCGAGTTCGCGTTCGAGATCGGGCTTCAGCTTCGATCCCGGGACGCCGATTTTCTCCAACAAATCAGGAATGAGACTGTCGGTCTGGCCGATCAGGGCCAGCATCAGATGTTCGCCGTCGATTTCCTGGTGCGAAAATCCCTGCGCGATGCGCTGGGCTTCCTGCAGGGCTTCCTGCGATTTAAGGGTCAACCGATCCATTTGCATAGATACTAAATAGATCGCCCTTGAATTCCGTCAAGCGGGCATTGATTTGCGTTAAATACATACTCCCGAAATATTTTTAGCTTGGACGGCCTTTGTCCAACCCTCCCGGGCAGAATGCTCTCAACAAGAAAGGCGAATTATGATGAATCGACAGATGGAATTGGGTTTTGGGGGCGCGAGAACGTGTCCGTCACTCAACCGGCCGCAGCGGCGGCCAGGGCGCGCGCACTGGTGGTTCGACCGGATGCGGAGGGTGGTGGACCGTGCCATGGACTGGCAGCCGGCGCCGCCGCCGCGCCCGGAACAGATCTGGTTTCCCGAATAGCCGGTCGTTTTCGGCAGCCGCAACCTTCAGGCTGCGGCTGCGGCGGCTTGGGGCGGGGAATGGCGCGCGGTTGCGTGGGATCTTTGGCTTGCCGGGGAGGGCGCGCGGGTTATCGCCCCACAGGATTCGGGTAACCCGCGCGCACAAAATTTCGGATCAGATCGACTTCCTCCTCGCCCGCGATGCTGTGGGCTTTGGCAAACTCGTGGAATTCGATGTTGAGACCCGCGGCTTTGAGAAGATCGATCTGGTGGCGCGTTGCGGCGAGAGGAAGGATCGGGTCATCCGTTCCGTGGGTCACCAGGATCCTCTGTTCGCGTGCGACGGGCGATAATTCCCGGACCAGTTTCTCCGGCCGGCAGACGCAACCACTGATCCCGACGATGCCGGCGAACCGATGCGGATAACGCAAGGCGACTTCAATGGACATAAGGCAGCCCTGGGAGAACCCGCCCAGGGTGGTCTGGCCGGTTGGGAAGCCTTTCGCGCGCTGGTTGTCGAGCAACTCGAAAAGCAGCCTCCGGCTGCGCTCGACCCCCGGCACGATGTCGCCCTCGAAATCAAACCAGGAATAGCCCCCGAAGTATTCGTCGGGCGCGTTGACCAGGAGGTAATTCATCCACGGCAGGCCCATCGCTTCCGGCAACCAGCGATAACCTTCAAGGCTGTCCCCCAGTCCGTGCAGCATGATCCACAGGTGGCGAGAGTCTTTTTCCTGTGCCGGAATCAATTTATGTTCGAGCATGAGATGATTTACCTGAAAACTTGCTGTTGCTCCAGAGCTAGATTTGGCGCCCGTTCCACGTATTTTTCACATACCTGCTCAGGGTTGGCCAGACGTGCTGGCGGCGCCGGGTTGAAGGCGCCGGGCTTCCTGGTCGGCCCATTTCGACAACTGCTCGCGTTGTCCGGCGCTGAGCCGGGCCATCGGGTGGATCCAGGCGTAGCTCGGCAGCGGCATATCGCCCGAGGAGACTTCTTCGCTCACGCGATTCCATTTTTTGGCTGCGCGCTGTGGATCGTCGTTCGGCCACTCGGAAAAATTGAGCTTTTTGCGCGCGTCTTTCACGTGGCCGTCCAGCCACCAGGACACGGGGGCGACATGGCTGTACCAGGGCCATTGGGTTTCGTCGGAGTGACAATCGTAGCAGGCGGACCGCAGAAGGATGGCGATCTCGGGCGGAGGCGGGTTGGTGGCGAGGACATCATGGCCGGGAACCACGGGAGGGTTTGTGAGCGCCGGGTTTGTCAATTGCAGCGCCGCCGCCAGAACGACTCCGCCGCCGACGAGCCATTTCAAGACCGCTTTCAACCGGCTTGGGCCAGTGCGTTCCAAAGTTGCGGGCACATTCATGAGAGGCCACAACATCCGAAAAAGTTCCTACAAAAGCAATGATATCGGGGAGGCGACGGCTCGTCGCCACCGGAGAGCGGCTCTGCGAGCCGCAGCAAGCGCGGAGGGTCTGGGTTTCGGAAAACCTCCAACGCGCGAGGCATCGCCATCGCCTGCTGCGGGTCACAGACCCGCGGTCCACTTTTATTTTCCGATGCAGAACTGGCTGAAAATCATGTCCAACAAATCTTCGGTGGCGGTTTTGCCGACGATTTCACCGACGGCATTCACGGCGATGCGCAACTCCATGGCCGCCAATTCGAGCGTGTGATTGGCCTGCAACGCTCCGATGGTGCGACGGGCGGCGACGCGGGCCCGGTTGAGGGCGTCCTGATGGCGCGAATTGACCATGGCTTCCAGCATCTCAGCTTTGATTTCCCCGGACCAGACGACTTCCCTGATGACATCTTTGAGCCGTTCAATCCCGTTCCCGGTCAGACAGCACACATCCACGACCGGCCGGCCGGGGGGAATGTTTCCCGCGCGTTCCGGCCCGTGCTTTCCGCCCTGGCGGGATTGTCCGGCCTGATCCGGCAACTCGAGTCGCGCCGGCAAATCCATTTTGTTGCGGACGAGTATGCGTTTCTTTTCAGGAAATTCGGCCAGAGTGTCTTCATCCGCCCGGGTCAGGGGTTCGGAAATGTCGAACACGTGGAGTACCAGCTCCGCCTTTTCCAGCGACTGCCGGCTGCGCCGGATGCCTTCAACCTCGATCTCATTCTGTGCCTCGCGCAGGCCGGCCGTATCGATGAACACGACGGGCAACCCGCGGATATTGGCGGTTTCCTCGATGGTATCGCGGGTGGTGCCGGGGATGGAGGAGACGATCGCGCGGCCATGGCCGAGCAGTTGGTTCAGCAAACTGGATTTGCCGGCATTGGGCCGGCCGACGATGGCG
>Ga0187860_1004776_pt1 | contig 10008 bp, 10 predicted proteins | sample June2016WEW_10_4_FD_132981 | JGI IMG/M metagenome (GOLD analysis project Ga0187860, IMG submission 132981) | Peatland microbial communities from SPRUCE experiment site at the Marcell Experimental Forest, Minnesota, USA - June2016WEW_10_40 | ecosystem: Environmental > Terrestrial > Soil >... | reverse complement strand
GAATCATCTGCGTAGCAAACAAGTGCACGCCTTAGTTTCCCTATTCCTTGTGCTCCCCATTGTTCACCCCAGACAACTTTTATCCATGCAGGGTCTAAGTAGTCAACTTCGGTTTGCCAGGGTACACAATTTGGGGGTTCGCCTTCTACGTAATATGGGACTTTTTTAAGACGTTTTTTTGCTTCGTCAATTGACATCATTATCACCTATTTTACTCGTAAGAGCCTTTTTGCGTTTTGATTGAAGATCTTTTCTTTTTCGTTTTCGGGCATTTCAGCATTCTTGATGATTCCTACAAGATCAGCGGTTGTACCTATTCTGTAGGGGTAATCTGTTCCGAAGACCATGTTGTTTGCGCCGAGCGTTTGGTATGCAAGAGCGAATGGTTGTTTGTAGAAGGTTATGCCGTCAATATAGACGTTTTTCAAGTATGAACTTGGAGGATTAGGTGCGTCTTCTCTGACATAACTGTAGGCTTTGTATCCTGTGTCAAGTCGGCCTATTAAGTAGGGAAGTGCTCCACCTCCGTGTGGTGCAAAGACCTTTAGGTTTGGATATTGTTCGAAAATCCCGCTGAGCATGAGTTTAGCAACCGTAAGGGTGGTTTCGAAGGGGAAACCCACGAAAAGAGTGAGAGTATATTCATTCATTTTTCCCCATTCCATGCCAAAAGGACTTTCTGGATGAAGCAATACAGGCACATCTAATTCGTTAACTCTCTTCCAGAAGGGCCAAAACTCAGGTTCATTTATGGATCGGCCAGCGACGTGCGTACAAACGCTTACTCCACGTAGATCTAGATCTTTTACGGCACGGTCAAGCTCTTCCAGAACAAAGGGCATGTTGGTAAACGGCAGTGCGGCTATTCCAACAAATTTTCCATCGTACTTGCGCACAACCTCAGCGATGTCGTTGTTAACAATTTTTGCAAGTTCGGGAGCTTTTTTTCGGGTGACAAAATCCAGCATTGGATTGGATAGGCTTATGACTTCAACATCTATTCCTTTCCTTTCTGGGTCCTTAAAGCGCGTTTCAATGTCCCACAGTTCCTTCAATATTGGCTTTGGAACACGGCGTAGGTAAGGTCCCCCATTATCTAATTCTTTTATGTATTCTTTAGGGAAATAGTGCGAATGAAAATCAATTATCATTGTCAATCTACTCCATCTAGTATTTGCGAAAGAGTCTCTTAATTAGTGTATTTAAGATTTTGGCTTCATTCAACGTTTACGTATCGACTTATTTCTTTTTGGTCAGACGGGCATTTATGTCGGATTCAACAACGAGGTCTTTTAGGACTTTACGGTTTCGCATTGGTTCTATAACTAGGTCGTCAATCGCAGGTGTTGTGCATGCTCGGGTGATCTTTCCGTTTACAACAACTAGGCAGCATGAATCGTATCCTCTGTGGCAAGAACTGTAATAGGAGAGGCTGCTATCTAAATTTGAGTATATGTAATCAAGCACGTCTAGTACGCTCATACCTGCGGTTATTGGAACATTGTACGATGCAAAACTGCTTTCTTTTTGGATTCCTGGGTTGAATCTTGAAATTTTTACGGTTATATTTTTTAAAGTCTTGGACATGTCTTTCATCTCACTCAAGCTATAGGGTTCAGACGAGTAACAATTAACGGGTTTGTTGTCAGTTTCATTTCTCCATTCACCTGTTTGATTATTATATTCTTGAGCCAGTTTTGGTTGTCCATTTTTTGGTAATCGCTTCGTACGTGGGTTGCTCTGCTTTCAGTTCGCATAAGAGCACCTCGAGAAATCATTTCAAGAACACAGAGCATGTTCTCTATTTCCAGCGCGTTAACCCATTCTTGATTATAAATTGAACTTTTGTTTTGTGTGCAAAGTTTAGGAACGTCTTTTTTGAGCAAGGCAATTTCGGAGATTGCGAGTTTAAGGTCGGTTTCGTTGCGTACCAAGCCTATCTTTTGCCATGCAAGTTCTTGAACCTTAACCCTAGTCTTGATTGGGCTTAAGCCTTCTTTTGCATCGAGTGATGATCTGCATTTCTTAACCATATCCTCAATTGCCTTCTCATCAATTTCTTCGCTGGATGGGTTTTTCAATGCGTAATCCGCCGCAGTTTTTCCAGCATTAGCGCCTTGTACTTGGGTTTGGGCAATTGCTACACCTGAGAGTCTGTTTCCGCCATTTAAACCGCCTGCGACTTCACCTGCAGCAAATAATCCTTTGAGATTTGTCTCGCATTTCTCATTTATTCTTAGTCCGCCGTCGAAAAAGTGAGAGTGTGGTATGATTTCCATAACTTTTTCCTTCGCCACATCTGCCGCCTCGTAGGTCCACTTCAGATGAGCCTTTGATGGATCTTCGATGAAATCTGTGATGATTCTTTCCGGAAGATGAGCTAGGGACGCAAAAATCCCGCCCCTGGTACTTCCTCTGCCTTCTTGAATTTCATTCCAGATAGCTCTTGTTTCAACGTCTCGCGTGGTTTTTTCCATTCTTTCTGGATCCCAATTTGCTAGGAATCGTTCGCCATATTTGTTCAGCAACCAGCCATTTAGAGTCCAAAGCATGTTTGCAGAGGCAGGGTGCCCCCGAACAATTGGAGGCCAAAGGTAAGCCGCTGGCATAAATTGAGGAAACTCCATGTCGACAAACTCTGCTCCTGCTCGGTAAGCCATTGCATATCCGTCTCCGACCATTTCTTTGGCGGTTGTTGAATGCAAATAAACTTGGGCTGCTCCTCCAGTTGCCAAAACTGTGGACTTGGATTTGAAAACCATTAGGTTGCCTGTTCCAAGATCAAGAGCGATTACTCCCAATATTTTTCCCTTCGATTTTAGGAACTCAAGTGCCATTGTGTCCTCGAAAACTTTGACGTTCAGCTTTAGAACTTCGTATTTTAACGTTGCCATTAGCGCTACGCCTGTGGACATGCAGCTTCTTGCGAATCTGTGACCCGGGAGCTTGTTTACTGTATCCCATCTTAGCCCCCAATCCTGCAGTTCTTTAGCCCTTAGAGGAGCCTCTTTGACGTGTAATTCCACGAGTTTCTGATTGTTCATGTATGCTCCTGACTTCACGATATCTTCAAAATATAACTCGGGGCTATCTCTCTCGTCGCCTGGCAGTCCCAATAATTTTTTGGCACTACGGCTGTCGATCGACATGTCCATAATTGCGGTTATTGTAGCGCCACTCTTTGTCATTCTTCCCTTGGTTATTATCGAAACGTCAAGACCATGTTTGCTGGCTTCTATCGCTGCTCTGGCTCCCGCAGCTTCGCTCCCGATGATGAGCACATCGGTTTCAAGGATTTTATTTGGATATTCCATCATAAGCGCCTTAAACAGTTTGAGGATAAGTTGATTTTGGTTCGCATATAAGACTTTCCTCGCTTTTTGGATCGGAAAGTTAAATGATAATTAGATGACACAGACGTCTGCGTCACTAATCAAAGAAGAATACTTCTCAAAGGTTTATGGAATTTAGTGGGCACGAACGAGATGTTTTCTTTGTAAAAATGAAAAGGGCAATCAACTGAGGTGCGGACAGAGCAGGAGAAAATAGAACACGAATTAAATATCGAAGTTGGAAGTAGATTAAAAAAAAGGGGATTTTTAGAGGGGATTATGGTCTTAGGCAACAGTGATTATGCTACTGTACCATTTAACTGGAATTGTGCGGTTGCATCGGCAGGTGGCCATACTACAACGTTGCCTTGAGGTTGCTGCTGTGTTATGACTGCTGATTCTACTGGTACGTACTTTATTCCCTGTGCTACTAAGCTTTGATCAACGGTCCATGGTCCGCAGTTTGTTTGCACTGTATTTGTTGTTAGCCAGTTTCTTACTGTATTCTGATTTAGTGAACCCGTAGCGCTGATTGCGGCTCCAAGTATTTGGCAAGCACGGTAGCCTAGTGCATCATATGAACTCGGTGCGGTGCCGTATTTGGCTGTGAACTCTTGTGCATATTGTTGTGTGAGTGTATTGTTCGCGGTTGGATTATATCCTGAAATGTAGAGGCAACCATAAGCGTCATTTCCCAACTGAGTTCTGAACGTACTTACTCCGGCTGCGGTGGCTGTCATGATGACTTCTGGATGATAGTTGAACTCTGCTGCTGTGGTTACCATCAAATCTTCGGAAGTGGCATCGCCAATGCAGAATAATATTTGAGCGTTTGAAGCCTTTGCTTGCTCTATTTGCGTTGTCACGTCTGTAACTCCCGAGGGAACCGTTGCTTGGAAGGCAATGGAGAATCCGTCACTGCTGTACTGTTTAACTAGGCCTTGGACACCTGAAGCTTCAGAGCTTGGAAAAGCGCTGTTAAGGCTTATCATGGCGATAGTCTTAGGCATCTCACTGCTTGGCAAACTTAACAACATCTGGAAAAGTATGTTCTGGGCGTTTGTGGATAGACCTTCAGAGTGCGCGAGAAACTCGTTGTTGTAGGTAGGTTGGTTGTACAAGGCGAGCGCGTTATTCAGTGCATGTATCAAAACCATATTGTATTTTTCTGCAACAACCGCCGCGGTTTCCCCGACTGAGCTGAAATATGGTCCTAAGAGGAAATTTACGTGGTCAACTGTTATTAGCTTCTCATATAGTGTTTCGGCTAGGGTTGGGTTGCTTTGGTCGTCATAATAGATTAGATTAACCTTTTCCCCTATGAGACCGCCATGTGTATTGGTATAATTCATCCACAATTGATATCCTTCTAAGACAAGAGCACCCTCTTGGGCATTTGTTCCAGTCAAAGAAAGCGAGCATCCGAACAAAATGGTATTTTTCGCCGGTGGAAGCGTAATGTAATATGCTGAAGCTGCGACAGCTACGACTATCAAAACTACCACTATTATTATTGCTTGCATTTTGGTTATTGCTTTTGAATCTAGAATTTTCATCGTTAATCTCCTTGTGGCAGATTATCTCTTGTTTGTATATATATAATTTTTCACAGAGTCTAAATGTCGTATGACTTCGGTTTTGTTTTATGGCAGAAAATTTAAATCTGATTCAGACCGTGTAAAAACTTGGAATTAGAAACAAAGTGCACTTGAATAGTCTAGCACTTGGTTACTGCTTGCCTTTTATTTTCTTACGCTTTCACCAAAGCTATTAGCGTTCCAACGCCGACAATATTGATGGCTCTTCTCATGTTGTAAGCAAGCATAGTAAATCCAAGTTCTCCTTTGACCTTCCGAAGTCCCTTCAAGAGTAGATAGCCTTGATTGAAAGCTCGTTTCATTGTTCCAAACGGATGCTCCACCAACATCTTCCTCAAACCAACCTTCTCTTTTCCCTCAAAACTCGTCAACCTTGCCCTGAGACGATCAACAGCGCCATCATACTCTCCTCTGAACATGTACCGTCCACGCTTGTTCCTAGTACACTTGCTTCTCACAGAACAGCAAGCACAACATGACGATCTATATAATCTGCCCTCAAGTCCCTTACCGCGACCACCACGCTTCCAAAAAGGCATATCGTTTCCCACAGGACAAACATAAACGTCCCTGGCTACATCGTAAGCAAAGCGGTCGGAATAAAACTCAGGCTCAGGAACGCCCACACTCTTATACGGACTCAAAACCGCCGGTAGGGGCATAAACACAGTCACATTATTTTCCTCGCAATCCGAAATGTCCTTTCTCAACGTAGTATCCCTTGTCGCTCAGAACCTCCAACTTGTCTACGTCAAGCGTTTGTTTCGCAGCTACAGCGCCACTCGTTAGCTGGTGATGATCTGTTGGGGAATTCGAAACATCATATTTCACAATGAGGTGTTGCTTCGCGTCCACAGACGTTTGGACGTTATAGCAGACATCGAGTCTTTGGCTGTCTACACGCATCAAACGGCTATCGGGATCCATGAGCGAAACCTCCTTTTGCCCAGTAGACTTCATCTGATTCTGAGACTGCTGGTACTGCTGCTTCTTCTCTTCGAGCTTGCTTATTCTCTCTTTGAGTCCGTCAACTTTGAGGCTATCATCTTTGTTTGAGTCGGCTTTGTCGTTCTCATCCATTAATCTGAGGTACTCCGCTATTTTCTCCTCAGTCCGTTTGAGCCTTAACGCGACTGTTTTCGCGTTGAAATTGTGGCTCTTCGAGTTGACGGCCTTGAATTTGCTGCCATCTATGGCAACAAGTTGCGCGCCGTAGAGGTCGAGTGATCTGCAGAGGTAGACAAACTCTTTGAATACAGGCTTTATGCAGTCTACGTTGTCTTTTCTGAAGTCGGCAATGGTTTTGTGGTCTGGAGCAAGTTTCTTCATCAACCACATAACTTCAAGGTTGCGGTAGCATTCTCTTTCGAGCTTTTTGCTTGATCTTATCTGGTTGAGGTAGCCGTACACATAGAGTTTGAGCAGGTCTGAAGGATTATATGATGGTCTCCCGACATCGCAGGGCACTGAGTGTTTGAAACCGAGTTTCTCCAGGTTTAGGCTGTCAATGAAGGCGTCAATGAACCTGACGGGGTTCTCTTTGTCAACGTATTTGTCGAGGGTGTCTGGGAAGAGTATGGTTTGGTCTCTGCGAGTTCCGTCTACGTTTTCGCTCATTGTTGTTAGCTCCCTTCGGTTGGTTCATCTACTATGACGAGGTAAACTGTTTTGCCCAGGTACTCTTTTGGGCAGGTAACTTTGGCGCCTGTCCCGTAGGCAGTGACTTTTCTCTTTAAGAAGCCGATGATTCCTGTTACTTTGATTTCTGTTGCGGGCTCAAAAACTATTTTCTTAGGCATATATAGCTGATATTAACCAATTATACATATAAAACTATCATTCGCTCTAAAACCTAACATAGTTTTCACACACCCTGGATTCGGTTCAGGTCTTATTTAAGTTCGCAGCCCCGAACAGGTTGCATATTGAAGCTTTGAGACATCAATTCGTGACAAGAATCACTCTTCACGATGTTTTTTCATTTTTTTGAAGTTTTGTTTTCTCCGAAAACTCGTCTTATTACATGCCTAAGTAAGTTTTCCTTATGTGATCGTTTGCCAAAAGTTCCTTACAAGGGCCTTCACTGCAAATTCTTCCATTTTCAAGGACATAACCACGATTCGAAATAGCTAGAGCATGCTGAACGTTCTGCTCTACTAGCAGGACTGTGACACCCTCCTTGTTGATTTTCTGAATCACTTCAAAAATACTGTCCACGACTATTGGCGCTAATCCGAGAGAAGGTTCATCCATCATTAGAAGTTTTGGTTTTGACATGAGACTTCTACCAATAGCCAACATCTGTTGTTCCCCTCCGCTTAGAGTGCCAGCTGCCTGCCTATCTCTTTCTTTGAGAATTGGAAAAAGCTCATAGACCCAATTCCTTGCTTCTTTGGAGGTCTTTCTTGCTCTTCGTGTATATGCACCCAATTCCAAATTTTCTCTTACCAACATCTTAGGAAAAAGCCATCTTCCCTCAGGTACCATAGAAAGTCCAAGCTCAACGATTTTAAAAGGGGATGTAGTCATAAGTTGATTCCCCAAAAAATCTATTGAACCTGAAGCGGGAGCAAGCAAGCCCGAAACGGTCTTAAGAAGCGTTGATTTTCCAGATCCATTTGAACCAGCTATGACTATTTTTTCGCCCTCTGCTACTTCAAATGACACGTCCCATAGGACTTGAAGATCCCCATAAAATACGTTAAGTCCGTTTACTTTCAACAATTTATGTTTCCACTCTTAAATTTCGTATTTCTTGCCCAGATATGTTTCAATAACTTTTGGATCATTCGCAATTTCTCTCGGGGTCCCGTAAGCAATTTTCTCGCCGAAGTTTATCACCACTATCCTTTCAGCACAATTCATAACTGCATTCATCACGTGCTCTATCCAAAAAACTGTGATTCCAAGATCATCGCGAAGTTTGGTAATCAAGTCCATAAGTTGATTTGTTTCGGTAGGGTTGAGGCCAGCGATTACTTCGTCAAGCAGGAGAAGCTTGACGTTAGCTGCCAAGGAAGTGGCAATTTCAATTTTTTTTCTGTCAGCCAGAGTTAATTCCTCTGTTCGAATGTCTTTCTTGCTTGCAAGCCCAAGATAGTCAAGATATTTCAGGCTTTCCGAACGAGCTTCTTCTAAGTTTTTGGCGTTTTTAGGACCGAAAAGAGACCCACACATGACGTTTTCTAAGGCTGTCATTGCTAAGAATGGACGAACAAGTTGAAATGTTCTGCCGATTCCCATTCTGCAAATTTTATCAGGGTGAAGACCAGTGATTCTCTTGCCGAGAAACTTGATTTCGCCAGAAGTTGCTGGTAGGACACCGCTAATAATGTTGAACATTGTTGTCTTTCCAGCGCCGTTTGGCCCGATAAGACATGTTATTTCTTTTTCTTTAACTTCGAAGCTAACATCTTTGAGCACAACTAGTCCGCCAAACTTCTTTGTGATGTTTATGACGCTGAGCAACTTCAGACCTCTCGAAGTACTCTGTTGGTTTGAGATAAAAAACTTGCTGTAAGAACTTGGCGCTAATTTTTTCTAGGTCTGTAGCAGCTTTTCACAATTTTTGAACCAATATGGAATGATGCAAAAAGCAACCCAAAGGTCGAGAAACAGAGTCACACCCAGATAACATCATACATGCATACTGGAAAGTTATATATATTAACCAAAAGGGAATAACTTTCAAACTAGTGTTTGACATGGTTGACACAGGCCTTATACTTGCGCTCCTAGTGAATGGCATTGTCATCGGTGGAGTATACGGATTAATGAGTGTAGGTCTTTCTTTTACTTGGAAAACAATAAACTTGCCCAACTCAGCCCAAGCAGCATTCACGATCCTTGCAGCATTCATATCTTATTGGCTTCTTGTAATTTTTCATGTTAGCCCATTTCTGTTTGTAATCCCAATGGGGATGCTCTTCTTAATTGGAATGGGGCTCAGAAGATTTCTCTTCAAAAAGATGCGAGAATCTTCAGCTCAGATGATTTTCCTTATGGGCTACATTCTCGCCCTCGTCTTGGAGAGTGGCATGACCCTCTTTTGGGGCTCAAGTCCCACGACAATTACCCTATCATTCTCGTACGTATCCTTGCAGATTTTGGGTATAACTATTCCCTTAATCCGGTTAGTCACTTTCATAATTTCCGTAGCAGTCTTCATATTCTTCGGTCTTTTCCTCAAATATACAATGATTGGAAAAACAATGCGTGCAGTCGGTGAAAACCGCAATGCTTCAACACTAGTGGGCATAAATGTGGAACGAACCTCAGATATTGTCGCAGGCATAGGCGCAATTCTCGCAGGAATCGCAGGACCCCTACTAGGTATGATTTACGCATTTAATCCAGCTTCACAAGAAACATGGATTGGAACAATCTTTGCCGTAGTAATGCTTGCAGGTTTAGATAATATTTACTTGACATTAGCTGCTGGAATCCTATTAGGGTCACTCGAGACAGTTGTTGCACTCTTTCTACCCTCACTAGTGAGTTATGCACTGGATTACATCGTCTTGATCGCCGTTTTGCTCGTCAGGTTCAGGAAGTAAAACTATGAAGACACTTAAAAAACCCGGCAGATTTACAACCTACCTGCTTATAATTTCTTCAATCTTGATAGTAACCAGCCTCTTGCTACGGTTTCCAGTATTTTGGTTGAGCCTCTTTAACGATATACTGATTTATGCTTTAGTAAGCTACGGATGGAACATTATTGGCGGCTACGTTAACTATTTTAGTTTTGGGCAGGGCGTTTTCTTTGGAATTGGCGCCTACATTGTCGCTATTCTGACGTTAGATTACAACTTGCCACCGTACGTAACTATACCAATCGCAGTCGGTTTAGCCGCATTAGCTGCCTTGGCAATCGGTTTCCCAAGCCTCAGACTAAAGGGAATTTACTTCGCATTCAGCACAGTAGGCATAAACGCTGTTTTTCTCATTCTTTTTTCACTGCTTCCTTTTGCAGGTCCAATAGGCATAATCCTTCCCCTACCAAAATACGCAGATTACTACTGGACTGCACTTCCATTTGTAATGTTAATAATAGGCATAACATTTGCAATTCTTCT
>Ga0187860_1004775_pt1 | contig 10008 bp, 10 predicted proteins | sample June2016WEW_10_4_FD_132981 | JGI IMG/M metagenome (GOLD analysis project Ga0187860, IMG submission 132981) | Peatland microbial communities from SPRUCE experiment site at the Marcell Experimental Forest, Minnesota, USA - June2016WEW_10_40 | ecosystem: Environmental > Terrestrial > Soil >... | reverse complement strand
ACGTGCCGGCGATGTCGGACGAAACCATCATCGTGCGTAACCAGGGCACCATCTTCCTCGGCGGTCCGCCGCTGGTGAAGGCGGCAACCGGCGAAGTTGTTTCGGCCGAAGATCTCGGTGGCGCCGACGTGCACGCAAAGAAATCCGGCGTCGCCGATTACTACGCCGAGAATGATCGCCATGCGCTGGCGCTCTGCCGTCGCATCGTCAACAACTTGAACACCAAGAAATCGATCGACATCCCGCTCGCCAAGCCGGTCGAGCCGAAATACGACTCAGGCGAGCTCGACGGCATCGTGCCGGTCGACCTCAAGAAGCAGTTCGACGTGCGCGAGGTGATCGCGCGGCTGGTCGACGGCTCCAAGTTTGACGAGTTCAAGGCGCTGTATGGCTCGACGCTCGTCACCGGCTTCGCGCACATTCACGGCATTCCGGTCGGCATTTTGGGCAACAACGGAATCTTGTTCTCGGAAAGCGCGCTCAAGGCCGCGCATTTCATCGAGCTGTGTTGCCAGCGCCGCGTGCCGCTGCTTTTTCTGCAAAACATCGTCGGCTTCATGGTCGGGCGCGACTACGAGGCCGGCGGCATCGCCAAGGACGGCGCCAAGATGGTGACGGCGGTCGCTTGCGCTCAGGTGCCGAAAATCACGCTCGTCATCGGCGGCTCCTACGGCGCCGGTAATTACGGCATGTGCGGCCGCGCCTACGGCCCGCGATTTCTGTTCACCTGGCCGAACGCGCGCGTGTCGCTGATGGGCTCGGAGCAGGCGGCGAGCGTTCTTGCCACCGTGCGGCGCGACAATATCGAGGCCGCCGGAAAAACCTGGTCCGCCGAGGAGGAAGCGACATTCAAGAAGCCGATTCGCGACCAATTCGATACGGAGAGCAATCCCTATTACGCCACCGCCCGGCTCTGGGACGACGGCATCATTACACCCGCCGAGACGCGCCGCGTGCTGGCTTTATGTTTCTCCGCCGCGCTCAATGCGCCGATCCCGGAGACGCGGTTCGGCGTCTTCAGGATGTGAATTTCGACTTTTATTTCGGCTAAAAAAGTTCAGGCCGATCCATACGAAAGGCGAGTCCATGCCCAAAACCATCGAGCACATCCATTGGCCGGACGCGCCGGATTTGTGGATGCCGTATGCGCCGGCGATCAAGGTCAAAGGCGGAACGACCGTCTACCTTGCCGGCGTTACCGCGGCGCCGGTCTATCATCATCATCCGCATCGGCCGGAGGAATTTGACGCCATGCCGCGCGATATGGCGGGGCAGGCACGGGCGGCGCTGGAAAATCTCAAACGCGGGCTAGAGGCCGTGGGCGCAAGCTTTGCCGATGTGGTCACCGCCGATCGCTTCGTCACCGATCTAACCGACCAGGACGCGCTCAACCGCGTCTGGGCCGAGTATTTTCGCGATGCCAAACCGGCGACGACCACTGTCCAGGTCGTGCGGCTTGCCACCGACCCGCGCTGCCTCGTCGAAATCAACGCGATCGCCGTCGTCGACTGAAGAACGCGGCCGGGCTCGTCAGTTGATTGTGACCGCAAGGACCGGACGTGGTACCTTCCTGGTCCGTCGGAAGACAGAGGAGGTCGGCACAGTGTCGAATGCCAAATACGAGCGCGCCCTTATCGTTGGGGCTGGCTCCGGCTTAAGCGCGTCGATTGCTCGGCTGTTTGCAAAATCCGGCCTCAAGGTGGCGCTCGGCGCGCGCAGCGTGGACGATCTCGCCCCACTCGCCAAGGAAATCGGCGGCCAAACTTTTGCCTGCGATGCGACAAAGCGCGCGGACGTCGCCAAGCTCTTCACCGATCTCGGCGCCGCGTTCGGCGCGCCCGACGTGATCGTCTACAATGCGAGTTTCCGCACGCGCGGCCCGTTTATCGAACTCAATCCCGCGGAGGTCGAGAAAACGCTGATCGTCTCCGCGTTTGCTGGCTTCCTGGTTGCTCAGGAGGCGGTCAAGCGCATGCTGCCGCGCAAGCACGGCGCGATCCTCTTTACCGGTGCGTCGGCGAGCGTGAAGGGCTATGCGCAATCGGCTCCCTTCGCCATGGGGAAGTTCGCGCTGCGCGGCCTCGCGCAGAGCATGGCGCGCGAGCTCTCCCCGCAAGGCATTCACGTCGCCCATGTCGTGATCGACGGCGGTATCCGCAGCACAAGCCGGGCGGACCCGCCGGATAAGCCCGACAGCATGCTCGATCCCGACGCCATCGCCCAAAACTATCTCAATCTTTTGCAGCAGCACCGCAGCGCCTGGGCGTGGGAAATCGAGCTCCGGCCCTGGGTGGAGCGGTTTTGAGTTCGGGCGCGTGCCCCGGCTATAATCGCGCCATGCCGGAAAATTTCGCAACAGCCGCTCTCATCGCGTTGGCCCTTGTCGTTGCGGCCACGGGCGTGCACGCGCAGACAGTGCATCACAAACGCGAGCAGCGCCGTGCGCCCGAGCCGGCGATTCCCGCCGTGCCCATCGATAAACGCGACAGCGTCGTAAGCGCGACCGGCGCTTTCAATGGGCGGCCCTATTGGGTTGCACTCGCGCAGTGCGGCGGTATCTATTTCAAGCTGAATATTTTCTACACTGATGCCGCGGTGCACGCACGCGTAGTCAAGCCCGACCCCAGAGCCAACGCCGAGTACACCAAGAAACTGCATGAGGCGATTAGGACGGCAACGACTTATTTCAACGGAGCGGAGCGCTTCTTGATGACCGACCGGGGTCTCGAGCGCGCCGATGCGGTCCTCACCTATGACGGCCAATCGCGTGCAACGGGTGAGCGGCTCAAAACCGTCGACGCCGCGCTTGCGGCTGCGAGGTCCTGCCCGGCACTTTATCAAGCCTGCCAGGAAGCGTTTTCCAAGCAGTGCAGCGAACCGCTCGCTCCAACAAGCTGAGCAACCGCTAAAATCGCCGCCGCAACGCGTCGCGCAAGGGGGGAGATTCATGAGATCGATATTCGTAGCCTTGATCGCGGCGGTGCTGCTCGCCCCGCCGCTGGCGAGTGCGCAGGAAACATCGACCGGCGCGGTAAATGAGGCATTCGAGCCAAAAATCGGCGACATCATGGAGCAGCAACAAATTCGCCACATCAAGCTTTGGTTCGCCGGCCGCGGCGGCAATTGGCCGCTGGCCGATTACGAGATCGACAAACTGAAAGAAGGTTTTGACGACGTGAACAGACAGATCGGTGGTGACACGATCGAGAAGGCTGTCGGAGCGCCGATGTCCGCGCTCGGAAGGGCGATCGAGGCCAAGGATCGCGACGCTTTCACGCACGCCTTCGACCGGCTCACCGCCGGCTGCAACAGCTGCCATCACGCGCTTGATCATGCCTTCATTGCGATTCAGCGGCCGGCGTTGCTGCCCTACAGCAATCAGTCTTTTGCACCGCAAAAATAGAGCGCCGCGTCAACGCGCCGTGCTCTTCGTCGCGACACACGGCTGGCACATTTCGAACCGATATCTAGGTCCTGGGTTGACGTTCGCTTTCAGACAGGAGACCCGCCGATGACCTTCCGCGTTTATTCCGGCCCGCGTGGCTCGCAGTCAATCTCTCCGCTGGAGAAGGATCGCCACCTTTACAAGGAGTTCAGCGTCCTCGATGAAGCGATGAGCTGGGCGCGGCATATCAACGATAGCGGCCGTGTCGCGCTACTGATCGAAGGCGATGACGGCACGCGGCTGACCAAACAGCAGATCGTGACCGCTCTGCAAAATGCCGAAGCGATCGAACCGCACAACAACGCCGCATAGTATCGGCGCACCGGCCAGGTCATTGTAGCGTTTGCTACACTCGCCAATCCGCGGTTCACTTGCCCGGCGAATCCCACGGCCGGCGCCGCCAATGCAATGGTAAGCCATAAGACTTGCTCATTACGCGGAAGGAAAGCAAGATAGCTTTCGGCGGCGTCGGCAGATGTCGCCGGCGGAGTGGGGGCCCCTGCCATATGACAGAGACAGCCTTAAGGCTCGATACGTCGGCGCGTGCGGGATTGCCGCTGCCGTCGGGCGTTCGCCCGTTGCGGATTGCCTGGGTCCGCTCCAGCGTTCTGACCTTTTATCACCTTGTCGGGTTGTTGGCGTTGCTGCCCTGGTTCTTCAGTTGGACGGGCGTTGTCTTAGCTCTCCTTGGCCACTACGCGATTGGGGCTCTCGGCATCAGCCTCTGCTATCATCGGTTGTTGACCCATCGGGGTTTTGTTTGTCCGCTTTGGTTGGAGCACGGCCTCGCTATCCTCGGCGTCTGTTGCGTGCAGGATACGCCGACGCGTTGGGTCGCCATTCATCGGAAGCACCATCATTACTCTGATAATGGCGGAGATCCGCACAGCCCGGCCGTCAATTTCTTATGGGGGCACATGGGCTGGCTCTTTCTGGTTAACCGCGAGCTCAATCCGATCGGCATGTTCGATCGTTACGCCCGCGATATTTTGCGTGATCCGTTCTACGCGGCGATGGAGCGCACCTATCTGTATGTCTGGTTGAACCTCCTGTCTTGGCTCGTTTTCTTCGGTGGCGGATTGATGGTTGGATTGATCGCCGGGGAAAGCATCGGGGCCGCCAGTCAGTTCGGCGCGAGCCTCTTGGTATGGGGCGTTTTCGTGCGCACCGTCGTGCATTGGCACGCCACCTGGTCGGTCAATTCCGTCACTCACCGCTGGGGCTACCGAAACTATGAGACCGGCGAGGACAGCCGCAACAATGTCCTGATCGGATTGGTGGCGAACGGCGAGGGCTGGCACAACAATCATCATGCGGATCCCCGCTCGGCCCGGCACGGGCACAAGTGGTGGGAGTTCGATACGACCTACCTTGCCGTGCGCGCGCTTGGAGCGCTCGGCTTGGCGCGAGAGATCGCCGAGCCGTCGGCAAATTTGAACGCAGAGCGGGAAGGCTGACCGAGCGCGGCTTCGGCGATGGCTCAGCTTCGTCAGCTGTCCGCGCTCACCACTTAATACTCGGCAGCGCGGTGAGGTCGGGTATCTGGCGCAGTGGCGCGAGGTCGGCATATTCGTCCGGCATCCGCGCCCGATTGACCCAGAGCGCTTTGAAACCGAACGACACCGCACCCATCACGTCCCAGCGGTTTGATGACACGAACGCGGCGTCTGACGGTCTGACCGCCAACGCGTCGGTGGCGAGCGCGTAGACTTCAGGCCGCGGCTTGTAGAGGCGCGCGGCGTCCACGGAAAGGACGGCGTCAAGGAGCGCGGCGATACCGGCCGCTTCGACTGCGGCGCTGAGCATGCGCGGCGAGCCGTTGGAGAGGATGGCCAGGCGTGCGCCCTGCGTTTTGAGCTCGGCGAGCACAGCGCGCGCGTCCGGAAATGCATCCAGCGTGAGATAGGCATCGAGGAGCTTCGGCCGCAGGCCGCGATCGACCGAGGGCACGCGCGCGAACGCATAATCCAATGCACGCTCGGTCAACGCCCAGAAATCGACGTAGTGTCCGGCGAGCGTCAAGGTCCAGGTGTATTCGAGCTGTTTGGCTCGCCACAGCTCGGAGAAGCGCTCCGCATCTGCCCCGGCCGCGGCGCGATGGCGCGCAATAGCGGCATGGACGTCGAACAGCGTGCCGTAAGCATCGAAAATGTAGGCGCGCGCCATCGCGATCTCCTCGCGGCAATCCAGGGTGACAAAGGCCGTGCCAAGGGGACAATAGGACGACGGAAGGATGATTCGATGAGCCGGCCCGTCGCTTGGTCCAAGACCGTAACCTTTTTCGAGGACGACTGGCACGAGGGCAACGTGCCGATTATGGGCCCGCGCACGCATGCGGCGTGGCTCTGCACGTCGGTATTCGACGGCGCACGCGCCTTCGAAGGCACTGCTCCCGATCTCGACCTGCACTGCGCGCGCGTCAACGAATCCGCCAAAGTCATGTCGCTCAAGCCGCTCGTGCCGGCGGAAACTTGGATAGGCCTCGCGCGCGAGGGCTTGAAGCGTTTCGAGCCGAACGCCGAACTTTACATCCGGCCGATGTACTGGGCCGAAGAAGGGGCGCCCGGAGGCGTGCGGCTCGATCCCGAATCCACCCGCTGGTGCCTCACGATCTATGCCGCGCCGTTTCCAAAGCCAACTGGTGCGGCCATCACGCTGTCGCCATACCGCCGCCCGACACGCGAGACGGCGCTGGTCGACGCCAAAGCGGGGTCGCTCTATCCGAACAACGCGCGCGCGCTCATCGAAGCGCACGGGCGCGGCTTCGACAATTGCCTGTTGTGCGACATGCTGGGCAATATCGCCGAGCTCGGCACCGCCAATATCTTCATGGTCAAGGATGGTGTCGTCTACACGCCGGCTCCGAACGGCACCTTTCTCGCCGGTATCACGCGCGCGCGGGTAATCGCGCTGCTGCGTGAGGCCGGCGCCACCGTGCTCGAGGCGCCGCTGCGCTATTCCGACTTTCAGACGGCCGATGAGATTTTTTCTACCGGCAATTACACCAAGGTGGCGCCGATCGGCCGCATCGACGACCGGAATTTGCAGCCGGGCCCCGTTTACCGCGGGGCGCGCGAGCTGTACTGGGAATACGCGCACGCGACGGCGTGATGGCCTCTATGAGTCGGGGCCCTTTACGGTCAGCAACGACGGAATAGAGCGGCCGCGAATATCGTAGATCCGCGCATAGACTACGCCGTCGCGCACGATATCGAGCAGGACCGGCGCGTCGAGCTTTGCGCAATAGAACTCGCCGAGCATCATGGCGAAGTCGGCGCCTTTCGGATCCCAGAGGGCCGAATATTCCGGACCTAATCCGACCACCGCTGCCGGATGCGGTCCGCAGACTGCGACCGTCCATTTTCCGTCACGGGGAATCTCGCCGCGTTGCGCGAGCAGCGCGCGCAACTGCAACGACGCCTGACGGATCGACAAGCCCCAATAATCGAGCATATAGCGCGGTCGCGCTCCCGCCGCGCCGCCGGCAATATGATTGAAGTGCGTGTATTCGTAAGGATGCAGCCCCACCATCTCAACCATTGGCGAGGCCACGCCGGCGACCAAGAGGATTGCGCCCGCCGCTACTGCGACGCGGCCGTATGACCGGAGGCGAGGCGCAATCCACGCACCAGCAAGACCGCCGAGTACGGCAAAGGGCGGCGTCAAGAACACGAAGTGGCGGATGCCATTGTACATCGCGGGCTGCGTCGCGACGGTGACCAGAACCGGAAACACCGCGGCAAGCACGACCGCCAACAAGGCAGCCCGGCGCCCGGCGAATGGGTCCGGGCGTTCTTCTTCGCCGCGCGCGGTCGCAATGATCGCGCCGATCGTTCCGCAGAACCCCAGCAGCAGCATGAGCTCGGGTAGCGTAAGCGCGACCAGCGTCGGCACGTAGCTGCGCGGCATGTCGGGAACCAGGATCAAACGGCCGTCGAACAACTCGCGCCAGGGCCGCTCGAAAAAATTGGAAAAGTATTCGACCGCCCGAAAGGGATTGAGCGGCGAGACGACCGACCATGGCCAAACAAGACCCATGACCAGATAAGCGAGAACGGCGCCCGGAATGAACGCGGTGAGGAATGACGCCCATTCGCCGAGAGCCGGTTTGATGCCGCTCCAGCGCGATCGCACCACGAGAATGAGCAGCAGCGGCACGAACGCGTTGACGATCGCAAAGCCGCCCATGACCCGCGAGCCGACCGCTAGCCCAACGCCGATGCCGCATAGCGCCACCGTCGCCGGGTTCGCGTGCGGATATTCCTCGAGCGCACGCACGACACCGAGGAGCGCAATCACCATGGCCACCGCGAACGGCGCGTCTTTGGCATTCATGAACATGTGACCGTAATAAAGCGGACAGGTCGCGAGCAAGACCAGCGCGAGCAGACCGGCAAACGGGCCGCCGAGTCGACGCCCCAACCGCCAAGTGAAAAACAGGCCAACGAGGCCGACGGTGGCGCCGACGAAGCGTCGCGTCTCGAAAGGGCCGAACGGCAGAATTTTTGCGGAAAGCGTCGCGAGAAGATCGAAGCCGCCGCCATACATGTACAGATTGACGAACGACAGCGCCCGTTTGTCCGCAAAGCCGGACCCATAGAGCGAGACGAGCAGGCTGCCGTATTGCGAATGGGTGTGGTCGTCCCAGCCGAGGCCGTAATCGCTGAAGGTAAAGGCTGCAAGCGCCGCAATGACAACCAGCGTGGCGATCGCGAGCGCATCGAGCCAGCGCGTGGCGGCGGTGGTCTCAGGCAAACGGATCGGCCTTACCGCAGGAACAAGCGCGATCGGCCGGCGCGGGGCTGCGCGCTTGGTCGGAAGATTCAGCACATGATTTTCATTGCATCACGGGCAATGCCTCACGGTGCCGATTGATCAGGCGGTTTCGCGGCGTGGAGGAACGGTGTTCACCGCAAAAGCGGGACCAAAAGGTCCCGCTCATTTACGCTCATCGCCGCGAAAAGCGCTACTTCATCGCCGCTTCGTACATCTCGGCCACGTGGTCCCAATTCACCAAATGATCGAGGAACGCCTTGAGGTAGTCCGGCCGCCGATTGCGATAATCGATGTAGTAGGAATGCTCCCACACATCGCAGCCGAGGATTGGCGTGGCGCCGTGTACGAGCGGGTTTTCGCCGTTCGGCGTTTTCATCACCGTGATCTTGCCGTCCTTCACCGCAAGCCAGCACCAGCCGGAGCCGAACTGGGTGACGCCGGCCTGGACGAAATCTTCCTTCAACTTGGCAATGGGGCCGATGTCGGTGGTGATCTGCTTTTCGAGTTTCCCGGGCAGCTTGTCGCCACCGCCGCCTTTCTTCATCCATTTCCAAAAGTGGATATGATTGTAATGCTGGCCGGCATTGTTGAAGAGAGGCTGGTTCTTGCCGAACGTGCCCTTCAGCACTTCCTCGACCGGCTTGTTCTCCCACTCCGTGCCCTTGGCCAGATTGTTTCCGGCGGTCACGTAAGCCTGATGATGCTTGTCGTGGTGGAATTCGAGCGTCTCGCGAGACATATGCGGGGTAAGGGCGTCGTAGGCGTAAGGCAGATCGGGTAGGGTGAATGCCATTGGTCTACTCCTCAATGTGAAACCGGAAACGGAAGGCTATGCGGACGCGTCCATAAAACAGCCGAGCCAGAACAAGGTTTCCTTTAAATAGGCTTAACGGGCGCGCTTCGGCAATGTCCTCCACGTCGCGGGCGTCGAGCCGACGCGGCGTGAGCGCGTAAGAAGCGTCGATTCTTTAAGCGTTGCAACGAATTATCGGCCGTCTCCGTTGCGCCAAAATCGCGCTCCATCAGGGCCCAAAACACCTGCGCCCGCAGGTGCTTGGCGGCTGTCTCGCCGTGCGGCGCGGCTATTTAAGTTCTTGCGCCATCGCCGGATGGGGGCCAAAATAGTTTGTTGTCGCTACCGGCGTTTGGCCGGAGCGGAGGACGGGCGTTATGCCGCTGTTTTTGTTGCTTTTGGGCGTATTGACGACGGTCGCTGGCTTGGTTCTCGTCGGGTCAGGCGTGGCGATCCGCGATGGCACATTCGATACCGAGGTCCTAACCCCCGGCACGATCGCGGCCGTCGGCGGGCTTCTCCTCATAGGACTGGGACTTGCCGTTCGCGAGCTGCGGCGCATCGAACGAGCGTTGGCGGTGCGGCCAATGCCGCGTCTCGCTCGCACCGGCGAAGCGGCTGCTACCGCCGCAGTAGATGCTTCGGACGTGGCGGTGAGCATTCCATTTCCGCCCAGGCCGAAGTCCAATCCGCAACTGGCATCTGCTGATGCAGCTGCCGCGCCGGCTCCGGCGGCAACCGAGGACGTGGCATTTGAACGCTTGCGGGCAAAATTCCCGACTCTTGCGCGGGTCGAAAACGGTCCAATCGTCGAGGGCCGCGACGTAGCATTGACGCCGCGCCCGCCGCTTGGGGTAGAGGAACACGTTGCAGACTTGAGAAGCACGGCGGCCGCCGGCCGCGCCACGAATGGCGCTGCCGGGCCCGCTCAAGTGCCGCGGCTCGACGTCAAGCCGAGCGCACCGGCCTCGCCCGGCAAAGCGAAGGTGTCGGT
>Ga0187860_1004774_pt1 | contig 10010 bp, 6 predicted proteins | sample June2016WEW_10_4_FD_132981 | JGI IMG/M metagenome (GOLD analysis project Ga0187860, IMG submission 132981) | Peatland microbial communities from SPRUCE experiment site at the Marcell Experimental Forest, Minnesota, USA - June2016WEW_10_40 | ecosystem: Environmental > Terrestrial > Soil > Wetlands... | reverse complement strand
GCCAACTTGTTTTTGAGGAAAATCAGCCACAAGTGACGACGTTTAACTCACAAAATCCATGCATAACCCAGCTCTCTTACAACTTAGAAGGCAAGTCCTCAGCAGAAATACAAATTTTTGTAGGTATCTACCCAGTTACGGAAAATGAGATATTAAACACAAATAGCTTGAACCAAACATTAATTGATGACGCTCAAAACGCGCAAAAACCAGCTGTGAGTTTGCCCTTAACTACATTTGATTATAAAGCGGAGTTGCAAGCAAACTCGGTTTCTTACATTGCAAACCGTGATTTTGGGGTGAACACAAAATTTGCTGACGACCCAGAATTTAGCTTGGTATTTATTAACAATGAAGTTGCCATCTTTAAAGTCAGGGCGAACGTCAATCAGAATGGAGGATAACTGGCTTCTTGATGGGTAAAATGGCAAATGAGAAACAGCTTGAAGTTGCCTTCATAACGATTTTCTCTGTGCTTGTTTTACTCATCTTCTACACTGTTGTATCAATGAACGGGGTAGTACTCGGAAATGACCCTGCTGTTCATCTTGTGAAAGCTCAGATTTTTCTAAATACAGGTAGAATACCCTTAGAAAACTTAGGTTGGACGCCTCCGCTTTACGAGCTTCTGCTTGCCATGCTTATTTCTTTCACTGGTGCATCCGGCATCGGGCAGATGATTTTCTTAGTTAAAGCTCTTGCTGCAGTGGCTGATTGGCTACTTTTCATGGCCGTTTATCTGATTGGAAGCAAGTTTTTTGGTAAGAAAGTCGGAGCTGTAGGAGCCGTTTTGCTGTTGATGTGTTTTCCTGTTTTTGAAGCTAATCAGTTTGGCGGCTACACTACCGTACTTGGCATAGCCTTTATTCTTTTTATGCTTCTTTACTTAACTAAAGCGACAGGGGAGTTTGGTTACCTTGTGGTTACTTTTCTTGCGGCTTTCGCACTAGTTTTGTCCCATCAGCTTGCCGCTTTCCTCGCGGCTTTTATGTTGCCTCCAATTCTAATTTATATGCTGATATACTCAAGAGGGGCCTCCCTTAAAGTTGTATTAGCCTTGATTGTGGGCGGCGGAATAGCTTTTCTCTATTATTTTAAAGCTGTGTTCGGTTACATTGGGCTTGTCATTGAATACGTGTTTTTTGCCGTAAAAACCTACGCTTTCCAGATTCCCTCTGTCAGCTTTAAGGCGTTTATGGTTAATTTCGGCTTCATTTTCTTTTTTGCCATAGGCGGCATTGTCATTTCCTTCTTTCTCCTGAGAAAAGAAAAAAAACTTTTTCCCTATGCAATATTGATGATCAGTTTCTTTGTTCCACTTTTTTTCGCTGAGTCCTACCTTTTCGGATTTTTCATGCCATTTCAATGGTTCGTTTATTATCTTACTCCTGCGATGGCTATTTTCGCTGCTGTTTCTGTAGTTTTCATTCAAGAAAAATTCGTCATATTCTACTCGAAGAACAGCAAAAGCCTCTCTATTTATCAGGGCATTCGTCAATCTGATGCAGTTGGAGTCAAGGGGCAAAAAGCTGGCAACGGCTTTTCAGCGAAGTTTGTAAGGACCTTTAGCAAGCCGATTCTTGGTTCTGTTCGCAGGAACTGGCTAAAGATTCTTACGGTTTCTTTAGTAGTGTTGATGTGTTTGGTGCTTGTTTTTCGTTCCGACACGGTTTACGGTAAAATAATACAGGCGAGCGTTTTCTATTCGACAACCGATGTGAAAGCACTTGATGCAGGCATTTGGCTCCAGCAGAACTACCCGAATAACGCAACGGTCGTTGATACTGAAATCCCAGGTTTTTGGTTTTCCGCGTTTTCTGGTAAAAATGTTATTGCTCAAACTTCAGCAACTGTGGAGACAAATGACGTCGCATGGTCAGTTTTGAGTCTATCATACGATATTCAGGACCCTCAGAACCTGTTTCGAGCTTACGAAGCCTATGGAAATACTTTCTTCGAAAGCTACATTTCCATCAACGGAATTTGGTATCAAGTCTTGTCTTCCTCCACTGCAGGGGATTTTATTTCTTTCACCCAAAACGGCAAGAATTACAATTTTCCCTTCACCAATTTGACAAGGGACATTTACTTTGACCAGCAAATTAATCCCACACAATTAGAGATTCGGTTTTCCAACGAATATGTAGCCTTAACGGAGACAATGCTTGTTCAAAACTATACTTACCCGGCCGACATTTCTTGGGCTTTAACTCCTTTGAACGGTGATATTTCAAATGTAACGCTCTACTTTACCAACTACTTTGGTCTCGATTTCGACAAGGCTCAAATTCCGCAGATTATGAATTGGGTAAGCCCTTGGAATGTAACTTCAAAAACGACCGACGGGAATCTCTGGGCAGTAGTTAATTTGCCAAATTCAACTTCCGATATCTACGTCGGAGTTTATGACGACAAAGACCAAGTCGCCTGTGCATTCAACTTCACCGATCCACCAGACTGGGGGAACATAGGGGCACTGGGCGGGGGGCAAATTGATGCAATAAGGTACCAGTATCAATTCAGTGAAATTAACACTGACCAGATGGTTAACCGGCAATACCAAATTCTCTGTCTTTCAAAAAGCAACTTTACAGCGTTGTCGCCCAGCAATCTTGAAAGCCTATTTAGCTTCAAATCTGATCCCTTCACAATATACACTAGTAGCTACAAAGACTACATAGCCCAGAACAACATTGAATTCATAGTTTACGACAAAAACCAGCTTGACCCTAACATAGTCCATTTGAAATTTCTCCAACAAATCTACTCAAATGACCGATACGTTGTTTTCAAAATACTAAATAACTACAACCAAACACAATAGCAAAAATGTCTAAGGCAACGGGCAGTCCCGTTTCTATAAGTTGATTTTCTGTTTTTCTTGAAAAGCAGTCGGAAAGCATCTTGTTAATATTCTAATAATAAGTGCCAAACTGCCGAAAGTAATTAATCGAAAATGCTACCCTTTCTTGTTTTCTCGATTCAAAAAGGGAACTGAAGAAAGAAATTTACTGCTTTTTTAAGTAGTTGGGATCTTCTCGCAGAACTTTTGGAATATAATTGCAGGCTGGATCTGACTCAAATAGGTCGCCCGTGTAGTATTCGGCTCTAGTTCTACATCCGCCGCAGATTTCTCGGTACTCGCAAACTCCGCATCGGCCTTTGATGTTGCTTTTGTCCCGCAGTTTAAGATGCAATTCACTGTGCTGTAGATCATCCCAAACCTTGGTTAATTTCTTGTCTTTGACGTTGCCTAAACGGTAGCCTTCGTGGAATCCGCAGCTTCGGTAGTCGCCGTTTTCGGTTATGCCAATGTAGTTACCGCCGATGGTGCATCTGCCGAGGTAGCCTTCATGGTACCAGTCCCAGAAGTCCACTGGGTTTTTCTGGCGCACAATCCTTGCATAGAAGGGCGAATAAACATTGACCTTAACTTTGCCGTATAGTTTTCGTTGAATGTCATAAATTTCGTCAAAAGCTTCCTCGTATTGTTGAGGTGTAGGTGCTAAGTCTGGCATGTTACTTCCTGCTCTTCCTACGGGAACTAGATTGTGATAGACTACCATGCGCGCTTTGTATTCCTCTGCTAGTGCAGCTGGATGCGCCATGTGTTTAATGTTGTATTTGGTCATGGTTGTAACGATGCAATCGAGTAATCCAACTTCAGATAACTTTTTCATGGCATGTAATGCTTTGTCATAGCTGCCTTTTCGTCGAATTATTTCGTTTGATTCTCTGTTTCCATCCAGGCTGATTGCGGTGTGGACATTGTACTTTCTGAGTTTGTCAAATCGTTCTTCATCCCACGCGAAACCGCTTGTTATAAGGCTGACTTTCATGTCGTATTTTTCTTCGGCGTAGGCAATAACGTCGAAAACGTCGCTTCGAACCAAAGGTTCTCCGCCGCTGATTCCGAACCAGGGCGAACCAAAATCGTGAATTTCGTCAACCATTTTCTTGGCGCCTTTAGTATCCAGTTCCGTTTCAGCTGCATAATCCTTTGTGTAGCTGCAGTACATGCAATTGCCGACACAGTTCCGTGTACAGCGCCAAACCACCATGAATAGTGGTGACTTGTTTGAAGCCATCAAATCCCAACAGTCAAATTAAATTCGCCGATGCGATATAAAACTTGCTCCTAGAACACAATGTTTGTTTCGAATGAAATAGATTGCAGAAAGCAACTTGGCTGATGCATTGTTTGGGGGCTCATTCCCGTTTATCGGGTCAGAGTTGTTCTTAGGGCTGGTTTTTTCATGTTTGCTGTAGTGGGTTCGTCTAACTTGAAGAAATCCTTCAATAGTGAAAACGCTGAAAGCTAGCACGGTTATGAGAATTATTAGTAGAAAGAAAACTTTGAATTCGTAAGTTTCAACGGCGTAATGCACAGCTAAAATCACTGCTTCAGCGGCGAGAATGGCTAGGAAAACGATTGAGTACCGCCACATCTTTGGAATCAAGTGATTGCTAATCCAAATGTACCCAGAAATGTGTGCTTTATCTTTTGTAATATATTCTCCGTACGCGTTTTTTTGCAGGTAGCCGAAGTCTTCGAGTTTTTGTAGGTGTCTATACGCCACGCTTGGGCTGCTGAGGTTGGCGGCTTTCATGACTTCTCTTGGTCCGACGGGTTTGCCCATCTTTAAAACTTGCAAGTAAACGTCTAAAGTAATGCCCTCTAACTCCTCTTTACCCGCTTTATTCATAGTTAAGCCTCTACGTAAAACGAGAGTAAAAGTTTATCCGTGTTAGCTCCTGTACAGGGTGCGCCGTTTCTTTTAGGTCATTCACTCCTAAACGTATTTCAAACGGAAATAATGATCACACACAATTTTGCGCAATAATTCTCATTCTCCTTATGGATGAGCGTATAATCCATTAAAAGTGTCAAGCTTTCATCATATGTTTAGAAAGTCTTATTAAACTAACCAGCGCTAAATTGAACTTAGAAATTAAAAGGAGAAGAAGTTGAATAATGTCTAAACCTAAAGAATATTCATGGATGACTAAAGATAAGCTAATGACTTACACCTTTTTCGCGTTGCTCATACTCACCGTTATAACGGCTGTTATTTGGTCACAAGAAACGACACCATCGAAATGGAATCTTGGTCTCACATTAGCCATTAACGCAATAATCGCTGTCGGTATCGCTGTTGGGCTTGATGCTTTTCTGCATTCAGTTGCAGAGGATAGTCCACTCAACCTGATGTCTGCCGCTGTTTTCGGTTTAATTGTCACTGACTGCTATGTACTCGGTGTCCCAAGTATGACTACACCGGGTTTTGAGCTGTTCCCTCTTGAGGCACCTCAATGCTTCATCTTTGTCGCTGCGATGTCCGCAGTAGGCTTGATTGTCTTCAAGAAACTAGTCGGTACCACTGGCAGAAAATACGTTAACCCCGCTGCAGCTGCAAAAATCGTTGTAATGATACCATTCATCAACGCGTTGCTATTAGCAATTGATCACATGAAAAGCGGTTTACTTAAAGTGCCTTCGCTCGCAGGTCCACTTGGCTTAACCACTGTAGTAAACGGTAATGGCGGAGGTACAGGGTATCCTGGATTCGGCTCATACATGTGGAGTTGTTTCTCTAATTCGGACATCAAGAAGCTCGCAACCGTAAATTTGAACAGTCTTATTCAGCAAATGCTTTTAGACAAATTCCACGGATGGCCTGGTGGAGCATCGACAATTGCAGTTCTCATCGTCGGCATAGCCTTCTTCGTGGTCGAACGCAGATATGTTAAATGGAGAATTACGATTAGCTACTTTGTCGCTGTTGCTGTGCTTTCAGTGATTTTCTCTGCTGTTTATGGTGACTCAGGTGGAGCAGGTTACCTTGTGCGGTTTCTGTTCTTAATGTTCATCGGCAGTTCAGTGTTCTTGGCGTTCTTTATGGCAACAGATCCTGCAACAACCCCGTTAACATACATGGGACAGATAATCTTCGGAGTGGGAACTGCAATATTAACAGTGCTTATGATTACGTACCTGCAGTTCTTCGGCGCCTCTTTCGTAGCGTTAGTCATAATGAACTTAACAGTGCCGGCACTTGACAAAGTTGGTCGACGGAAGCCTTCAACCGAATCTAAAGAACCTAAACTGCCTAAAGCCAAAGCATTTACCGCTGATAAAGTCAAAGAATACCAATGCATGAGATGTGGCGCGTGTATGAGAGTTTGTTGCCACGGATTGAGCCCAATACTAATTAAGCAGGCCTTTGACAAGATGAATTTCGACGCGATGAGTAAGTTAAATGCGGATTATTGCACTGGATGCGGACACTGCAGCTACGTTTGCCCATCAAGAATAGACCTTAAAGGCGCTGTTCTCCGATCAAAAGCAATGCTAAGACAGCAACAATAACCCCCATTTCCTTAATCTTTTCTTTTATTTTCTTCCACCCCAAAACCTATGTTGCCACTTGGCAGGTTGCCGTTTTAGCGCCTGTTTCCCGGGTTGTAGCTTTTGCTTTTTAACATGCCAACATTCCAAGCATTAAGCTTATAAACATGCCACAACGTAAATAAGTCAAGGGATAAAAATTGGAAACACCAAGATTCAAACTAGCTGACATATTCACCGGCATCATGATACCGCTAATCCTTGTATTCTTGATCTATTTTCTGGCAATATACATTAACCCCAACGGAGCTCAACACGTAATCGGAAAATCAAGCACAATCGGCATCATTCTCACTCAGGGCTTTGCACAAATGATCATTCTCGGTATCCCAATGATATTGGGCTTACTATGGAACAAATGGGCAGGCGGCGCGGCTGGCTTCATTACAGGAGGCATGTATTATTTAGCTGAAGCAGGCTATTCTAACGGATCTTATGCGGTCTATAGCAGTTTCGCTAACAACTTCTACGGCGACTTGAGTATGCTGTCTTATCTCGTCATGGCTGTAATCATCGGTTACATGGCAGGTTCTTTGTCTAACGGCTCCATGAACTTCAAGCGGTTACTCGGGGCAGGAATGACAGCAGCTGTCATCACCGCTTCAATTCAAGCGTACTTCAACTACACTATTTCACTCACACCAGCGCGACTAATGAATCATCAGATGTGGTCATCCACAGCGTATATCGTACCTGGCTTGTATGGCTTCGTGTTGCAATTCATTCCAAGCATTGCTTTAGGAGCAATCATTCCGATTCTTGCTAAAGTAATGTCGTGGTATGGGCTTCAGCCTGTAAGGCATCAATAAAAAATCCCTATTTCCCTTTCTTTTTTAATTTCCGAAATTTTTGGGCTTCTCAGTTCTGGCTTCAGTTTTGTGGTGGTTTTTGTCACAAATACTAGCTTCCAATCATAGGGTTGGTTTTCATCAGAAGTACTTGGGTCTGATTGCTTTTTTGGTTTGGAGCCGAAATTACGCTCAAGAGATTTCCAATGCCCATTCAGAAAACAAAGAACCAGAAAAAAAGGTAAAAACTCATTCGCACCTGACTCGACTATTCCTATCAAACCAGACGGTTACCTTACCCAGGGTTTGTTTCGATTGTTTTTTGGCCGATAGCTTGAAAAACAATTTGATTGAAAAAGATAAACGCGGAAGTTTAAGTGAAAATCAGGTTTGGTTAGGGGCGAATTCCCAAGCTATGTTGCCTTTCCAGATTTCACCTAACTTCGTTATTCGGATTTCTTTGTCGTTGATTTCTATGAGTCCCTTGTCTTTAAGTTTTTGAAGCTGTTTCGGAAAGACTATTTCAGGTGTCGTTCCGAATTTTTCCATAAACTCTTTCTTGCTGACTGGTAACCTTAAGTACAGTCGAGTCATCGTTCGCCTCATCATGTCCTCGTTTGTGGATTCGGATAATCTACTTATTGGTAGTTTTCCCTCTTTGACAGTTGCCATGTAATCGTTGATGTTTTCGATGTTAGAGTAACTAAACTTTTGCAAATATCCCATGAAGCAGCCCGCGCCTGTCGTCAAAATTCCGCCCCACGGCCAACCGTTCAGGCAGTTTTCCCGCATGTGCCACTCTACTCTGCTGTATCGGTCGTGTCCCACTGCCTTGTACCCAGCGCCTGTAAGCATCTGATATGCTGTTAGATACATTTGCTTCTCATATTCGGCATCTCCTGTGGGCGGCGAAACGCCTGTTTTAATCATTTTTTCAAGCGTCGTGCCGGGGTCTACATGCAACGAGTAAGCGTCAACTTCAACATCAAGCTCAATTGTCTTCTTCAGGGTATCTATCCAACTTTCCATGGTTTGTCCTGGAAGATTATACATTAAATCTGCACACACGCATAAGCCCAGTTTACGTGCATACCGAATAGCTTTTTCAACGTCCGCTGCAGAATCGGGTAAACAAAGCATTTTGCGGAGTTTGTCGTCGAATGTTTGCGCACCCATATCCATTTGGTAGACGCCGTATTTAGCGAGTTTTTCGATTTTTGGAAGCGCCAGGGTCTTTGATGAACCAGTTACTTTGATGAAATATTCCTTGTTTATGTTGAAGTTTGCCTTGCAGAAGTCGATGAGGTCAATCATCTGCTCAGCAGTCAAAACGCTTGGTGTTCCGCCACCTAAAACTATTTCGTCAAAAACGCTTGTCTTCACATATTTGGTCTTAGCATACATTTCTAGTTCTTTCTTGAGCAGTTCAAGATATGGCTCTATCTTCACCTTGCTTGTGGCTGTGGTTGGAAAATAACAAAATGCGCATCTTGAGTCACAGACAGAGATCCACGGTTGCAACTCCATCAATCTGCCTGATTTATTCTCAGTGTTAAGGAAATCCATGAAGGCGTGGTACATTTCAGGTTTAATGCCTGGGTAATCTCTGTAAGTGTAAGGTGGCCAGTTTTCCCGCGAATCGTAAACTTCCGACGTGCTACTTTTAAGCGCAGCGGCTTTTGACATCCAAGTCCCCTCGATTTTACCTTTAAAACGGTTCGATAACATAATAAATGTTATGTAAAAAGTGCATGTGCACCGTAGGTCTCCGAAAAAAGCACAATTTGGTTCGGCAAGCTACTGGTTATCAAGCGCCTTAGACTTTGCTTTTGGTTCTCATAAGAATGTAGTTTGCTGCGGTTCGAGCCATAATCTTACTGTAGACGCTACCTCGCAAGTATCCTTTCACTGCTTGACGCATGAAGTACTTTACTGAATAGAATTGGTTGTAAAAGTCTTGCCTAGCTTTGGTTACTATTTCTGATGGCAGGTCGGGGTCTTCAAAAATGGGGTTCATCGTGTTGTATCGGTTCCAGTCGTCCGTCATCTTCCAGCCGTGACTCTGCACCAGGGCACGTAGTTCCGTTCCTGGGTAAGGTGTTGGGATGTTTAGCCAAACGCTGTCGGGCTCCACTTTTCGGACAAAATCCAAGCTTTCATTGAGCGTCTCTTTTGTTTCCCCTGGGTAGCCTAAGATAATTGATACAGTAACGAATATGCCTGCTTCTTTAGCCCATTTGATGGCGTTTACGCACTGCTCTGTCGTAACCTTCTTCTTCAAAGAGTCGCGGATTCTTTGGCATCCCGATTCGACGCCGAAGCAGATTTCCTGGCAGCCAGCCTTATGCATCTTGGCTAAGAGCTCTTTGGTGGTCACGTCAGCTCTGGTTCCGCAGCCCCACTTCAGATTGATTTTTCTTGCGATCATTCCGTCGCATATGTCGATAGCTCTTTTCTTGTCGAAAGTCAACGTGTCATCTTGGAACTGTATTCCTTCCGCTCCAAACTCGTTTTTGAGCCATTCAATCTCGTCAAGCACATTGTTTGGGCTTCTTGCGCGGAACGTTCGACCGAACATTTCTGAGGCCACGCAGAAGGAGCATTGGAATGGGCATCCTCTGCTTGAAATTACTGGAAGAATCCTTTTTCCGTTGATTCGGTATTTTTCGATCGGAATCTGTTTGTATGCAGGGCGTGGCAGGGCATCTAGGTTTTGGATGAATGGTCGGGTTGGCGTTTGGACAATCTGGTTGTCCTTTCGGAAAGTTACGCCTTTAATCTCGTTGATGTTTTGCAGTTCAGGTTGCTTTGCG
>Ga0187860_1004770_pt1 | contig 10014 bp, 8 predicted proteins | sample June2016WEW_10_4_FD_132981 | JGI IMG/M metagenome (GOLD analysis project Ga0187860, IMG submission 132981) | Peatland microbial communities from SPRUCE experiment site at the Marcell Experimental Forest, Minnesota, USA - June2016WEW_10_40 | ecosystem: Environmental > Terrestrial > Soil > Wetlands... | reverse complement strand
TGACGCCCCGCTCAGCCCGCGGCCTCTCGACCGCTGACCGGGGCCTGCTACCGGGCTCTCCGGCGATTACCCGGACGGGACTCGCACCCGCTGGCCTTGTCCAGTTTCCAGGACGCAACATGCTCCAACGGTAGGGCGACTTTTGCATGGCGCCCATGGCACCCTCGGCAAGCGGGTACTCATCGACAACCACGCTGCCGCCAGCGACCGCTCCGCGCCCGAGGGCGTCATCTTCGTCGGGCCTGATGAATCAGCGACATCGTGCAGGGAGTCAACACGTGTGACGGGACGATGTGGATATGGGCGAAGACGCCCAGGGCGAGCGCCGGTACGGCGAAGCCGAGGGGCAGGACCCCGGCAGCCCACTGAGTCGCCCGTACCCAGGAGAGGCGGCGTCGATCCGCCCAACGAAGCACCTCGTACTCGTCCGACGCCGACGCCGACGCCGGGTCCGTGCATCCGAGTGCCGCAAGGACTTCCGTCGCTCGGCTGGCGGTGGGGGCATGGACACGCAGGCGCATCTGACGCGTGAGTGAGACGACGCTCGCCTGGAACTCACGGCACCCCTCGCACTCCGAGAGGTGGGCGGCGGTGATCGCCTCGGCAACCGGGGGCTCCTCATCGTCGGCGAGTGCGGAGATTGCCTCGCGCGCCACGTCGCACCGGATGATCGTGCTCGAGCCCCGCGACCGCGTGCGGCGCCTTCGTCGCATCAGCATCATTCGACCACCGACGACCGTCAGCTCGAGGAGCCGAACTGAATGGGAACGTTCATGACCTGCTCCCTCGTCCAGCGACCAGTCGCGGGGGCGAGCCCCCAATCGGTGAAGACCGTGTCCTCTACGACGAGTGCATCAACTCTGCCGGCCGCACCGAAGACCATCGTCGCGGTGTGCGCGGGCGCGGTCGGCAGACCGCGCCACGCAGCCCCCGCACCGCTCAGCACTTCGACCGAGTCAAAGGACGTGGACCTTGACGGGGTGGAGCCCGACGACAGGACGAACAGGCCCATCCGGCCATCTGGCCCGAAGGACAGCACCCTCTTGGACCCGATCTGCAGCGCCGGAGAGACGCTCCACGTCCCACTACCGGCGGTCACCCACGCCGCCACAAGGCTGGTCCCCCGAGCGGCCGACACGGCCAAGAGCGCACACAGGCCACTCGTCGTTCGCTGCAGACCGAGCACGCCGATGCTCCCATGGGCGAGGGAAACCGGAAGCGTCGGTCCAGCGAGGTGCCATCCGCCCTGAGGCCCCGTGAAGATGCCGACGACGCCGGCTCGCCGACAGTCGCCTCCGATCACCGAGTGACCCGCAACCCAGCCGACGGCCGTCATCGAGGCAAGCCCGCAGGCGCGCCCCGCTGACGATGCGCCAAGCCCGCTCGTGGTCGTCACCTGGCTCCAGCTGGCCAGCCCGGCGGAGCTCGCGAGCACCTCGCCGCCACTCCCGTTGGTTGCGAGCGCCAGGGCGCGGCCTCCGGGGTCGACGGCAAGAGCATCGGGCTCGGCCGCGAGTGCAGCCACCGGGGCCGCGGGCGACCAGGAGCGCCCGGCATCCAGTGTGACCAGGAGTGGAGAAAAGCTGAGGGCGTCCGTGGAACGAATACCAACCGCGACCGAATGGCTGTCGGGCGTGGCGATCACGAGGCCTCCGTTGGTCGCGACCGCCAGCGCCGACGCCTTATCGGACCAGCGAGAACCACCGCTCGGCCGGAAGAAGAGCTGCCAGAAGGTGTTCAGAGGCTGGCCGAGACGCCCCATCGGGAACACGGCCCAGGAGCCGGCCGAGGTCTCCATCGAAGTCGACAGTGACGCGCCGGTGGCCGTGGCGCTCGCCGACGGCCCGGGCGATTTGTTGGAGGACTTGGTGGCGGATCCCGTACCGCAGCCCGTAGTGGCGGCAGCCAAGAATGTCAGCGTTGCGAGCGCTCCCGTGGCGGCCCTCCACGGGCGTCGGCGTGGCCTGTGACCGTCCCGCCGGGTGCTCACGATCCGAGCACGCTGCGGATGGCGTTCGCCAGCAGCACCGCCGAAGAGGACTTCGAGGCCTGCGTCCCTGGCCCCGGGTCCGTGTCCAGGACGTAACGGGTGTGACCCGTTGGATCGATCACGTAGGCGATGTCGCTGTGGGCGATCATCGCCCCGCCCGGGACGTAGGCGACTTGAACCCCGAACGAGTTCCAGATGTGGCGGAGCTCCGCGGCCGAGCCGGTGAGGAACTGCCAATTCGCTACGTGCTCGAGGCCCTCTTGGCGGTCGAAGGCCACCACGTAAGCCCGCGAGCGGTAGAGGGGGTTGATGACGACTGCGATGAACTCCACTCGCTGAGCGGCGGAACCGAGCATCTCGTCCGCCTCCCGGAACTCCTGGGCAATAATCGGGCAGTCGGAGACGCAGACCGGGTCCAAGAAGGTAAGAGCGACCGTCTTGCCACGCAGGCTTTGCAGCGACACGGTCTTCCCGCTCTGATCGACCAGCTGGAACGCCGGCGCGGCGAGATTGACGACATCCGGTGTGCCGTCGATCGCCTGGGCGATGATCGGGTCGGCATTCGGGTCCGTGGAAGCCACCGCCATCGGCGCGGCACCGACGAGCGTGATCCCGATTGCGCAGACGGCAGCGAGGGACCGGAACGTGTACGTCGGCCTGGTCGTCAACCGTTCCCTCAGTGACGGCCGGATCGGCGCTGCCGCAGTGATCAGCACCGGCATCTGCTCGGTGACCGGAAAGCGCGTCAGCGCGAGGTAGCCGGCCGTGAAGACGAGTGCCATCGGGATCATGCTGTTCGGATCGGTCCCGACACCGCCGAAGAAGCCGAAGTCCTCGATGAGTACCCAATCGGCCAGGCAGAGGACGACCCCGGCGATCACGCCGACGCGAGCGACCGCCGGCCGGCCGTTCAAGAAGGCGATCCCAAGGACTGCGAGGCAGATCACCAGGAAGAGATTGACTGCCCAACCGTGTGCGGCATCGAACGCGCCAAAGCTCGAGACCCAGGACGACACGAAACCCGGCTGCGGCGTCCGTGCCATCTGCTGCACCATCGCCGTGAGCTGCCCGGGGGTCGCACCTCGGTGGAGCTGTCCCTGCCAGAAACCGCGTCCCGGCCACGCCTGCAACACCGCCATGCCCACGAAGAACAGACCCATGACCCCAAGGACTGCTCGACCGAGCCGAGGGCTCAGCCACGCCCGTTCCGGGAGGGCGATGAGCACACCGGCGAGGCTGTAGAAGAGCACCGCCCCCGGGGCTCCGAACGCCCAGCTGAGGCCGGGGGCGAAGATGCCACCGAAGCTCTCGCCGAAGGCCCAGACGACGAGACCCCAGGCGGCGCTCGAGAGACCGCCGAGCCGCGACCAGTTGCCCCGTGGGGCGACGAGGAGCCAGATGCCGAGGCCGACCTGGATCCATACCGCTGAAGCGGGCGCCGTGATCGGATGGTTGCTCCAGATGGTGCCGCCGACGTTCACGAGGTGCTGCACCCAGCCCGGCGATGTCGCCGCGCTCGGTTCGATCACTTGCGTCGTCATGCCGAGCGGCATCGACGCCTGGCCCTGCAGGATGCCGTCGAACATCCAGATCAGCCCGAACGAGACCCGGAGGAGGCGGCGGGCGACCGGCTCGGCGTAAGGCCAGAGCTCAGTTGAAGCGTTCCCCGCCGCGATCCTCCGCAGCTGGACGCTGCGGAGCGCGTTCCAGGCCACGGCAAGCAGTGCCAGGAGCACAAGGACGACGAGGCCTTGGTGCCGGAGCAACGACTCGAAGGCCGAGACGATCGTGGGGTTGTTCGTTCGCAGCCCCGAGCTCATGCCTGGCATTGCAGTTTGTCCCCCCCTTCTCCTGTGCGTCGTGGACGAGCCGGCTCGGTCCTACGGACTCGCGGCGTTCACCCGTCTCCTGTAGGTAGTGCCTCGAGCACGGCCAAAAGTTCCAAGCGCTCGGCGAGGGCGACTTCCCTAGAGCGAGCCTCTGGCAGTACGGTCGCGGCGGTGGACGAGCTGAGCGCCCTCCTCATGCGGGCGAAAGACGGTGACGAGAGGGCATTGGCCGCGTTCGTCCACAGCGTGCACTCGCCCATTTGGCGCCTCTGCGCCCATCTTGTCGGCCGCGACGACGCTGACGATGCCACGCAGGAGACTTTCCTGGCTGTCTGGCGGGCGCTGCCTTCGTTTCGCGGTGATGCATCTGCTCGGACCTGGTTGTTCGTCATCGCGCGGCGCAGCGCCGAGCGAGTGGCGCGGCGGCGGCGGCGGTGGGTCGAGCTGGCCAATGGAGCACCGGCCCCAGCGCTCACGCCGCACCCGGAGACGGCGACGGAACTCGACGACCTGCTCGCTGGCTTGGACTTGGACCGCAGGGTGGCGATCGTGCTCACCCAGATCATCGGGCTGTCCTATGCGGAAACAGCCGCCGTCTGTGACTGCCCGATCGGAACCATCAGATCGCGTGTGGCCCGCGCGAGAGAGGAGCTCCTCGATCGGCGGTCGGCGCTTCGCGAGGCGGAAGGGTCCGCCACCTCCTGACTCCTTGACCTCGACGAGAGACTCGACGCCGAGGCACTGCGCCTCGACGCACGAACAGGCCATTTGCCTCTAGCGGAGCGCGCCGCCTGACCTCATCCTGGTAGCTGCAGCAGAAAGTGCCTGATGCAAGTCGGTGAGGTGAAGGGGTCCCGTCCGAAGCTGCCGCGAGGCATAGCAGCTTGTCCCGCCTGCAGCGGAGTCCCGGCCCCGATCTCGAAGGAGGTCGCGTGATGGATCTGAAGGGCTCGCAAACCTACAACGCTCCGGTCGACGCGGTGCTCGCGATGTTTCGCGACCCCGAGGCGACGGTCGCGAAGTACGAGAGCATGAACCATCGGGAGGTGACGGTCCTCGAGTGCACGGAGACCCACGGCGTCCTGCGCATCCGCTCGTCACGGGTCGTCGACGTCGACGTGCCCGGATTCGCTAAGAGGGTGCTCAAGCCGACGAACACGATGCGCCAGACCGACGAGTGGCAAAAGCGCAAGGACGGCTCTTGGGGGGGCACGTTCGACGTCGAGGTGCAGGGCGCGCCCATCCACATCTCCGGCACGATGAGCCTCACGCCAGAAGGCAGCAAGTCGATCCATGAGGTCACGATCAACGTGAACGTCAAGATCCCGATCATCGGAGGACGCATCGCGGACTGGGCCGGCAAGAACGACGTTCGCCGGAGCCTCGATGGCGAGTTCGCCTTCAACACCCAGTGGCTCGCCGAGCACGCGTCACCTCGAGCGGCGCGATAGGGAATCGGCTACAGCGCCGGCTCCGCCGGGATCACTCTGGTCCGGTGTGGCTTGAGTGCGTCACCCTTTTCCCGGCACTGTCGTTGGCGGGACCGCCGTGGTCGTCGTCGTCGTCGTGGTTGTGGATGACAAGATCGGGCTCACCGTCGGCGCTACCACGAGCACCGGGAGTCCGTAGTCCATGAACGAGAGATGCAGGCTGACCGGCCCCTCTCCAGCAACGAAACTCCCGAGCGAGATCACTGCCGACTGGATCCGGTTCTCGCTCACCCAGGCTGTCACGCCGAGGTGGGAGGAGCCCGCGAGGTCCGCTACCCGACCGAGGTCCACCGATGATCCGGGAAGGTGGGAAGCTGCCAGAGCAAGGTTCGCCTGTCCGGCGTACTCAGTGGCGGCGGCGCCGTTGATCCGTGCGTGGCCGGCGACGTGCATGCTCGTCGCTCCTGACAGCTGGCCCACGAGCCAGGCGAGATCCTTGGACGCAAGGACGAGTCCCGAGCCAAGCGGGGCGGGCAGCCGAGAGAGCGCCGTCGGCGTCATCATGATCCACGGACCTTCGGCTCCGGCTGCCGAGGCGAGGGCCGGCGGCAACGACAGATAGGTCTTGCCTCCGATGACCCGCATCTGGAGCGAGCCCGAGCCAGGGAGCTGGAGGACGAGCGACCCCGTCCGGTCACGGGTGTCGACAACCCCGTTCCCGGCCGCTGTCTCGGAGGTGCCGGCAAGAGCCTGCAGGCTGAAGGAGTACGAGCCGGCCGCTTGTGAAAACAGGGCGGCCGTGCTCAACATCGTCGTAGGGCTCGCAGTGGGCGGGGCGGCGGTGTGGGGCTTGGCCGGTGCCTTCGTGCGTGGTGACTCCGTGCGTGGCGTGCCCACCGGCAGCAGTCCGTTCCCGGCGGCCGCCAACGCGGTCACCCCGACGTGGCTGTAGAAGGAGATCCAGGACTCGACGAGGGCCACGTACGCGTCGGAGTGGTTGTAGGCGAGGATGGCAGCCGTGAGACCCGAGCGGGCGTTCATGTTGCCGCCGTTGGCGCACAAGAACACACCGGTGGTCAAAGCTGCGTCGTAGAAGTTCTGCGGGTTGCGCTTGCCATCGCCGTTACCGTCCTGGGCGTACTCGGCCCAGGTCGCCGGCAGGAACTGCATCGGGCCTTCAGCGCGTACCCACCCGCCACCGGGGGCCGGCATCGCCGGAGTCCCGTTCGATCCATTGAGCGGGATGCCATAGATGGGCGGGAAGAGCGTGCCGTTGCTGGTGATCCGAGCGCCGGAGCCCCACGTCTGGCCGTTGTCGGACTCCACCCGGCCGATGCCGGCGACGTCCTCCCAGGAGAGGTGGCAGGTCGGGTCGGTATGTGACAGGACGATCTGAGCATGCTGGTAGGCGGCGATCGCCACCGCCGGAACGCCGGTCGAAGCACCGAGTGGCACCGCATCGTGCTTCAGATGCTTGGGCGGAGCGGCTGCGAAGGGCACCACTCCCACGGTTGCAGAGCGGCCATGGGGAAGCCCTCGGACCTGGCTCCCGGGAGTGCCGAACTGAAGCCGGCTGACGGAGACAGCAGCGGCGAGCTTGCTGACGCCGTGGTGGGAATCGCGGCCCGCTGAGACGGCATTGTCTATGGGCAGCAGCGAGCACCCAATCGCGACGGCGACGATGGGAACCAGCAACCAGGACATGAGTCGCGATGAGCCAGCGAGGCGCTCGAGCTTTCGAAGGTGCGGTGCCGCCTTGGCGCGCAAGTCCCGCACCGTCGCGGCAACATCGGTGCCACGAACGCTCCAGAACTGCGCTGCGCGCCTCAACTGAGGCAGCACGTTCATGTCGACGCTGCAGGCATGATCCCACGCTCGGGCCAGGAAAGGCGCACCCGGAGCGGAGGGCAGCCGGGGGCGCGGCCTCTCCGTTTCATGCAGGTACGTATCGGTACGTCGGCCCCGACACCTGAGCCATCCCGCCTGAAACCCCTCCGAGGCTGCCTATGGTGGCTCGGTGTTACATGCTCTGAGCTGGGGCGTCATCGACACACCGAGCGCGAGCCCGCTCGGGTCGCTGTTCGTGACCGGGTCATCGGCGGCGTAGGTGTAGCCGTTGAGCTGCTGCGGCGAGTCGACGTCCCAAGACTCCGCAGCCGCGGACCCCCATTCAGCCGAGGCGATCACCACTGTGGCCATCCTCGCGGCAGGCCTCCGGTCGCCGGGTCGTTCTGGAGGACGCCTCCCGGCGCCCCAAGGGACTGGAGTAGCTGGGAAAAGTTGTACCCGAAGGCTGTCGAGTTCGATCCGTTGAACTGGCCGTACTCGGCGGCCATGGTCAATCCCAGGGCTGAAGGGTCGGCCCATCCTGTCTCGATGCCATCTGGTCCCTCGTACATCTGACCAAGGACGGTGCTCGGTCCCACCGTCTCGCCGACCTGCACAGCGGGGTCGATGTCCTCGGCCGCGTAGACGACGAGCCCATTCGCGGGCCCGTCGGTGAGCCGATAGGCGATGAAGGTGCCACCCGGCCAGCCTGCGTTGACCGTGCTCAGCACCACCCCGTCACCGACGGCGTAGATGGGGCCGGAGCCGCTGTAGTCGACGCCCTGGTCGATCCGTTCGGGCATGAGGTCGCTGATGGCTCGCAGCGGGTTGGCGTAGCCGCCCGGTGCATGTTGAGGCGGTGGCGCGGGTTGAGACGGTTGAGACGGTTGAGACGGTGGCGAGGGTGCTGGGGTGGTCGCGGCCCGCTGTGCTGCCGCCGCTGCGAGCGCCTGTTCTGCTTGCTGCTCTTCGGCTGCCTTGCGCCGCTCGTTGGCGGCAGTCACCAGGGCTACAAGGTTGGCGCTTACCCGGCTCAAGATCGCGTTGTCGGTATCGATCGCAGCTTGGGCTGCCTCGCGGGCCGAGGCGAGCTGGCGGAGGATCATTCGGGTACTGGCCTGTTCGGAGCTGAGGGCGCTCTGGGTCGCCGCGGTGCGGTCTTGGTCGAGATGCAAGGTGGCCATCGCGGCGTCCAAGGTCCCGCTGGCGGCGTCCATGTACACATCCTGTTCCTGGAGTGTCGTCGCGCTGGAGGAGCTGAGGACCGTCGAGGTCCCTGCGGCGGCGTTCATGTACGCGTCGATCGCCACCTGGCGCAGCCGGATTGTCGCTTCCGTCTCCGCACGGTGGTCGACCACGAGACGCACGTGGCCGCTGGCGATCTGCCCCTCGATTGCGGCCATGTGACCCTCGACCCGGTCGTAGCGGCTGACGAGGGACTGGACCAGCGCCCCCTGGCTCGCGATGCGTTGCTCGAGCTGGATGACCGTGGTCCGGTCCGAACGGATGCTCGCCGCTGCCGTGCCCGGCGACGCCGACGCCACCGCGAGAGTCGTACCTAGCGTGCTCAACACCACGACGACCACGCCAGCGAGCCGCCGGCTGCGTGGGCCCCGACGCAAGGCGCCGAATCTGAGCCCACGACTTCTTTCGGCCACCCGTCTGCCCGTGGTCGGATTGTGGCTCGGAGTAGGCACGACCGAGCACACTAGTCAAATGGTCGTGCAACCTGTCATCTTCGTGGGAGTCGGTTCGCTCCGAGCTGGGTTCGATGGAACGATGAAGGTGCCCAGATCCGGCCGTCTTGCTCGGTGACTCGTGCCGGACCAATTGGACCGCTTCGGCATGTTGTCCTGCTGGCGTGTCGGCCCTGCGGCTCGGTCCATAGCGCGACAACGTCCGGGAAGTCGGCCTCCAACTGTTTCGCGGCGCGGGTCGCGCTTGCCAGGCCGTTCCGCCTCGCCAGCCCGGATCAGGGGGTCTTGGTCATACTGTTCGCGAGTAACAAGAAACCCGACTCGACACCTGCAGTTTGAGACTGGTACCGGAGGGAACGATGCGGGCCTGGGCCGCGATTCGAGTCGGCCGCGTGCCGCTGAGCCCGTTGTTCGCGCCGGCCGGTGCTGACGACGCTCGCCCCTGGACATGAGACACCCAGGAACTCACCGAGCTTCTTCGGCGTCGTCTTGCTGCTCCAGGCCTTCCCTCCAGTGGCTGTCCGCAGCTCGACGTCCCCGTCGTCATGATCGACGGCAATCGTCGCCCGGGGGCTTCCGACCGACAACTACTGCACGAAGCGGCGACGGCGACGGCCGGCCTCGAAAAGCGCCGCGCCAATCAGGCCGAGCAGGATTACGAGGAGCCAATACGGCCATCCTGCCCAAGGCTCGCCGGTGTTCGAGGGTGGGACGACGACCGGGGGCACCTTCTCGGTAACCACTGCGCTGGCTGTGGAGCTCTTGCTCTGACCCGACGGGTCCCGTGTCGTTTGGGTCTCGACGGCGGTGTTGACGATCGAGCCGGAGCTCGCTGTGACGAGCGTCACGATCACCATTTCCACCTCTGTTCCAACACGGAGTGCCCCCACATTCCACGTGATGGTGACAACGCCATTGATCACCTTCTCGCTCACGATTCCACGATTGGCGGCCACGGACACAAAACGAAGCCCCGCTGGAAGTGGATCGGTGACGACCACGTTCTGGGCGGTGTTAGGTCCAGCATTTCGCAAAGTGACAAAGTAAGTGTCGACAGTCCCGCTCTGGGGCCTCGCGTTCTGCACCGTCTTCTTGATCGTCACATCCGCCACCAGGACCGGGTTCAGGGTGACGGTGTTGGAGCTGCCGGTCGTGCCGCCGGAGGCGTTCGGGGCGGCCTGGGTGAACGTGGCGGTGTTGGTGACCTGGCTGGAGGTGTTGACCGTGACGACGATCTGGGC
>Ga0187860_1004766_pt1 | contig 10019 bp, 10 predicted proteins | sample June2016WEW_10_4_FD_132981 | JGI IMG/M metagenome (GOLD analysis project Ga0187860, IMG submission 132981) | Peatland microbial communities from SPRUCE experiment site at the Marcell Experimental Forest, Minnesota, USA - June2016WEW_10_40 | ecosystem: Environmental > Terrestrial > Soil >... | reverse complement strand
GTCCAAGCTGAGCGTCTCGCCAAGCTCGTGCAGACCCTGCTCGACATGAGCCGGATCCAGGCCGGGGTCCTCGAGCCTCGCCGGGCCATCACTTCGCTCGAGGAGCTCGTGACGGGTGTCGTGTCCGACGTGACGCCGGCGCTGCGCGCACACGAGCTCCGCATCGAGCTTCCCGAGGACCTGCCGCCGATCGACGTGGACGTCGTGCTCATCTCACGCGTGCTCTCGAACCTCCTCGAGAATGCGATTCGACACGGTCCTGCCAACAGCGAGATCACGATCGGTGCAGAGCTCACCGAAGACGACACGATCGAGCTCTCGGTCACCGACAGCGGGCCTGGTGTCAGTCCGGACCGGCGCAACGAGGTCTTCGGGTTGTTCGTGCGGAGAGATGGTGATGCCGGCGCAGGACTCGGCCTCGCGATCGCCAAGACGTTCGTCGAGTCTCACGGACAGCGCATCTGGGTCGAAGACGCCCCCGGCGGAGGAGCCAGATTCTGCGTCACGCTCCCCGTGGCAGCGTCGATGCCAGAGGAGGTGCGGGTTGCCCAAGATTCTCATCATTGACGACGATCCGGATCTCCTCGGCGTCTGCACGGTCGGCCTCGAGGCGCTCGGACACGTGGTGTCGATTGCGGAGACAGGCAAGCAGGGACTAGCGCAGGTGGCGATCCGGACGCCCGACATCGTCGTTCTCGATCTCGGTCTACCGGACCTCGATGGATTGGATGTCTGCAGGCAGGTCCGGCACTGGAGCGACGTACCGATCGTCGTGCTCTCGGCCGACGGCTCCGAGGACCGGAAGGTGGAGGCCCTGGACGATGGCGCCGACGACTACATGACCAAGCCGTTCAGCATGCGCGAGCTCGACGCCCGACTCCGCGTCGCTCTGCGCCACCACCGAGTCGACGACGAGTCTCCGGCCGAATTGGACGCCGGTCCCCTTCACCTCGATCTGGTACACCGAGAGGCGACGTTGCGTGGCGATCCTGTCGACCTCACGCCGAAGGAGTTCGACTTCCTCGTCTACTTGGCTCGCAACGTCGGCAAGGTCTGCACGAGGCGGATGATCCTGGAGAACGTCTGGGGCCCTGCCTATGGCAAGGAGCTCCATTACCTCAAGGTGTACGCGTACCGGATCAGGAGAAAGCTCGGGGACGAGAGCGGGAAGTTCCTGCAGAGCGACCCGTCGGTCGGCTACAGGCTTGCACCGCCCGAGGACTGATCGGCGGAGCGAAGCGCCACGGAACGGTGCGGTGCCGACAGCGTTCCTCGCTCGTCAGCTCCGCCCGCGGGTGTACCGTCGCGGCAGCACGACGACCAACCCTGACGTGCTGGGCCAGCCTCGGCGGGCTCGGGAGCGGTGCTCCGGACCCTGGTAGCGCGGCAGTCGCAGCGTCGACACCTGGAGAGCCCGATGGTCCGTGTCCGGTCCTCGCTACCGAGCGCCTCTGATCGCCATGCCATGGCTGGAGCCCTTCGCATCGGATCCACCGTGCCCGATCCCCGAGGACTGTGGCCCTCGTAATGCGCAGGTCAGGGGTTCGAGTCCCCTCTCGGGCTCCGATCGAACAAGTCCCCGTAAGATTCTTTGTGAACTGACTTTCGGTCCGACTCGTGAACTCCGTCGATGTCCCTCCGGTGACGCGGGTACCGGCACGGGGGAGGCATCAGCGTTCTCCCTGGTGAGAGGGTAACTTGTGAGCGCGCCGGCCTTTCTGTTCGGCGGGCGGGCTGCTGACCGGTTTCCTCGCTCAGGACGGGCTGTCAGGCGCTCCACCGTCGCCGAGTTCAGCTCGTGTGCCTGAGTCGGAAGCGGGTCCGGTGTCACCGGGTGCTCGGGTCCCGCTCGACGGCTCGGCCGGTAGCAAGCCCCGCAACCCGTTCAGCAACCCCCCTAGCTCCATCGGAACGACGATCTTCGTCGAGGGGGCCGTGCCGACATGCTTCAGCGTCTCAAGGTATTGAAGCTGCATTGTGTTCCGGTCGAGACCTCGTCCGACGACGAAGATCTTCTCCAACCCTGCCGCGAGTCCCTCGGCGCGGAGAATGGCGGACTGCCGCTCCCCTTCAGCCCCGAGGATCGCAGCCTGCTTGGTGCCCTCGGCCAGCGTGATGGCTGCCTGTTTCTGGCCCTGAGCCTCCGTGATCGCCGCCCGCCTCGTGCGCTCGGCCGACATCTGGCGCGTCATCGCCTCGAGGACGCCGGCAGGCGGGTTGACTTCGCGGACCTCCACCGTGGTTACCTTCACGCCCCAGCGTTCGGTGACCTCGTCGAGGCGGACGCGAAGCGAGGCGTTCATCTCCTCGCGCTTCGACAGCACGTCGTCGAGCGGCATGTCGCCGACAACACTGCGAAGCGTGGTCGCTGCGACGTTCTGTGCGGCGGCAGCGAAGTTCTGCACCTGGAGCACGGACATCGTTGGGTCGACGACTTTGTAGAAGATGATGAAGTCGATCGAGATCGAGGCGTTGTCCCGGGTGATAGCCGTCTGGTGAGGGATCTCGAGAAACTGCTCGCGAAGGTCGACCCATGCAGTCCTGTCGGTCACGGGGTTGATGAAGACGAGCCCGGGACCTCTGATTCCCGTGGCCCGACCAAGCCGGAACAGCAGGAACCGTTGGTACTCACGGACGATTTTCACCGAGAGCGCGAACATCATGAGAAGAAAGAGGACCACCACGCCGACGACGATGCCAACGATCATGTGTTTCGCTCCTCGCTCTCGCCCTTTTCAAGGCTGAACCTCCCGTCTGCGGACACCGCCTCGGCATCCTCGCCCCAGACTTCCAGGTGCACTCCAGCTGCTTGGAGGACCTGCACTCGAGTGCCCGCTCGCACGGTCCCGTTGACCGACACCGCAGACCACTGCTCGCCACGGACACGGACGATGCCCTCGGGCGCCAAATCGCTGACGGCTATACCCTCTGCGCCCTGCAAGGAACCAGGATTGTGCCCGGAGGTGCCACGCCTCGACAGGCCACTCCACGCCACGATGCCCACGGCCGCCGAGATAGCGAGATCAGCGCTGAGAAGCGCCCAAAGGACAGGCGCGGATCGCCCGTCGACAGCCATGAACACGAGCCAGGCTGCGGCGAGGACGCCGATCACACCAGCGACGACATGTGCATGCGGTCCAGAGTGGAAGCCGACCAGCGAGGCAAGAACTACCAGTCCGAGCAAGACTCCAGCGATCACCCACATGAACGCCTCCTCAGGACGGTTGCGCTTGCGCAATTATACCGGCGCGGTTCACCCGGGGACTTGGGCGAGGGCTAGTCCGACCTAGATGAGCGACGACCACGGCCGTTGTCCCGGCCAGGAATGTCCGAGAGAGCCGTATCGCCCCGAGGCCCGCGCCTGATCAGACGTTCCGAGCTGCCCTGGAGCGGATTCCGTGATGGGTGGCTCGGGCTCTGCGTCGGTGGGTTACGGGACCGTAGACCGTTGACTCCTATGGCAGTGAGGTGTCAGTCTCGTCGAGCGCCCGAGTGATTCAGACTTGCAGGGTGAGTCCGTCGTGGGCGGTGTCGAAGTCGAGTTGATCGCTTCGGGCGAGCATGTCGGCGGACAGGTGTGTCAGCACGATCCGTCGGCTCGTGAGCTCACACCTGTGGTCAGCGAGATCGGCGTGGCGGAGGTGGTAGGGAATGGTCTTGTCGAAGTAGTAGGCCTCCGCGATCAGCAGGTCCGCGCCAGCAGCGACCGTCACGAGATCGTCGGTCCACGCCGTGTCGCCGGTGTAGGCAACGATCTTGCCGCCGATGCTGAGACGCAAGGCGAGTGGCGGGGCACCGCTGGGGTGGTGGACTTCCCAGCTCGTGACCTTGATGCCGGCCACCGTTGTACTGGCGCCCGGTGCCAGCTCCACCATCTCGACGTCGAAGCGGCGGCGAACTTCGGTCGACCCGGGGAACATCGCCTCCATCATCTGATGGAGGCGGTCGGTGATACCGGGGGGGCCGGCGACGGTCAGCGGGCTGCGGCGACCGGCAAACTGGCCGTCGAGGATCAAGAACGGAAGTCCCCCGAAGTGGTCGCCGTGCAGGTGGGACACCAACACGGTGCCGATCTCGGTGGGATCGAGGTCGAGCCGCTTGAGGGCGCTGAGCGATGTTGCACCGCAGTCCAGGAGGACGGGTGGGCGGTCCTGCTCGCTCAAGTGGATGCACGCCTGGTACCGGCCGCCGCTACCGAAGGCGTCGCCGCAGCCGGCGAAGGTCACGGTGACGGTCGGTCCCACGGATGCGTTCATCGGGACCGATTCTGCCCCAGGGCGAGAACAACGACTAAATAAATAGGCGATTGAGCCCGCTGGACGTATCCGCCAGCCTCTTCGTGCACGCCGCTCGTTAGATACCCGCCAATTCGGGAGCAACCCGTCGTCCGGGCGCGACAATGGCATTCGTGCTGAGGCACGTTCGGGCGATCGTTGCGCTCCCAGGAACCGTGACCGTCTTCGTGCCAGCCGTCATCGTTGCCTGTGCCGGCGCGCGTTCGGCCCAAGATCTTCCTTCATGGGCGACGGTCGCGCTCGTGGCGATGGGGTGCGTGCTCCTCGGGATTGGGCTAGCGCTAATGACTTGGACGATCACTCTGTTCGCCCGTCTCGGCCGAGGCACGCTCGCGCCGTGGGACCCCCCTGGCACGCTGGTGGTCCGTGGACCGTACCGGCATGTCCGGAATCCGATGATCAGTGGCGTCACGATGGTCCTGCTGGCAGAGAGCCTGCTCTTCCGATCACTGCTCCTCCTGATCTGGTGTGCGGCGTTCGCCGCGCTCAACGCGATCTACATTCCTTTGTCCGAAGAACCCGGGCTCGCTGCGCGATTCGGCGGCGACTTCGACGTGTACCGGCGTCACGTTCGTCGCTGGCTGCCCCGACTACGTTCGTGGGGAGAGATGCCAGGGCCAGATGCGCCCTAGACGAACGCCGGGAGGCGTTCCTCAGCGTGTTTCACATCCCCGTTGCCATCCCGCCGTTGGCGGGGATGATTACGTGCGCGACAGTGGGTGATAGGAGTATGAGCAGTGCCAGCGCGAGGCAGGCGGCTCCCACGATGCGGGTGAAGATCGCGCCGTGGCGACCGAACTTCTCGGCAAGGATCACGACGGCGAGACCGACCATCGCCCAAACGCTCATGACGCCGAACGCGATGAACAGCACCATCAGCGCCCAGCAACAACCGAGGCAGTAGCCGGCGTGGTGCAGCGCGACCTTCACGTCGCGCACGCGACCTTTGACGTTGCCGAACTGCAGGAGCTGCGCCAGCGGCGAGCGGCAGTGGCGCAGGCAGAGCGTCTTCAGCGGAGTGAACTGATAGATGCTGGCCGCGACAAGGACTGTGACCGCGATCGTACGCATCGCCGCGTTTGAATCGCCGGCCACGTGGTCTACGACCCGCAGCGACGCGTAGGCCGGCAGCCCGGTCAGGGCCCACACCATTAGATAGCCAACGACGAACAGCGGGACGCGCGCCCATCTGTCTGAGCGGATCGTCTGGGCGTACAGCGAGGCGACGGGTGCGACGGCAGGGAGCATCATCGCCGTCATCATCAGAGCCCACATCGCCAGGAACGACAGCAAAGTCATTCCCATGGTGCCCACGCCGTTTCCGAGTTCGTGGGCCCGAGCGATCGCGGCAGCCCAGGCCAGCGCCGCGGCGGCGAGCAGAGTAGCAGTCGTTGGGGTTAGACGTAGGCGAAGCCGGTCGCCAGAGAGCGCCGTCGTGCTCATGCCGACCAGGCGTAAGGAGCGTTGAAGCCGCTGGTTCCGGTGCCGTCGAAGTGAATGCCAAAGGCATCGACGTGCGACTTGGTCGCGGGCGACACCGTCAGCGTCGTGTTGGCCGGATGGAACACGTTCGTGAGTCGCACCGGCTCGGGTAACCCGCCGGCGACGAAGTCGCGGACCTCGACGTCGATGAGGTCGCCGAAGCGGACCGAGAAGGTTCCCTCGGACTGCTCCCACTCAGTAGGTGCCTGTTCGATCCCCAACATCTCGCCGATCAGCGGGCCCAGCATCGCCGGCGGGCCACCCAGCTCACCGCCCAGCACGCGCCCAAGGGCGCCGGACTGCTCCGCGTCTGCCGCGGCATCGACCACGACGCCGAGACGCCAGCCGCCGTCGGCCATCACCGGCGGAGTGTCGAGCACGAGAGCGAAGCTGAGCCCGGACACGTCCACTCCGTCAACGTCACCGCGATCGATGTGGAACGCCAGCATCGCGAGGCATCGGTCGTGGGTCGCGGTCGCTGTCAGCCCCGACCAGGTGCAGGGGCAAACGGTGTCACAGGAGCAATTCTCGAAGTAGTTACCTTCCAAGTTCCAAGCCATCACGATGCTCCTTTGCCGTCGGTACGGTGTCAGGACATTGTCTAGCTGACCAAGCCCGATGGTGCACGGCGAGGTCGACGAACCGGATCAATCGGTCGGGCGAGCTCGAGCGCCGACTCTCTGGTCGGTCCTCTCCCATCCGCGCCTCGGCGGGCGCGAGGCGCCCTGCAGCTCGCGGCTGCGATACACGATGTATGGACGAAAGGCGTAGCCGAACGGCGCAGCAAGGACGTGTACGAGCCGCGTAAACGGCCACGCTCCGAGAAGCAGCATCGCGAGTAACGCGTGCAACTGGAAGCTCCACGGCGCCCCAGACATTTGCGCGGCGCTCGGATGGAGCGTCAGCACAGCGCGAAACCAAACGGCCACTGTGGCTCGGTAGTTATAGCCGCCTGCATGCCCGCCGAGCCCGAACAGGTTCACTCCGATCGTGTTCACGATTCCCAGAGCGATCACGGCGCCGAGCAGCGGATACATCGCCTTGTCGGCTATCGAGGTGACGCGAAGCACCGACGGGGTCATGCGCCGGCGGTAGATGAGCAGCACGAGACCGACCAGGGTGGCTACGCCGGCAACGGTGCCCAGGCTGACAGCCACCACGTGGTAGGTGTGCTCCGAGAGGCCGATGTCGCTCGTCCAGCTTTCGGGCACGAGGAGCCCCACCAGGTGTCCGGCGAGCACGCCGAGGATCCCGAAATGGAAGAGTGGGGAGGCCCAGGCGAGGATTCTCTTCTCGTAAAGCTCGGAGGATCGGCTCGTCCAACCGAACTTGTCGTACTTGTAGCGCCAGACGTGGCCCAGGACGAACGACGTGAGGCAGATGTACGGAAATACGATCCACAAGAACGTCCTCACAGCGCCTCCTGTCCCTCACACCGGGCAAGCCCGAGACCGGACGCCTCGCCGGGGACGAAGCCCCCGCAGGACTCATGCTTCCCGTAAGGCTCGAAGGCCTCGTGAGTCTCGATCCCCACGAGCTCGGACGGCGGGCCATCGTGAGCCAAGCGGACAGCGTTGGCGATCACTCCTGGCGCCGATCCGGGTAGTAGCGAGTCGACGGTTTGGACGACGCCGGCGTAGGGGGAGCCGAGTTCGTCGAGCGCAGCGAGCAGAAGGCGGATGCCAGCCCGGTGCTCCTGCATGAGCTCAACGGCCTGCGACTCTCCGCCGGTCGCGGCGAGCTCGAGCAGGGCGGGAAGGAAGTCCGGCAGTTCTCCTTGCGCAACCCGGAAGCCGGCCCGCCGGTAGGCCTCCTGGAGTCGCCACAGCGCGAGACCGCGGCGACGGGTGTCGCCGTTCAGGTAGTAGCTGAGGTACAGACAACAGCGGCGCTTGAGGTCGAACGTGGCCACGTAGAGCGCTTGTGAGTCCAGTAGTGGGCGGGACGAGAGATGCTCGCTCAAGTGTACAAACGGCTGGCGCAAGGCTGACGGTAGTTGGTCTGTCGTAGAGACGAACAGACCCAAGTCGTCGAGAAGAGCCCCGTCTGGGTACCGGAGTAGAGCCGAAGCGACGGCAAAGGAGACGCGTCGTTGCTCTGGGTGAGGGGCAGAGATCCTTATCTTCAAAGGGCCGAGGCTTGTCATGGTGCGTCCCGTCTCGACTCGGCGCTCTCGAGATCCGAGTAACGGTCGGCTTCTGCTCGCCGTCGAGCGAGGTGGAAGGTCTCGACCGCGACCGGCGTCACCGCTGCCTCCCCGACTCCTTGCCGACTCGGTTGTGGCGGTGAACGGAAGTCGACGCTGCACCCCGGAAGCTCGTCGAGGGCGCCGGCGAGCTCGACATGGGCCGTCGGGATCACATACCGGTCCTCGTACTTCGCGATGGCGAGGAGCCGGTACAACGACTCGACCTCTACGCCGGTCATGCCGACGGCCCCGGCGATCGCCGGATCCGTCTCTTCTCCGAGGTTGACTCGGCGCATGTGGGCGCGCATCGCGGCGAGGGTGCGGAGCACTCCTTTCACCGGTTGAGGATCGCCAGCGGTGAAGAGCTCGGCGAGGTACTCGACCGGGATCCTCAGAGCGTCGATGGCGGCGAAGAGGTTCTCCCTGTCCTCCCCGTCGAAACCCGTATCGCGAAGCGCCTCCACGACTGGTGACAAGGGCGGGATGTACCAGACCATTGGCATCGTCCGGTACTCCGGGTGCAGGGGGAGGGCGACGCGGTAGCGGCAGGCGAGCTCGTACACCGGGGAGCGGCGGGCCGCCTCCAGCCAGTCGTCGGGGACACCTCCAGCGCGGGCGGCGGCCGCCACTACGGGGTCGTGCGGATCGAGCAGGATCGAGCGTTGCGCTTCGAGGAGCTCGGCGGGCTGCTCGACCGAGGCGGCCTCGAGCACGGCGTCGGCGTCGTAGAGGAACAGCCCGATGTACCGAAGGCGCCCGACACAGGTCTCGGCGCAGACCGTGGGCTGGCCGGCTTCGATGCGCGGGTAGCAGAATGTGCACTTCTCCGCCTTGCCGGTGCGGTGGTTGAAATACACTTTCTTGTAGGGACATCCGGAGACGCACATCCGCCATCCGCGACAGCGGTCCTGGTCCACGAGCACGATGCCGTCCTCGACCCGCTTGTACATGGCACCCGAGGGGCAGCTGGCGACACACGACGGGTTGAGGCAGTGCTCGCAGATCCGAGGCAGGTGGAACATGAAGGCGCTCTCGTACTCGAGGCGGACCTTCCGCGAGAGCTTCTGCAGGATCGGGTCGCCTGGCGCGTGTTCGGTCGCCCCGCCGAGGTCGTCATCCCAGTTCGCCGACCACTCGATCTTCATGGGGCGACCGTCGATGAGCGAGATCGGCCTCGCCACGGGAATGTGCTCCTGTGCGGGCGCGCTGATCAGCGTGTCGTAGTCGTATGTCCACGGCTCGTAGTACTCGGCCAGCGACGGGAGCTTGGGGTTGGCGAAGATCCGCAGCATGCGGCTTGCCCGGCCGCCGGAACGCAGGCGGAGCCGCCCACGCCGGTCGCGCACCCAGCCCCCCTCCCAGCGGTCCTGATCCTCGTACGTGCGCGGGTAGCCGAGGCCGGGGCGGGTTTCTACGTTGTTGAACCACACGTACTCGACGCCGGAGCGGTTCGTCCACGCCTGCTTGCAAGTGACCGAGCAGGTGTGACAGCCGATGCACTTGTCGAGATTCATCACCATTCCCATCTGGGCCATGACGCGCATCAGTACTCGACCTCCTGGCTGCGCCGCCGGATGACGGTGATCTCGTCCCGCTGGTTCCCGGTCGGGCCGTAGTAGTTGAAGCCGTAGGAGAGCTGGCCGTAGGCACCGATGAGGTGGGATGGCTTGATCAGAAGGCGGGTCAGGCTGTTGTGGATGCCACCCCGACGGCCGCTCACCTCGCTCAGAGGCACGTCGATCGTGCGGTCCTTGGCGTGGTACATGTACACGGTTCCCTCCGGCATACGGTGGCTCACGATTGCCCGGGCGACGACGACGCCGTTGCGGTTGTACGACTCGATCCAGTCGTTGTCCCGCACACCGATCCGTTCGGCGTCCCGTGGGCTCATCCACATGTCCGGACCACCGCGCGACAGGCTGAGCATGAACAGGTTGTCCTGGTACTCGGAGTGGATGGACCACTTCGAGTGAGGCGTCAAGTACCGCACAGTTACCTCGAGCCGGCCGTCTTCGCCGAGTCTCGGATCGCCGAGAAGCCGCCACAGGTCGAGC
>Ga0187860_1004765_pt1 | contig 10020 bp, 8 predicted proteins | sample June2016WEW_10_4_FD_132981 | JGI IMG/M metagenome (GOLD analysis project Ga0187860, IMG submission 132981) | Peatland microbial communities from SPRUCE experiment site at the Marcell Experimental Forest, Minnesota, USA - June2016WEW_10_40 | ecosystem: Environmental > Terrestrial > Soil > Wetlands... | reverse complement strand
GTGTCGAGGTTGACGACGAGATCGCCGGTCTGGACGACGGACTGGGCGTGACCCTTGGAGCGGCGCACGATGGCATGGATGCGCTCCACCAACTCGTCCTTGTGAATGGCTTGGTCATGTAGTCGTCGGCGCCGAAGCCGAAACCCTTGACCTTGTCCTCGATGCCGGCGAGCCCGGAGAGGATCAGGGTCGGCGTTTTCACCTTCGAAACGCGCAGGCTGCGCAAGACTTCAAAGCCCGACATGTCCGGCAGGTTGAGGTCGAGAAGAATAATGTCGTAGTCGTACACCTTGCCGAGATCGATATAGTCCTCTTCGGTGAAGAGGACGCTCTGCGGGCTATTTCAGGTGGGCTTGATTTCAGCGAGACTTGATTTCAGGTGCACTTGACAAAGTGCGGGTTGCGTTGCGTTGGCGCAATTCAATGCTTTACAGTTGCGCGTTCCTGCGGCGATCATTTTCTTCGCGTCTGTCTTGTAGCGAGGTCGGAAAAGCGCGAATATTCACGCCAGTGCGGTTCATCTGCGGAATCCTTGCTTACTTTACTTGAAAGTTGGGTTATGGCCGATGAAATCGAAGAATATTTGGACGCTTTTGATAATGTCCATCGGCTTGCATTGCGCTTGTATCAAGTTGCCGATCAGATCGCTAACGTGGCAGATACGATAAAACAAAGCCCCCAAATGGCCCTTGCGGTCATTCCGAATGATTGGCCAACTGGGGAGAAATTGCGGGTGTTGGTGACAGAATTGGCGAGCGCAAAAGCGCAATTGCCACTACTCTGGTATCGAGTGCCCGAACGACTAAGGCAATCAATACCGAATAAAAGGCCGGAATTGGTAGATCAGATGAATCTGATTATTGAGGAATAGCTATTTTTCTTTCGGACGGTACCTCCAACCGAACCGTGATTACGAGACCACGACGAATATTGATCGCAGTCTCGCATTGATCAAAAAGAGTAGCCCCGCACATTGAAGTGGCGGGGCCTGGGTTCGCGGCGTAGTGCTGAAGGCAGAGCCGCGAAGTTCAAAGAGCAGCTGTTTTCTTGCGGCTCGCGGGGCGCCGCTTGGTCGGCTTGGCGGGCGGCACCTCGGTCTGCGCCTGCGCGTCCGCTTCCTTAGCTAATCGAAGCGCTTTTAGGCGTTCGGTCTTTTCGCGAACGGCGACAGCTTGGACTTCATATTCGGTCATCGCCTTTCGACCATCCCGCGCCCGCTCTTCTTTTTTGAAATTTCTTTCTGCCCGTTGTTGGTCATTCATGACGGATATCTCCCGTGCTTCTGCTCTACCATTGAGCCACACCCGCAATTTCAATGACTTACCCCCTATATCACACCGTTTTTAGCCGCGTTCTACCTGCTAACCATAGAACAAAAATTGCGCAGCTAAAAATCCGCCTAGCCCGATTTAGCCGTCCGCTCTAGTGGGGTAGGCCGATGGTTAAGTCCACGCAAAGACAGAAAATACAATAATTTCAATGTAGTATGGCGGAGAGGAAGGGATTCGAACTTCGGATGCGTTATTTTGCGTCGGGAAAAGGCGGCTGTGAGCGGCGCAGTCGACGAATGCTGTGGTCGATCCGAACACCTGGCAAGGCCGATCCGACGCCGTGCTACCCAAATGCAGCCTACAACCCATGGCGTCACGAGCGTGCTGGAGAACGAGATCTTTGATGACCGCACGGATGACCGCACAAGCATCGAAGAGTGCGCCGCCGGCGCGCAGGTCTTGCTCAATGCGGTTCTGGAATACGACCGGCGCCAGCGCTGATCACAAGAGTTGCTGATCGCAAGAGTTATTGTCAATCAAGCGATGCGCGTTCACCGCGACCTGCTCCAGTCGACGTCTTTGGTGCGACCGTCAACGATGGCGTAAACCCGCTCGGTCGTCGCGTTGAGCCGGTCTTCGACTGCTGTTCGCGTTTGAAGAACGGCATCATGAAGTGCTGGCCGTGCTACATCGCGACGATAGCCGGCAAGTCCGGAATCACGCGGTCATAAATATCCGGAGGATCGATCGCAAAGGAATTCGTCTTCCATACCAGCCGCAGATATTCCGCGGCCAGGACACCGATCGACTTCTGCACCCACGGAACGGTTCCGATGCGCCTTAATCTCTTCATTTGCTCCCGGCACTCGACGTAACATCACTCGCCATTTTCAATGCCGAGTTCAAAGCAGTCTTGGCGCTTTTCCGGAGTCCCCGCAAGACAGCGGCGCGCACCGATTAACGCGTCTTCTCGAAAATCTCGCGGCCGATCAGCATCCGGCGGATCTCGCTGGTGCCGGCGCCGATTTCGTAAAGCTTGGCGTCGCGCAACAGGCGTCCGGCGGGATAATCGTTGATGTAGCCGTTGCCGCCGAGGCACTGGATGGTTTCGAGCGCCATCCATGTGGCCCGTTCAGCCGCATAGAGAATGGCGCCGGCGGAGTCTTCGCGCGTGGTCTCGCCGCGATCGCACGCCTTGGCGACTGCATAGACGTAAGCCTTGCTCGCGTTCAGCGTGACGTACATGTCGGCGAGCTTGGCCTGGATGAGCTGAAAGCGGCCGATGGGTTGCCCGAACTGCGTGCGCTGATGGACGTAAGGAATAACCAGATCGAGGCAAGCCTGCATCACCCCGAGCGGCCCCGCCGCCAATACCGCGCGCTCGTAATCGAGGCCCGACATCAAGACGTTGACGCCGTTGCCGACGACGCCGAGCACATTTTCGGCCGGCACCTCGCAATCCGCAAACACGATCTCGCCGGTGTCGGAGCCGCGCATGCCGAGCTTGTCGAGTTTTTCGCCGGTCGAAAAACCCTTGAAGGTCTTCTCGACGATAAAGGCGGTGATGCCGCGGGACCCGGCGGTGGGATCGGTCTTGGCGTACACCACCATCGTTTCGGCAAGCGGACCGTTGGTGATCCACATTTTCGAGCCGTTGAGTACATAACGGTCGCCGTGTCGATCCGCTCGCGTGCGCATCGACACCACGTCCGAACCCGCATTCGGTTCCGACATCGCCAGCGCGCCGACATGCTCGCCTGAGATCAGCTTGGGCAGATAGCGCTTCTTCTGCTCGTCGTTGCCGTTGCGCCTGATCTGATTGACGCAGAGGTTTGAGTGCGCGCCGTAGGACAGACCGACCGCCGCCGACGCGCGCGAAATCTCCTCCATCGCCACGCAGTGAGCGAGGTAGCCCAGTCCCGCACCGCCCCACTCTTCTTCGACCGTGATGCCGAGAAGACCCAGCGCCCCGAGCTGCGGCCACAACTCCCGGGGAAATTTGTTCGAACGATCGATGTCGGCGGCGCAGGGCGCGATCTTTCCCTGCGCAAAGGAGCCAACAGTGTCGCGCAGCATATTGATGTCGCTGCCGAGGCCGAAATCGAGGCCGGGAAGGCTATTAAGGATCATCGCGCGCTCCATCTCACGGCCGAGCGGGCGCCCGGAGGCGCACCAACGATAGCGGTTGGCCACGGGTCTGTCAGCGTGGCAAGCCGCCGTCTAGGCGGCCGCGGAGCGAGCCGGACGAGCCAAGGCCTTGTCGATCTCGGTCGCCGGACCGGGCCTGGCGAATAGGTAGCCCTGCATTTCGTCGCAGCCGGCAAGACGGAGCAGCACCCGCTGCTCGTCGTTCTCGACGCCCTCCGCCAAGACCTTCATGCCGAGGGCGTGGCCGAGCGTGACGATCGACTGGATGATGGCGCCGGTGTTGCCGGACGAGCCCATCGACGCGACAAACGTACGGTCGATCTTGAGCCGGTCAAAAGGAAACTTTTGCAGGTAGTTCAAACTCGAATAGCCGGTGCCGAAATCGTCGAGCGCGATGCTCACGCCGAGCGCGCGTAAGGCTTCGAGCCGCAATTGCGCCTCCTGCGGATTGTCGATCAGGATCCCTTCGGTCACTTCAAGCACGACCCGCGAAGAGGCGATCCCAGTCTCCGCCATGATGGCGCCGACAAGATCGACGAGCCAGCGATCGCGGATCTGCAACGGCGAGAGATTGACCGCCACTGTCAGACTAGGCCAGCGCACGCCGTCGGAAAGCGCCCGCCTCAGAACAAACTCGCCGAGCTGAGACATGAGACCGCTCTGCTCCGCCAGCGGGATGAATACGGACGGCGCGATGGCGCCACGGGTCGGATGGGTCCAGCGCAGCAGCGCTTCAACCCCAATAATGGCGCCGCCCTCGGCGGCGACCACCGGCTGATATTCGACGTCGAATGCCTGCAGCGCGATTGCGGATTGAAGTTCGCGCAGGAGGAAGCGCCGCTCCGCATATTCGGTTTCGATCTGTGGCGCGAAGCGTCGCGCCAGGCCGCGACCGTCGCGCTTGGCGGCGCGCAGCGCAAGGCCGGCCCGGCGCGCCACGTCCTCACTGCTCGTCCCGTCCTCGGGAGCTTGCGCGACGCCGATGGTGGCGGTGATCTGCCACATCCGGTCCATGAAAATCGGGCGAAGGAGCGAAGCCCGAAGCGAGTCGATGAGCACGGTCGCGGCGCGCTGATCGTCGCTGCTCACGATCACGGCGAATTCGTCTTCCTCGAAGCGCCCGAGTAGCGCGCCGGACGGTAATCCGGCCTGAATGTGCTCGGCGATATTCATGAGCACGGCGTCGCCGCCGGCCCGCCCCAGCGTATCGTTGACCTCGCGAAAGCCGTCGAGATCGATAAGCGCGAAGGCCACGATGCCGGAGCGACGACTGGCCAGCACCTCATTGAGATTTTCGAGCATCACGCGCTGGTTAGGCAATCCCGTCAACACGTCCTGACTGGTCAACTTGCGCACGGTTTCGGCGCTGCGATCGAGCGAACGCGAAAGCCGTCGCGCCGCGCGCGCAGCGACAAGAGCGCACGATGCGAGCGCCGCGCCGACTGCCGCCAGGATCTCCCACAGACGATCCATGGCGCCAATGAGCCCGCGGTCGGCCCCCCAACTGAACCAGCCGACGATACGGCCGCGCGCGTCGTGCAGGGATTGGAGCTCGCGTCCGCGTTCACCCGTCGGCTCGGCGTCGAACCGCAGGTCGCCGAGACCGGCGCGACGGGCGATGAATGGAAGCTGGACGTCGTCCGGCGCGTCGACGCCGCCGAACCGCGCATGAAATTCGTCAAGCGCGTGCTGCAGTGCTACATGCTGCTCGGCCTCGATGCGGCTTTCGCTGAGCCTGGTGACGGCAAAGCCGATCGCGGCACAAAACACCATCGCGCCGGCAAGAAACAGCGGTAGGAATAGCGCGACGCGGACAACCGTGGCGTTTTTGCCGTCACCGGCCGACAGGGGCGCCGACTCGTGCGCGGGTCGCCGATGTGCCGCCCACCATTTCCGGGCTGCCGCAGCGGCCGTCATACTCACGCCCCTTAAGCAAAAATACCAAAGCTTACGTTTAAGGCTTCCTGATTAACGGCAAGGAAAGAGTCGAACAGACCGCGTGCCTAAGTTTTCAACAGCACGGCGGGGCGCCCCCCATTAACATTGCATTAAGCCCGGCAGCCCGTAGTGTGCGTCCAAGGGGCGGTCCCGGCGGCGACTCGGGATCGGAATTAGGGCATGCGAAGCCTTCTTCGGGCGTCGACTTCTTTTGCTTGCGTTGCAGCTCTGAGCGCGACCGTCGGCATCGGCGGAGTGCTGTCTGTGGGCGCGCCGGCGCGCGCGCAGGAATGTGCCGGCAATCCGGACGCTCTCGGAACAAGTCGCGTGCTCGCCATCGAACAAAGCCTGCTGCCGCGGATCGGCGTGATGCAGTATCGGCAAACGCTACCGCTTGCCGACAAAGAGGTCGTCCTGACCTTCGACGATGGCCCGCTGCCGCGCTATTCCAACCCAATTCTCGACATCCTCGCCGCGCAATGCGTCCAGGTGACTTATTTTCTGGTGGGCAACATGGCCCGTGCGAATCCCGCCGTGGTGCGGCGGATCTATGAGGCCGGCCATAGCATTGGCACGCACACCGAGGACCATCCGTCACGCTTACAAAAATTGCCGATTGAGAAGGTGCGGCAAGAGATCGATGAGGGCATCGCCGATGTCGGTGCGGCTCTTGGCGATCCGAAAGAGCTTGCGCCTTTCTTCCGCATTCCTGGGTTGGCGCGCTCCGACGCGATCGAAGCGGAGCTGGCGGCGCGTTCGCTCATCGTCTTTAGTTCCGACGCGGTCGCCGACGATTGGCACCGCCGCATCAAGCCGAGCGAGATCGTGCGCCGCGCCATGAGCCGGCTCGAAGCGCGCGGCAAAGGCATTTTGCTCCTTCACGACATCCATCCGGCAACGGTGTCCGCTTTGCCGGAGCTCTTGAAGAAGCTAAAGGAGGCAGGATTTCACATTGTGCATGTGGCGCCGGCCGCAGCCGATCGGATCGAGTTAGCTGGCGAGCATTCGCGCGGCAATCGAAGCGCGCCGGATTGGCCGAAGTCCGTCGCGCCGTCGACGGTCGAGCGTATCGCGCTGCCAGCGCCGGACGCGAAGTTTTTTGCCACCGATTATCGGCCGTGGCGAACCGTCGTGCTGGCAGACGGCTCGGCCAGCGCGGGGTATCTCGCCCTCGCCGCCGTTGCGCAATGGACCGATCCTCCGGGGACCGCGGTCCTCTCCGACGACACGGAATTACCAGTACCTGCTCTAGAGGATATCGGCAGCGCGCTCGCGGAATGGGGCGGTGTCGACGAGACACTCGCGACGGGACTGGACCTGTCCGTCACTGATGCGGACAAATCCGGGAACGCGCCCGCCGCCACGCCAGAGCCGAACTAATCACAACGCGGCGCGCCTCGCGGCGCCGCATCAAGGCCGTGTCGCCATGTAATGCGCGAGCGCCTGCATGTCGGCGTCGCCGAGTTCGTAGGTGACGTCCGCCATCGAGGCGACACCGGACCCCACACGCGTCCCTGATTTGAAATCGTGCAGCGCCTTGACGAAGACGTCTTCGCGCTGGCCGGAGAGACGCGCGGCGGCGCGAAAGCCGTTGTAATCGTCGGAATGGCATGACTTGCAGCGGTTCTGCAGGGCAACCTTCTCACCGGCCTGCGCGAGCGCGTCGGGCGCGACCTCCGGTTTCGGCGGCGAAAGTGAAGCATAAAAGGCGCCGAGGTTGCGAATGTCTTCGTTACTCAAAGACTCGGCGATGGGCCCCATCACCTCGCTCTTCCGGACGCCGGAACGAAAATACACAAGCTGCCATTGCACAAATTCGTCGGGCTGGGCGGCGAGCGACGGCGTCAGCGGCATTTGCGAAACGCCGTCCGCGCCGTGGCAACCCGCGCAGCCGTCAGCCAGCGCCATCCCTGCCGCCACGTCCGCCGCTGTGGCACTCTCGCAACCATCGACCAAAAGAAACGCACCCAAGGCGAGCAACAGAAACCGTGCTTGCGTCATGTCAGGACCAAAAAGACAGGTCCAAGCCGGAGGCCTCCGGCTTGGACCCGCATAGGATCAAAACGATGGCTCCAGCCAATGGCGTGGAGCGATCGCAGTCACGGATCACTTGCTGTAGCTGATCCGGTAGATGGCGCCGGTGAAATCATCGGCAACCATGAGCGAGCCGTCCTTCGCTTGCAGCACGTCGTTCGGCCGGCCGCGATACTTGCCATCGGAGCCGATCCAGCCGGAGGCGAACTCGACCTCCTTGACGTTCTTGCCGTCCGGGTCGGCCGTGACCCGCATCAGCCGCCCGCCCTGGAACGTATGACGGTTCCAGGAGCCATGCTCGGCGATGATCATGTTGTTCTTATAGTCAGCCGGGAATTGATCCCCGGTGTAGAACTTCATGCCCAGCGGAGCGACGTGGGCGCCGAGCTTGAGCGCCGGAGGAGAGAATTCCGAGCACTTATGCCCCATGGCGAATTTCGGATCCGGAATGTCGCCCTGGTGGCAATACGGATAGCCAAAATCCTCGCCGATGCGCGAGATGTGGTTGAGCTTGTCGCTCGGAGTGTCGTCGCTGAGCCAATCGCGCGCGTTTTCGGTGAACCAGTATTCGCCGGTGCGCGGATCGACGTCGCCGCCGACGCTGTTGCGGACGCCGAGCGCCACGATTTCCGCAAGACCGTTGGCCGGGTTGATATGCCTGATCTGCGACGTCGATGTCGGCGGTAGGCAGATGTTGCAGGGCGGCCCAAACGCCACATAGAGCCAGCCGTTCTTATCGAACGCCAGATACTTCCAGCCATGCGGAATGTAGGGCGGCATGTCGTCGTAGACGACCTGCGGCTGCGGCATGCTGTCGAGGTTGGCCTCGGGATTGTCGTATTTGTAGATCTTGTCGATGTCGGCGACGTAGAGCGCGCCGTCTCTGTAAGCGATGCCGGTCGGCATCTTCATGCCCTTGAGCACGGTCTTGACCGTCTTCTTGCCGCCCTGGTCGACGACGGCGTAGACGTTGGTAGCCAGGAACGAGCCGACGAACAGCGTGCCGTCCTTGCCCCACGCCATTTGCCGCGCTTGCGGGATGCCGCTCGCCCACAGCTCGATCTTAAAGCCGGGCGGGAGCTTGATCTGCTTCAGAGTGGCCTCGATCTCCTGATCGGTGAAGCCGGTGGGCGGCGGGAGCGTGTTGAGCACGTGGGTGCCCTTCTGCTCCTGCGTCTCGTCGCCCATGAACCAGTCATCTGGCGGATGCAGCCAGAAGTCTTTCTTGCTGGAATCGTAGTGCTTGAGTTCCTCGGTGCGGGCGCCGGATGCAAACAGCAATCCCGCGACAGCAACCGCCGCCGTAGCCGCGACGAACGTCGCCACACCCGGCTTCAGCCTTGCTAGAAGACGCATTCTACTTTCCTCCCTTGAATCGTTTCCGTCTGCCCTTTGCTGGCAGATCAGCGGTCGCGTGCAGCTACGGACGCGAGGTCCGCCGGCCAGCTGCAATCTGCACATGCCCACGGCCCCCGCTCGTGACGGCTCGCAGTCATTGCCCAAGATGGATCGTGAATCGGCGTCGATCGGCCGGGATCGGCGTCCATATCCTCCCTTTTTGGCACCCGGTACGGTCTTTTTGCCGATTGGGGGGTCGGTTTGGGTTGCAACCGACACGTGAGCCTACGTCACTACCGGAATCTGTCAAGCTGGCTTCGGGGCGGTTGCCCTGCGGACGCGGCTTTGCGCGCGAGCCGCGCAAGCGGGCGGCGCCGTTTGCGCCGCAGCGGAATCGATATCTTCAAGTGAATGGTGCGGCCGAGAGAAGTGTCACAGGCGAACGATTTCAGAATGTTGGATTAAGGTGAGGGCGAAACGGAGCCTTTGATTTGTATTGCTTATTTTTGACTATGCCCTCACCTGCGCGAGCGATGCGATGACAGGACTAACCCCAATCGGCAATCGGTGGACTGCCAAGCTATGACGCGTACGTTCAAAAAGGAAATCGTCACAACGTCAGCATCCGGCCGCTCACGCTTAGCCCACTATACGTTTGCGAAGGGAAAGGCTGACCATTCCCCCTCTTTTGAAGCGAAGCTGAAAGACAAGATTATTCCCAAGCTTGTAGACCAAACCCGAAAATTCCGCGTGGATGTGATAGAAGTCGTCGCTCACACCGACGAGCAAGCTATCGCGCAACGCACATCCAATCTGGACTGGATGTTAGTGGATGCCCTGAAGGAACCGGCGCCAGGTGCGGCCTTAGTGCCCGGCGATAATGCGGGCTTAGGACTTTCAAGGGCCGTATCGGTAGTGCGCGCATTGATGCTCGACGGCAGACTCCCTCAACCTCAGTATCGGATACTTCCTCTTTCAGGCGGTCAGCTCATCGACACGACGGAGCGAATTACACCTGGAGGAGGTGGCGATGTGCCCAGCCGCCGGAGAATAGAGATCCGACTTCGACGCTCTCAGGAGAGCCTGGGTCAAAACTGAATGACCATGACGATCCTTGGCCGTGCAAATCGGAGGCAAGCGGTTAGCTGCCGATCGATTCAATCAGATGCAACCCTGCAGCTTGGCCACTTTGACCCTATAGCGCGTCCTTACCTCTAATTGAACGGCGAACTTTGGCTCGTCTTGGCATGTATTAGCCGTCGCATGGCAGGCCCGCGGCCGACCATGCGTT
>Ga0187860_1004758_pt1 | contig 10027 bp, 11 predicted proteins | sample June2016WEW_10_4_FD_132981 | JGI IMG/M metagenome (GOLD analysis project Ga0187860, IMG submission 132981) | Peatland microbial communities from SPRUCE experiment site at the Marcell Experimental Forest, Minnesota, USA - June2016WEW_10_40 | ecosystem: Environmental > Terrestrial > Soil >... | reverse complement strand
TTGGATCTTAAGGGAGGGAACCGACAGGAGCGACCTCCAACCTCGCGGCGGGGCCGATTCAAGCCGGGGGCAACATATTGTCGGGCCACGGCGAAGTCAAGGTGGGCGGAGAGAGTGGAAGTCGGTTGAGAAACAAATTGTTAGGCTGGATTCGCCCGCCGCGGACGGCTTTTTCTTCGCGCCGCGGGAAGGGATTGCGCTCGCGCTCTCGCGCACTATAGTCGCGCCGCATCCGACGCCCCATAACGCCAGAGCCGCGCATGACCCGCCATAAGAAAGAAATTAAACGCGTCGTCCTCGCCTATTCGGGAGGACTCGACACCTCGATCATTTTGAAATGGCTGCAAACGGCCTATGGCGCGGAAGTCATCACCTTCACCGCCGACCTTGGCCAGGGCGAGGAACTCGCCCCCGCGCGCGCCAAGGCCGAACTGCTCGGCGTGAAGCCCGAAAACATCTTTATCGAGGATTTGCGCGAGGAATTCGTGCGCGATTATGTCTTTCCGATGTTTCGCGCCAACGCCCAATATGAAGGGCTCTATTTGCTCGGCACCTCGATCGCGCGGCCGCTGATCGCCAAGAAGCAGATCGAAATCGCCCGCAAGACGGGGGCCGACGCGGTCTGTCACGGCGCCACGGGCAAGGGCAATGATCAGGTGCGATTCGAACTCGGCTATTACGCCCTGGAGCCGGACATCACGGTGATCGCGCCCTGGCGCGAATGGGATCTCACCTCGCGCGCCGCGTTGATCGAATTCGCCGAGAAGAATCAAATTCCCATTCAAAAGGACAAGCGCGGCGACGCGCCTTTCTCCACGGACGCCAATCTCCTGCATGTCTCCTCGGAGGGCAAGGTGCTGGAAGACCCGGCGCAGGAAGTGCCTGATTACGTCTATTCGCGCACCAACGACCCGGAAAAGGCGCCGGATCAGCCGCAATATATCACGGTCGATTTCGAGCGCGGCGACGCCGTGGCCATCGACGGCGAGAAGCTTTCGCCGGCGGCGCTGTTGACCAAGCTCAACGAACTTGGCCGCATCCACGGCATTGGCCGGCTCGATCTGGTCGAAAACCGCTTCGTCGGCATGAAGTCGCGCGGCATGTACGAGACGCCCGGCGGCGCGATTCTGCTGGTCGCGCATCGCGGCATTGAGAGCCTGACGCTCGACCGCGGCGCCGCGCATCTGAAGGACGAGCTGATGCCGCGCTACGCCGAGCTGATTTACAACGGCTTCTGGTTCGCGCCGGAGCGCGAGATGCTGCAAGTGCTGATCGATAAAAGCCAGGAGTTCGTCGCTGGGCGCGTGCGCCTCAAGCTCTATAAGGGCAGCGCGACGCTGGTCGGCCGCGAGAGCCGCTATTCTCTTTATGATCAGGATCTCGTGACCTTCGAAGAGGGCGCGGTCGCCTATGACCACCGCGACGCCGAGGGCTTCATCAAGCTCAACGCGCTGCGGCTGCGCACTTTGGCCAAGCGCGCGGCGCGCGGGGAGAAGAAATAGCCCGACCTTTAATCGCCCGCCCTCCGCCATCACCTCGCCGCGATTTTCTCCCTATCTATAAGAATAGGCACGGGAAAACCTAAGGCTTCACAATGCGGAATACCATTCTCGCGGTGGTGGCGTCCATACTTGTCGCGCTGGGCGGCGCGGCGGCGGCGCTTTACTTCTACAACCGACCAACGGTGCTGGAAGTCGCCGTGCCGCAGCTCGCCGAGGATATCCGCGTGATGGCGGCGGCGGCGCATATATTCTCCCATGACCACAATGAAATTCGTTTGCACATGGTGCCGGTCGAGGATTCCGCCGCCGGCGCCGCCTTGCTCGACCAGGGCAAGGCCGATCTCGCGGTCATGCGCGGCGACATCGCGCTGACGGCGAGCGCCCAGACTCTGGCGATCCTGCATCGCAATTCGGTTTTGCTGATCGCGCCTGGCGGCTCGAAGCTGCGCCACATTCCGGACTTGCGCGGCAAGAGGATTGGCGTCGTGCATGAAGTCGCGACGATGGACCCGAATGCGCGACTGCTGGAAGACATTCTTTCGCAATACGACATTCCGCTAAAGGCCGTCACGCTTGTGTCGGTGCCTCTTGGCGAGGTGCGCGCGGCCGCCGAGGGCGGCAAGGTTGATGTGATTTTCGCGGCGCCCGCTCCGCAAGGCGGCACGGATCACGACATCGTGGCCGCGATCGCCGGCGTTTCGAAGAAGGCGCCGGTGTTCATCCCCATCACCGAGGCCAAGGCGGTCTCCAAGCGTTTTCCGGCATTGGAGCCGATGGAGATCGTGCAGGGCGCCTTCGGCGGCGATCCGCCCCGTCCCGCCGCCGCCTTAGATAGTTTGAGCGTCAGCGTTTTACTGATGGCGCGCAATACGCTGCGGGATGACGTGGCGGCGGAAGTGACGCGATTGTTTTTCTCTCACCGCGGCGCCATAGCGCTGGCGGCGCCGCTCGCCAATTCGATCGAGGCGCCTTCCACCGATAAGGGCGGCGCAATACCCGTGCATCAGGGCGCCGCCGATTATCTCGACGGGACCGAGCGCGGCTTCTTCGAGCGCTACAGCGATTTGTTCTATATCGGCGCCATGCTGCTGTCGCTGGTCGGCTCGGGCGCCGCGGCCTTGGCCAGCCGGCTGAATCCCGATTCGCATGAGCGCACCGAGCAATTGACCGAGAAACTGCTGCAAATCCTGCAGGCGGCGCGGTCGGCGGCGAGCCATGCCGACCTCGACCAACTCGAGCGGGAGGTCGACGACGTGCTCACGGGCGTTCTCGGCGATCGCGGCATGCGCGGCGCCGGAGCGCCGAGCCTGCACCTCGTCATGCTCGCCCTGGACCAGACGCGCCGGGCGATCACGGATCGCCGTCAGTCCCTGTCGCGCGACAATCCGCTGATCGCCTTTCCCGCGCCGCGCCACCTGCCGGCGGCGGAGTAGGGCCGCTCTCTACGAAATTCCCTTCGGCCTGCCGGCGATCGCCACCAAAAGCTTGCCGTCGCCCAGCAGCCGTTGCGCGGCGCGGCGCGCGTCTTCCAGCGTCACGGCGTCGATTTTGGCGTTGCGCTCGTCGAGATAGGAAGGCTCCAGCCCGTCGAGCTGGATGTTGACGAGCTGACCGGCGATCTTGGTCGAGGTGTCGAAGCGCAGCGCATAGGAGCCGGTGAGGAATTTCCTGGCCTTGTCCAGCTCATCGGGCGAAGGCCCTTCGCTGGACAGCAATCTGCATTGCGCCTCCAGCACGTCGAGCGTCTCGCCCGCGCGCTCGTTCTTGGTCGCGGCGCCGCCAACCATCATCGGACAATGGTCGAACTCGTGGATCTGCGAATAGACCGAATAGGCGAGGCCGCGCTTCTCCCGCACTTCGTTGAACAGCCGCGCGGTGAAGACGCCGCCGCCGAGGATGTGATTGACCACCAGCGCCGCGAAATAGTCTGGGTCTTTCTTGGCGATCCCGGATCGGCCGAAACGCATGGTCGATTGCGGCACGTCGAGATCGATGATCTTGCGCGCGCCAACGTCGTGAACCGCTATGTCGCTCACGGGAGCGAGATCGCCATGCTGGGACCAGCCGCCGAAAGTCTCGTCGAGCCGGGCGGCCAGCGTCGCGGCGTCGATGGCGCCGACCACCGCGATTTTCAGATTGTCCCGCGCGAACAAGCGGCCGCGCATCGCTTCGAGGTCGGAGCGCGTCAGCCGCTCCAGCGTGTCGAGTTCGCCGCGCGTCGGCCGGCCGTAGGGATGGCCCGGAAAGGCCGCCTCGCGAAACGCCTTGGCGACCATCGCGTCGGGATCGTTGGCGTCGCGCTTGATGCCGGCGGCGAGTTGCCCACGCACGCGCTCGATCGCGTCCGCGTCGAAGCGCGCGTCGTTCAACGCCAGCTTGAGCAGCGCGAAGGCTTGATCGACATTGCGCGAGAGCGTCTGCAAGTGGCCCGACAGCGAATCGCGATCGGCGCCAAAGCCGATATGGACGGCGAGATCCTCGACCACGCGGTGAAAGGCGCGCGAATCATGGGGACCCGCGCCCTCGTCGAGCAGGCTGGCGAGCAGGGTCGCCAGTCCTTCCTTGCCGGCGGGATCTTGCGCCGCGCCGCCCCGCGCCGAAAATTCGAGCGCCACCAGCGGCACCGCGTAGCTCTCGACGAGCCAAGCCTCGACGCCGCCGGGCGTGACCACGCGCTGAACGTTTTCTGCTCGGGATTTCGGCGTCGCGAGGGTGTTATGAGCTGTCATCAACAGGTTCCAATCGGCCAGGGCGGCAAAGGGGGAAAGGGCTTAGGCGTCGATCGTTTCCTTGGGCAGCAAAAAGCCGGTGACGGAACGCTTCTTGTCCAGCCATTTGCGCGCGGCCTCGGTGATCGCGGCGCCCGTGACCGCTTCGATGCGGTCCGGCCAGTCGGCCACGTCCTTGACGGCAAGGCCAGTGGCCAAGGCCTCGCCATACCAGCGGGCCAGCGAGACCTGACTGTCACGCGCATAGACCGCGTCGGCGATCATCCGCGTCTTGGCGCGCCGCAAATCTTCCTCGCTTATTTTCGTCTCGATGAACTTGGCCAGCACGCGGTCGAGCGCGATGTCGAGATCCTTGAGCTCCACGCCTTCCGCCGGCGTGGCGAAGATATAGAAGCGCGTGTCGTCGAGCGCCGATCCCATGTAATAGGCGCCGACGGAGACCGCCAGCTTCTCCTCGGCGACGAGCGTTTCGTAAAGCACGCTGGCTGGCCCGCCGCCAAGCATATGCGCGAGAACGTCGAGCGCCTCGGCCTCGCCCGGCGCGGCGGTGGTGTAGGAGGGCACGACAAAAATACGCTCGTGCGAAGGCTGTTCGACTTTTTCGTCCGCGAGCGTGACCATCCGCACGGCGCGCGGCGGCGGCTCTTGCGGACGACGCCGGGACGGCGCCTGCGCGCGCGCCGGGATCTTGCCGTAAGTTTGCGCCGCGAGCGCCTCCACGTCCTGCGCATCGACATCGCCCGCGACGATCAGAATGGCGTTTTCGGGGGTGTAAAAGCGCGTGTAATAGGCGAGCGCGTCTTCGCGCGACAGTTCCTCGATCTCATGGTTCCAGCCGAAGATCGGCGTGCCATAGGGGTGATGGGCGAACAGCGTCGCCTGCAGAGTCTCGTCGAGCTGCGCGCCGGGGTCGTTGTCGACGCGCATGCGGCGCTCTTCGAGCACGACCTCGCGCTCGGGACCGACCACTTCGTCGGAGAGCACGAGATTGGTCATGCGATCGGACTCGAAGCGCATCAAGGTCTCGAGATGCTCCTTGCCTATACGCTGGAAATAGGCGGTGTAGTCGTATCCCGTGAAGGCGTTCTCCTGCCCGCCGAGCTCCGCGACGAGATTGGAGAAGGCGCCCTGGGGATGCTCCTTGGTTCCCTTGAACATCAAATGCTCGAGAAAATGCGCGATGCCCGACTTGCCAAGCGGATCGTCGGCGGAGCCGTTCTTATACCAGACCATATGGGTCACGACCGGCGTGCGGGGGTCGGGAATGACCACGATTTCCATGCCATTGTCGAGTTTGGAATGAGTCACGCCCGGCGCGGCGGGGGCGGGCGCCGTTGTCGGGCCGGGCGTGAGAGCGATAGCGACCGAATTTTGCGTCGACATATCCATCTTTCCTCGGCGAGAGGCCGAAAGTTGGGGGCGCTGAATGTTAGCCGCCTAATATAGGGATGGATTCGCCCGTTGTCAGGGGCCGAGACGCCATCGGGTTAAAGCCCCGTAAAATCCGGGCGTCGCGCGGCCTCGTCCGCTCTATCGGAGCAGCCGGCGGCTATGCTTCAGGCAATTTCAACGTCAGACATTTGGCCGCGCCGCCCGCCTTGATGAATTCCGAAAGATCGGTCAACACCGGCTCGAACCCGGCCGCGCGCAAGCGGAGCCGTAAATCCTCCGAGGCGCCATTCATGAAGACGCGTCCATTGACCTCGACGGCGTTGCACGCGAACAGCCGCGCGTCGTCCTCGCCGACCTCGATGCGTTTCTCGGCGGGGACCAGTTCGGCTATCGCTTGCCGCGACGCCGCGTCGAACGCAAGCGGGTAATAGATCAACCACCCGTCGGCGAGGGGGCAAAAGCACGTGTCGAGATGATAGAAGCGCGAATCGACGAGGCGGAGACCAACAACACGCCGCGCGAATATGGTCTCCAGCGGCGCCACCGCCGCCGCGCTGGAGCGCCAGCCATGGCCGCACCAGATCAGCGATCGCGAGTTGTCGAGCAACGCGTCGCCGGCGCCTTCGAACGCTATGTCCCAGGGCCAGGGCGCGATTTCGAAGCCCTCGGCCTCGAACCAGGCGCGGAACGGACGCTCCTCCGGTTCTCTTTCCTTGGTCGCGAAATGGCTCACGACGGCGGTCCCGCCTATCGCCAGGCCGGCGTTGGCGGCGAAAACCATGTCGGGCAGGCCCGGCGCCGGCGCGACAAAGGCGAGTTCGGCTTCTCTCGCCAAAAGGCGCGCGAGGTTCGTCCATTGCGTTATCGCCAGTGCATTGTCCGCCTTCCCGATCTGATTCTCCATCCAGGGGTTGATGGTGTAGTCGACGCGATAATGCGTCGGCGCGCACATGAGCATGCGCGTGGCCGTCCCGAACAACATGGCCGCGGCTTCCTCGCCGGCTTTCGCCGTGTTGGCGGCGCCATGCGGCGCTTTCAAGTTTAGGCCCATCGACGGCTCCGTTCGGTTTGGGGCGTCCGCAACAGCGCGAACAGATTTTTCGGATCATCGGGCCGCGCGATGAGATCGATCTCGTCGTCGATCTCCAACTTGTCGGCGCCCTCCATCGAGTGGCTCGCGAGACGCGGCGCTTTCTCGAAAGACTCCCAGCGGCGGAAGTCTCGCTCCAGATAATCGATGAGTCGAAGGCAGAATCGGTCTCGCCCGACCCGATTGACGATCTTTCCGATGGCGGAAGCGCTCAAAAAGCGAACCATGCGGCCCCCGTGGTCTCGCAGTGCTTACGCCATGATAATTCGCCATCGCGCTAACAAATATGGCAATATGCTATAAAATATGATAATATTTTTGACAAAATCGACACTGGTAACGATCGTTATAACAGAGGCTCGGGCATGGATGATCTCGATCATCGTCTGATCGCGGCGTTGAGGGTCGATGGCCGCGCCCCGCTGTCCGAACTCGCCAAAAGCCTCGGCGTCTCGCGCGGCACGATTCAGAACCGCCTGGATCGATTGATCGCCTCCGATGTCATTCTCGGCTTCACCGTGCGTGTTAAGGGTGGTCACGCGGCCAATCAGATTCGCGCGATCATGATGATCGAGGTCGCCGGCAAGAATACGAGGCAGGTGGCGAAATCGCTGCGGGGAATGCCGCAAATCCACGCGCTGCACAGCACGAACGGCGCTTTCGATCTGATCGCGGAGATTGAAGTCGCCCATCTCGTGGAGTTCGATCGCGTGCTCTCGACCGTCCGATCGATCGACGGAATCGCAAGAAGCGAAACCAGTCTGCTGCTGGCGCCGGCCTGAGCCTTTTCCGCGCGGAGCCGCGCATCGGCGGTCACGGAAGCGGCTTATTCAAGTTCAGGCGACGCAGCGCCTCCCGCGCGTGGGTTTTCGCTGCTTCCACATGGCCTAGTTTCGTCTCTTCGATCGCGAGCGCGAGATGATTGATAGCTTCGAAATTGCGAGGTCCGCGCCTTTCGCAAAGGTTGGTTTGGGCGCGACCGGCGTTCAATCCGGCGTGCGTGGCGAGCAAAGTGAAAAGTCCGATCATTTTCAGAGATAAATCCTCGGGATGACTGGCCGGCCTTGTGTCGCCGTCATCTTCCAGCCAATTCATGTCGGGGTAGCGGCCGTCCGCTCCGGGAGTCTGCTCGGTCGCGAACGCATGCTCGCGCGACGCCTCCGCGGTTTTCCGCCTTAGCAGCGTGAGAGCCTCGTCGAGCGACTCCGCGAGCCATCGATCGTATTCTTCTTCGTCCATCACGCCGCCGCCCTCTCGCCGGGATTGCGCCGGTTGATCGGGTCCTTAAAACGCCTCGGACTTCGCCGGCGGCAAACCGATCAACTCGAACGAGGCCGAAAAACGCAACGCCGGAAATAGGTTAACAGCCACTTATGCGTAAAACATATGGATGCGCGAGCCCGAAAAAAAGGAAGCATGTCGTTTTTTATGTGAACGATGCGCGAGGATACGTCGATGGTCGGCCAAGCATAGGTTATTCAGCTCGCCTCCAATCATCTCGACGATGGCGCCGGGGGCTCCGACCGCCTGACTTCTCGCTTGGAAACCGCAAAGCGCGAGCCCGACTTGAGCGCATGTGCGCGAAAGCCATGCCTTGGGTCCGCGCCGCGATCTCTGTCGCTATTCGTCGACGATGAAATCAATCTTGCCTTGAACCACATCGCCATCGGGAGACAAAATCCGATAACGCACGTGATAGCGGCCCGGAGCAAGCAAGGGAGCGCTCATGTCCATGTCGCGCGACGCCCTCTGCTGCGTCTTGGACGCAAGCACGGCGCCATCGTCGTCCTCCAAGTCGATCGTTGAATATCTGGCGTCGGCCCTCAGGGAGAAATGCAATTTTATTGTATGCGGCGCTGTCTTGAGATGCGCCTTCGCCGGCGGGAACGAGCCGCTGAGATAGCCATGCGCTTCCGCGCGACCCCATATCGCCGCCAGCAAAAGGGCCGAACACAGGACGCCCGCGCCACCGCGAAACAACCTCATGACGCGCCCTCCCTTCGCTTTCGGCAGGGCGACAAATCGCGCCTTGCCACTCTCGCTCCGATCAACCGCGGGACTAAGTACTCGTTATAAATAGGACTCTTCACCCGCCGCGCAACATGCTCGCGGGGGGGGGCCGCCGAATACCGAGCGCGACGCGAGCCGCCTCGCCGGAAGGAGACGCGGCCCGATCGCGCGGCGCGGTCGCATTTAATGCGAACCGCCGGAAACGCGCCGCGAGCAACCCGCGCCTTCGCGATATTGGCGCAAGTTGAATTCGGCGCGCGCCATTCTTATCTCAAGCCGGAACCCTACTTATTAAATCGGTGGGGAGTTCGTCTTTTGGCGGCGGGGAATTAGGATGAAACTCGTGACCGAGCAGCGTGACGGCAGAACCCTTCTCATAGTTAAAGAGGGACGCCTCGACGCGCACAACTCCGGTGAGTTGAAGGATCGCATTCTCAAGCTTTTCGAAGAAGGCGGCCGTGATCTCGTGGTGGATCTCGGCGACGTGCAGTTTATCGACAGTTCGGGATTAGGCGCGCTGCTATCTGGACATAAGAACGCGATCCAAAGATCCACCGGCTTCGCTCTCGCTGGCCTGCAGCCGAGAGTCAAAGCCATGTTCGAACTCACGCGGCTGCAGCGCGTGTTCGAAATATATCCGGGCCTTCGGGAGGCCTTGGACGTTTAGCGCGGAGGCTCGCATGTGCACGACGTCCGAGACTATCTTGAATTTGGATATCATGGTTCCAAGCCAGACCCGGTATTTGCGGCTGATCGGCAACATAGCGGAGCAACTCGCCAGGAATCTCGATGGAGAGAAGAGCGATCGCGAAGCGCTCGCGTATCACCTCAATTTGGTCGTGACCGAGGCCGTGACGAATGCGATCCAATATGGCTGCGCGAACGCGCGAAAAGACAAGATTCGGATTCTTCTCTCCATCGAGAACAGCGATCTTTGCGTTCGCGTCTACGATTACGGTCAAGGCTTCGACTTCGAGGCGGTGCCCGCTCCCGACATCGACGAATTGAGCGAACGCGGGCGTGGCATTTTCTTCATTCGTTCGCTGATGGATCATGTCGAATATCGAAAGACGGAGTCCGGCAATGTGCTCGAAATGAAAAAGAGGATCACCTGAACCCGCCGGCCCCGCGCCATGGCCTCCCGGAACGCCATTCCTCGGGTCAGGAGAGTTTCTTCCCGGGGCCAATTCTTGATGACGGCATGCCTTGGGAAAGTGACCTTAAAAACCTGCTCGACCGCGCCACTCGACGGCTCGGTGTGGAACGCTTGACGTTCCCCTATGAGAAAGGTTTTCCACCAGATT
>Ga0187860_1004754_pt1 | contig 10029 bp, 9 predicted proteins | sample June2016WEW_10_4_FD_132981 | JGI IMG/M metagenome (GOLD analysis project Ga0187860, IMG submission 132981) | Peatland microbial communities from SPRUCE experiment site at the Marcell Experimental Forest, Minnesota, USA - June2016WEW_10_40 | ecosystem: Environmental > Terrestrial > Soil > Wetlands... | reverse complement strand
TACACGGCGCGCACCGCCAGCCGGATCTTCTCCCTCGCCCCGCGACGAAGGAGCGGGGAGAGGGTTGGGGTGAGGGGTTGCCTCCTGTCGCCTATCTTGCGGACTCCTCAGTATCAGGCACACCGCCCACGCCGCAAGAGCCGGCGCTAAAATCACATAGCTGTTCGCCTCCGTCATCGGATTGAACAACATCAGGTAACCCGTCGCCAGCGCGTAAAGCCACAGATGCCGCCACCGCCCCGTCAGCCGCCGCGCCCCCCACAACCACAGCGCCGCCGTCAATGCCCCAAACACCACCCGCGTCACCGTCGATGCTCCCGGCGGCAGCGCCGCCCCGAACGTTCGCAACAATCCGTTCAGGTCGGCAAACCGATGTTCGGTGACCACCGCGCACATTCTCAGGTCCTTCCACGCTTCCTGGTATTGCGACCACACGTACCCCGCTTTGCCGAACAGAAAGGGAAATCCGGCCAGCGCCAGCACCGTCGCCGGAAGTCGCCGCGCCACCGGGCTAAAGTAAATCGCGCTCAGCAGCAACAGCACAATTCCCAGCGGCTTGAGCGCGATGGCCAGCGCCATCCACCCCATCGCCCGCCACCAGCGGTCTTGCATCAACGCGACGATCGCCAGCAGCGTGACCCCGCCAAAAATCGCGTTCGCGTTGCCGTTGCGCAGCGCTCCCAGCGACAACGGCAGCGAAAGCACCGTTGCCGCCAGGAACGGCCATTCCGATTCCCCCGCAAAGAGTTCCCGCGTCAATCGCCACAACCCCGTTGCCAGCGCCGCCGCCGCGCAAAGCCGCCACAGCACTTCGCTGGCTCTTAACGGAAGAAAATGAAACGGACTGTAGAGGATCGCGAAGTGCGGCAGGTAATTCATTCCTGCCGGCCCATTGTAAAGCGTCTCGCCATTCCACCAGGCCTGCGCCGATTTGTGGTAGCTGCCTATCGTCACCGTCCGCTGACGCGGATCATGGATAACCATCCCGGTAATGACGAGCATCGAAACAACCCACAGCGCCACCGCCGCATACATCGCCCGGCCCTTGCAGTGCGTCGCCTTCATCCGCAATCGAAGAGTTCTTGGGCCGTCATGGCTGCACTGCCTACATTACAGATGACCAATTTTCAATGACCAATTTTCAATCGTCCAAAAAAGTCCAAAACCAGGGCGCTTTCGTAACAGTCGCTAACCCTTTGAGTTGCAACAGAGATTGAGTTGGGACTGAACTCCCGCACGGAGACTTTTACTCTGGCGGCATGTCGAATACTCAAAGGAGTCAGACCAGGCTTTGTCCGTATCCGTCCGTGTCTGTCCGTGTCCGTCCGTGTCCGTCCATGTCTGTCCGTGTCCGTCCATGTCTGTCCGTGTCTGTCCATGTCTGTCCGTGTCTGTCCGTGTCTGTCCGTGTCCGTCCGTGTCCGTCCGTGTCCGTCCGTGTCCGTCCGTGTCCGTCCGTGTCCGTCCGTGTCCGTCCGTGTCCGTCCATGAGGCGGGAACCGGGGAATCAAACAACACTCAGCTCTCGAGCCACTTCGACCTCGCATGAGCTTCCAATCATGGGCGGCCCGCGGAAGTGCCTGTCTCTCTCCCCAAACGCTCCCCATTTTTGCGCCTTTTTGCGGCCAACCTCCTCTCCATCAATGAATTGCGCCTTTTTTCATCTGTGTCAATCTGTGTCCATCTGTGGCTCAAAAAAATCTTCAAAAATTCCGCGCTTTTTCCCCCAGTCGGTTTTTCTCCCTCGTGGAAATATGATCAACTCCTGCGCGTGAAGGCATGGATGATGCCCTTATTGGGAAAATCGCGGGTCGATCAAGCAGGCGCACAAACCGCCCGCGCCACCCTTTTCCGTCCCCTTCCTCCCGCCGCGCCGCTTTTGTGTCGCGCCGCTTTTGCCAGTTTCAACAATAAGATACTCTTATCCATCTGCGCCACCATTAGGACACCTTTTAAACTATTAACACTATTTTTTTCTTTTCCTTCATTTTATGAACGACAGACCCCGTTTCCCTCTCCCTTCCCCCCTTCCCTCTCCAAGCCGCTCACGCACCTTGACGCAAAGCCCCAAAGACACCGACATTACAGACGACAAATTTTCAGTGACCAATTTTCAATCCTTTCAATCGTTGAAACCATCCCGCAGCCCGTTATGCCCAAAAAAGTCCAAATCTCCCCCTCCCTCAAAAACATTGCCAACCCGCCCCCCTCCATCTTAGGATGCCCGTCGCGAATTTACCAATTCATGACCGACTACAAAGTTCAGTTCGATGTGTTTGAAGGGCCGCTGGATTTGCTCCTTTACCTCATCCGCAAGGAGGAAGTCGATATTTACGAGGTCAACTTGACCCGCCTGGCCACCCAATTCATCGAATATGTCGAGGTCATGCGCCTGCTGGACCTGGACTTCGCGGGCGAGTTCCTCGTCATGGCCTCGACTCTCATGTACATCAAAAGCCGCGAATTGCTCCCCAAAGACCAGCAGACAGAGAATATCGAAGAGGACGATGGCCAGGACCCGCGCTGGGAATTGATCCGCCAACTGGTCGAATACAAAAAGTTCAAGGACGCCGCCGCGCAGTTGCAGGCGCGGGAATTCGAGCAGGAAAACGTCTTCCCCCGTCTGCCCGTCCTCCCCGATGCCTCCGAACCGCGCGCCCCGGCCCCCCCCGAAGCCTCCCTCTTCGACCTCCTCAACGCCGTAAACCAGGTCCTCAAGCAGGTCGGCAAACGGGAGGTCTTGCGCGACATTTTTGAAGACAAATGGACCATCAGCGAGAAAATTGAACAATTGGCCAAATTGATCGCCGAAAAGGGAACCCTCAAGTTTTCCGACGTCTTTAGCGCCTCCGCAAGCCGCTCGGAAGTCATCTGCGCCTTCCTGGCATTGCTCGAACTCATCCGCCTCAAACAATTGATTTGCACCCAGCCGGAGCCTTTTGGCGAAATTGAAATCATGCGCGCCCCGGCCCTGCCCGTCGCGCCAACCGTCACGGCGGCGTCCTGAACCTGGCCCCATTCCGAATGGAACTTAAATACATACTGGAAGCGATTTTATTCTCGGCCCAAAAGCCGCTCAACCCCAAGGAATTGCGGGACTTGCTGGCCGCCGCGCCCCAACATGGCGAGCAGGCCAAGCCCTTCAAAAAGGTCAAGGAAACCGACATCGTGCTGGCGTTGGAGCTGTTGCAGCAGGATCACCAGGCAGCCGGGCGCAGCTTCCGTTTGGCCTGCGTGGCCGGTGCCTGGCAATTTGTCAGCCAGCCGGAGTTTGCACCCTGGATAATCGCCCTGGTCGGCCTCAAGTCCCGGCCCCCGCGCCTGTCCCAGCCCGCCCTGGAAACCCTCGCCATCATCGCCTACCGCCAGCCGCTCACACGGGCCGACATCGAGCAGGTCCGCGGCGTCGCTGTCGATGGCGTCATGCAAACCCTTTTGGAACGCGGCCTGGTCGAGCAGGTCGGCAGGGCCGACGTCATCGGTCACCCAATGACCTACGGAACCACCGCATTGTTTCTGGAGTATTTCGGCTTGCGCAGCCTGGAGGACTTGCCCGCGGCCGACGAACTGCGCCGCCTTCCGGTGACGCGGCCCGAAGCATTATTGACTGCGGACTCGGGGCTGGCCACCGCCCCGCCCGAACAACTGGCCCTGGCCGACATGGAATCCCTGCCGCAAAACCCCGCCGCCGAGCCGGCAAAGGAGGTAACCGGAGATGAACATTCCGGAACATCGCAAAGCAATTGATAAACTGGACGCGCAGATTGTGCGATTGCTCAACGACCGCACAACGCACGTTCTGCAAATCGGAGAATTGAAGGTCAAGGCGGGCGAGGCCATCTACGCCCCGCCTCGCGAGTTGGCCATCTTGCAACGCATCTGCAAGCTCAACCATGGCCCCGTCAGGGACGACTCTCTGCGCGCCATTTACCGCGAGATCATGTCCAGCGCCCTGTCTCTCGAAAAGTCCATGACCATCGCCTACCTCGGCCCGGAGGCCACCTTCACTCACCAGGCCGCCGTCCAAAGGTTCGGCGCCAGCCTCCGCTATTCGGCCCAAAAAACCATCGCTGACATCTTCACCGAGGTCAGCCGCAACCGCGCCGATTACGGTGTCGTGCCGGTTGAAAACTCCACCGAAGGCGTCGTCACTCACACGCTGGACATGTTTATGGACAGCCCCCTCCAGATTGTCGCCCAAATCGTTTTGCCCATTCAATTCTGTCTGGCGGGCCACGCCGATTTCAAGGACGTGCGCCGTCTCTACTCCCATGCCCAGGCCCTGGCCCAATGCCGCATTTGGGTCCAACGCAATTTGCCCAAGGCCGAGATCATTGAAACCTCTTCCAATGCACGCTCCGCCGAACTGGCCGCGCAGGCCGCCAGAGACGACGACGAGGAATCCGAGCTGCGCGGAAAAGTCGCTGCCATCACCGGCCTGCTCGCCGCCGAAAAATACAAGTTGCCCCTCATCCGCCGCGACATCCAGGACTTCACCGAAAACGCCACCCGCTTCCTCGTCCTGGGCCGCCAATGCGGTCCGCCTACCGGCCGCGACCGCACCAGTCTCATGTTCAGCATCGCCGACGAAGTCGGCGCCCTCTATCGCGCGCTGGCCCCCTTCCAGCGTTTCAAACTGAACATGACCAAAATCGAATCCCGCCCCAGCAAACGCAAAGCCTGGGAATACTTCTTCTTCGTCGATTGCGACGGACACGTGACGGACTCAAAAGTCGCCAAAGCCATTGCGACCTTGGAACAAGTCTGCAATTTCGTCAAGGTCCTCGGCTCCTATCCCAACACTGATTAACCCCCGTGAACCCGCGCGGCGCTTATCAAATACGGCGGGCGACAACCGACGATTTGCCCCAATTGATCGTGCTTTGGAACGCGGCCCAATTTCCCGCGCCGGACTTGGAAAAGAGGTTTACCGAATTCCAGATCGCCGCCGACTCCCAGGGCCGCTTGCTTGCGGCCATCGGCCTGCAAATCGATGCCGCCGATGGTAAAGTTCATTCCGAAACATTCGCCGATTTCGCCCTCAGCGACGACCTCCGTCCACTCCTCTGGGAGCGCCTGCAAACGGTGGCAGCCAACCACGGTTTGTTCCGCCTCTGGACCGAGGAGAGCGCCCCGTTTTGGCGCAAGGCCGCCGGCTTCTCCCTCGCTCCAGCCGATGCCTTGTCCCGCCTGCCCGCCCTTTTTGGCCCCGCCCACGAACGTTGGCTGGCCCTCCGCCTCAAGGACGAGTCCGCCGATCCCAATTTGCTCGACGAGCAATTCCGCCTCTTCAAAGAAACCGAACGCGCCAGGCGCGAAAAACTACTGCGGCGGGCGCAGGCTCTAAAAACAATCGGCACCGGCATTGCCGCCCTTCTCTTTATCTTCGCCATGAGCATGCTGCTCTGGCTCGTCCGGCGTCACCGATGACGGCGGATCTTTCGTATCGGGCTGGGCCGCCGGGTCCCGTTTCCATCTCTGCTTAATTCTGGACGAACCCGTAGGAGGATCGGACGCGCCGCAGGTTGAATAGGGCCTGCTCCAACAATCGCCTCTTTTCCCGCGCCTTGTGCTGGCGCGCGGCCAAAAGACTGCTATTGTGAGTCTCCATCCCCAGCAACCGGCTGACTTCTTTTTGAAATGGATTTGCCCCGGCCTCGTCCGGTTTTTCCGCTCGCCACTGTTCGATGGCTCGGGTCAAAGGCCCGCGCAACGCCGCTTTGGCTTCCTGCGTTTGGCGCAACGCCGCCCAATCGCCTGTTTGGATGGCCTGGCATTCGGCCCGCGTCATCTCCAGCCAGTCTTTGAGGATCGCCCCGATGCGCTGACGATGGTCCATAACCCAGTCAGGCCGCGGCAGCCTCCAACTCGGCGGCGGCGGGGCGGCTTTCAGCCCCGTTGCGCAGCATCTCGGCCCAACTGTCGCGTAGCACCCGCAATCGCGCAATCGTCTCTTCGATCGGCTCCCGCTGCTTGCCGTGATTGGCCTCGCGCAGCCGTCGGTAAAGGTAGTTGTAGAGCCGGCGGAAATTGGCGGCCACTTCGCCTCCTGCCTCCATGTTCAGAGACACGTTCATTTCGTGAATGATGGCCTGGGCGCGCAGTATGTTGTTGTTGATCGTCTGGTTAAACAACAACGGGTCGGTGTGGGTGAAGCCCGTCAGCGCCTTCTCCAAAAACCCTATGGCGCCATCGTAGAGCATTAGCACCAGTTGCCCGGGCGTCGCGGTCTGCGTGGCCACTTTGCGATAAGACTCCCAAGGCTTGTTGTGTGACATCATAAGTAGCTATCGTTTAATGACTTACTCTGTTTCCGAGTAAAAGCTCGCGGCAATCCGCCATGACATCGCCTGCATCATGTTCGTCGAGGGATACGTCGGGTCCGCAATGAGGGCCTTGGCCCGCTCAACCATCTCTGCACGGCTGTCGGGGACGTTTTGCAAAGCTTGTTCCAACGCTGAGGAATTGGACAGCGACACTTGATCCGAAAGCATTTTGGATGCGGGCGTTGAACGCTGTGCCGATTGGGCTGCGTTAATGCCGGTAGTGCTCAGATTTGTATTTATCTCCATAAACTCACCGCAACGCCTGACCCCTCGCTGCTGCTGGATATATCGGCTGCCACGTCAATTACTTTAGCGCCATCTTTGCGCATCTTACCGCTCCGGCAACGTCACCAATAGGGCATGGAGCGTGTACTGGCCAAATCGGCTGGGCGAATTGAGAATCGCGTTGGGGTCCGGCAGGACCGATTGCGCCTTGATGTGCTCCCCTTCGTAGCTCCGGGCGGCATTGGCCACCGCGTCGTCGCCCGCGTCAAACAGCTCGTCTGCCGCCCAGTAAATCTGATGTTCCTTGTTGAATACCAGCGTCAATTTCCATCCAATGGCGATCGGTTGATACGGCTGGTAGCGCGTCAGTTGATCGAAAAACACTCCCTGGCATCCCGTCTCTTCGTGCAGTCGATCAAAAAAGTCCGGCGGCAACTGCTCGTCCGACCTCCACGTCCCCTGCCCCGTCCACTGCCGTAATTGCTCGACGGTCACAACGATCACCTCAAAGCGTTTGGTCTTGTCCAATTCGGCCCGAAGGATCGGCTGCAGCGCGTCGATGCCGGCCTGAAATGTTTCCGTCGGCACCAGCACCGTCATCGGCAACAGCGCTACTCGTTTGACGCTCGGATCCAGCACCGCGCCTCGCCGATAGATGTTGGTGGGCTTGTAGCGCGCTTCCGGCGGTAGATGGATGGTGCGGGATTCGCAGCCTGAAAACAGCAACGCCAGGACCAAGCCGGCCCCGATCCGGGCCAGCCGCCCTTGGCGCCACGCCGGTGCCTCATTCACTTTTGTCATTCGACTCTCGATCATACACCACATCGGCGAAAGGCGGCGACAACTTTAGCCCCTTTTTGCAACGTCGGGCGAACTTCACTTTTCCCGACAAACCTCTCCCGATAACAAATGACAGATTCTCAATGACCAATTCCCAATCAAAAAGTCCAAAATCTTAAAGTATTACTTCGCCAACAGGACCCACCCAAAAAAGTCAGATGCACCGAACCCTCTCAGGGCCGCACCATCAGACGAAAGAACCGCGCGGCGGTTCCAGTCGTCGCATTGGTGAACGAGACCATGCGATTGGTCGGCGCCCCGGACAAATCCGAAAGCAGCGTCCACCCGCCCGTCGCTAGGTTGTCGCAGCACTCCAGCGCGTAATCCAGATTGGCCTGCGCGTTGAAACTCAACACCACCTCGTTGCCGCCGCTCCCCACCGTCGTATTCAACGGCGGAAGCGCCGCCCGAAAAATCGATTCAGCCAGCCAACTGATCGCGTCTCCCATCAACGTCTGGCCCGCCGAGCCGCTCAGGAGCGGGTTCGCGATATAGAGCACCCTGCCCCCTTGGCCCGGGCCGGTGTGCAACTCGAAGTACCCGGCTGCGTCGCCGTAGCTCACGCTCATGGCCCCGCCTGACCACACCTCCAGCCACGGCACGTACAGGTTCGTTGAATTCAATGATTGACGGTTGATCGAGTAAAGCGAATAGCCGCTCGGAAAACTGAACTCCGGCGGCACCGACGGCAAGCTGACCTCGTTGGTGCAGACCGTTATGTATGCGCCCGCGGGCGTGGAACCGAAGGCCTTCCCAAGCGGTATCCCCAACGTCGGGAGCAACGGGTCGGCCGCACCGCAATCATCTGACCCGTCGCACGGGTATTGGAATGGAAACGCGTCCTCCGAAAGCACCACCAGCATCCCGCCTCCCGCAAGGTACTGGATCACCGCCGCTGTACCGTCACCATTCGTGTTGACATTGGCCACGTAGTCGTCATCGCCCACGTAAAAGGCCAGCGGAAAGTTCGCCGCATTGAAGTAGTTCGTATCCACCAATTGATTCGGCGTTAGTTCGACCCAGCGGTTCTGCAATCCCGTCAGACCGGCGAAATTGAGTGCGGGTCCCGGCACATCAAAAGGCAGCAGGGCTGGCAGCACGGCGATCCCATTGCTGGCCAATTGCGCAAAGCTGCTCTGCAGCGCCGTTTGCGCGCAGATTTGTTCATCTTTCTGCGCAAACGCCGCCGCGTTGGTCGCCAGGTTGCTTTGCACGCCCATCCACGCGTTCGTACCGCCGGTGAAAACCGTCAGGGCCATCACCGACGTCCCCTCTGGAGCCACTTGCCGCACCATTCGCCCGGGCGCGGGCGCCACGTAATCCATCAGAATCATCTGGTCGAACATGCTCGGCCACCCGCGCCAGTCTAAAACGGGATTCCCACTGACCCAATTAGTCGTTCCATCGTCCAGTATCACCGCCGGTCTGGCCTGGAACGGTCCGTTTTCGGGCGGCGCGTAAACCACCAAATATGCCGTGCCCGACGGCGCATCGACGGAAATGGAGTTGGTCACCGCGTGGAGGCTTTGCTGATACGGAATGCCGTAATCCCAATGTGTCCCTGGAACAAGGCCGGCGAACGAATGAAAGTTATTCCAATCCTGCGCCAGCAGGTAGCTTCCCACAAGCGGCAGCGCTGTAAATGACCCGTTGGTCAGCGGTTGGAGGTTTGCTTCGCTAAATACCAGCGGTGTGTCGATCGGGATGACGCCGGCCGTCGCCGGAACATTCCCGATTATCACCATGTCTCCATCGCCCAACTCTTTCAGATACAGCGAACTGGGCGAATTGGTTGACCGCTGAAAACCATTCGTCCCAAGAACATTGGTGGTCCCGTTGCGCGCCAGGCTCACTTGCTGGGTCCACAGGTTGACGAACGGATATGAAAAGCTCACGTCGAAATTCGTCCCAAGTCTCGAAACAATCTGGAACGAGCAGTCCCCATTTCCGTCGGTGCTGTAATTAGTCACATCGCATCCGGTCGTGCCTTTGTCAAAGGCGATACAGGCCGCCGCGCCCGCCACCACGCGCATGATTGAATTGCTCACCGGGTATTCCAGGGACAGCGCCTCGGCGAAACCGTAATTATAATGATTCCCAGGACCGGGCCCCGAATCGGTGTAAAGCCCGTAGCCCTCCGCCAGCGAGTCCGTCCTGTCCATGTAATTGGCCAGTGAAGCCTTGAAGATCGGCCGGTAAAGTATCGGCCAGCGCTGGAGCATCCCGCGCAGATAGTAGCGCATCCGCGCGTCCCCCGTACTCACATACACCTGCGTGATCGAATCGATCAGCCAGCTCAATTCGTTGGCGCACCCTAGGCACGCCCAGTCCCGCCCGCTGTTGGGTTCGGCCAGAAACGCGCTGTCGATCGCGCCGTCGGACGTATTGGAGTCCATCGCCCAGACATTGAGGTAGCGCCAGATCAGGTTGCGCGCCAGGTGCAGGGCCAGCGGGGCGTTGGTCGCCCGCCACGACGGGTCGTCTTTGAACGTATAATAGTAGTCAAGCAAAAATGCCGCGCTCAGCGTCACCCCAATCCCGAATGGGCAGGACGGAACGTCCGGTATCTCATTGCGGCTCCAGACAAAATGTTTGGCCCAGTTGAACGTCTCGTCGATGGCCTGCAGGTAATTCGTGT
>Ga0187860_1004747_pt1 | contig 10038 bp, 8 predicted proteins | sample June2016WEW_10_4_FD_132981 | JGI IMG/M metagenome (GOLD analysis project Ga0187860, IMG submission 132981) | Peatland microbial communities from SPRUCE experiment site at the Marcell Experimental Forest, Minnesota, USA - June2016WEW_10_40 | ecosystem: Environmental > Terrestrial > Soil > Wetlands... | reverse complement strand
GGATTCACGGCGAGCTGCTCAAACTCGGCATCGAGATCAGCCAAGCCACGGTTGCCAAGTACATGGTGCGAAGACGAGGTCGGCCTTCGCCGACCTGGCGCAGCTTTCTGCGCAATCAGGCCGCCGGCATCGCTGCGATCGACATGTTCGTCGTGGCGTCCGCCTCGTTTCGGTTGCTGTATGTCATGATCATTCTGGCCCACGATCGCAGGAAGATTGTGCGATTTGATGTCACACGGAACCCGACCGCAGGCTGGCTAGCGCGACAGGTAACCGCAGCGTTCCCGTGGGACACCGCTCCACGCTATCTTCTGCGCGATCGCGATTCCTCGTACGGCGAGAACTTCCGCAGACAAGTCGATGCGATGGGAATCACCGAGGTTGTCAGCGCGGCGCGATCACCTTGGCAGAATGCATATGTCGAACGCGTGATCGGTTCGATTCGTCGTGAGTGCCTCGATTACATCGTGATCTTCAACGAGCGCCATCTGCGCCGCGTCCTCTCCTCGTATGCGGACTACTACCACCGCAGCCGCACGCATCTTTCACTCGACAGAGATTGCCCGGAACCGCGCGCCGTCATGCCACCCAGGAGCGGGAGAGTCGTCGCCATCCCGCAAGTGAGGGGCTTGCATCACCGCTACGAACGTCTCGCCGCCTGATTCGTGCCTGATCTTCGCTTACCAATGGCTGGACGGCCGCCCGTAAGCGGTCGTCTGAAGATCTCTCTATTGGGGGTTTCTCAACCTCGATCAGAAATCGGCCGCCCTAACGATTCTGATCACAGCCCGATTCACTCAGGCGCATCAGCTCGCCCGCAATTCTCGCGGCCGCTCACATTTCGGTTCAAATGAAATTTTTAGCAGCGACACGTGTTCGACGAAGCGCAGGTGCGTCGCGTGCTGAAGAATTATGCTTCCTATTACAATCAGGTTCGGACACATCTCTCATTGGGCAAGAATGCGCCGGATTTTCGGCGCCCGCAAAAGCTCGGCCCCATTGCAAGTATTTCAATTCTCGGCGGGCTGCATCACCAATACGTCCGGGTTTAGCAACTGTGTTGAAGGTGGAGGAGGGCGCGTTGCCCACAGGGTCCACAGGCACTGGGATCGAATGAAGCGTCCCGCCTGTGGACTTGTGGGCAACGCGCGGTCTGTCTAATTTTTATCGAGTGCAGCCGCGCATGGTTGCCGCCAGGTAGTATTGGTCTTGAGCATGGCGTTGAGGATCACGATCATCCTGCGCATCACTGCCACCAGCGCGACTTTTTCGAGCTTGCCGCGTGCAAGCAGCCGTTCATAAAACTGCTTGAGCACCGGATTGAAGCGGATCGCGCTCAGCGCGCACATGTAAAGCTTGCTGCGGACCGGATAGCGTCCGCCCCGGATGACCCGGCCGCCGCTGTCATCGGGGAACGGGGCGATTCCGACCAGGGCGGCGGCGGCTTTGCCGCTGAGCGTGCCCAGTTCCGGCAGCTTGGACAGCACCGTGGTGCAGAACACCTTGCCCACCCCCGGAAAGCTGCGCAGCACCTCGCTCTTGCGGCGCCAGGCCTCCGAGCGCCGCACGGTCTTGTCGATGTCATCGTCGATCTGGGTGATGCGGCCCTCCAGGTAAGCGATATGCTGGCGCAACTCTTTACGCACCTGCGCGCTGGAGCGCTTAAGTCGCTGCTGCTCCGCCACGCGCATCTCGAGCAATTGGTCGCGCCGGGTGGCCAATTCCCTGTAGCGCCTGGGTCTCGGCATCCAGCGGCGGCCGCGGCGCGGGTTGCTCGCGTTGCGCGAACAGCGCGAGCAGCCTGGCATCGATGCGGTCGGTCTTCGCCAATAGTCCGCTGCCCTGCGCGTAACTCCGCACCCAGCTCGGATTGACGGCTGCCACCGCAATCCCGCCGGTCCACAGCGCCGCCGCCACCTGTCGTTGCAATCCGCCGGTCGCTTCGACCACCAGCTTAGGCATAAGCTCGCCCAAACGACCCACCAACTGCTTGAGCCCGGCCCGATGGTAGGCCGACGTGAAGCTCTCGCCGCTGGGACGCACTGCCACCACCAGCTCGGTCTTGCTCACATCGATCCCAACATACACATCCTCATCCATCACCCTGCTCCTCACTGCGCATCCTACCCGTCCTTGTACATGCGGGCTCGTGCCTTGCGCGCGGCCCTGTCAACTGTTCGAGTTGTGGACGCTTGAATTAGCGTACGCGACGATCCTGGCTAAACCACGGTCTCTGCCGACCCAGGTTTTAACGGTCTGCCGCGCCCGCTGCTATCTTCATGCGCCGATTCTCAGATACAAGGTTTTGACTAAGTACAGGTCCATACGGCGAGTTGGATCGGAGAGTCAAAAAGGGAATTCCGGTTTACAGGCTACAAGCAGGGCACGTTGTCAACCCGCGGGTACGATCGCGTGCGATCACGCTCTCTTCGGCGGGATTCAGGGGGTTAATTCATGGCTCGAGATATTTCCAGCAACCAGAACAGCACGCAACCGGAGCTGACTGCCAAAACTTGCGAATCGGCTGGCGCGCCCAAGTCTCCCGGACGCCGTCGCTTCATCGCCGGACTCGGCGCTGCCACCGCTGCCATATCCACTGGAGTCCTGGCGCCGCTTGTCGCCGCATCCTCTGCCAATGCGCGCGAAACATCTAATTTACCAACGCAGCCCGTCTTCAGCAGCTCCGCCCCTTCCAGCACAGCGCTACCAGCAAGTGTTACTAAAAGGAGGGTGATCGAAGCTTTCAAGCTGCGGCTCAGCGAGGCGACCCAGGACGCCCACGTTCCGCCTGCGGTGAACGTCGACAACGGTGATACGGCACTCTATGCCGACAAGGGAGGCACATACACCAAAGGTCTTCCGCACGACAGCTTCGGACGGGTGGATCTGAACGCCTTCGCAACCTTTACCAATGCGTTGAACAGCGGAAAGTTTTCGGATTTCGAAAAGATCATCACGGGCGGCACGCGCACGCTCAACGGCCCGCAAAGTGGGCTGGCCTTCGACTTGGAGGCGCTCGATAGCGCGCAGTTCGGGCAGCCTCAGGTGCCACCCGCCCCCACAACAGCCAGCGACCAAAACGCCACCGAGCTGCTCGAACACTACTGGGCTTCGCTGCTTCGTGACGTGGCCTTCACCGACTACGGCTCGGATCCGCTTGCCGCTCAGGCAGCAGTCGAATTGGGAGTACAACCTACCTATTTTGGGCCGAGGAACAACAGCGGCGACGTGACACCGAACTTGTTATTCCGGGGCGCCTTCCCGGGCGAGACGCTGGGCCCTTATATCTCCCAATTTTTCATCACGCCTACGGAGCTAGGCGCCCAACCCCTCAGCCAGCAGATGGTAAGCTATCTGCCGAACATCGACTACATGGCAAATTTCGCCGACTGGCTGACAGTGCAGAATGGCGATGTCACCGCCGGCCTCCACAATCAGATCGATCCGCAACTTCGCTACCGGCGTAACGGTCGGGATCTGCGGCGTTTACCCACGTCGACGTGCTTTACCAGGCCTACTTCACGGCGTTCCTCGTGCTCAACACAATTGGCGCGCCGCCAAATCCCGGCAATCCCTATGTCGGCTCGACGACGGAAAACGGCTTCGGCACGTTCGGTGGGCCCGATTTCGCCGGGACCCTCGGCGAAGTGGCGACCAAGGCTCTGAATGCCGTCTGGTACCAGAAATGGTTTGTGCACCTCCGTCCTCGGCCAGAGGCCATTGGCGGCATCGTCCATCTGATTAAGACCGGGCACGGCAACAAGACCAACGTCACTCTGAGCCCGGTGATCCTGAATTCGCAGGGCCTTCAGGAGAGTTTCAACAAGTATGGGACGTGGCTGCTTTCGCAGGCATTTCCTGAGGGCTCGCCATTGCATCCGTCCTACCCCACAGGACACGGCGCAGTCGCCGGCGCTTGCATCACAGTGCTGAAGTTCTTCTTCGATGGCAACTTCGTGATCCCAAATCCGCTGGAGCCCTCGAACGATGGACTTTCGCTATTGCCCTACACGGGCCCGGACGCGGGGGATTTAACCGTCAACGGTGAGCTCAACAAGGTCGGACACAACGTCAGTTTCGGTCACGGGATCCACGCCGGCATCCACTGGCGCAGCGACACCGACACCTCCTTGTTGCTGGGAGAGGCTGTCGCGCTCAGCTTCCTCAGGGATAGGGCCCGGACCTGCAACGAGCCGTTCACTGTCCATCTGACCAAGTTCAACGGGGCGACAGCGACTATCTCCAACCAAGGCAACCCGTAGGAAGGATGTGTTGCAACTTTGGTGGGGGAGGCTGGTAGGCTGAAAAGATCGCGAAGAACACAACCCGTCCGGCAATCTTCAAGTGGCGGCAGACGGCGTCGGAGCTGATTCTTTGTGCCGTGCGCCGGTATCTTCGCTACTCGCTCTCGCTCCGCGATGTGGAAGAATTGTTCGCCGAGCGCGGTCTGGAGGCGGATCACACGACGATCTGGCGTTGAGTTCAACGATACGGTCCCGAACTGGAAATGCGACTGCGGCGTGATCTTAAGCCGACCAACAAATCCTGGCGGGTTGACGAGACGTATAATCGAGTCCAGGGCCGTTGGTGTTACCTCTACCGGGCCATCGATTCCACCGGTGCCACTATCGACTTCCTGCTGTCGGCGCTGCGCGATGCCGCCGCGGCCAAGCGCCTGTTCTGCATGGCGCTGAGCGATCCATCGCATCCGCAACCCCGCGTCATCAACACCGATGAGGCCCGCCTCTATGGCTCGGCGATTGCCGGGGTGAGAGCGGAAGGAACCCTGCGCCGGCGCTGCCGCCATCGACCGGTCCAATATTTGAACAATATCCTGGAGCAGGATCATCGAGCGATTAAACGACGAGTGAAGGCCAAGCAGAGCTTTCGCGAGTTCCGAGCAGCGCGGCGAACGATTGCGGGCTACGAGGCTATACACATGATCCGGAAGGGGCAGGCGCGGTGGCTCAGCGACCATGATGTTCGCCAACAGAATCGGTTCATCGATCAGCTGTTCGATCTGGCTGCTTGAGCACCTGCCGCCAACTTCCGCTTGGGGCCTCTCACGTCACCGTTTTCAAAGTTGCAACACTTCCCCCTGTATGCATTTGCTCCCGAGCATCATGGCTAGTCGAGTGAACTCATCGCCATGCTCAGATGAATCAGGAATCCGAGAAAGGTGGGCATCGCGCCGCAGAACCCAAGAATCTGCAACTGCAAGCTGTCGATCATGTACCCATACAAACCGATTACCGCAAACGTCATCGCGAGCGCGAAGAGGACGATCAGCGCAATTTTTTCCTGGCGCTTATCCGTGACCTCGGGCTTGATCCGGTAATCGTCACCAATTGCGAAATAGTGCCCGCGCGTCTCCTCATCGAGGGCCGCGAACTCCTCTTTGGTGATATAATATTTTAGTGGCGCCGCCGGCCAACCCGACGCCGCCTTATCTTCGACTTTACGAGGAGTTTTCGTTTTGAGTCTCCGATTCCAACTCCGGTATAAGCCGGGCGATCTCTTGCTTAAAAATTTTAGCCGATTTGGTCCACGCTTCTAACCTGTCGTTACCGAAAACCTCGTCAGGGGTGAGGGCGTGCGATAGCTGTGCTAGTGAGAGGCGCGCTGAAGTCACGGGCGAACCTCGAGCCGAGCCGAAACCGCCGTCTCGCCATCCGATCAGCACATTCCTTTTCGAGCGCGATTGCCACCACGTTCGACAAAGTGAGCACGATTTAATCCCCAACCTCCCGTGACAGTGGCACCGAAGCGCTGTCGCGGGCTGTACAAGCGCGGGAAGACTCGGCACAGCCACACAAATGCAAAAAAGGCGATTCGATTCGTCCCCTTGTGCGGGATACGCCGCGCCTATGGGGCGACGACGAAGCCCTCGGCGCCCGCGGTTCCGGCGCGCGTTGCGGGCGGCACCAGCATCGACGCGCCGTAAACGACGATGGTGCAGCGCTTCTGGTCGGTGAGGCGGTCGGCGATGCCGAGCCGGTCGGCGAGTTCACCGCCGATAACGACCAACGGACAGTTGAGATGCGTTTCGAGTTCGTTGGCAGTAGGCACAGCCATCGGCGCGGCGCTCACGCGCGCCACTCGTGCCGCAGCGACACCGAGCATCTCCTGCAGTTCCGCATCGCTCTGGGCACTCGGCGCCTCGATCCAGAGAAGCCGCAGCTCACATTGCTGCTGGTGTGCAATCCGCGTGGCCAAATCGAGCGACGCCCATCCGTGCGCGCTGTTATCGGTGACGACGGCGATGGTCGCGAGTGGCTCCTCGTAGGCGTTGACCACGACGCCGACGCTGATCGGAAGGTCGTCCACCGCTTCGAGGATCTCGCGCACGGTGCCGCCGCGGAAGTTGGCGCCCAGGACCGGGCGATGGAAGCCGAGCAGAATCCAAGAGGCGTGGGTCTCGCTAGCAAGCCGCACGATGTCGCGGGCGGGGCTGTCGGTCCAGCTCACCTGCGGCACGATCGCCGCCTCGCGTTCGAGGGCGTATTCGAGCGCTGCGGAGAGCGCCTGCGAGCGCGGCACCACGCGCTGCTCGACCTCGCGAATTCCCGAGCGCACTCCTCCGGCCGGGCGGTGCACGAAAGCCACCACGCGCGGCGGAGAATCATCGGCCCCGGTCGCCGACAGCGCTAGTTCCATCAGCACGCTGACCTTCTGCGGATTGGAGACCGGCACTAGGATGCCTTGGCGGGCCGGACGCACGACGCGCAACTTGGCGGCGGGCCTGGAACGCGCCTCTTCGGGCAGCAGTTCCTCCTTGGGCTCCAGCAGGTGCAAGATTGGAGTGGTCACGAAGGTGGTCACCAGCGCCATCAGCACCAGCATCGCGAACAGCGTGGGTGAGATCACGCCGAGTTCGTATCCGATATTGAGCACGATCAATTCCATCAGCCCGCGCGTGTTCATCAGCACGCCGAGCGCGGCCGAGTCGCGCCAGCCAAGACCGGTCAGACGGGCCGCGACCGCGGTGCCCCCGAATTTGCCCAGCGATGCGATCACGATGATCAAAAGGCACAGCAGCCACTCTCCACCGCCGCTCACCAATCCGATTTGCGTGCGTAATCCGGTGAAGGCGAAGAACGCGGGCAGCAGCAGCACCACCACCAGGTCTTCTAGGCGATCAGTCAGCTCGCGCGCCAGGCTGCTGTCGTGCGGGATGATCGCGCCCAGGGCGAAGGCGCCGAAGATGGCGTGGATGCCGATGTAGTCGGTAGTCAGCGCCGAGAGCAGCAGCGCCACGAACACCGCGGCCATCACGCCCTGCGTCAGTCCGCGATTGCCGTAGAGGAAGGTCAGCCGCACCATCGCCGGACGCACCACGACCACCATCGTGGCGATGAAGCCCAGGGCCGTGACCACGGTGCTGACGGCGCCCGCGGTGCGCGCCTCGACCACGCTCACCACGAAGGCAAGCAGACACCACGCCGTGACGTCATCCACCGCCGCGCAGGTCAGTGCGATCGCACCCATCCGGGTCTTGTGGATGCCGCGATCGGTCAGGATACGAGCGAGAACCGGGAACGCGGTCACCGACATCGAGACGCCGACGAAGAGCGAGAAGCCGGTGAACGGCACGTTGCTCGACGACAGGCGCGGATAGAGCAGGAGCGAGAGTAGCGCGCCGAGCAGGAACGGCGCCAGGATGCTCGCGTGCGAGATCGCCACCGTGGCGTGGCCGCGTTTGCGCAGCAACGCCGGATCGAGTTCAAGCCCGACCAGGAACATGTAGAGGATGACGCCCACCTGGGAAATCACGTTGAGGAAGGGAGCGACCGAACCCGGTAGCACGTAGGCGGATACGCTGGGCGCCAGGCGTCCGAGCACCGACGGACCCAGTACGATGCCGGCGATGATTTCGCCTATCACGGGCGGCTGATGCACGGTGCGGAAGAGCGTCCCGAGCCCGCGCGCCATCACGATCACCACGATCAGCGCGAGGAGCAGGTGCAGCATCACGTCGGAGGACGATCTGGAGGCGCCGGTTGCGGCGGCCACGGACGGCGCCGGCGCGCTAAGTGTGTCCCCATACCACCGGATACCCAGGTAGGCTGCGACCGCGGCCGCAATCATCAGGGTGTAGCCGAGGGCGACGGCAGTTGCACTGCGGGGCGCGTTGTTGTGGGCAGTATCCATACCTCGATTCCGCGCAAACGAATCAGGCGCGGGGACGTAGGGTCCGTGCGCCGGCCAATCTCCGCAATCGCCGCAAGGGCGAGGACCGAACCGCCCCGGCTTTGTGAATTTTACCCGAGATTTCCGTTTCGCCTCTCCGATATCAACTTGCCTTGCAAACCCAGAGGCCTCCTTCGGCAAGGATTTAGCTCGGTTTTGATCAATGATCTCTTCCGCGTCGCATACAAGGTTCTCTGCGAATGGTCTTCGTGGGCGACTGGCGCACCGAAGAGCGCGAAGATGCCGTCGCCGGTCGACTGAACGACGTAGCCATCGTAGCGACGCACGGCGTCGATCGTCAGCTTGAGTACCGGGTCGATGATCGCTCGCGCCTCCTCGGGGTTGACGTCTTCCATGAACTCGGTGGAACCCTCGATGTCGGCGAACAAAGTGGGCACCGTCTTACGCTCGCCGTCGGCAGGTGCCGAGTCAACGTCGCCAGTGGCTTGAGTTGCAAAATGATCCGGGGGAAAACCGGCCTGCGAGCCCGCCTTTGGCGCTTCAATGGCTTTGGAGCGTTGAGTGCAGAACTCTGCGGATTTTCTCTCCACATGATGGGCATCTTAACGCAAAGGGTGTGAGGCACTCGATGCGGAATCTAGCTGTGTCAGGATTTTCGACCCTACACCTCGAGCACTGTATTCGCGCCCCCCAAGAAGTTGTCAGCCGAAACTGAACAGCCATCGTTTGCCCGACGGCACTCGTTCCCGAACCAAAAGCGCCGCTCAGATTAATCGGACTGACCGCAATGATAATGCACAGCGACTGAATGATGGGCCGAGAATGCACCGAGCGATTCCCTGATCACACGCCGATCAGGGAATATTGATTCCCTGTTACCTGTTTAAAGTTCCCTGTTCCGATTTCTAGGGAATTCCTTGAAAAAGCACAGGCGGGATGAGGGGTTTTCTTGGCCTCACCTACCTCGAAAGTTCCCGAAATCGCATAATTCCCTGAATTTTCCCTGATGATCAGGGAATTTGATGCGGAGAATGGTTCGCAGCAGACTGCGACATCCGCCATTGAGTCTTAAGGTGTCTATATTATTCTTAGCCTAGCGTTAGTATGCCGTGTGAGCGCGGATATCCGCAGTCGAAACGGACCGGAGAGAGGCTCTCCCGAGGCCCCGTGACGCGATTTTCGGGCTTTCTCTCCATTGCCCGTTTGGGCGGTGGACTTCGGCGCTTTCGCAGTGGCGCAGAAATTCGTCGATTCGATGGATCTGAAACCGGAAGTACTGAAAGAGCCCAGGCAGTATTTTCCTGGGCGGTGGGGCGATCAGGCTGGATCTGCGAAGCCGAGCAGCTTTTCCTGCTCCTGCCAACTCAGCGGAAGATCGCCGCGACCGGTCGACAGAAACTGCGCGGTAAGTTCCGGTGGCTGGCGGCCTTCGGCAATACTTTCGACGATCGTGGGCGCGAGAAATGCCAGGCGAATCATGCGACTGACGTAGCGCTTGCCGACGCCCTCACGGTGGCCGATTTCGACCATCGAAGCCGCGCGACCCGAGACCAGATCGTCAAACCAGCGGCGGGCGCGCGCGGTCGCCTTCAAAATCGTGGAGTCGATCCTCGGCGCGGAACCAGAGCCGCCACCGATTACGAGGCGCATCTCAATCCCGCGCCGCCTCACTCTCAGCGGTATCTGACGCGTGATCGACAAGTGTGTCGTTGAGTTCGCCGCCGGTTTACCAGAAGTGGGGAGCGGCAATTTGAGCGAGAGTCGAATACCATCCTGGTGCAACTCCGCTCGCTCGACCAGTGATTTTAGTGCGGTCGAGGCCTCGGTCTCTGAGCGGAGGCGCGCACTCCACTGCGCGGCAGTCGCAAGAATCGAAGTTATGCCGTG
>Ga0187860_1004746_pt1 | contig 10038 bp, 7 predicted proteins | sample June2016WEW_10_4_FD_132981 | JGI IMG/M metagenome (GOLD analysis project Ga0187860, IMG submission 132981) | Peatland microbial communities from SPRUCE experiment site at the Marcell Experimental Forest, Minnesota, USA - June2016WEW_10_40 | ecosystem: Environmental > Terrestrial > Soil > Wetlands... | reverse complement strand
ATCTCCCAGCTGACCGGTGAGTGTCAGGCTACCTTTGCCCTTCATGGTCGTTGCCTCTATGTAGATGATATCCCCCCCGGTCTCCGTCCACGCCAGGCCGGTCGCAACACCGACTTCATCCTTTTCCATTTCCTCTTCCGGAAGATATTTCGGCACTCCCACATAGTGATGGAGATTTCGTGTCGTGATCACGAATCTCTTCGGCTCGCCTTCCGCTATTTTTTTTGCAACTTTCCTGCAGAGGTTGGCAATTTCCCTCTCGAGATTTCTCACGCCTGCTTCCCTTGTGTACTGTGAGATGACCTGAAGGACAGCCGCATCCGTTATCCTGAGTATCTTCGTGGTAATGCCGTGTTCATCCAGCTGTTTGGGAATAAGGTAATTTTTGGCAATGCCGAGTTTCTCCTCAGCGGTATAACCCGAGAGATATATGATCTCCATCCGGTCCCTCAACGGACTGGGTATCGTGTCAACGAGATTGCCCGTCGTGATAAACATGACATTGGACAGATCAAAAGGAACAGCGAGATAATGGTCGACAAAGGAAAAGTTTTGCTCGGGGTCCAAGACCTCAAGCAGGGCAGAAGAAGGGTCACCCCTGAAATCCATACCAATCTTGTCCACTTCATCCAGCATAAATACGGGGTTGTTTGTAGCAGCCGTCTTAATGCCCTGGATAATCCTGCCCGGCAGGGCGCCCACATAAGTCCTGCGGTGGCCGCGTATCTCCGCCTCATCTCTCACCCCGCCGAGGGACATCCTCACGAACTCCCTTCCCAGCGCACGTGCGATGGACTTGCCCAGGGAAGTCTTGCCAACACCGGGCGGACCGATAAAACAAAGTATCGGCCCCTTCATCTTTTCTTTCAATTTCCTGACGCTCAGGTATTCGAGTATCCTTTCCTTAACTTTTTCGAGATCGTAGTGGTCTTTATTGAGAACATTTTCCGCCGCCGCGATGTTCAGATTATCCTTCGTAGTCTTAGACCACGGGAGTTCAACCATCCACTCAAGATAGGTCCTCACGGTGGCCGCTTCGGCGCTATCCGGATGCATCTTTTCAAGACGCCTCAGTTGTTTTTCAGCCTCCTTCATAACCTTTTCGGGCATCTTGGCATCTTCCACCTTTTTCTTGAATTCCCGGATCTCTTCCGCTCTTTCATCAATCTCACCCAGTTCCTTTTGTATCGCCTTGAGCTGCTCCCTCAAAAAATATTCCCTCTGGGTCTTGTCTATTTCGCCTCTCGCCTCGCTCTGGATCTTCTGTTGAACAATCAGCAGCTCGATCTCTCTGCTCAAGATTTCACTTACCCTTTTCAGCCTCAGCACAGGGTCGCCAATCTCAAAAACTTCCTGGGCCTGCTCCGTTTTGAGCCCGAGGTTAGAGGCAACGAGGTCCGCAAGCCTTCCCGGGTCTTCCAGATTTTCGACGACAACCATGATATCCGGCAGAATTGTCTTGCCGAAGGAAACGGCCTTATCCAACTGCTCCTTCACCGTGCGGATTATTGCCTCGATTTCAATGGTCATCTCTTCCACCTTCTGATCGACTATCCTCTCGAGGGCAACCGTATAGAATGGCTCCGTGTGAGTGAATTTGAGGATCCTTGCCTTGCTGAGACCCTGGACCAGTATCTTTACGCGTCCGTCCGGCAACTTGAGCATCCTCATGATAATGCCGACAGTGCCGGTAGTATAGAGTTCCTCGGGAGTTGGATTCTCGATATTCAGGTCTTTTTGGGCAACCAGCATAACCATCCTGTTGGTGCTCAATGCATGGTCAATTGCCTTAATTGACATCTCCCTGCCGACAAAGAGGGGCAAAATCATATAGGGAAAAACCACAATGTCCCTTACGGGAAGCACGGGTAACGTATCAGGAATCTCTACTTCTTTCTCTTCTTTCTGTTCCAATTCAGCCATATCCCTCACTTTTGGTTCCCAAAGGTAAAGACTTCCGGAACCTTCTTTCTTCTTAAATTTCTACCTTTATCTTAATAACCTTATCCCTCAACTTTGGAAACGTCACGGTTATTACCCCTTCACTGTACGATGCCTTCCCTTCCATAGAGTTCACCGGAATAGGTATTTTGAGCATTCTCCTAAAGCCACAAAACTTCCTCTCCACGCAGAGATAGTTGAATGTCTTCTCCTCACGGCTCTCTCTCTTGACTCCTTCTATTATAACAATATCGTCATAGACCTTTATGAGCACATCAGCGGTGTTGATCCCGGGAAGGTCTATCTCGAACACAAGACTGTCATCCGTTTCGTACAAGTCTACTGCTGGTTGATACCCTGCCGTTTCAGGATGAAAATACAGTACTTCTTTGAGAGACATATCTACCATAAGTCATTCCTTAAACAAGGAAGCCGAAGGCACGCCACTGTCTTCAGGCTTTTGCCTTAGGAGTTTTCCTCTCTTTCTTCTCTGATAGAAGACCCGCTGCAACGGCAAGGATATAAGCCTCGAAGGCCTCTGATACTTCCGGATTCTTCAATGCGAGATCAACCGTCGCCCTTAAAAATCCGACTTTATCGCCTGCATCGTATCTTTTCCCCGTTATCGGGTAACCATAAATAGTGCGTTTTTTTAACAATTCTTTCAATGCATCGGTAAGCTGAATCTCTCCACCGGCTCCGGGCTTCTGTTTTTCAAGGATCCTGAATATATCGGGGGTAAGGATATACCGCCCGATTATTGCAAGATTGGAGGGAGCATCTGCTCTCTTGGGTTTTTCGACCAGACTCGTTATCCGGAAGACATTCCCTTCCTTTACCCCGTCAACGATACCGTATCGAGAGACCTCCGACTCTGGTACCTCCTCCAATGCTATCACGGGACAATCTACTTCCTCATAAACCCTGACCATATTCTTCAGAAGATAATAATCCGGGTCAATAACATCATCACTCAATATCACCGCAAATGGTTCATCCCTCACAAAAGGTTGCGCGCAAAGTATTGCATGGCCGAGACCGAGAGCGACCCGCTGCCGGATATAGGCAAACTTAACATGGCTTAACTTGTTTATCTCATCGAGGAGTTTCTTCTTGCCATCGAATTTAAGTTTTTCTTCAAGTTCATAGGCGGAATCGAAATGGTCTTCTATGGCTCGTTTATGTTTCCCAGTAATGATGACGAACTCCTCTATCCCGCACTGTATGGCCTCTTCTACGGCATACTGAATCATGGGCTTGTCAACGATAGGAAGCATCTCCTTGGGAGAGGCTTTTGTTGCAGGCAAAAACCTCGTACCGAGACCAGCAGCAGGCAATATCGCCTTGCTCACTCTATATTCCATAATCGACTCCTTTCACCATCTTTCTCTGAGTCGGTGCGGCTTTTCCAATCATGGATTCCTCTTCTCCTGATTTCGGAGACCGGATCCGAACCATGAGACGGAGATTGCCTTTTTCATTCCTGCCGCATTTCTGCTTCGTATTCTAAGCATAAATCCCTGATAAATCAAGCATCTGAACTTGGAAGACGTCACCTTCCAACTTGGCGCCTCCATGCTGCTTTCAAGAGAGGCTCGTGAAGCAACCGTGGTCTTTTATCTGTATCGGATTACCGTGCGGACGACAACAGAGGACTGACCATTGAATACTCATGCCCCCTTGATTTCTCAAGTGCCGAAGGCCGGACTCGAACCGGCACGAGTCAGAGACCCGAGAGATTTTAAGTCTCTTGTGTCTACCAATTCCACCACTCCGGCAATCAATGAAACCTTTTAATTTCAAGGTATTAATAAGTGTCTTATAGTATCACAAGGAATCCTCAAGTATCAAGGTTGGTCCTTCTTCCCGGAAGCGCAGGGCCAAACGTTCCTATCTGTTCTTTTCTTTATGCCAACCCGCTCACGTTGTCAACCATTAAGGTGTAATTTTGCTAAGAGTATGACATCATAAAACTGATCAATTCATGAGATCGCGCTCACGGGAATGTTCTCGCTCTCTCTCTGGTACCATTTTGCCTCCATGGTCATAAGCATCGCCATGCTCGGCTTGGGCGTAAGCGAGACTCTCCTTTTCCTTCAAGGAAAATTCAAAACCCGTCAACTATTCCAATCGACGCGTGGGCGGGTTCGAGCTCGTTTATGCCCGGTGTGTTCAGGTCCCTCCGGATTGTCTTTGCCTTTTCACTTTCCGAGTCCCATCCTTTCAGAGTCACGACAACCTTTCCGATAGGAACTTCAGTTTCGACCTTGACCGGAATCCTGAGGTCGTCATCAGTAAGCCAGATCAAGATATCACCTTTTTTCTGAAACAATCCCTCGGTTTTTAGTATCGGTCTTACGATGATCGTATTGATTTCACTTCCGTCGAAGAGCTCAAGCTTCTCTTTTCCAAGAACGTCAACCTCAACGGCAAGAAACTTGTTGCTGTCAAAGACATCAAGAAAGATTGTCTGCCCTACCGCCAGAGGCTCCATTCTCAGATGATAAAACCCTGATATGACGTCCCAAAGGACCGCCATAGTCAAGGGGTGCTCATTCTTAATATCCTTGAGATGATCAATATACGTTACCTTTTTACTGTTCATGTCAAATATCGTCTCTTTATTGCTCCGATACTTACCCTCATGCTGTTTTATCCGAAAAAACGCAGGCATTCCATCGATGATCCTGCTTTCCGCATAGTCTTCAACCATATAAAAATTCGAAATGAAGGGAGCTGAATGAATCCGTGAGGAGATCGTTACAGTACCATCATGACCAACAGCACCTATCGAGGCATTTCCCACATAGATTCCGAGCCAGCTGATATCATAATTCAGACTTTCACTAAAAGGCCTTGCCGGCGCAGATGCCTTTTCCTGTTCCCTATCAGGCGACGATTTCTCTTTCTCCCCCGGTGCCACTTCGCTATCTGGCGCCGGTCTCCCACTCTCTTGCAGAGTGCTCTTTTCGCGCTCGGTGGCGATCGCCCCTTTATCCTCATCGAGAGGAGTCCTGTCTTTCGAAGGATTTTTCAAATCCTGTTCACTCTGTCTACGGGTTTCCTCTTGTTCAAGCGAGGTATTTGACGGTACCGTGTCTGATCCAGCCTCTTTCTGCTTCTGCTTCTGCCGCAGGATATCCCGTATTGATCCCCTGCGGATTTTTGTAGAAGGCTCTTCTCTTTCAAGGTTCGCAATAAATACGTTCGGAGCAAGCGGATCGGGGAATGAGAACCCCTTGATACCCCCAAGAGCAGCAACATGCAGGGTAAAGGAAAGAAGGATTGCGAGGATAAAGGTGATCGGCTTATTTTTGATGGCTTTCATCCCGGGTGTTATCCATATTATATATTATCGACGCCTGCCCTGCAAAACAGAAACGCGCGTATCACCGTAGCGCGTCTATTGCTATGAAGTGCGCTAACTGGCTAACGGCGCCACCACTCTCTTCGTGTGCCATAGCCCTTTAATCCTCCATAATGCGGACTGCATATGCCATTTGCCTGTTCGATGCCGCTGCGATGCCTTCTCGCGTGAGGGCGAGAAGACCAACCGCGACGTCCTGAGCAAACATGCTTATCCCGTTTTCCGAAGCAAGCCTTATGTCTTCACCCCTCGAGACCATGTCATAGACGGTTTTTGCCAGCATTTTCTTTATGATCTCTTCTCCAATGCCTGTTGCCGCCATCGCGCCCAACGGGCCTGCGTAGAATCCACAGCCTATCATGGGACTGTCACCCACTCGTCCCAACAGCATCGGGGAGGCTCCCCCGGTTGACGTAGCCACCGCCAGGCTACCCTCTTTATCCAACGCAATTGCGCCGACCGTATCACACGAGAAGATGTCCCTATACGACGGGGTATCAAAGTTCCATAACGACTCAACGTCGCAGTTCTGCCACATCGGGTTATCTTTCCCCAGTTTTCCTTCTCTTACCAATTGCTCAATCCTCTTATGCCGCTCCAAGGCGTGCTCGGAGACCTGACGGAACGGGGGGAACCCTCGTTTCCTCGCAAAAGCTGTAGCTCCTTGTGCCGACAGCGCAACATGAGGCGTACCGACAACCGCCCGCGCAACCAGCACGGGATTCTTCACATCACGAATCGAGATGACAACCCCTAAGCGACCCCTTGAATCCATGACCGCTGCATCCATTTCTATTGTCGTGCCGTCGAGACGGAGGACCGAGCCGCTTCCCGCATTAAACCTCCCATCGTCTTCAAGGATACGGACGGCTTCCACAACGGCATCCAGGGCAGACCTTCCAGCGCCGAGAAGTCTGAATGCAGATTCGCACGCTGCGCTGCAACCGTCCGTGAATTCCTCAGATGACATTGCGCCTCCGTGAGTAGCGGCGCCATACCTGATCATCTCTTTATTATACCTGTTCTCATGGCTCACCATGTTCCCACCAAAACTTCTCCGCGCCCCATGGCAAGCCGACAAGCAAATGTTGCCGTGACACGCCCTCGGGCCAGCACCCCGCTAAGAAATGGTGACCGTAGCCCGCTTAAACAAATGCGGGGTCAGGGGAAAGAGCCACTGGAGATTGCAACGTTATAGTGGGACATTGCTCTTTTGGCAGGAAATCTGCTGATAAGGGTTACCCGGAGAACATCGATTATAGGGCTTTTGGTGAAGCCGTCTCAAAAGACAACTTGCCTAAAAAGTCCTTTCCGGGGAGTTAATCAGGTAAAACAAAAACCGGACATTTCTACTTTGCCTTGACAACTTGCGCCTGTTGCCTTGACTTTTACACTGATTCTGGTTTATAAAAACATGAGTTTGCGGGCGTAACTCAGTGGTAGAGTGTCAGCTTCCCAAGCTGAAGGTCGCGGGTTCGAATCCCGTCGCCCGCTCCACGTGAATACATGGTTTTTAGGGAATAATCGGATAACCTTTCCATATAATTTGTTTAACGTCGCAACTATGTTACACCTTGTTTAGAAGTTCCTTTTACCAAAATGGGACATTTGTTATGCAGCTCTCAATAATTCCCCCTCCATCAAATCCTAACATCAGCATGCACTGCCATATGTCCAATGCGCCGCTTCTGGCACAGTTTCCACTGAAGTCTCCAATCGTTCGGAGTTTATAGCGTTTCGGCTATCTCCTATCCTGTTCTTCTTTAGAAACGTGATAAAAGTATTGCCCCTTCCCTCTCCCAAAGTTACGGTGTCTTTGAGAAACAAACGCTACAATATGGGCAACTTTGACTGCTTTCGACAATCATTTATAATCCACGTACGCGATCGGCTCCTATTTTGCTTTATCCACTTTATACGCGACTACTGTGCCAGCTTCGACCTTAGGATTCTGTGGCAGGACTGAAGCCAAGTTGGCTTTCACCCAGGCCGCCGCCTTTTGGTTCGACTCTATGGCATCTGACAGACTGTCGAAAACACTGATGGAAATCATCGTACCATTCCCGATGTCGACCCAATAATAGTTGACGAACCCCTGCATTCCCGAGATAAGCGGCACGAAACTCTCCTGTACTCGCTTCGCAGCCTCTTTTGTGTCCCTTACACCTTCATATCGTCTCACTGTTACATTCATCCTGTCCTCCCTTTATAGCATTTTTGTTGAACTGCTTACCCTGATATCACCTTCGAGCCAGAGGCTCAACTTGGTTGCTTCCCCGGAGATAAGGGGTTGCGAAGCAATCATAATTCCCGTCTTCTTTTTGGATCGGTCTAATAAGCTCTATGTTGTTCATCTTTCCACTCTCACCATCCACCTCCTTGCACTTTTTCTAACGTTCTGAATTTTCATATCCGCCCTTCACATAGTAAATTATGTTTTAATTATAACATACGCCCCCAGCAAGGTTTTACAAAGCCGCAGTTCAACAATTCAGGTAGGCATCGCACAGCATGGCAATCAAGGTCTTTGATGATTGGTCTCATGTGTGGACTTTCAGGAGCACTGGGAGAGACATCCCTTCGATTCCTGCTTTGAAATCTGCCCAGTTTGCCATGGAACCCGACTTGTTCCTTGGTTATTCCAGTCAACATTTTTCGGTCATGATATAATCATGAGAGGTATAATTACAAAATAAACAGTCTCCCCAGTTTTTCAGGTGAAAATATATGTTTGAAAAATGCCCCGCGAATGGATCAGGCAAGAGCAGCCATGAGATCCAGATCTCCGGCCTGTTCAATATTTCAGTGCAGAAATCCGACAGAAAATCCTCTTCAGAAACCCTCGAAGATATTGTCAGGATAACAATACCTCCGGGTAAAGATAAGGAAGCTTTGATCAATGTTTTCGTTCAAATTTTCAAAAATGGCAAGAGCCTGGAATGGGAAAATGAAAGTGAGAAAAAATTACTGAAAGCATTATTGGGGTATGCGAAAAACGCTGCCCTCGAAAAGGCGCTGAGAGACGGGGAGCTGACTTTCTGGGACGCCGGCACAAAAGTATTTGTTTTAGTCCCACTGAATATGGGAAGTAGATTGTCGAACTATGTTGTGAAGTCTCCGATAAAACCGGCTGAATACATCGAACACATAAGGCCGGGATATCTCCTTGCAAAGGACAACCTACAGGGCATGGCGGCGGATTTCACGATGACCGAAGGGAATATCACGGTCTCTGATCTGAACGGCATACCTCGGGAAGCGTTTTTCGAGAACTTATTGCTGCAGGAGAGGGTCATTGTCATAAAGTCGATCAGGAAAGGCATTGAAGAAAGAAACAGAATATTGAAAGATCGCTTAAGCATGCTGTTGAAGGGAAAAAGTATTCACTATGATTTTGACAAGGCTGAAACAGAGAAATATGGAATAAAAAAGAGCTTCATCGCAGCAAAGTTCAAAAAACTCTTCGCTGGTCCAAAGAAATACCGGTCGGAAATCCAGATCATTCTCGATGAGATGGTCGACCTTCATCACTACAACAAGCTCATTAAACAGAAGTTCAATGAACTGTATGCCGGCATAGAAAACATGGGAATATACGATTCTGATGACGGACGGGCTGGGATGGACAGAAACTATGGAATAAGAATACCTGAAAAGTTAAGAAAAAACTTCAAAAACAGTGAATGGGGGCTGGAGGACTTCAAAAAACTGATCGAAGCTGTCAAACACGGCAGAATAACAGAACAGGACATACAGGTCGTCGGTTTTGATTTTGACGGGTTGAGAACAAAGAAGGATGCTGCACTTCAGCAGAACAGGGTTGGAGATGTTTTTAAGGAAGAGATAGAGGCAAAGATACGGGCAGTCCTCGCGAAAGTGCTTCAGTAATTGAGAGATCTGACGCGAGATTTCTTCTGCACACTGCCGCGCAATATCCTCCGGTCTGTTTGGGGGCGTAACCTGCTATGGTATATTCTTGCGATCGGTGCCACGTTGCTCATCGTCAGTTCCGGCTTTGACTGGCTGTATTTTAAAGAGACCAGGTCATTTGCCAGGTATCTCTTTTCGGCTGTCTTCATCGGCTGGCTCGTACCGGCAGTATTTCCAGTCGCTTCGTATATAGTCGGATCTTTCCGTAAGGATCAGCGCATGATCCACACTGCATATGCAACGGCACAGGCAGCCCTCATCGGCCTTCTCATCTCTCCGCTCTTCAAAGCATTCACCGGAAGACCCAGTCCAGGGCACTCCACCGGCACGCTCATCGATACCAGCAGAGAGTTTCATTTCGGATTCTTGCGGGGAGGAGTCTTTTACGGTTGGCCCTCTTCACATACCACGGTCGCATTCGCGATGGCAGCAGCGGTGTGGACTCTTTATCCAAACAGCAAAGTGACTCGATGCGTTGTGCTGCTCTACGCTCTATACGTAGGTGTGGGCGTTTCGATGACGATCCACTGGTTTTCGGATTTCGTTGCCGGCGCGATCATAGGAGCGGTAATCGGAATGACGGTCGGGAACGTCTTCACAGAGCGTCTGCTCCGCATCCGCAGTGCAAGGATGTAACTTTTTCGACATACAGGTCATTATATGAAAAGTCCAGCAACCTAGGAGGAAGGATGAGTAATGCAGATGACTCATTTCGCAGAGAACGTTGAGTTCCTATTGCGACATAGTTTTTGGGCCAGCTTGCGGCGGTCTCGGTTCTTCCTCTTCTAACCCCACACAGT
>Ga0187860_1004745_pt1 | contig 10039 bp, 12 predicted proteins | sample June2016WEW_10_4_FD_132981 | JGI IMG/M metagenome (GOLD analysis project Ga0187860, IMG submission 132981) | Peatland microbial communities from SPRUCE experiment site at the Marcell Experimental Forest, Minnesota, USA - June2016WEW_10_40 | ecosystem: Environmental > Terrestrial > Soil >... | reverse complement strand
TGAAACCCGAGGTGATGCATGACAAGCAGAGCGAACCCGACTACCGCAAAGTGCGGATCGACAAGGTCGGCGTGCGCGGCTTGCGCTTCCCCATTCAAATCCGCGACAAGGAACGGACGTTGCAAAACACCATCGCCACCATCGGCCTGTTCGTCGATCTGCCCCATGAATTCAAGGGCACCCACATGAGCCGGTTCATCGAGGTGCTCAATTCGCACGGGCACATCGTCCACGTGGAGAACATCCCCGACATCCTCCACGCCATGCAGGCCAAGTTGAAGTCCGCCGCCGCCCACCTGGAGATGGAGTTCCCCTTCTTTTTGGTCAAAAAGGCCCCCGTTTCCGGTATGGAAAGCGTCATGGATTACACCGCCCGTTTTGATGCCGCGGCCATCGGCAAGGAGATCGATTTTGTCCTCACCGTCAAGGTCGGGGTCACCACCCTTTGCCCTTGTTCCAAGGCCATCAGCCGCTTCGGCGCCCACAACCAGCGCGGCTTGGTCACCGTCCGCGTGCGCTCCCGTAAGGCCATCTGGATCGAAGACCTCATCGCCCTGGTCGAAGGCTCGGCCAGTTCACAATTGTATTCGCTGCTCAAACGCCAGGACGAAAAGGCCGTCACCGAGCGGGCTTACGAAAACCCCGTTTTTGTCGAAGACCTCGTGCGCAATGTCGCCTTGAAGCTTAACGCCCATCCCGACGTCGAATGGTACCGGGTCGAGGCCGAGAATTTTGAGAGCATTCACAGCCACAATGCCTACGCCTTGATCGAAAAGGGATGAGGGCACGAAATGAACTTTATTAAAAAAATAAGAAATATCTTGTGCAATCCCGTTTGTTTGCTACAGTCCAACACCCCGAAAAACCGGGTGTGTAAGCCATTCAATGTCAATGGCAATTGCAGAGTGAATTTGTGACCAAGAGTAACGAAAAGATGAAAAAACATGCCGCTTCGCAGGCCCGCCCCAAAAAAGCCGGCCCCGCCACGGCCGCCTCCATCCTCGGCAATGCCTCCGCTCCGGCCAATGCCAATGGCAGGCCCAAGATCAAGGCCCAGTGGGCCAAATTCTACCGCATCCTTTTGGACTTGCGCGAACGCCTCCTCCACCAGATGAGCGGCCTGGCCAAGGAATCCGCCGAGGAAATGTCCAGTTACAGCCTCCACATGGCCGACTGCGGCACCGACAATTTTGACCGCGACTTCGCCTTGAGCCTCCTTTCCTCGGACCAGGACGCAATTTACGAGATCGAGGAAGCCCTCAAACGCATTGAACGCAACACCTACGGAATTTGCGAATTGACCGGCAAGTCCATCCCCCTCACCCGCCTGGAGGCCATCCCCTGGACCCGCTTCACCGTCGAAGCCCAAAACCAGCTCGAACGCGATGGCGCCCTGCGCCAGCGCCGCCTGGGCCAATTGGGCACCGTCGATACCGCCAGCGGAGTCGAGGTGGACGAAGAGGAGGAAGCGGAGGAAAAGCCAGTCAAAGAAAAGGATTAACATGCCCCGCGAAATCATCACCATCGAATGCACCGAGGCGCGCAAGCTGGGCAAGTCGCCCTCCCGCTACACCACCACCCGCAACAAAAAGACCAAGACCGAGAAATTGGAGATCAAGAAATACAACCCCGCCCTGCGCCGCCGCACGGTGCATCGGGAAGTCAAATAGCCATTATCATTCGCCCTTATGCCACGAAAAACCCATCCCGAAAAACCCGCCGGCCGCGCCGCCCGCGGCAAGGGGGGGACGGCGGAAATTCGCACCCCGCGCCCCAAGCCGAAAATCGACTTTACCTTTGACGCCCTGGACTACAAAAACGTGGCGCTGCTCAAGCAGTTCGTGACCGACCAGGGCCGCATCCTGCCGCGCAAATACACCGGCTTGCCGGCCCACTACCAGCGCCAGCTCAACCGCTCGGTCAAACGCGCGCGCCAGATGCTCCTGATGAAGTAGGCCGGGCCGCCGGCCCGCCTCGGTTTCCTCCGGCATCGGGTCTTTCGCCGATGACTCAAGATGAAGCGCCACACACATGCTGGGCGGCCTCGCCTGCCGGAACTGGCCGGCCGCCTCCGCGACAAAGCGCGCAAGATCACCGGCCAGCGGCAGGCCGTCCTGGACGTCTTGCGCCGCCACCCGCACCCCATGACCACCAAGGAGGTCTTCGCCTGCCTGGGCCGTCGCGACTGCGACCTGGCCACCATTTACCGCTCCTTGCACTTGCTGGAAAGCGTTGGCATGGTCAAGCGTTTTGATTTTGGCGACGGCGTCGCCCGCTACGAACTGGTGGGCGCCAACAACAGCGGCCATCACCATCATCTTATCTGCGTGCAGTGCGCCGAGGTGGTGGAGATTGAGGACTGTTTTCCGGGCAAACTGGAACGGCAGATCGCCCGCCGCCACGGCTACTCCGCCGTGACCCACAAGCTGGAGTTTTTCGGCCTCTGCCCGCGCTGCCGCTCAGCGACCGTAGCATCACGGACTACATCGCCATGAAGCCGAAGGTGCGGATCGATTTTTGCGATTTCTGGCGCTACATGGACAAGCATGACAATTTCTTTTACAACCTGCTGAGCGAGCGCTTTGACGTTCAAGTTTGCGAACGGCCGGATTTTCTTATTTACGCCAACAACGGCCACGTGCATCGCCTCTATAACTGCGTCAAGATATATTATACCCACGAACCGATTGAGCCGGATTTCCGGCAGTGCGACTACGCTTTCACTTCGTTTTACATCGATAATCCCCGCCATACGCGCCTGCCTTTCTACGCCGTGTTGTACCCCTCGCCCGAGGCGCTTATCCGGAAGGAGGATTTTCCATCACCCCGGCAAATCCTGGAACGAAAAACCAAGTTCTGCTCCTATGTCGTCAGTGGTCATAGCCACCGGAAAAACAGAAACCGCTTGGAGATTTTTGAAAAGCTGTGCAAGTACAAGACCGTCGATTCCGGCGGCCGCTTCCTGAATAACATCGGGGGGCCTGTGCCGGGAGGATATAAAGGCAAGATCGATTTCATGTCTCACTATAAATTCCACATCGCCTTTGAAAACGCCTGCCTGCCCGGTTATACCACGGAAAAACTGCCGCAGGCCATGATGGCGCGCACGCTGGCCATCTACTGGGGAAGCCCCCGCGTGGGGGAGGATTTCAACCCCCGGAGTTTTGTCAACGCCGGCGATTTCCCGGATTTGGACGCGCTGGTGGAAAAAGTCATCGAATTGGACCAGGATGATTCCCGCTATCTGGAGTATTTTTCGCACCCTTATTTGCCGGACAATAAACCCACCCAATGGTTTGACCGGCAACGGCTCCTGGATCGCTTTGAACATATCTTTGACACGGCGGGTCCGTCCGTCTCCGCCCAGCGCCGCCGCAATCGACTGTTCTCATTCGGACGGTGGATACTGGTCAGACGGCACGATTTGCCGGGTTAACGCCTGCCAGTGATCTCGTCGAGGATGGCGGAAGTGATGGAGATCGAAGGGTTTTTTCCGGCCAGACTCGAGCGGGAGCTCGCACCCCGCCACGGTTACTCCGCCGTGACACACAAGCTGGAGTTTTTCGGCGTCCGTCCGCGCCGCCGCGCAACGCCGGCGGCATGACAGTGCCGCGGCCCTCTCGCCCTATTGACACGGGTGGGCATCGCCCGCACAATAAGATCGTGAGCGTTGGACGAGTCAATGAACACTGGCACCGCCGTGGAATTTCCCCACGACTTGGCGCTCGTTGGCGCATAGGAACCGCGGCGTCCTGCCTCAGTGGCCAAAGGTGCGGGAAGGTGCGCAGTAACATTTCTCTTCCATCGAAAATTAAGAAGTAATGAATGAGGATGGTTGAACAATTTCGCCGGAGAATGCTCAAATTCGGTCGTTTTCGGCGTCCCGCATCGCAATTCGAGGTGGAGGCGGCCGAATGGGCGTTTTATATCTCGTACCTGCGGGAAGGAATGGTAGTATTTGACTTGGGAACTTACTTGGGGGAGTTGACTGTTCTCTTCTCGCATTTTGTCCGCGAGAATGGACATGTCCATGGGTTCGAGGCCAACAGCAAGACCTTTGAGCGAGTGCGCAAAATATGCGAATTGTCCAACGCGGGGAACGTAACGCTCAATCACCTTGCCGTGTCGGATAAGGACGGGGAATTGGACTTGCACGTCTATGGTGAGACGCGAATGAGTTGGAGTTCACTGGCGCTCCGGCCCTTGCGGAATTACGGCATCGAAGCCACAGGGGCCTATATCGAAAAAGTGAGGGCCATTACAATCGACCGGTACTGCGAAGAGCGGAAAATAGAAAAGATCGATTTATTGAAAATTGACGTGGAGGGCGCAGAATACCAAGTATTGCAAGGGGCGGCCAAAGCATTGGAACAGAAACGGATTCGCTGTTGCGTCTTTGAGTTCGGGCAGACGACATTCGACATGGGCAACCGCCCCGGGGAAATCCAAGAGTTTCTTTCAGACAAAGGCTACAGCTTGCGAAACGTGATCGCTGGTGATCCGGTGTTTCCGGGCGGCGCGATGGTCGAAACCGCCGCCTTCTCGATGCATGTCGCTGTCCCGAGGCTTCTATGATGCGAAAGCTGCGGCTGACATGCAGCCATATATTCCGCTCTTTCAAACAGACCGTCAGATCGTGGCCGCGAAACATCCTCGCCTGGAGAAAATTCTGGGGCGCTTATCACGCTTATCAGCGATTGGCGCCTGCAGGCCAGCGGGCGCAATGGGAATTCATTTATCCCTGTCTGCACGACGACACCAGCAAAACTTACATCGAGCCGATTTATTTCTATCAAGATTGTTGGGCGTTCGAGAAGATTTTGCAAAACCGTCCGCCCTGGCACGTGGATGTTGGCTCGCACCACAAATTCGTCGCGCTGCTGTCCAAGGCCGTGCCCGTAACAATGATTGATCTGAGACCCTTGTCGTTGCCTCTGGCCAGTCTGAAATTCGTTCAAGGCTCGATTCTGAGCCTGCCTTTCGGGGACAGAAGTGTGCCGTCGGTTTCCAGCATTTGCGTGATTGAGCACATCGGGTTGGGACGCTATGGCGACCCACTGGATCCTCGCGGGACGGAGAAAGCATTAGAGGAACTTAAGCGAATTGTCGCGCCGGGTGGGCACCTTTATTTGTTTCTGCCATTGGATGATTGCAACCGAGTTTATTTCAATGCGCACCGCGCCTTTAAGGAGGAGTATCTGCTAGGACTTTTCCCGCCTTTTAAGCTGGCCGAATCGCGCTATATTTATGGCTGTGAATTTGGCGAGAAACACCGGACGGGTTTTGGCACGGGTTGTTACGATCTGACCGCTCCATGATCCGTTTGCATCCCATACCGGACGCGTTGCACCAATGTCCGCACTGCCGTTGTCGCCTGCAGGCCATGGGTTGGTGGATACCGGGGATGCGCAATATGGCGGAATTGAGTTGTCCGCGATGCGCGCGCGAGTTCTATGGCGATTTGCCCGCCGGACATGGCTTTAGCTACCCGATGCTGCTGGACCGGGAATCTGGCGCAGTCCACGATCCCAATGGCGTTTTCTGGTTCGGCGATTGGCTCGGTGAGTCGTATGGAAAGCGGATCGACCAGCCACTTTCCATCGAATGGGAACTGTTGCGCCCCCTTCGGCGCGTCGTATTATTGAACTGCCTGGACCGGCTTTACGGACACTCACTATTGAAATTGCTCAACGCTCAGTACTACATTGACAAGATGAAGGATTGGGACCTGGTGGTTTTGACGCCCGCCTTTTTGCGTTGGCTCGTGCCGGAAGGAGTGGCTGCCGTCTTGACAATTGACCTTCCCCTGTCGCGCGGCGGCGAGTGGAACGATTGGCTGGGCCGCGAATTGAAACGCCGGGTTGGTCAATTGCCGGAGTGCCATTTAAGCGTCGCGTTGCCGCATCCGCATCCATTGGACTTCAACATTGAGCGTTTCACGCGGATTGTTCCGTTCCCGATTGAGGAATGGGCGGAACGGGTGGGAGAGAGGCCCACTGTGGCGTTTATCTGGCGTGAGGATCGGCGGTGGAGCGGGCAGAGGCAAACCCTTCTCCCGGAAGGCGGAAAAATCTGGAGGCGGCTGCGATCCGACGGATCGGGCGGGGGGCATGCCCAACAGAACCGGGCAGTGGCGGCCCTGGCCGGCGCGCTACGAGGAGAATTCCCCAATCTTGAATTCGCGGTCATCGGCTTGGGCTGGGCAGGCGATATGCCGAAGTGGGTGCTGGACCTGCGAACGGAAACAATTGACCGCGAACGCGAAGTCGAGTGGTGCCGACGATACGCGAAGTGTCATGTGGTGGTGGGCGTGCATGGATCGAATATGCTTTTGCCTTCCGCTTGCGCGGGAAGCGTGGTGGAGTTGGTGCCGACTGAGCGATGGGGCAACCTGGGGCAGGACGTATTGCCGGCAACGGCAGATGCCCGCGAGTGGCTGGCTCGTTCGCGCTTCCTGCCATTGGACTGCTCTTCCGAGACTGTGGCGGCGGTGATCGCCGCGCTGCTTCGGAGTCTTCCGTTTATGTTGCTGAATTTCGGCCGGGAATGGACCGACCATCAAAATGCCATGACAAATCCAGGGCGTTTCTCCGAACAACGCCGAATGCTGCGCCGAAAAACTTGCCGGGGCAGCGTTGCCAAATCCGCATGACGGCAACTGCTTCAACCCCCGTTGTGTTGTTGGTGTTCAACCGACCCCGGTTAACAGCGCGGATGCTTGGAGCGGTGCGCGCGGCGAAGCCGGAACTGGTGCTGGTCGTCGGCGACGGGCCGCGCGATACGCATCCGGAAGACAAGGCCAGATGCGCCGAAGTGCGCCAGGCCGTGGAAAAGGGCATTGATTGGGAGACGAAGGTCTTGACGAACTTTTCGGAGGGGAATCTCGGTTGCCGCGAACGCGTCTCCAGCGGGCTTACCTGGGCGTTTGAACAAGTGGAGAGGGCGATCATCTTAGAGGATGATTGCGTGCCAAACCTGGGGTTTTTTCGTTTTTGCTCGGAGCTCTTGCAACGTTACCAGGATGACAGCCGCATTGGCTGCGTCACCGGCGACAACTTTCAACCGCCGGGTTTCCAGCTCGAGAAAAGTTACTACTATTCCCGCTACCCGCATTGCTGGGGCTGGGCCAGTTGGCGGCGGGCATGGAAGTTCTACGATAATGCCATGAAGCATTGGCCGGAGCTAAAGCGCATCCATTGGCTTTCGGGCCTGTTCTCTAATCCGCTCCATGCCCGCTATTGGGAGGAGATCTTCGACAGAACCTACACCCGCCAGGTCGATTCTTGGGCATACGTTTGGACATATTCCTGCTGGTCGCAGAGCATGTTATCCATCCTCCCCACCGTCAATCTGGTGACCAATGTCGGCGGCGGCGGCGATGCGACCCATTGCGTCGACGGTCCTCTCCTCCATCGGCCCGCCGTCCCGATGATTTTTCCCTTGCGCCACCCCGTCAATGTCCTGGCTGATTTTCAAGCCGATGACTATTCGCAGCGCTTCGTCTTTGGGGCTTGCCGGCCAAAAGGATGGCGCGCCTGGTTGCCCCGGTTCCTAACGGGGCTCCGTCCGCGACGACCCCTCTGATGCCAGCCTCCGGTCACGCCGGTGGGCAGCGGGCGGATGATTCCATGCCCCTTCCTCCACCCCGGAGGAAATATCTTGCCAAGCTGGTGGCGACATTGAAAATGCTCCCTGTGAATCGTCTCGCTGCCAAAATCAAGCGCCTTTTTCCCCAACCGGCCCGCCCCATTCAGCCGGCGGACGAGACCGATCCGGCCATTCTCCGCGCCCGCGCGCTGCTGGACGCGAAGAAGTGGACGGAAGCGTTTCAACTGCTCAATGAAGTCAAATCGCGCAAGGCCGCGCCGCGCTCGGTGGATTATCTGCGTGCCTTCTGTTTCTTGCAACGGCAGGAACAGGGCGCCGCCGTCGAAGCCTTGAAAGAGGAACTTCGTTTTCATCCGGACCACCGGCCGGCCGCAACCCTCCTGGCCGACCTGGCCAATGCACAGGAAACGCGCCTTGGCGACGCGGAATTTCGCCAACTCTTCGGCCGCATCCGGCCTTACACGATGATTGGGGAACGGCGGTTGTTTTCGCTTTACACTCTGGCGTGTGAGGTTTGCCAGCGCGATCTGCCTGGGAACTTCGCCGAGTGCGGCGTGGCGGCCGGCGGTTCCTCGGCCCTGCTGGCGGCCGTCATCGCCCGCCACAGCCGGAGTCCCCGTTTGCTTTACGCCTTTGACACCTTCGACGGCATGCCGGACACCTCTCTTTACGATACGCACGCCGGCGTGCCGGCCGCGGCGATCGGCTGGGGCGCCGGCACCTGCGCCGCCCCGGAGGACTCTTTGCGGGAAGTCTGCGCCAAACTCGGCGTCCGGGATTTTGTGCGGCCGGTCAAAGGATTGTTCGCCGACACTCTGCCCACTACGCGCGCCCAGATCGGAACCATTGCGCTTTTGCACGTGGACGGCGATTGGTATGCCTCGACGCGGGACATTTTGGAGAATCTTTTCGACCAAACGGCGCCCAGCGCCCCTATCCAGATTGATGACTACGGCTACTGGCAGGGCTGCCAACGGGCGGTGCGGGAATTTGAGCAAAAGCGGTCCCTCCATTTCCAACTTCAGCCCATTGATGATACGGGCGTCTGGATGAGCAAATAGAGAAACGACATGTTCGGCCTCAAAAAAAATCCCGAGCTGCCGCCTCCGCCGTGGCGGCTCAATCTCGGCTGTGGAAAGTGCTTTCATCCCGAGTGGGTGAACGTCGATTTTGCCCCGGCGAATTCGCACGTCCTGCAGCACGATTTGCGCAAGCCTTTGCCCTTTCCCTCGGCCTCCTGCGCCGTGGTTTATCACTCCCACCTGCTGGAGCATCTGAGCCGCGCGGCCGGCAGGGAATTCATGGCCGAATGCCACCGCCTCCTCCAACCCGGCGGCATTCTCCGCGTGGTGGTCCCCGACCTGGAAACCATCGCGCGTCTTTATTTGCAAAACCTCGACGCGGCCCTGGCGGGCGACACCCAGGCCTCGCTTCGGCATGAATGGATGACGCTGGAATTGCTCGACCAGCTCGTCCGCGAGGAAAGCGGCGGAGAGATGGGGCGATACTGGCGCCAGAACCCCATGCCGGCCGAGGAGTTTGTCCTCCAACGCATGGGGTGGGAACTGGCGTCGCTTCTCCAGGCGCATCGCGCCCCATCCACTGCGGCCACAAAGGCGAATAAGCCGCCGACTCCGGCCCAGATTGCCGCTTTCCGCCAGGCTGGCGAAATGCATCAGTGGATGTACGACCGCATTTCACTGCGACGCCTGCTGGAAACGACTGGTTTCCGTCAATGCCAAGTCTGTCGGGCCTCGGAGTCCGCGATTCCCAATTTCAATTCCTATCTTCTCGACCTCACCAAAGAGGGCGCCGTGCGCAAGCCCGATTCCCTTTTCATGGAAGCAAGAAAGTCGTGAAAGTCATCCACATCTCCAGCGCTGACATTCAAGGCGGGGCCAATCGGGCCGCCTACCGGCTTCATCGCGCATTGTTGGAGGCCGGGATAAAGTCACGTATGCTGGTGCGGACCAAGGGGTCCCAAGACGCGGAGATCTCGGTCGCCTCATTGGAGGAGGAAGCTGTGTTGGCGGCGCAGGCGCGCTTGGTGCAAAAGTATTTCATTGACTCCAACCGCGCAAGTCCGGCCGGCAGCTACTTTTCCATTCCGCTGCCCGGTTTCGATCTCGCGCAGGATGCGCGCGTCCAGGACAGCGACATCATTCACCTGCACTGGATCACCGGCTTGCTATCCCCGCGCTCCATCGCCCGTTTGCAACAATCAGGCAAGCCGGTCTTCTGGACCTTGCACGATCAACGGGCCTTCACCGGCGGCTGCCATTACTCCGCCGGTTGCGGGAGGTTTCAAACCACCTGTGAAACTTGCCCGCAACTGGCGCGCGACGATTGGGGCATTGCCCGCGCTGGCTTGGAGGAGTCGCGCCAGGCCATGGATTCCAGACTATTGACCGTTATATGCCCGAGCCGCTGG
>Ga0187860_1004744_pt1 | contig 10041 bp, 9 predicted proteins | sample June2016WEW_10_4_FD_132981 | JGI IMG/M metagenome (GOLD analysis project Ga0187860, IMG submission 132981) | Peatland microbial communities from SPRUCE experiment site at the Marcell Experimental Forest, Minnesota, USA - June2016WEW_10_40 | ecosystem: Environmental > Terrestrial > Soil > Wetlands... | reverse complement strand
GGCGGTGGTGGCGGCGGCTATAGCGGCGGAGGCGGCGGTAACGTAATAAACGAATCCAATTCGGGCGGTGGCGGCGGCGGCGGCTCAATTATTGACTCATCTGCAATCACAATTCTCATCGAGGATGTGGCAGCCAGCCCAGACGACCCACCCAATCCGGAACAAGGTTATTCAGGCAATGGCGAGATTATTATTATCGCAGTTCCCCCACCAGCCCTTGTCATTAGCACCACCAACGCGGCGTTTGGCTTCACGGACGGCGTGTTTGGTTTCGACGTGTCCGGCCCGTCCGGCTCCAATGTGGTCATTCAGGCCAGCACGGACCTGCATACTTGGATTCCGCTGCAAACCAATCTGCTCGGCAGCGGTCTGCTCTATTTCTCCGATCCGCAGTCCACCACCAACGTCCGGCGTTTCTACCGCGCCCAATTATCGCCCTAAAACCTGATGTTCAACCCAAGTCCAGATCACAATTAAAGAACTTTCCTATGAAATCTAAAAACGCCCTTTGCGGTATTTCCATTGCGGTCGTCTTGCACTTTGGTGTGCTGGCCGGTTCCGCCCAGACCAATAAATACCTGTTCAGTGGGTCGGAGACAAATATCACTCTGGCCCCAGGCACTTACATCATCACTGCCTACGGCGCTCCGGGCGGTTTCCCCAGCCACACCTTTGCGGCCTTGGGCGGCTGGGGCGGGAGCGGAGCCGAGATGAGCGCCGAATTTAACTTCTCAATGTCCGCGAACCTCACTCTTCTGGTGGGCGGCGGCGGCTACCCCTACGCCCCCCCAAACGGCTCCGGCGGCGGCGGCGGCGGCGGCGGCGGCGGCAGCTTCGTTGTCCAAGGTAGCACCCCGCTGGTCATCGCAGGTGGTGGTGGCGGCGGCCCCGGCACCCAAAACCTTCCTGGCGGCAACGGCAACGTCAGCACCAACGGCGGCGGTGGCGGTGGCGGTGGCGGCGGCTATAGCGGCGGTCGCGGCGGAGCAGGAAGCAATGGCGGCGGCAGCGGTGGCGGTGGCGGTGGCGGCTTCCTAGGCAACGGCACCAATGGCGTCGGCGGCACGGCAATCAGCCCCGTCGGCGGCGGTGGCGGCGGATCTAGTTTTGAAACCGGCGGCTACGGCGGCTGCGGCGGCAGCAGCTTCAACTCCTACCCCGGGAGCTACGGCGGCTACGGCGGCGGCGGCGGCTCCGGCGGCGAAGACGACAGTTACGGCGGTGGCGGCGGTGGCGGTGGCTATAGCGGCGGTGGCGGTGGCGGCGGCTACGGCGGCGGCGGCGGCGGCTCAATCATTGACTCATCTGCCATAACGATTCTCACCGAGGTCTCCGGCAGCACATTCAGCTCCAGCCCAGACGACCCGAAAAATGGCGAAATTATTATTATCGCCGTTCCCACACCCCTTGTCATCATCACCACCAACGCGGCGTTTGGCTTTACGGACGGGGTGTTTGGTTTCGACGTGACCGGCCCGTCCGGCTCCAACGTGGTCATTCAGGCCAGCGCGGACCTGCAAACCTGGATTCCGCTGCATACCAATCTGCTCGGCAGCGGCCCGCTCTATTTCTCAGATTCACAGTCCGCCACCAACGCCCGGCGTTTCTACCGCGCCCATTTATTGCCCTAAAGCCTGATGTTTTATCGGCTCCAACAATGAAATGGACGGCGTGAAGTTACGGGTTGCGCAAATGCCCAATTGTCTGGCAAAACGCCGGAAAATCTGGTATCAGTCGCTGATTGAGCGACGTTACCCGCATTCTGGAGTCCATCGAACACGGCGACCCGACGGCTGCTGATGAATTGTTGCCGCTGGTCTATGGTGAGTTGCGCAAACTGGCGACATCGAAAATGGCCAATGAAGCGCCCAACCAGACTTTACAGCCCACCGCGCTCGTGCATGAAGCCTGGCTGCGGCTGGTGGGCGATGAGAATCCGCAATTTGCCAATCGCGCTCATTTCTTCGGTGCCGCCGCCGAGGCCATGCGGCGCATTCTCATTGAGAAGGCCCGCCGCAAACAAGTCCTACGTCACGGCGGAAACCAGCAACGTGTGGACATTGAAGGTATTGAAGTAGCCGGGCCTGGCGACGAAGACGAACTGTTCGCCGTGAACGATGCCCTCGACAAGCTCGTCGCCATCCACCCGGTCCAGGCCGAGGTGGTGAAGCTGCGTTGTTTTGTGGGCATGACCAATGCAGAAGCCGCTCAAGCCCTGGGCCTCACCGAACGTACCGTCAAGTATTACTGGAGCCACGCCCGCGCCTGGCTCTTCCGTGAAATTAACGCTGCTCGAACGGCCGGGTGATCTTTCCTATTTTAAGAAACGGATCGGCAGCCTGGGCCTTAACCGTCCGAATCAGTCAGCAACTGGCCGGACTTATCCACCTGTCTGCAACTTCTGTGCCTGCTCCCAGCGTGCTCCCTCGGACGGATACTCTCCAACGGCAACAGGAACGCCGCATTCATGCGGCAGCACATTGCGTCAGAAACTCCCAGGTGATGGAAAGAAAAACGGCGCAACCCGAACCGGGAGGTCCGGGTTGCGCCGTGGACAGACAGAAGGCGGAGCTTGCGAGCCGCCCGCCAGACAGAAAAAGTCAGGCGTTGCGAATCATCGGCCGAATGTGCCTCGGGACAGGGCGTGTCGAACAGCGGGTGAAGCGATCAGGACCATGCTGTTGTCCCCGTGCGCGGCGATTGCGGCCAGGTTTTGGAGCCCTTGCGGGACATTGCACTGGCCGGCCGTATTGAAGCCCCAGGCCACCAACGTGCCATCGCTCTTCAAAGCCAGGCTGTGATAGTCGCCCGTGGCGATAGCCACGACGTCTGTGAGGTCCGCAGGCACAGGATTCTGGGCGACTCCGTAGGTTCCCCAAAAGACCACAGTGCCATCACTTCGCAATGCAAGGGAATGGTTGCCTCCAGCCGCGATGGCCACCACGTTGTCCAATCCTTCCGGAACACTGGTTTGGCCCCATTCGTTGTCACCCCAGGCAATCACCGTGCCGTCGCGCCTGAGCGCGATGCTGTGATCCATCCCCCCCGCGATCGCGACCACATCATTCAACCCGGCGGGGACATCGCATTGGCCGGCAAAGTCCGCGCCCCACGCCACGACAGTTCCGTCGCGTTTGAGCGCCAGACTGTGGAGAGCGCCACCCGCCACCGCCACGACATGCCTCAGCCCCGCGGGAACGTCGCACTGCCCGTAATCACCAAACTGGCCTGCCGCGGGGCCCCAGCAGGTGACGGTTCGATCCCCCATCAAGGCGACGCTATGGACGTTTCCCGCGGCGATTTGGATCGCGAAACCTCGTTTGACGCGAACAGGAATGTTGGTTTGGCCAAACTCATTGTCACCCCAGGCGAGGACCTTTCCATTCCCTTCGAGCGCGACACTGTGGAAACTGCCGGCTGCAATTTGGACGACCTGGCTGCATCGCAAGCCATTCGAGGCTAGATTCAAGTCATAATCGAGATTTCCCCAGGCATCGATCTTGTCGAGGTGCGGCATTGCGGCGGCGCAGAACAGGCCCTGGGCACTGCCGAGCAACAGAGCCAAAAACCGCCCCTTGAGTCCGCCAATGGAAAATCTCTTCACAAAGTATTGCATATACAAGAACTTCACTCAAACAACGAGAAGATTCTTGCAGACAATGGGGCTGAACACAATTGGGGACACTCCTGGAAAGCGTCCGAGGGATTCACCGGGAACAATCCGGATGCTGATCCGTGTTAGAACTGATATCCGAGTTCAATTCCGGTTTGATTGCTGCTGAAAGTGTAGGCGGCCAGTGTGGAAGAGTTATCGCTGTATTGGTAGAAAATCGTGGCCGTCGCCCGCTTCAGGAATTGCAGCTTGAGCCTGGCATTGAAAGTGTAATAGTCGTCCGTGCGACCGGTGGTCGTGCCGCTGGAGGCAACATAGTTGACGGTGTTATACCCCCCCTGCAGGTCCAAATAAAGCCTGCCCAACAGGCGCTGGTTGAGGTCGGCGGTGACCGAGGTGGTTTCGGTCACCTGGCTTTGAACGGAGTTTGTCCACACCGATACGTCCACAACGCGATCGACATTCAAGGACAGTTGGGTGAAGTCGAATGGCTGGTACTGAATCGAGGCTCCGGCAATCGGATTGACAACATCGGATGCTCCGCCGCCGAGGAACTGCCGGATTTCGGCTCCGCCGTGAATCTGAAACGCCACCTTGTCCAAGGCCCTCCAGCGAATCCTGGCCTCGACCCTCTCGTAGGCCATGTCGGATCCGATGTCCACGTTGACATAGCCGAACCCGGCGCCGAGGGCTGAATCCAAGCGCGGCCAGAACTGATAATTCAGCCACTCCGTTGTGGACCATTCACGGCTGTTTTCGAATTGGGTGGTTAATATGAAATCCTGATTGATTCCCATGTCCAGGGAAAGTTTGGTGTTGATGCGATACGAAGCATTCAGGGCGGTCGAAAAAGTTTCCTCATCGGTTTGAGTTCCCGTTTCCACCTCCGGGTCAGAAGATTTCACGTAGCTCTGAGAGAGGCCTAACGTCCAATCTTCATAAGTCGTCCCGCCCACGAGCCGGACGCTTTGGTCGAGGGTGTTGTGAAACTCCCCGCTTGAATAGAACGTCCAGGTGGGGCTGTAATCGAGGGTCCAGTGATTGCCAATGTTCAACAGGAAACCCGGCGAGAACGATTGAACGATGGTGGAGGTGTGATTCGACACCGTTGACGAGATCCCGGTTCCATCCAGGAACCGGTAGAATGCCCGGGGTCGAAGCGCCAGGGGCCCCCATTGGAGAGGAGTCTCCAAGCCCCCCGAACTGGATCCAGCCGGGATGAACACCATCATGGGATTCTGTTGTTGATATTCCTGCACGGCCGGCGGGGTGTTCGGGATTTGGGTTGGCGGCATGAGCACATCCTGGGCCGCCAATGGATGTCCCACTGCAAGCAGGAAGAGGCCGAGCGCGGCCCGAGGGCAGAATCGAAGAGTCGTCCAGTGGAATCCGGTCGGGTTTGTCAGTTTGAGTTGCATGGTTTGGATCTTTCGGGGCTGGATATGAATAGGTTCGATCATTTATAATCGCCTGCTCCTAACAACAGCAACATAGGCGCGCCGCTCCTGGAACTCCTCAGGCCTTCCAAACCTGCCCGGGGCTCGCTTTCACCGCCGCCATGGCGTTCCGCGTATCCACAATGCACCTGCACCAGCGCGCCAACTCCTCATAGTTCAAGCATTGATGGTTGGTCGCAATGATGACGGCATCGAAGCCTTCAAGCGTTTGGCGATCCCATTTCACCGACGAAGTTCCCGTCCATTGCGGATACTCGCGCTTATGACGCACCACCGGCACGTACGGATCGTAATAAGCCGCCTCCGCCCCCCCCTTTTTCAGCAGGTCCATCAGGACGTAACTGGGCGATTCCCGATCATCGTCCACATTTGGTTTGTACGACAGCCCGATCACCAGGATGCGGCTTCCGTTCAGAGCCTTCTTGTGAGAGTTCAGAGCTTCAGCCGTTCTACTGACGACGTGCAAAGGCATGGCAGTGTTGATCTCGCCCGCCAGCTCGATAAAGCGTGTAGTCTGCCCATACTCGCGCGCTTTCCAGGTGAGATAGAATGGATCGATCGGAATGCAATGGCCGCCGAGGCCCGGTCCCGGATAGAAAGGCATGAAGCCGAAGGGCTTGGTTTTGGCGGCCGCAATGACCTCCCAGACATCGATGCCCATGGCTCCGTAAACGAGCTTCAATTCGTTGACCAGGGCGATATTCACGCCGCGGAAAATATTCTCCAGCAGCTTGGTGGCCTCCGCCGCACGGCACGACGAGACGGGGACAATGGTTTTGATCGCTTTGGAGTAAAGGGCCTGGGCTTTCTCCAGGCAGGCGGGTGTGTAGCCGCCAATCACCTTGGGAATTGCGGCCACCTTGCTGTCCGGATTCCCCGGATCTTCGCGCTCGGGCGAGAAGGCAAGGTGGAAGTCCCGGCCTGCGTTCAGTCCGGAGCCGACCTCCAGCACCTCGCGCAGGTCTTCGTCCGTGGTGCCGGGATACGTGGTCGATTCGAGCACAACCAGCGTGCCTTTCTGAAGATGGCGCGCAATGCTTCGTCCGGTGTCCAGGATGAACGAGATATCAGGCTCCCGGTTTTTGTTGAGAGGAGTCGGCACGCAAATGATCACCGCCTCCACCTCCCGAATACGTCCGAAGTCCGTGGAAACATCGAATCGATTCGCCGCGATCTGCTCCCGCACGGCTTCGGCGCCGATGTGTTTGATGTAACTCTCCCCGCGGCGGAGGGCCCCGACCTTCGCAGCATCGATGTCCAAGCCAATGACGTTGACACCCGAGCGCGCGAACTGCAACGACAGAGGCAGCCCGACGTAACCCAATCCAATGATGGCAATGTTCATATCAGCAGCTTCTTCTTTCCTGACGGTTTTATTCTCCGCAACCGGCGTGCCGATTGTCGTATCGTGAATGTCCCCGCTATGACCCGGCGCGCTTTCGTGCAGCGCGACCCGCCTCCGCGCCCAGCAGCATTTTCCGGCAATGAAAACCTTCCGCGTAACGCGTGGGCGAAGCGGCTTCGACTCCTCGCAACCTCATCAACCCCCGGAACAGGTCCTCGCAAAACCATTGCTTGCTTCGTTGCGTGCCGAAGCAGCGCATCAGCAGACTCACTTTGGCGCGGCAGACGGACCCGGACAACGGGACGAAGAAATTGGGCGAGCGCAGATCCGCGTCGTACTTTGGAATCTCGTATTCCAGGATGAGATGGTTGCGAAAGGTGTTCCACGTCAGTTCGCAGACAAAGCGGTGGTCTTGATGGAGATCGTGCCGGAAATGGGTGAAGATGAGATCGGGGACGAACCTCTTCTTCAGATCCTCGAAACACTCCTTCACCGGGACCCCGTCGTGGGGAAGAAAGCCGTCGCGGAAGGACTGCACGTCGATCGTTTTCTTGCGGACCCGACGGAGGAAGGCGCGCGCGCTCCGATCCGCTTCACGCGCGCGCTCCGGTGTGGACGTCAGCACCAGCCAGTAAAACTCGATGGCCGGGGAGGCGCCGATCAAACTGAGGAGGGTTCCGCCGCAGCCGATTTCGATATCATCGCTATGCGCGCCAAGGCACAAAACGCGCCGCACGCCGTTCAAATTGCACGCGATCACTTCGATTTCTCCTTGAGCGCCGGCAGATTCCACACCGCCCAGGGCGCGGCACCGCGACCGAAGAGGTCATCAAGCTCCTGCTTTTCCTTGAAGGTGTCCATGCAGGCCCAGAAACCCTCGTGCGGGTAGGTCATCAGTTTGCCTGCCTTGATGAGGCGGCGGAACGGCTCTTCGACCAACTCTTCGCCGTCCCGCATATAGCCGAACACTTCCTGGCGCAGGACCATGAAACCCCCGTTGATCCTCGCCCCGGATTTGCCGATGTGTTCGATGCTCTTCACAACGCCGTCCGGATCGGCGTTGATGAGATGGAAGCTGGCCCGGGGCTTGACGCTGACGAAGCAGGCGGCGTTCCCACTCCGTTGGAACGATTGGATGACCTTCGGCAAAGGAATATCGGCGAGCCCGTCGGTGTAATTTGCGAGGAACACTTCCTCATTCTGGAGGTGCTTTTGGACCGCTTTCAGGCGCTGGCCGATGTTCGACATGAGGCCGGTATCCACAAAAGTGATGTTCCAGTCATGGATGTCGCTGGCCAGCAACTCCAGACTTTTGCCGCCCTTGGACAGGACGAAATCATTCGTGACGCATTCGTCGTATTCGAGGAAGTACTTTTTGATCGCGTCCCCCCGGTAGCCCAGGCACAGGACGAAGTCTTTGTGTCCGTAGTGCGCATAGTATTTCATCACATGCCAGAGGATGGGACGATATCCTATGGGCACCAGGGGTTTGGGCAGGGCTTCCGAATACTCGCGCATGCGCATGCCGAAACCGCCGCAAAACAGAACGACTTTCATAGGTTTCTCCCGGTCCAGCTCCGGCGTAGGTTGAAGTGATTCATGGGCCGCTCAGGAAATCACTTCCACTTTCGGGATCGGGATGACGAACCTCCCGCCCCAGGCACGAATGCCCGCCATCTGTTTGACGATCTCATCCTTAAAGTTCCAGGGCAGAATGAGCACGTAGTCCGGCTTGCTCTCCTGAAGCTTCTCAACCGGGAAAATGGGGATGTGGGTTCCAGGCAGGAATTTGCCCTGCTTGTACGGGTTGCGATCCACCGTGAAATCCAGGAAATCCGTCCGGATGCCGCAATAATTCAACAGCGTGTTTCCCTTGCCCGGAGCCCCATAGCCCGCCACCCGCTTCCCCTCGCGCTTCGCGTGGATCAGAAATTCCAGAAGACTGCGCTTCGACTCCTTCACCTTGTCGCTGAAGGTCGAATACGTCTCCATGCGATCCAGACCGGCCGAGAGTTCGCGGTTCCTCAGCTCCACCACCCGCTTCGTGACGGGCTTGGAACCGTCCTCGGCGTGACGCGCATAGATGCGAATCGAACCGCCATGCGTCGGAATTTCCTCAACGTCAAACACCGTCAATCCATGGGTGGCAAAGATGTTTTCCACGGCGATCAGCGAGAAATACGAGAAGTGTTCGTGGTAGATGGTGTCGTATTGACTCTCATCCATCAGACGCGCCAGGTGCGGGAATTCAAGTGTGATTACACCCTGCGGCTTCAACAGGATCCCCATCCCGCCGACGAAATCGTTCAGGTCGGGTACCTGTGCCAGCACGTTGTTGCCGATGATGAGGTCAGCCTGCTTTCCGTCCCGGACCATTTCCGCGGCGGTTTTGCGCCCGAAAAACTTGACCAATGTTGGAACGCCCTTTTCGACCGCCACCTTCGCGACATTGGCGGCCGGCTCAACCCCGAGCGCGGGAATTCCCTTTTTGACAAAATTCTGCAGCAGGTAACCGTCGTTGCTCGCCAATTCCACCGCCAGGCTCTCCTTGCCGAGTCGCAACCGCGCCACGATCATGTCCACATAATCCGCCGCGTGTTTCAACCACGTGTCCGAATAGGAGGAGAAATAGGCGTATTCGGTGAAAATGTCCTCCGGGCTGACAAATTCGTCCAGCTGGACCAGATAGCACCGTTCGCAAACCCGCACATGCAGCGGATAAAAAGGCTCCACTTGATTCACCTGCTCGAGTGTCCGATAGCTTTCGCACAACGGCGACATCCCGAGGTCAACAAACGTCTGGTGAAGCGGACTTCGACAGAACCGGCAGCGACACTGTGCGTCGCGGCTCGAAGCGTTCTGTTTCGACGGCTCGAGGATGACGTTTTTTTTGCCCATATCATTTCTAATAATGTTGCTCGAACTGCTTCTCCGGAATGCCTCTTCTGTCAAATCTCATCGGAGATTACAGAATTGGCCTGCAATGGAGTAGAAAAAAAACTCCGAATTTGAGCGATGCGAAGATGCTTGCAGGAAAGAGATTCCGACGCAACTGGGGACGACACCGGAAAGCGTCCGGGGGTTTTACCGGGAATCACGCTTCCCTGCCATGGAGCCTCGATCTCATCCGATGAGATCAAACTCTGGAGAGCGAAGACTGGCCGAGCACGGGAGCGGTCCCGATCACATTGGCGACGACATCGAGCAAGTGTTGTTGTTCGCCCTTCCAACGATGCTGGCGGTACACCTGTCCTCCCCGCTCCACAAAGGTCCGGGTCTGGACCGGATGTTCGTACACCCACCTGATGACCCGCGCCAGGTCCTCGACGTTATTGGGAATGAAGTAGAGGATTTCATCCGGTCGGAAATAATCGCGGATACCCTTTGTTTCTGTTACAGGAACGTGCACTTACGGCAGCGACGTGCGGTAGAAACCGGCGGTGGAATTCGTTGCGTTGCTGTCCTGGAATTGGAACACGCCGCTTCCTCCCGACGTCGCGGTGCCGATGCTCTGCCAGTTCACGAGGTCGGAGGAAGTTTGAATCGTGTAAGTGACGTTAGTGTCACCGCTGCCGCCAAGCTCGATGTTGCCCGGACTGAGTTGTGTGATGGAAGTAATCCTCACG
>Ga0187860_1004740_pt1 | contig 10048 bp, 10 predicted proteins | sample June2016WEW_10_4_FD_132981 | JGI IMG/M metagenome (GOLD analysis project Ga0187860, IMG submission 132981) | Peatland microbial communities from SPRUCE experiment site at the Marcell Experimental Forest, Minnesota, USA - June2016WEW_10_40 | ecosystem: Environmental > Terrestrial > Soil >... | reverse complement strand
GTATCCTCGGTCAAAAACGCCGCCAACCCGTCAGCGTCGTGCCGATTGAACGCCTCGTTGAAGCGGTCAATGGTTGTGCGCGTCACTTGCTCCTGTGACTGCTGCACACTTTGCTCCGACTTCATGGGAACCTCCCTCGGGGAACACAGACTTCCAAGTAGGATCACCGAACAAGTTAGCAGCAAGACGTGGCGATTTGAAGAGCGCATGGCCTTTGATCCTCCATGACTGTCTAGGCTTCTACGCCGTCGAGGTTACGCAGAGCCGTACTGCGGACTTAACGACTACGCTTCGTGGTGCGCGGCATCTTCGGCATCCAAAACCTCGTCATGGGTGCGCCATTCGACCTTCTGCCCGGACTCGGCTTTGACCGCCTTGGCGAGATTTTCCCATTCCTCGGAGGTTACCATTCCGATGCTCCGGGCCTCCATCAAAGCGATGGCGGCCTTTAAAACGGCTGATTTGTTTTTCGGCACAGGCTTGGGCATAGACAAGCAGTCTAGCAAAGTGAAGTGGCGTGGAGAGCAGAAATCTGACCTCAGGTCGGCAAATGGATTCCATTTCTCAAGGCGTGTAAACCGACACCGCCGTCATCCCGAGCTTGGCGGCGATCTGCGGATGGCGGGCGCACAAGCGATGAAAATTCCGCCGTGCTCGCGAAGGCGGGCAACTAGGATTGATAGCGGGGTACTTGGCGATCATCACCCAGCGCCTCAACTTCTGGATGATGAGAATTTCTCGGATTTCGGGTCGTGCGTGCATTAGACTCCTCTGCGAACCCTGTGACCAATCGATGAACGATCACTTTTCCCATCATTACTTGGATTCTTCGTCCCCGAACTCTCAAGCTGACTTCTGGCGAAGGTGCATTCTGGGCTCCTACACATGGGTTCCGAAAGTTCGCCAATTTGCCCCGAATATGTTTTGAAACTTCTTCAAACGGGGCAGTCAGGCATTGTCGGCAGCGTGGTGCGGGTCCGAATCGCCGCCTTCATCGTCTCCCGTTAGCGTCGATTGCTCGACGGGTGGAAGATTCTCACCACGTTCTCGCGCCTGCTCTTTTTCATGCTCCGCTCTCGCTGCTCGCAAAGTCGGCAGATCGGATTCATCCCACAGGTCGGGGTCGTAAGTCGCTGCCGCCAACGCCATGAATTCTTCTCTTTCAGTATCGGTCAACTCCATATCGCCTCCTAAGAAAGAGTCGGGCAGTTGTTTTCCCTGATTCGTCGCCGAGTGGTACCTGTCCAAGTACTTTAAGGCCCTTTGCCTACCTCCTGTTTGGATTGCCTACCCTGTCATCATGTCATCACTGTCATCATGGCTTCATTACTCAGCGTGACTTTTTAAGGTTTCCTCGTTCAGTCGGGGTTCCGATTTAGTTGGAGATGCTTATTATGTAAAGATGATGATGACAGTGATGACAGTACATAGTTATCAATAACTTAACTGTCTTCACTGTCATCACCTGTCATCAATCGTCGTTGAGCCTGAGCCACGAGGCGTCCTTGACAGCCTGACCGTTCTCCTTGGTCACACGAGGCAGCAAAACCTTGTCCTTGATGAGTGCATCCCGCTGTTTGGTCAACAAATCACCATACGTGCGGTGCCAGTTGTGCTTCCGGCTGACATCCCGCCATTTTGCATGCACGGTCTTGCCATCGGCATCTCGGTGCGTACCGAACGCCGTCATGATGGCGCTGGTGCATTCGGCGGCAAGGTTCTCAGCCACGCCCGCCGCGTAATAGTGCCGCACTTTTTCTTGCCACGTGACTAACCGCAGGGCGCACTCCATGCATTCCTTGGTCACTTCCTTCTCATGGTTTGCCGAAGTCCATACGGTCGCAAGCCGGAGGGCAATCTCGGCAAGGCGATCACGCTCCACGTCCCAATACATGCCTTGGTTCTTCCAGTCGTTCGCCATCTGGTAGCAGAAGCTCGGCACCCGCACCGGGTCTTTGGGGAAGCGTGCCTCAGGATTCGCCACCCATTCATGGTTCCAATTCCATCCCTTGGGTAGCGGCGCATAGATGAACCTGTCATAAAAGCCGCCTCCCGTGTTCTTGCCGAATTGCTTGCCGAAATCGGCTGGGGAATTGACTGGTAGGGCTCCCAGTATGTTCAGGCAGCACATGACGCTATGGTCTCCAAATTTGTCACTGGTTCCGCCTTCGTAATCGTCAAACAGGTCGCATAGGACAGGCGCGAGCGACGAGCCGCTCATGCTGAGCTTGTTGAGAGTGTCCTTGAACTCGCGGCTAAACAGCAGGTAGGACTTTACTTCCTGCGGTGGGGGCTCCTCCTCCCGACCTTTCTTGCCTTTCTTCTTCCCTTGGTCGGGATTGAACAGCGTATAGATGCCACGGTCGGACGCCAGATTCCGCTTCTTCACCATGTCCGGTGGGAGCAGGGAAAAAGACTTTAATCCCCGCATCATGGTGACGGTTTTGCCGCCGTGCGGCGGCGCTATTAGGAGGATGAACAGGTTCGGCTGGATGTTGCCGCATACCGTGGTGCGCTGCGCGGCGAAGATGCTGGTGACCACCATATAGGCGGCTCCAAGCGGCGCGTGCAGTTCCCGCGCTTTGTTTCCCAGCCAACCATAGAGGCAATCCTCTGGCATGTCCAATGGGGTGATGGGTTGGCTATCCGGCATCGCATTGGAATGGATCGTAGGCTCAAGTGGAATAACTACGTGCTTGGTGTAGTCCTCCACCAGAATCTGTAGAGGCTCCGGTTCCGCATCTTCAGGCATCGCATCCAAAGATTCCGCATCGTCCACAGCGTCAGCGAAATCCGAAAAGTCCTCATCCCCCCAATCCCAAATCTTGCCAGTGAACGGCGGGTGATGTTGGTTCAGGTGCTTCATCACTTGTCCGAACGTCATGTCGCAGTGATCGTCGCTGAAGCAATGAAATTCCGCTCGCCCTCGATCAAACCTGAACCCTGTGAGCGTGCTCCCTGTGTGTCGGTGGCCGGGGGATTCAGACCCTTCATAAGTTGGCGGGCAAATGCTGGTCACCTGCCAACCGTCGTGCTCCCCCTCGCACACGAAGATGTCGCTGTAATGATCCCACCAAGCGGCCTCATCAAAGTCCTCATGCAAGAGTGGCGCATCGCCATTCGGCGCTGGTACTGTGCAAACGGGAGGATTGTATTCCGAGGCTAATACGCCAAGCTGTGCCAGCGAGACCGTCCCTCGGGCCTTTTGTAAAATGCGGGATTGCCGATGCGGTCGGCCCGGAGTCTCCGGATCGCGACGGTTGTGGGTTCCCCACAACCGGATGATTTGCTCAGGCTCCGACAGACTGGCATCGATTTCCACCACATCGCTCGAAAACCTTTGCCCGATGGCCAACAGGCATTCCTTGTAGGTGGCTTGATTGTCATGAGTGCAAGCGATGAAGTTGGTGAAGGCATTAGGCCTCAGGCTCCAGCAGAGATGGAAGCCGTTTCCACTGTCTGCCATCAATGGGTGGGCACCCAGTATGCCGCTGACCCATTTGCTCGCCTTATCTGCTACCCCACGCAGCGCATCTCGATCCTCTTCGCTTGCATTCACGCGGATGCCATCAACCTTCTTGTTTCTGCGGTCAATGTCTACAAGGAAGCGGACGTAATGCGCTACATCCTGTCGTTTGTCTGTGGTGCTTCCGGAGCGGAGCGCCTGAAGGTTGACATAGATATTCGTTACTGTATGGTCTTGGTCGAGAGCCTCGGCAAACTCCGCTGCCTTATCGATGCTCGAAAAAGCATCCTTTACCATCTTGTCGCTGCTAACGCGGAGATGCGACACGATGATCGCGTCTCCTTCGTGGAAAAGCAGCGTGAGGGTGTCGTGGATTTCGCTTGGTGTTTCGGTCGGTGTTGCTGGAACTGTGGTCTGGATGTGGACGAATTCGGAGGTCTCAGGAATCATGTTAGAGCACCATGATCTGAGCCGCATTGATTACACAGTAAGTTGTAAGCATGTTCTCATACCTTCTTGGTTAACTTTGAATCATTCGCTTGGGTAAGCGCCCATACAACGGGTAAAGTGATTCGGGAGCGGCGTATGAGAACCGCCCCCTAAAGAATCGTTCTTGGCAAACGACCCACCCATTAATAGAATCCGATAGCCGTCGAATTCCTGAACCCTGCTAGAGGCTCACACTGCGTAATACCCTGAGGCCCGAATTTTCCATTTGTCCGTAGTCGGGATGGAGAAGCGTGGCGTCCGGACGCTAACGCTCGATTTCAGTCCCGTCGTTTAGGAACCTGCGGCAGGTAATCGGCGGCCCGCAAATGAATCCCAGTTTTCTAATTTTTCAAAACCAATGTGAGCAACCGCTTTGAAGGCGATGCCCATAGAGAAAGGCCACTACTGTGAAGAAGAAACATTTCGATTGGGAAAATATTTACGAATTCATCTGGAACGCCGCTGACGAGGAAGGCCTATGGACCGGGAACGACGAAACATTGGCCCGGGAATTCGGCGTGACGCAAGACGAGGCCTACTCGATGCTGGCTCAGCTTTGCCAACGTCATCTCATCGAGCGACTCTTTCAGAGTACGTTTGCGATTGTGAACTGGCCCGAAAGACATGATCCGGACGAAGTAGGACTGCATTGGTGGGAGATCGCAGGTTTGCCAAAGTGAGGCGGACTAGAAAACTGCAGAGTAGGTGGTGATGAGGCGGCATTCGGTAATCCCTGCGCAGTCTTGCAGCACGCTGCTTGCCGCCCTGTTGTTGTTATGCGCCCACGCTTGCCGCAAAACGATCGTTTTCGTCTGCGCATTGCTGCGAGCAATAGGTAATTCCGTCTTTGCCCATTCCCCATTCCGAAACGGTACATTCGCAATAATAATCATCGCATCCGGCGCAACCGTGAGTGATGATGCCGCATTCGTCGCATTTCACATGGCCGCACTTGCTCAGCGGCTCATCGCAGTAGTAGCATTTCTCGTCTAACAACTCTTTTACTTTACCCATCGTAATTCCTTTTGGTAGGTTATGAGGCGGAGTTCGCTTCTACATCCCGTAGTTCGTCGTCTCTCCGTCCCGTGAATCAGTTGATGCGATCAGTTGATGGCGTCCCTTATATATGCCAGTTGCTTGATCGAGGAGTATTGGCCGATGAGGTTATATCTACCCGGAGGCAAGTCTCGCCCCTTGATGTGCCCGGCCTTCGCCAACCGTTCGCAAAGCTCCAGCACCTCTTTTACTTTCATGTGCTGGAGATTGCATTCCCGCCTGATGTCCCTTTCGGTGCCGATGTTGGTTTGGCACCACTGGATTACACGGCGCTCATAATGGTTGAGGTTAAAGACCCTCCGTTGCGGCTGGCGCTTCCACCAGCACCGTCTTGATGTGCGCCTGCATGTTGCAGTGCCGGACGAGGCGGTCAAGTTCGCTGGCGAAGTACTCTGGTTGAATGATTGGCTCGAAGTAATCCGTCACGAATCCGAAGCCGTCTTCATCCATGTCCGCCTCACAGGGTTCCTGTGCGACTTGAGCTTCATGCTTCGCCACAGCGGATGCGAGGATGGCATCAGAGATGCTGGTGTCAACATTCGGTTGAGGCTTGTCATCATTGATATGCCGGAGTTTGAACACCAGTTCCTCCACCTGCTGGTGCAGATTGTCATTACGTTTTTTCAGGTCGGCAATGATTAGGTCTTTCTTGCTGGGCTTCTTTTCATCCGTCTGGCGGACTTCGGTGTCAACAGCCTCATCGGATGCGCTCTTGACCTCTTCCACGGCGTCCTCATTCCTGACGGCGAGGTAGTCGCCGTTGAGCAGCCGCTGCACCCACTGGTAGCTCACGCCATAGACTTCCTCGCAGTAGGACGCCCACGTGTACTCCCTGCCATTGATTTCTGTCTTCCTGTGGGAGCCACGGGGGGCGCACAGTTTCTCTTTCATGGCGGCAACGATGGGTTTGTACTTCTCGAAGTAGACCCGGAACCCCCTCACCATGATGCCCACTTGGTTGCTCCGGGCGCATAGGGTGGAGAAGTCCGCTGATGTGGCAATCGTGCGGATGGCTTCATCATCCAGTTCGGTTAACGGTAGAGCCTCATAGCTACTGAGTTTAGATGAGGCGGCTTTTTCAGCTTGGGCTACGGAGTTGAGGACAATTTCCTCATGCTCCAGATCAAACTCCATTGTTGGTGCCATTGGTTCTGTAATCTCCAGTGCCATTTATTGAGGTGCTGACTTTCAATACTTGGCCTCGGCCTTGGTCAACTGAAGAAATCCTGTGGAAAAATACTCGTTAGTACATGAGGGAGGGCCAACAAGAAGAAGCACCCGGCCGGGTGGGTGCCTTTTCTTCGCATGAAGATTATTGGATGTGCACGGCGGGCTGCACGGCGGGCTCGTGTTCGTTAATCCCCTGTGCCGCATGGAACTTGTCCACCGCCGTATCAAGGCGAATCTGCCTGCTCTTGACCCACGGTGCGTAGTGTTTCCAAGTTGTCGCCGTGGTGCTGTGCCCCAGTAACATTGCCAAATCCTCAATCGTGCCGCCACTGTTCAAAAATTCGGTGGCGAACGTGTCCCGCAATCTCTGTGCGCCACGGGGCTTGATGCCCGCCGCATCGTAGATACGCAAGAGCCAACTTTCAATCCATGCCACTTGCGATGTTCGGAGCCGCTTGCTTTTGTCCCAAAAGAAATAATCTGGGTGCACATTGCCCTGCGCTCGCAGCATGTCCGCAACAAAGGCAGGCAGTTTGACATAAACATATTCACCAGTTTTTTTGCGATGAGTCCGTAGACGGTTATCGTCTCCCAGTGCGTCACGGCGCAGACAACCCGCATCCCCGATGGACAGGCCCGCCCATCGCATAAGCAAAATCAGCGTGGTCATGAAGGTGTGGAGGCGTGGCTTGAGCACCGTGACCGCAGTCAGCAGGCGGGTAAACTGTTCGGGTTCCAGCGGCAACGTGGGAACTTCGTGCACGCTGATTGGATCAAGTTTGTCGTATGGACTTTTATCGAGATAATCAAACTTCGTTGCCCACGTGAAAAACGCTTTGACACGGGCGTTGTAGGTTTTCATAGCATAACTGTTTTCACGAAAAACCCACGTGTCACGCCACGCATCGAGGGCAGCCGCCGTGATGCCGCGAAGTTTGATGAAGTTGTTTTCCTTCGCCCACGCCAGCATGCTCTGTTGCGCCTTGGAACCGTTGAGCAGCATGTAGCGGTCTTTGTACGGAGCCTGCAACGCATCCTTCGCTTTCTTCGACCGCTTGATGAGGTAGAGATCAATCGCCGACTCCACCGTGATTGTGGATGGGGTTTTAGACTTCTGGTCGGATTCGAGGTCGGCGGCTTTCTTGAGCGCTTCAGACCAGTCGTTGGTTTCCGCAGACCAACGCTTGCGATTTTTTTGAAACCAGATGGGGCAACCGCAGCGGCGGCAATTCCGGGCATTCTCGTCGTTGCGGTGTGGGCACTTGCTAAGATGGCGGGTGTAAATAGTGGTAGAAGACATGACTGGCAATACTGTCCCAGTCGGCCTTTTTCTGATCTCGCCCGGACTCGTTTGTGTACGTGCTGTGTACATGGTCGGCGTAACTTCATGAACCTAAAGCTACTTTACAGGTTCCATGATAACCGTCACGCGAATTGGGGTGGGGTGCACAACTTGGATCAGAGGATCGGACACATAGACCTGCGTGACAGAAGAATATCGCGTCATGGTTCCGCTCGCCTCTACTGGGTCCGTGGTGGCGGCCTCCACCGCTTCGACGCGGCGGCGAGGTCCGGTGATCACGACATTGGGCGGGTTGGCGATCACTTGCGCCACTCTCATGCCGCTCGCAAAATTTCCGGTCACACGCGGCCGAACCTCGACCACGCGGGTCTCGCGATCGTCGAAAGAAAGGTGAAACTGACCTGGAATGATCTGCACGACTTCCAGATCTTGCGGCACATGAATTTGCCGCCCGGTCAAATCGAAAGTCCGTTCCCCCGGACGGACGCTGGTCAAATCAATCTCCGCTCGCACATCCGCAATCTGCAGGCGATGAATCACACGCTCTGGCCCGCGCACCCGGATCTGCGCTTCGGTGAAGCTGGCGGAATCGATCTCCAGATTGTCCGGAAGATTGTGGAACTCGATGGGAACCTTTATTTCGACCTCGGCGATGGGATCGCGCGCCACCACCAGCCACAGGCCGATGGCGAGCAACAGGGAAACCAGTTTGAGCACGACATTGTGACCGAATGTGCGCTGCAAAAGGCCCGCCATCGTCAGTCGTCCCTTCCGGAATCCTGCTTGCGGGAGAGTTGCGAACTGGGCGGCTCCTCTTCGATAAAGCTTTCCTCCACGGGACTCGGCAGCGTAGCCGTGGGTGCGTACCGGCGCAGCAGAGCGCTCAACCTTTCGCGCAAACGTTCCACCGTCAACTCGCGTTCAATGCTTCCCGCCACCGCCATGCTGATCGTGCCCGTCTCCTCCGAAATGATGACGGCGACCGCGTCGGTTTCTTCCGTGATCCCGATCCCCGCGCGATGACGCGTCCCCAGTTGGGTCGAGAGCACAGGATTCATCGACAACGGCAGGAAACAAGCCGCGGCCGCAATGCGGTCCCGCTGCACAATCACGGCACCGTCATGCAAGGGAGCGCTCGGACGAAACACGGTGGCCAGCAGGTCGTACGACAGCCTGGCATCGAGCGCCACGCCGCTTTCGATGTAGGTGCGAAGTCCAATCTCACGCTCGATCACAATGAGCGCGCCCGTCTGATTCTGCGAAAAAAGATTGGCCGCCAAAACAATATCGTCGTAAACGTCGGCCACCGAACGCGAAGCCCGCATCAGCGAAATGCGGCTCCCGAGGTTAGCCAGTGCGTGCCGGATCTCCGACTGGAAGACGACGATCAGCGCGAAAACAACATACGGCAGCAGTGTGCTGAGCAGCCAGTTCAGCGTCCGCAGTTCCCCTAGCCGTGCGAAATAGAAGGCAAGTCCAAGCGCAGCCACCCCGACCAGCATCGGCGCCGCGCGCGTGCCCCGCACCAGAGACAGAAACTGGTAGATCAGGATCGCGACCAGCACGATGTCCAAAATCGAAATGAACGAGATCGCCGAGATGTGCGACCAGACCTGCGACGGCGTCACGACACCCTCACGTCGGAACTTGAATTGGTCTTCATTCTAATGCAGCCCCGCCGGATTATGGTTTGCCGGATTATGGTTCGCTGCGCTCGGTCCCGGTCACCCGGGCACGAACTCGTCCCCGAGCCAGGCGCGCCGACACCTCGTCCCCAGCTTTGAGTCGCGACGCATCTTTCACCAGCCGGCCTTTCGCATCGAACACCAAAGCATATCCGCGATTCAGAATCGCCACCGGCGAAAGCGCCTCCAGGCTCGCGGTCCGGCGATCCAGCGCCCCACGGCTCTCCAGCAACCGCGTGCGCGTGGCGGCGGCCAAGTTCGCAACTTGACTCTCCAGACTCTGCCGCACCGCGGCCAGACGGCGTCGTGCGTCATAGTGACGGACGGCCGCCGCAACGCTTTCCGAGCGCCGATGGCATCGCTCCAGAAGTTGCCGTTCCGCTTTTTCCAGGCGGAAACGCTGTTCATCCAGCTTCTGCTGCCGCCGGTGGATGCCGTCCATCATGCGCGCAAACGCTCCGTGCTGTGCCCGCTCGGTCAGTTCCTGGCGCGCCATCAGCAGGCGGTAGCGCAACGCTCGCTCCAATCGCGCGTACGAATCCTCCGCTTGCGCTTCGATCTCCTGTCGCGACCGGATCACCAGTTCCGCCGCCGCGGACGGCGTAGGCGCCCGCAGATCGGCGACAAAATCGACGATCGTGAAATCCGTCTCGTGTCCAATCGCCGAAATGACCGGAATCTCGGAATCCGCCACCGCCCGCGCCAGCCTCTCATGATTAAAGCAAGCCAGATCTTCAGCGGAGCCGCCGCCGCGAGCAATAATCACCACCTCGACCGCGCGGCTGTGAGGCGCGTCTTGATGCCGAAGTTCTTGATGCCGAAGTTCTTGATGAAAGTATCGCAGCCCCGCCATCACCTCGCCCGCCGCCGCATCCCCTT
>Ga0187860_1004736_pt1 | contig 10053 bp, 8 predicted proteins | sample June2016WEW_10_4_FD_132981 | JGI IMG/M metagenome (GOLD analysis project Ga0187860, IMG submission 132981) | Peatland microbial communities from SPRUCE experiment site at the Marcell Experimental Forest, Minnesota, USA - June2016WEW_10_40 | ecosystem: Environmental > Terrestrial > Soil > Wetlands... | reverse complement strand
CTGAGTGGAAATGGCATCGACTCCGGCCTTGGCCTGCTGGCCGCGCATCTCATCCAGTGCCTGGGCGGAATCGAGGAGCAGCCCCTGGTAAGAGTTGTTGATGGTGCGGGGGCGGTCGGGTTCGGCGGGCAGGATTTCAAAATTGCCGCTTTTCCAGGAGAGAATTTCCCTGAAGGCCTCTTCGCCGGTGAAGGTGGCGGCGGCGGCATCAATGACCTCGCCGTCCTTGACCCAGATGCGGCCCGCGACGCCGCCGTGGAAGATGAGCAGGACCGAGGAGCTTTGAGAGAGGCACTCGAGTTGGATCAGATCGACGAGGCTTTTGCTCTGCATGCCTCGGAAACCGCCTTCGGGGGCCTCCTGGCGGCCGAGTTGGGACTCGATGCAATCCTTGAAGAGTTGGAACTCCTCGGCGCTGCCGGGTTTCTGCCAGAACAAATCCACGCCCTGGGCGTAGGCGCGGGAGCGGTATTCCTCGTCGAGGACACCTGTCAAGACGATGATGCGGAGATGGGGATATTTGCGGCGGACGATGGCGAGAACCTGCAAGCCATCCATTTTGGGCATGCGCAGATCGGTGATCAACAAGGTGAAAGGCTCGGCTTCCAGCAAGGACAGAGCGCGGGCGCCGGAGTTGGAAGTGATGACTTCGGGCTGGCTGGGAAGATTTCGGAGCAATTCCTGGTAAAGTTCCAGCATTTGCTCGTCGTCATCCAGCAACAGAATTTTGCAGCGCATGGCCATTTGTCCTGGGAGGAGCTTAACGCCGAATGCGGATGCGATGCAAGCTGTCTTGCGCGAGAAGAAAACTCAAAAATCGCGTTGAGCGTGGAGGAGCCAATGGAGGCGCTGGAACGGGTGGCGTCGAGCGCGGGGTACGGCACGACCTTTTGGAGACGAAAGGGGGGGAAGGACCGAGTGTGTCTGACCCCGGAGAGGCGGGGGAGCGGACTGGCCTGCTACTTGACTGCCAAACGGCTGGAGCGGAAGGCCCAGCCCAGGACGGCCAATTCCGGCCGGGGCGCGTTTGCCTTTTTTCCCTCGCCATTGCGCTGGCCGGCGTTGTTACGCTTGGCCGCTGAATCCATTTCGGCACCGGTCTCCTTGTCCGCCTCGACCTGCGCTGTTTGAAACTGCTTCATATCGGCATTTTTTGTAGCACAAGTGATGCCATGAATTCGGGTGGCGGGCAGGCTTTTATTGTAAGGTGTTGAAATCCAGCATAATGCGATTGTACGGCATGAGTGTGCGGGAGTGTATTTCTTATGAAAAATCGTAAAGCGATGAAAAATTTACCGACAAATGCGCGAAATTCAGCATGGCATTGAGGCAGCGCGGCAAAGGCAGCGGCGCGGGAAAAACTGAACCCGGGGGTGCGATAGGCGTTGATCCGTGAGCCAGGCAGGAGGCGGGGGGGTGGGGGGGGCGCATCTGAATAAAACCACCGTGGGAATGCAATACATGGGGCCGAAAATGTGGCTGGCGAGACGCCAGCCACGGCGACCGGGACGGTCGCGCTACCAAAACCGAGAAACAGCCACCGTGATGGAATGGAGGTAGTGTTAAGATGCGCCCGCGCCGCGGGACCGTTTGACAATCTGTTTCTAAAATAGCGGGTCCTCGGCGGGTTTGGCGATGGGTTCGAGGTCGTCCGGGGTTTTGGCGGCATCAACGACTTTGGCGGAGGCGGCCAGTTGCTGGGGCGTGAAGATATCCAGGAGGGAGATTTTCAGGGGGCCGTGAGTGCCTTGGAGAGTGATGTGGTCCCATTGGGCGGAAATGACGGAGGCGGCGAATTTCTGGATGCAGCGGCCGCGGATGTAGGCGCGGGTGGTGTGGGGAGGCTCGGAGATGGCGTGGCGCACCAGGCGATCATCGGGTACGCCAATGAAAGAGCCGGACTGTTCCAAGGCATAGTAAAGACCGCAATGGCGATCGAGGCGATGGTATTCCAAGTCCAGGCTGCGCAGCCAGGGATCGCTGTCGTCGAGGTTCTGGGCGGCTTGGAATTCGCGGATCATGGCCAATTTGGCGACCCAATCGAGGCGGTCGCGGCAGCGCATGGGGTCGGTCTCCAAGTCGCGCAGGACGTTGTCCCAGTCGGCGACCAGGGCGGCTTTGGAAGGGTCGCTCAAATCGCACAAATCGGTGACGGCCTGCCAGTATTCGCGCTGCAAGGCCAGGGCAGTGGAGGAGGTTTTGTCGTGCAAGGTGACTTCCCAGTGGAATTTGGGGTCGCGTGAAATGGAAACCAGGGCGTGGAGGGGGTCGGAGAGCAGGGAGTAGGCGCGTTTGGGATTGCGGGCCAGGGCTTCAAGCACCAGGGCGGTGGCGCCGATTTTCAGGCGTGTGGAAAAAGGGGACATGTTGGCGTCGCCCAGGATGACGTGGAAGCGGCGGAAGAGATTAGGATTGGCGTGCGGCTCATCGCGGGTGTTGACGATGGGGCGGTGCTGCATGGTGTCCACGCTTTGGAGTTCGCTGAAGAAATCGCTGCGCTGGGAGATTTGGAAACCGGGGCCGACGAAGCGATCCTCCTCCTCAACGGCGAATTTGCCGGCGCCGGCAATGATCTGGCGGGTGACCAGGAAGGCCTGGATGCCGCGAGCGAGCTTATCCCAAGGCAGAGAGCGCGGGAGCAAATAGTTTTCGTGGCAACCGTAGCTGTGGCCGCGGAAATCAGTGTTATTTTTGTAGAGGCAGACGGCGCTGCCGCGCTCTTCGGAGAGTTTCTGGGCGCACCGCATGAGGATGCGCTCGCCGGCGCGGTCGTGGGCGACCAATTCGGCAACGGTGCTGCATTCCGGGGTGCAGTATTCGGGGTGGGCGTGATCGTTGTAATAGCGGGCGCCGTTGCCGAGGACGAGGTCGCTTTTGATTTCGACGAAACTGAGTTCGCGGGCGGCGTCCTCAGCGAAGTAGGAGGATTCATCGGTGTCCTGGCGGAGTTCCTCGACGCGGAAGCCGCGCATGTCGGCGTGGGGGTCTTCGCATTGATAATCCCAGCGCATGAGGACGCCGGATTTAGTGGCGCTGCGGACCAGGGCCATGGACTCCGCAACGACGTCGAGGTTAGCCTCCTTTTCGCGTGTGATTCCAATTTCGGTTTCGGTGCCAAACTGGATGATCATTTTGTCTTTGTCCGCGGAGACAAGTTGCCGTTCTGCATCCAATTCAATTTGTGCGGAGGTTTGCACCAGTCACAGTCGGGCTAGACAACGCCGGAACCGGCCAGGTCCTTTTTGCGCGGGCGGATGGGGGCCAGTTTGATGACGTTTTCGGGATCGAAGTCGGTCAGCTTGAGCCAGTCTTCGGTAATATCGGTTGGAGGGAAGAGATCGTTTTCGGTGTATTCCTGCTGGAGGGCCTGGATGAGGTCGGCGCGGTCCAAATGGGTGTCCTGGCTGGATTGGATGGAGCGTTTGATGGCCAGGCTCTTGGCGCGCTCGACAATGGCAGCGATGATCGCGCCGCTGGCCAAGTCGCCGCGGTGAAGGAAATCGCGTTTGCCGCTGCGATAGGTGATTTCCAGGAATTGGTTTTCGACAGATTTGGAGTAATGCATTTCCGAGATGGCCTGTGCCAGGGCATCCTTTGGCTCGGCCAGCGGGAGAGAGTCTTTGAGGTAAATCTCGTAAATGCGGCGCGCGCCCTCCTGATTTGGGCGATTGACCTTGATTTTCCGATCAATTCTGCCGGGGCGGAGGATGGCGGGATCGATCAAATCGGCGCGATTGGAGGCGAGGATGACGACGACGTTTTGGAGGGGTTCCAAGCCGTCCATTTCAGAGCAGAACATCGGCACCAGCGTGCTGAGAATGGTGCTGTAGCGGCCGGCGCGGCGGGTGCCGAGAATGGACTCGGCCTCGTCAATGAACAAGAACGCCAGGGAACCGTCGGCGGCGCGCTCGCGGCATTGGGCGAACAAGTCGCGGACCTGGCGTTCGGACTCGCCGACCCACATGTTGAGGATTTCGGGGCCTTTGACGTGGAGGAAAAACTCGGGATGGTCCACACCGGTTTCGGCCAGGATTTGCTGGCGCAGATTGTAGGCGGTGGCTTTGCCCAGGAGTGTTTTGCCGCAGCCCGGCGGCCCGTGGAGGAGGAAACCCTTGGGCACGGTGTGCTCGAATCGCTTGAACAAGGCGCGATGCAAAAAGGGCAGTTCAATGGTGTCGCGGATGGCTTGGACGGCTTCGTTCTGGCCGCCGACGGCGGACCAGGGCAGGGTGGTGACGGTTTCCAGCGAGCGTTCAATGCGCCTGCCGGCGCCAATGACCTCCAGAGCGACGCGTTGATTGACGTCCAGGCGGATTTCCATGCCCGGCTTGAGCTTTTCCTTGGCCAAGAGGGCCGACCGGAGCAGGACGGAATTGACCAGGCCGGATTCCTGGCCGACGCGCAGGCGTCCGCCAGAGAGCAATTCATCGATGCGCACGATCGGCCCGTTGCGCTCGAAACCCAGGCCCTGGACGATGGCAAAGGCCTCGTTGAGCAAAACCCTTTGGCCGGCTTGCAGGCTGACCAGAGGGATTTGCGGGTCGATGCGGCAGACGTAGTCGGTTCCGCCGACGCAGACGTGGGCTTTGTCGGGTTCCACAGGCATGAGGAAAGTGCCGACGCGGAAAGCGGGGGAGCGGAGTTTTTCGACGATGGCGTCGAGTTTTTCGATGGTTTGGAGGGCTTGATCATTGGTTTCCTCGACCTCGGCGACGCGATCGCGCAGATAGACCATATCCATGATGGCGGTGTGGCGCGGGGGCAGTTTGGCGACGATGACATCGACGAGTTGGAGGAGCGACAGGGCGTCGAGTTGCTCGCGCGGGAGCAAATCACTCTCGCGGATGGGCGAGGCGGGGCCGTCGCCGGGCTGGGATTTGGCGGATGGGCTACTGATCACCGCCTTCTTCTTAGGCTCTGCCATGAGATAAAGGTATTCGCGCGCGGAGTTTTTGCAACCGGAAGCAAACAAAAAGAACTTTTTTCCCGCACGACCGCATGAAATGTGATAGATTAGAAGCCCTTAAAATTTTCCAGTGATTTTCGCGGGTTTTGCGCCCGCGCTTTGGGCATAAGATAAATTCGTGGACATGAACGAATGCGTGTCGCTGTGACTGGAGCTTTCGGGTATTCGCGCCGTTACGTAGGCAAACAGACACATTTGGCCGGCACTACACGAGTGAGATGGCGCGCCGGGTTGACCGAGTTTCGGAATATCAATCCAATTAGCAAAAGGGCAAGGTGAAGCCGGGCGGCTACCAGTCCTTGAACTTGCCGGGCTGGGGTTTGATGGGCTGATTGTCGGGAGTGAAGATGAGGACTTTTTCGTCGTCTTGCTGGGCGTCGAGGAGTTGGCGGGCTTCCTGGGGCGACATTTGGACTTGGGCCATGGCGGTATTATCGTTCTTTTGCTCGCCTTTGTCGCGCTGATCGGAGGGGTTGGCTTGGGCCTGCTGGTCTTTCTTTTCCTGATCCTTTTTGGCCTGTTGCTGCTGGGCCTTTTCCTGGTCCTTTTTCTGTTGCTCTGATTTCTGGTCCTGTTTCTGGTCCTGCTTGGCGGATTGCTGCTGTTGGTCTTTCTGGTCTTTCTGGTTCTGTTGCTTTTGGTCCTTCTGGTCTTTCTGGTTCTTTTGATCCTTTTGGTCCTGCTGGTTTTGTTTTTGCTGCTGCTGTTGCTGCTTCTTCAGTTCCTCCAATTTTTGTTTGACGTAGGCGAGGTTGTTTTTGGCGTCGAGGTCGTTGGTGTTCAGGCGCAGGGCACGGCCGAAATTCTCGATGGATTGCTGCCAGCATTTTTCCTTTTGCTGGGGATCGGGCAATGGTTCGCCCATGCGGAAAAGGGTGTTGCCCAAGTTGTAGTAGGCATGCTCCTGGGCCTGGAGGTCGGATATGATGTCGGGAGAATTTAGGGCGGCGTCGAGCTGTTTTTGGGCGCTTTCCAATTGCTTGGCGCGATAAGCGGCGGTGCCGGCGTCGTAGCGCAAGCGGTAATCGTTGGTCTTATCCGCGGCCAATCGGTTGTATTCCTCGGCGGCGGCTTTGAAGTCGCCGGCCTGAAAGTCGCTAAAGGCGCTGGAGGGAGAGGCGGTGGCGGAGCGGGAGAGCAGGAGGGCGGCGATCAGGGCGGCAGTTTGCAGGAGCGGTGCGGCGGCGGGGGCGTCGGAGCGGCGGGAACGCGGGCTTTCGGGCAGGAGCAACTCGATGACCAGGCAGATCAAGGCGACGCCCAGCGGCCAATGGTAACGCTCCCGATAGACGCGGGTCAGGCGGGTCGATTCCTGTGTTTTGGGCAAGGGCGCCAGGCCGCGGGAATAAAGTGTTTCCATCGGGTTGGCGCCTTGCAGGGGAGGTAGAAGCCGTTGGCGGCGGTGGCGATTTGCTGGAGCAGGGTGCGGTTGAGATGCGATTTGACGACGTTGCCGTCATCGTCCTTGACGAAGGAAGCATTGCCCTGGGAGTCGGTGACGCGGAGCAGTTCGCCTTCGGGCGTGCCGACCCCGATGGTGAAAATGCGCAAGCCGGCCTGCGCGGCTTCCTTGGCGGCGGCGAGCGTTTCAGTGTCGGCGTCATGGTCTTCGCCATCGGTGAAGAGGATCAAGACTTTATGATTGTCATCGCCTTTGTCAAAGGAGGCGAGGGAGGCTTTGATGGCGGCGGAAAGAGCGGTGCCGCCCTGGGGGATGATGCCGACGGAGACGGCCTCGACGGCTTGTTGGAAGGCCTGGTCGTCGAGGGTCAGAGGCGCCTGCAAGAATGCCGAACCGGCAAAGGCGACCAGGCCGAGGCGGTCTGTTTTGGCCAGGCGCATGAGGTCGATGGCGGCGAGTTTGGCTCTCTCGATGCGGTTTGGGGCGACATCCTGCGCCAACATGCTGCGCGAGGTGTCGATGGCGATGATGATGTCCAAGCCCTGCATCCTGGCCTCCTCCCAAGCGAACCCCCATTGAGGGCGGGCCAGGGCGAGGAAGACGGCGGCGACGGCGGCCAGCAGGAGAGCCAGGCGCAATTTCTGGCGAGGGGCGGAGACGCCGCGGGTGAGGCTGGGAAGCAGGCGGGCGCGGACAAACTGGAGGATGAGTTTTTGCTTGACGCGCCAGGACCAGAACAGAAAGCCGAGCAAGGCCGGGAAAACGGCCAGCAGAACCCAAAGGACTTGAGGCTGCGCGAATCTCATAGCGTCAGGGGAGTTTCCTCCATACGGTGTGAGCCAGCACCATCTCCAGGAGCAGGACCGACAACCCAGCCACAACGACCTGTCCGAACAATTCGTCGTAGTGCTGGTATTTGTTGACTACAACTTCGGATTTTTCCAGGCGATCAATGTCCTGGTAGATTTTGCGCAGGGTGTCGGCGCTGTCGGCGCGGTAGTATTTGCCGTTGGTCTTTTGCGCGATTTGGGTCAGCGTGTTTTCATCCACGTCAACGTCCATGTACTGAGGGCGTTTGCGGCCGTATTGATCAATGACGGGGTAAGGGGCCTTGCCGCGGATGCCGATGCCGATGGTATAGACTTTGACGCCGAGGGTCTGGGCGACGTCGGCGGCGGTCAAGGGGGGGACTTTGCCGGAATTGTTTTGGCCGTCAGTCATGAGGATGACGATTCTGCTCTTGTCGTTGAGGTCTTTGAGGCGGTTGAGGGCGGCCATGAGGGCGGAGCCGATGGCGGTGCTGTTTTCGTCAATTTTGCCGATGTCCAGCCGCTCCAGGTTGTGCTGGAGGTAATCGTGGTCCAGGGTCAGCGGGGCGGCGATATAGGCGTCTTTGGCGAAGGCGACCAGGCCGATGCGGTCGTTGGGGCGATTGTCGATGAATTTGGCCAGGACTTCCTTTGCCAGTTTGATGCGGCTGAGGTCCGGGCCGAAGTCCTCCGAGCGCATGCTGCCGGACAGATCGAGGGCGACGGCAATGTCGATGCCGCTGGCTTTGACGTGGGATTCGCCGCGCACCAGGCGGGGCTGTGCCAGGGCGATGATGAACAGGGCGAGGGCGAGCCAGCGCAAATCAGCCAGGATGGCGCCGGCGCGGGAACGGTGCAGGCCGGAAATGGGCCGGACCAAATCGACTGAGGAATAGAGAAATGAGGCGCCTTGGCCAGTCTTGCCCTTGAGCCACGCCAGGAGCGGCAGGAGCAGCAGCAACAAAAGAGCGTAGGGATGGGCCAAAGTCATGGGGAGACGGCGTCGGCGGGGGCGGCGACAGTGGATTGGATTTCGGCTGGAACCCAGCGCGGTTCGGTTTCGTTGACCAGGCGGAGGGCGGCGGCATGCAGGGAGCGCAATTCGGTTTCGGCCGGCTCGTATTTGGCGAATTTGATCAGGTCGCAATTGGCCAGGAAATCGGCCAGGCTCAGTTTCTGGTCGGTTGTCAACAAGTTGGAGCCTTGCAATTCGTAAAGGAACTCCTCGGTGGTGCGCTCGGGGGCGTGGAGATCGAACCGTTCCTCCAAATAAACGCGGACGGCGCTGGAGACGGCGATGGAGAACAGCTTGGGTTCGCTGAGGAGGCGGAGGGCCTGTTCGAGCGCGCGCCGGGCGCGGACATGGGGAGGGATGGGAGGCACGACTGGAAGGGCGAGGGCCTTATTGCGCAGATGGCGCCAGACCAGCCAGGCGGCGGCCAGAAGCACGAGAAGAGTGGCAATGGAAAGAATCCAGAGCCAGACGTTGGGAATCTTGATCAACGGCTTGACGGTGTCGTGAAAAGCCAGGGGTGGCGCGTTGGAGGCGGGCGCCGACTGGGCGGGAACGACGAGAGCGGCGTTGGTGTTCATCCGTGGCGGCGGCGCTTTTCGCGCGTTTTGAAGAACTGGCCCAAGGCGGCGGCGTAAGGCTCGTTGGTGCGGACCTCAATGGCATCAATGTTGGCGGCGCGCAAAGTGCGCAGCAAATCGGCCTGATGGCGGGCGCGGCGGTCAGCGAAGGCGCGGCGCTTGCGCAAATCGTGGGTGTTGATTTCGATCATTTCACCGGATTCGGCGTCGCTGAAAACCAGGCGTCCGAGGGCGGGCAACTCCAGTTCGAAACGATCCACGACCTGGATGGCAATGACATCGTGGCGGCGATTGGCCTGACGCAGGGCGGGCAGGGTGCGCGGCCCCAAGGTGGGCGAAAGCAAGTAGCCCGAAGCGCGGGCGGAGTCGCCGTCCGGCGCGGCGCGTTGCTCGAAGAGAAAATCGGAGATCACCACCGCGATGGCGTGGCGGCGGGCCAGGCGGTTGAGAGTGTCCAGGGCGGCGTTGAAATTGGTGCCGCGGCGGCGCGGTTGGAAGCAGAGAATTTCGCGAATGACGCGCAGGACGTGGCGGCGGCCCTTTTTTGGCGGAATGTATTTCTCGACCTCCTCGGTGAAAAGAATCAGGCCGACCTTGTCGTTGTTGCGAATGGCGGAGAAGGCGAGGACGGAGGCGATTTCGGCGGCCAGCTCGCGTTTGGATTGATCGCCCGAGCCGAAGAGGCCGGAGCCGCTGAGATCGACGACGAGCATGAGAGTCAATTCGCGCTCCTCGACGAACTTCTTGATGAAGGGGTGGTTCATGCGGGCGGTGACGTTCCAGTCGATGGCGCGGACTTCGTCGCCCGGTTGGTATTCGCGCACCTCCTCGAAATTCATGCCCTGGCCCTTGAAGACGCTGTGGTATTGGCCGCCGAGGGTTTCGGTGACCAGACGGGTGGTGCGCAGCTCGATCTGGCGGATTTTTTTGAGGATTTCGCGCGGGATCATGGGCTTGCAAAAATGGCAGTCGCAATCCGGCCGAACTGCGCCGTCGGCTGAAATGACGCTTGGCGGCTCACGGCACGGGCAGCTCGTTGAAGATCTTGGTGATGACCATCTCGCTGGTTTTCTCCTCGGCTTCCGCCTCGTAAGTGACGGCGACGCGGTGGCGCAAGACATCCATTCCAATGGTCTTGACATCCTGGGGCGTGACGTAGCCGCGGCCGCGCAGGAAGGCCAGGGCCTTGGCCGCAAGGGTCAGGGCGATGGTGGCGCGGGGCGAGGCGCCGAGTTGGATCAAGCCCTGCAAGGCGTCCATTTTGTAGGCTGAGGGTTCGCGGG
>Ga0187860_1004731_pt1 | contig 10062 bp, 8 predicted proteins | sample June2016WEW_10_4_FD_132981 | JGI IMG/M metagenome (GOLD analysis project Ga0187860, IMG submission 132981) | Peatland microbial communities from SPRUCE experiment site at the Marcell Experimental Forest, Minnesota, USA - June2016WEW_10_40 | ecosystem: Environmental > Terrestrial > Soil > Wetlands... | reverse complement strand
GACCCGGCGCGCCGTGCAGGCGGTGCTCTGGACGTTTGTCCTCGGCAGTGGGTTCAAGTCGCTGCAAGGCGTGTACATCTTCATCGCCACCCGCAGCGAGATCCCTCAACCTCAGGCCATCCTGGCCCATGAGGAATCGTTCCTCTTCGGGATCTTCATCATGCTCACCCTCGGCCTCTGGCTCTTCGGGCAGCGGGGGCGCTTGCGCACCACGGCGACGGCGCTGCTCCCCTTTGTCCTCATCGCCGACATCGGCAACACCCGGCGTGACGCCTTCCTGATCCTGGGGGCCGAACTGCTCGTGATGGCTGCTCTGGCCTATGCCGTGCTTCCCGAGCGTCGTCGGCTGATCCGGAACACCGGCGTGCTCGCGGTGGTGGCCTTCATCGTCTACCTGCCGGTGGAGTGGAACGGCACCGGCACCCTGGCGGGCCCTGCCCAGGCGGTGCGCTCCGCCATCGACCCCCTGCCCCGCGACGCGTCCTCCAACCAGTATCGCATCGACGAGGACGCCGACCTGGGCAACATGATCAAGCAGGACCCGATCCTCGGCACCGGATTCGGGGTCCCGATCGACTATGTCAACACGCCGGTCCAGACCGTCAGCGGCCTGGACGACTTCATCGCCTACGTCCCCCACAACACCCTGCTCTACGTCTGGATGCGGATGGGCATTCCGGGCGAGCTCGCCCTCTGGATGCTGGTCGCGGCGGCGGTGCTGGCCGGCACCCGCGCCTCCCGGTCCGAGAGTCGCGAGGTGGCTCTGCTCGGGACGCTGGTGGCGTGCACCACGGTGGGATGGGTGGTCATGGGTTACACCGACATGGGATTCTGGTGGTTCCGCGCTGCCATCGCCTTCGGCTGCCTGCTCGGAGTTCTGCATGCTACCGTTCAGCGGCAGGGCTCACCGCCAGCGCAGGAGGCCGCGACCGGGGCAGCGTGAACGTGGAGCAGATCCGAGCAGGTGAGCGACGCCCGGGGCGGAGGGGTCCAGTATCCGCTCGGGTGCTTGCTCGCGTGCGAGTCCGGCCTCTCGGTGGCGCCCGTGGGGTCGGCCTCCAACTGCTTCTCTACATCACCAACCACCTGATCAGCCAGGCACCGAGCTACACCCTGCGCCACCTGTGGTACCGCCGAGTCGTGGGGATGGAGATCGGCCGGGGCGCAGGGCTTCAGCTCGGTCTCAACCTCTGGTTCCACGGTCCCGGTCACGTTCGCCGCGGAGGCACCAGGATCGGGGCCGGCACCCTGATCAACCGGGACTGTGCCCTGGACACCCGCGGCGGCCTGCGCATCGGCAACCACGTCAGCATCTCGCCAGAGGTGGCCATCCTCACCGCCGACCACGACCGCGACCTTCCCGACTTCCCCCTGCGCGCCCGACCCGTCGCCATCGAGGACCACGTGTGGATCGGGATGCGGGCCATGATCCTCCCCGGGGTCCGCATCGGACGAGGGGCGGTCGTCGCCGCCGGTGCGGTGGTCACCCGCGACGTCGCTCCGCTGAGCGTGGTGGCCGGCGTCCCCGCCCGGGTGATCGGTCAGCGCGACCACAAGGGCTTGGACTACGTCCTCGACCACTGGTCGCCGCCGCTCTTCGAGTGACCGAGCGCACCCGGAAGGCGGAGGATCGGGTGGCGGCTCCGCCTCGACCGATGCGCCGGAGGCGGAGCCTGAAGGCTAGAGCTGGACCAAGCCCTTGCGGGCGGCGTAGAGGACGGCCTGGGAGCGGTCGAAGATCTGCAGCTTCTCGTACATGTTGCTGATGTGGTTGCGTACGGTCTTCTCGCTGATGGAGAGCTTGTAGGCGATCTGCTTGTTGGCGCAGCCGCTCGCGATCAGCTTGAGGATCTCGATCTCCCGTGCGGTCAAGCCGTCGTAGAAGTCCTTCGGGGTGGTGTCGCCGGTGAGCATCCCCAAGACCCGCTGGGCGACCGCCCCAGCCATGACCCGCTCCCCTGACTTCACCGCCAGGATGCTGGAGACGATCGCCTCCGGCTCGGCGTCCTTGAGGACGTAACCGCTGGCACCCGCCCGCAGCGCCGCCAGGACGTGACTGTCGGCCTCCAGGGTGGTGAGGATCAGGACCGGGGTCCCAGGCATGGCCGCCACGATCTGTTCGGTCGCCTGGATGCCATCGAGGTTGGGCATCTTGATGTCCATGAGAACGACGTCCGGCTCGGTCTCGCGACAGCGCCGCACCGCCTCGACCCCGTCGGCAGCCACGGCGACCACCGTCACCCGCGGGTCGTCGTCGAGAAGCCGGGCCAGCCCGGAGCGGAAGAGGGTCTGGTCGTCGGCGATGAGGACGCGAATGGGTTTGGTAATGATCGTCATGATCCTCCGAGCGGGCTGATGCACCGCACTGTGGTCCCCCGTCCAGGGGAGCTGTCGAGAGAGATGCGCCCGCCGAGAAGGCGGGCCCGCTCACCCATTCCGCGCAGGCCGAAACCGCCCTCCGCGCTCGCCATCCCACGGCCGTTGTCGGCGATCGTGATCGCCAGCGAGCCGTTGACGGCCTGGAGGGTGACCGTCACCCGGCTCGCCCCGCTGTGACGACGGACGTTGCTGAGCGCCTCGCCCACGATGCGGCGGAGGTTCATGGCCTGATGGGCGGGCAGCTCCTCGGGCCACGAGTGGACGACCAGGTCGGCGAGTGTCCCGGTCTCCTCGGCCAGCTGCTCCAGCCGCCCGCGCACGGAGTCGACGAAGCCGAAGTCGACCGCGGGCTCGTCGCGGAGCTCACAGAGAAGGCGGCGCAGGTCTCCGATGGACTCCCGGGTGGACTGTTGCAGCCTCTCCAGGTCGACCGGCCTGGAGCCGCGCCGCTTGAGGTGCTCGAGCTCGACGACCATGACGGTCAGCCGCTGGACGACCCCGTCGTGGAGCTCCCGGGCCAGCCAGTCCCGAGCCGCCTGGAGGGCGTCTCCGCCGGGGCCGAGGGCGCCCAGCTCCGTCTCGCCCACCGCCGGCGCTGCGAGTGCCGTCACCAGATCCCCCCTGCTGTGGATGATCGCAAGCTCGAGCCCCGCCACCGGCGGCCGGCGGCGTCTCACCAGTGCAACGCCCGGCCTCCCGAAACCGTGCGCCGGCGCACCACGTCTGCCCGGGGTGCCCGGCCCGGTCGCCCGCCCTTCGGCGGTCCCGGTCGCGGTCGTCACCGAGCCGCGGCGGTCGCCGCCCCGCCGTCACCCCAAGTTCAGCCGAGCGATTGGAGGTGCTTGCGGTAGTAGGCGCCCTCGCCGGCCGTCGGTGTGCCCGCCGCCATCGAGGTGACCAGCACGTCGGTCGGGTTGCCCCAGGCGTTCCAGGTCCAGGCCAGATAGCCGATGCCGTGGCTGTCGGCCCAGGGCAGCAGCTTGTTCATGTATGTGACAGGACCCGCCGACGAATCGCCGGTCTCCCCGATGATGACTGGGTACTTAGCGGCGATCGGGGCGATGGTGCTATCCCAACACGAGGGACCTCCGCACCCCGATCCCGGGTAGCTGTGCCAGGAGGCGACGGTGTTCGGATCCATGTCGGCGGGCAGGCTGCTGAGCCACCCCGACATGTCCTGGGCCCATCCCTCTCCGGCCGCCATGATCACGTTGGAGGCTCCGGCGTTGCGGATGTCGTGGGTGAGCTGGGTGAAGCCCGCGGTTTTCCAGTTGCGGTTCACCTGGTAGGGGTTGCCGCCGGTCACGTAGGTGACCATCTCGCATCCGGTCCACAGGCAGGTCCACGGATCGGGGGCTCCGGGCGCCATCCAGGTCGAATAGAAGTAGGGCTCGTTGTAGAGGTCGAAGAGGACGCCGGGGTCGTGCTGGAAGGTCGCCGCCACGCCGGACCAGAAAGCCGGCGAGTGGTCCTCGTCGGGTGCGGGATTCTGGGTGACGGCCAGCTGGGTTCCGGGGGCCGACCAGTGGAGATCGAGGATGACATAGAAGCCGTCAGCTTCCAGGTCCCGGACCAGCTTGATGATCGGCTGCTGGTACGCGTTGCCCCCAATGTGCACCCCGTTGATGCCAAGCCAGCAGTCCTCGTTGAGAGGGATGCGGACGGCGGTGATCCCCCACGACTTCATGGCGGCGAAGGTCGCCGGATCGTCCTCCGGCTGGCCCCCGAAGGGATCATCCGTCCATCCCTGGACGCAGACGAACTCGGTTCCGGACATGTCCGCACCGTGGAGGACGACGCTGGTGCCCGCGCTGTTGACGAGCCGCTTGCCATCGACATGAAGGGGAAGAGGACCCGGTTCCGGGTCGGTGAGGGGGGGCAGGCTGATCGCGGGGGCGAGCGCCGACGCAGCTCCGGTCTCGCCGGGGGCGGATCCCGCCGTGACGGCCGCAGCCCGCAGGTGCAGGGTGATGGCCAGGGCCGCGAGCGCTGCGACGGCCACGACCGCGGCCGCCGCGGCGACCGCGCGGAGCGTGCGATGGCTCACAAGAACCGAGCGTAGCCGCCGCCCGCCTCCAGGACCACCGGCATCCCGTTCCGAGCTTGGGCCCTGATCCCGCCACCCTGGGCACCCATCCTGCCCGGCCCCCCGATTTGCCGATCAGCGGACCGGGCTCCCCGGCGTGCCGCTCGTCTTGGCGCCGCGCCGATGCGCTCCCAGTGACCCGGTCGCCGCCAGCCGCGCGTGCGTCAGCATCCGCCGCCAGCGCGGCCGCCGAGCCGACGACCAGTCGATCATCGAGTCACCCATGTCGTGGCGTCCGCGCTGCTCCTCGGGAACCTGACCCTCTTCCACGGACTGGACGAGCTCGGGCAGTCGCTCGTAGAAGAGCGCGGACCGGAAGGGCGGATGAATCGCCCACATCCCAGGGGCCGCCCCCAGGAAGTCGATCCGCTTCATCCCCCGTCCGGCCATGGCGCGGGTGAGGCTCGCCTCCGCCGGCTGGTATGGCGGATGCCCCTCGAGCCGGGCCAGCATCGAGTGGCCTGCGTCAGGATGCAGAAGCGGGAGGGGGGCCAGGCTTCGCAGGCGCTCCATGTCGATGATGAACAGCCGGGTGCTGAGCTGACCGGCGCAGAAGGCGAGGGTCGGCAGGGCCTCGCGTTCGAGTGACTGCGAGCGGAGGCTGCCATCGGCGGTTGGCGGTCCGGGCAGAGGGTTGCAGGCGAGCACGTCGGGCCGCGCCTCCATCAGTGTGCGCGCCTCGGCCGCCCAGGTCTGGCTGCCACCCCCGTAGAGCATGTCCGAGTCCATGTGCAGGACGTACGGGGTGGCGGTCTCCGCCAGGCCCGCGAAATACGAGTAGAAGGGAGCGCCCAGCCGGTCCTTGGCCGGCACTGCGGCCCCGCCGAAGAACATCTCCGCAACCACGGCGCGCGCCTCAGGCGAATAGTCGACGTCGTGGGTCCTCACCGACGGGTGTTGGCGGCAGCACTCGGTGAGCAGGGAGCGCAGCCCGGGGAGCCGTTGCTCCCACGCCGCCCCGTACCGGTTGTGGCTCCGGTGCAGGTCGACGGTCAGCACCACCTCGTCCACCTGGCCCAGCCAGCATCGCAACTGGTGGGGAAGGATCCAACGCGCATGCGGGAGGTCGGTCGGTGCCAGGTTGATCTGCAGGGTCAGCTGAGATCGCATCCGGGCGGCGTCTTGCGATCTGGCGCGCCGGTCTACCCGGGCTAGATCGGCCGGGGGTGGCGTCTGGCGACAACGGCGGCGGTGACCAGCAGGACTCCGAGGACGATCACCGCGATCCCGGCCGCAGCGCCCGCCGCCGGGCCCGCACCGGTTCCCGGCGTGCTCGCCGCCTGGACGCCTCCGGTCGGCGACGCGGTCGCCACCGGCTCGCTCCCCGTCGGAGTTGGCGAGCTGGACCCTGACCGCGAGGGGGTCGAAGTCGGCAACACCGAGCCGGTCGGTGTCGGCGTTGGCGTCGGCGATCCCCCGTCAGTCGGCGTCGGCGTCAGACTCGGCGTCGGCGATCCCCCGTCAGTCGGCGTCGGACTTGGCGTCGGCGATGGGCCCGGGGTCTCCGTCGGAGGTGAGGTGCATCCGATCACCCGGACGAATCCAGTGGCGAAGAGGCCGCTCACCGAGTTGCCCGTCGCCTCGCTGTCCAGCTGGTAGTAGCCGCACTCGGTCAGCGCCTCGGTGGTGAAGGTGACCGTCTCCGACCCCAGCGGTGGCAGGGTGAAGCCGTCCTGGTACTGGTTGGGGATGTCGTAGACCTGCACGGTGTTCCACCAGTTCTGGGCGATCTCGGTCTCGGTCAGCGCCGGGTACCCGGTGCTGACGTCGATTCCCTCGAAAGAGATGATCCGCGCGGTGTTGAACTCGAGGGTCGCGCTGATCGTGGAGCCGGTGAGGTTGGTCACCGTGTAGGAGAAGGTCGCGCTGTCGCCGACGTTGTACGCGGTCGGCGGAGCGTAGTAGCCGAAGGCTGAGGAGGTGTCAACCGCCTGCGTGCTCGCCCCGACCATCGCGAAGCCGGCGGCGATGAAGGCGGCCCCAGCGATCGCGACGCCGAGACGTCGCGGCATCCGCACCCGAGTACCCATAACTCCCGTTCCCTATGGAGCCTTCCTTGCGACGGCCGTCCGGTACCCGAGGGTCTGTCCGGCTCGAGCCATGACCGACGCAACCCGCATGACTATCGTAGTCCGATTGATACGTTCGCGCATCGTCTGGGTTGGGGCAATGGGCGTGCGCGCCCCGTCTCGCGGCGGCTGTCCCGGCCAATCGTAACCCACCGTCCTCACAACCGCCCAGGCTGGCCCGGGCCCACCCAGGACTCCCCCGACCACCTCCTGAGCCCCCCTGATTAGGGGATGTGGGAGGGCCCAGACCTATGCCAACATACCCAACCAGGATCTGGAGACTCGCGGGGGGGCGGTCTGGGGGATATGGCGGGGGTGACGGCCGCAGCGTCGAGCTTGATCGCGGCCGCGAACGACCGACGAGGTGCCGGGCTCTTCGTCGTCGGCGGGGCGGGCTCGGGGGAGACGACCGCCCTGAGCGAGATCACAGAGGCCGCGCGCCAGGCCTCCCTGCGCGTGTTCACAGCGCGGGGGGCGGTCCTGGAGCAGGAGTGGCCACTGGCCTTGGCTCGCCAGCTGCTCGGCTCCGGCGAAACCGCGGCGTCCGCCGAGGAACAGGACGGTCCCCTGACGGTCCAGGGTGTCGCCGACCGGCTGGAGCGGCTCTTCTCGGTGCCAACGCTCCTCGCGATCGACGACCTGCAGTGGGCCGACCCCGAGTCGCTGCTCGTGCTGAGCTACGTCTGCCGGAGGATCGAAGGGCAGCCGGTCGCCGTGGCGGGAACTCTCCGACCCTGGCCGGATCGAGCCGCCAAGGTCTCCTTCGATCTGGCGCGGGAGAGCAATGCCGCCGTGATCAGCCTCGATCCCCTCTCGCTCGAGGACTGGTCGCGGGTCCTCGCGGAGCGTGGCGCTGCGGTCAGCGACGAGATCGCAGGCTCGCTGTGGCGGCGGTGTGCCGGCAATCCCCTCGCCCTCTCCGATGTGACCGCGGCATTGGCAGAGGGAGACGCGGGTTCCAACGGCGAGCCGTCCATCCGGCTGTCCGAGACGACTGTCCGCTCATTCCTCGCCGGCCTCAGTCCCGAGGCGGTCCGGTGCGCCGAGGCCGCCAGCGTCTTCGAGGTGCCCTTCGGGTCTGAGATTGTCGACGAGATCGTGGCATCGGGCGAAGCAAGTGGCTACGCCGCGCTCGACACCCTGTGCCGTGCGGGAGTCCTCCGCCCGGCATCGGACCGCGCCCTGGAGTTCGCCCAGCCGCTGCTCCGCGACGCGCTCTACGCGGGCCTCACGCTTCCCACCCGCCGCCGCCTCCACGGGCGCGCGTTCTCTGCGCTGGCTCGCCGCGGCCTCGAGGCGCAGGCGGCCGATCACGCCCTCAAGTCAGATCTGTCCGGCGACGGGTCAGCGGTCGAGATCATCGCCCGGGTCGCGGCGGGAGCTCTCGAGGAGGGCTCCGCGGTGTCCGCCGCCCGGCACTTCCGAGCCGCGGTGGAGCTGGCCGGGGACCGGGCGGGCTTCGAGCTGCGGTTGTCCCTCGGTGAGACCCTTCTCCTATCGGGGCGCGCCGTGGCAGCGGGCAGCGTCCTCCAACGCCTCCACCGTCATGGCGACATGCCCGCCGAGCCGGAAGCAGAGGCACGGCTCCTCCGCGCTCTCGGACACGCGTGCATCGCCACCGGCAGGGCCTCGAGCTCCGCCGCCCACTACGCGAAGGCGGCGGAGCTCGCCGGTAGCGCAGCGCCGGAGATGGCGGCGGCGGCCCTTCTGGACCTCGCCACCGTCAGCTGGCAGGCAGCCGGAGTCCCGGCGGCGCTGTCAACGGTGGCTGAGGCGAAGCTGATCAGCTTGGAGGCGGCCGTCAGCCCGCGGCTCGCGGCCGTCGACGCGTACCTGCGCGTCCTGGGAGGAACGCATCCAGCGCTGCCGCTGGGAGAGGATCCGGCGTGGGCCGGCATCGAGGACTTACGGCGACGGCCGGACACCCTGATGCCGCCGTACGGCAGCGCCCAGCTCTTCGCCCAGACCGCGATCTGCCTCGGTGAGCTCAGCGAGGCCGATCGCGTCCTGGGAACCACGCTGGCGATGGCCCGCCATGCCGGCTCAACGCTCGCCGCCGCTCAGCTGATGATCACGCGGGCCGACGTGCTGCTTCGACTGGCCCGCCTCGACGAGGCCGCCGCCCTGGCGGCGGCTGCCGTCAAAGCCGCGGACGGGGCCCCGGGCGTCAGCGCCGCGGCGACGGCGATGCTCGCCGCCGTGCTGCTTCACCAGAACCGCCTCGACGAGAGCAGCGACGCCTGCACACGTGCGGAACGCGGTGTCCGCGACGGTCCGGACCCCATCGCCGTGCTCCGGATCGGTCACGTGCGGGGGCAGCTGCGCCTGCTGGGCGGGGACCCAGCCGGGGCGGTTGAGCACTATGTCGGGCTGCAGCAGGTCGCCGAGCGCCTCGGCGTGGAGGAGCCCTGCGTCGTCCCCTGGACGGCACACGCCATCGCGGCCCACGTCGAATCGGGAGACCGCGTCGGAGGCGAGGTTCTGCTTCGCCAGTTGGAGACTCGTGCCGAGCATCTTCGCTGCGGCTGGCCACGTGTGGCTGCGGCCTGGGGTCGCGCGGCGCTGGCGCGGGGTGACGGCGATCCCGCCGCCGCGGAGGCGCACGATCGGACGGCTGTGGAGGCGGCGCGGTCGAGCGGCCTCGAGCTTGACCGCATCACGGCGCTGCTGTATCTGGGTCAGACACTGCGACGTTCCGGCCGCCACGTCGAGGCTCGGGGCCCGCTGGCCGAGGGGTTGCGGCGCGCGGAGCAGGCCGGAGCCGATCTCCTCTCTTCCCACCTCCGCCACGAGCTCGCCGCGGCGGGAGGCCGCCGATCACGCCGCTCCGCGCCAGGAACGGGACTCACGCCCCAGGAGAAGCGGATCGCCGAGCTGGCATCGCAGGGCAGAACCAACCGGCAGATCGCCGCCTCGCTGTCCCTCTCCGTCAACACTGTCGAGACCCACCTCCAGCGGGTCTTCGCCAAGCTCGACATCCGGTCACGTGTGGAGCTGGTGGCACGGCGCCAGGGCGACAACGGTGCTCCCGCTCCCTGACCCGCCCTCGTCCGCTCGCCAGGCCCGCGATCCCGCCGAGAGTGGTGCCTCAGGGGCTTTCAGCCTTCGGCCCGGGGCGCTCCGCGCCTGGCGCAACACGGCGTCGACCACGTCCCACGAGCTCCATCGCCGGAACCTCGGAGGCGGAGAAGGTGACCGAGAGGCCCCTGCCCCTGGAGGCGATGAAGCCGCGGCTGACAGGAGTCAGGATCCAGCCGCCGGCATGTGCATCGTGATCAGAGAAGATCTGTCGGAGCCGGCGCAGCATTGCCTGTGCCTCGCGCCAGGGCAGGTCACCCGTGAGGTCGGTGCCGTCTCCTGCTGTGGTCGTCATGCGGACGACCCCGCGGCGCGGGCGGCCAGGTCGGTGGATCATCCCACCCCGAGATGCAAGCCGGTGCGGGCCGGGCGAACGACCTCGGCCCATCGCATGACGAGATGGCGGGAAGGGACGCCGGCGCCGCCCGGCGCGGCCGCCGTGGCGCCCCG
>Ga0187860_1004730_pt1 | contig 10063 bp, 7 predicted proteins | sample June2016WEW_10_4_FD_132981 | JGI IMG/M metagenome (GOLD analysis project Ga0187860, IMG submission 132981) | Peatland microbial communities from SPRUCE experiment site at the Marcell Experimental Forest, Minnesota, USA - June2016WEW_10_40 | ecosystem: Environmental > Terrestrial > Soil > Wetlands... | reverse complement strand
GATCAGGTTTGAGCTTACTGTGCTTCCTGAAGCGATCTGTGCCTTGGCCGAAGGGACCGTAGAATGTGATAAAAGCGCTACCATCGAGATTAATAGCAACACGCTGATTGCAATTGCAAATATCGCTTTATTTTTTTGCTTTTTCATTTTTTATTCTCCTTTAAGCGATGGTTTTTAATTAGCCGGAAATAGTATTTATTGACTTTTAGACAGAGGGTTCTTGGAAAAGGTTTAAAACATTAGAGCTCAAAGATATAAAGCAATTCAAGTGATAAGCCGATCGAGACGATGGGACTCGGGTAGGGGTTGTTGTGAAAAAAGAGCTTGTTGAGAAGCTTTGCGCTTTCAACCTATCGCCTAATCAAGCGAAAGTCTATGCCTATTTATGTGAGGTTCGTGCAGCAAACATCTCGGATATTACTGAGGCTACGCGAGTTTACGCTCAAGATGTTTACAAGGCTGTGGCAGCGTTAGAGAAGAAAGGATTAGTCCTGAGAACCAAGACACAGCCATTAATTATTGCAGCAATCCCGGCTGAGCAAGCACTACAAACTCTGATTAATTCGATCGAATCTAAATCTCGAAAAGAAATTGAAATGCTAAGAAGGTATTCCAAAGAAATTGCTTTGGAAAACAAGAAAGCCCTGCAGAACCTCGAGGCCAAAAAAGAAAGCAAAGGCAGCGTTATGGTTTTTGAAAAGCAGGCGCCTGAGTCGAGAGTCGATTTAGCCTTTGATAACTTGAAAGAAGAATATGATTGCATCGTGGTCGACGGCGCTTCAAGTTACCGTAAACTCAGTGCCAACTATGGCAAAATACAGTTTAAGAAGATTTCTAAGAGAAGCGTGAAGATAAAAATGCTGTTTGTAGGTAAAGGAATCGACAGGACCCAACTTGAAGCAACAATAAAAATGATGCCGAAGAAAGACTACGAAGTGAAGACTCTTACACTGGAGGATAACATACCTTGTCCTTCCCTGGCTCTGATAGATTCTAAGGAACTTTGGCTAACCACTCCTTCAATAGGAAAAGAAGATGCGACAATCGTAACTGACGTTAAAGAAGTAGTTGAAATTGTCAAGTGGCAATTTGAAATGTTGTGGAACAATCCTAAAGCAAAAACTGAAGCCAAGAATACGTCAAAAGGAAAAACGCTCGAACAAACGCTAATTTCCTAAATGGTTACAAAGGATCCTGCGGGAGCGCGCGCGGACTGCGAACTGGGTCACTCGCGATTGCTCAGGTTTGAAAAACCTCGAATGAAAACAGTCGCGATTATGATTATTCACTGATGTTCTGCCTGTTTACTTCCCGAACATGTTTTTTCTTAACGCTGAAGCCACTTCATTCATGGGCTTGTTTGAGTCGATAATTGTCCACTCGTCAAAACGGGTCAGTGAAAGCGCTTTCTCCCTAACCTTTCTCAAAGCCTCCAAGCTTTCAAACATTTCAGTTTCTGTCCGGTTTTCTGCGATGCGGGCTGCAGCTTCGGCGGGGCTGACGTCCAAGAAGAACATGTTTCTTGACTTGGGAACCGTCGATGAAAAGAAGTTGTAGGCAACAGTGTCTAGAGGAGACGGCAGGTAAGCCGTTCCCATGAGGTATCTGACGAATATGACGAAGTCTTCCCGCCTCCACGAGAAGAGGAGGATGGAGCGAATGACGTCCACCATGTAGAACAGGGCTGAAGCGAAATGGGCGCTCTTGCCCTTTGAGTACAGGTAGACGCGTGCCCTAAGACCGAACCAGTTGTCAGTTTCAGGATGCACACGTAAACAGGCTGTTTTACGCATGCTTTTCAGTGACTGCATCATGAGGTGAGCCTGCGTGCTTTTTCCGCAGCCGTCTAAACCGTCAATGATTACTAGCTCCAACTACACGCCTCCTATCAAGAGCAGAAAAACCATGGCGCTGAACAAGGGAACCGTCAAATTGTCAAAGCCTTTTGGAGTAAGCGCTTCGCAGACCGTTGCCACTGTAGCCGCGCCTAAAGAAGCCAGCGCGAAGCTTGGGATTGAGATTGGGTAAAAGTACGAGAAGAATAGTGCACATGCTATTAGACCAGAAATGCAAATGGCGAACATCGCCGTTGACCCCTCAAAACTCTTCGTGCCGAAAATGTTGAATTTATGCCGCCCAAATTTTTGTCCAACTAAAGAAGCTGCGGCGTCACCGTACGCCATCGGCAAGACACCTGCTGCAATAATGTACGGCTTGGTTGAGAAGAATAAGGCTAGTAGGCTGTAGGAAATCGCATACAAGACCAACCCGAACTTGTGACCTCCGCCTGTGACCTCAGCTAACCCGCTGAATTTGCTGCTTAAGTCAACTGGCGATAAGGGGGAAAACAGGAAGGTGACCAGAATGAAGGGTGAAGCCACGAAGAAGGGGAAGTTGAGTGGAAGCGTTCTGAGTGTGAAGAACGGAATGATAAAAATGAAGTTGCCTATCATTATGTGCAAGAATTTGCGGGAAAAATTTGTGGGTATGCGACCTTTAATCTTGTCTGTTATCAGGATTATGGCGATTATGTACAGGTAGCATGAGCCGAGCAACCCCAAATTCCAAAGTAACTCAGGCTCAGTCATCCGTGCTGGTCACCTGAACATTCCGAAGATGAACGATAGCAAACCGAAGACGAATAGGAAGAGAACGGCTTTCTTTATCTGGCGAGCATTGCTCCTTGAAGGATTCAAAATAAGCGACGCAGAACACCATACCAACCCAGCGTCAGTCACCAGGACAAAGGGCACAAACCAGAAAGACACTAAATTGAAAATCAGCGGCAAAGGCGACAGGCACACGGCGAAGATGAAGAAGGCAGCCACTGCCAAAGCCGCTTTTCTTTCGCCAAACCTTACGGCGAGAGTTCTGATGTTGTGGACGCCGTCGCCTTGAACGTCAACGATACCTTTGGCGATTTCTCGGCCGGTGTTTGAAAGGAAAGCCATGGATGCAAAAAGCAGAATGTTCACCCTGACCACGTTGACGGCCACCAAACTTCCGTACAGGAAAGGCGCGGCGACGCATGCGCTGACCAGCAGGTTGCCAGCGAATCCGCTTCGCTTCCCAAAGGTTGAATAAGCAAGCATAATTGCCCAGGCTGCTGTGGCGAACAGAAGACAATAGAGGCTGATGGTGTAGGCGAAAAAAAGACCCACAACCGTCAGGATGCCTGTGACTAGCAGCGCGGCTTTCTTGGGAACGTCGCCGTTCGGGATCGGGCGAAGGGGCTCGTTTATCTTGTCTATGTCAAAATCGTAGTAGTCGTTAACGGCCATTGCGGCTCCTGTCAACGTGAAGGCTGTTACTGCGCCGAAAAATAGGTTCAGCCAATGCATGTTGCTGAAACCCGTCAAGCTGGCTCCTACGAGGATGGCGAAGCTCATGACTATGCAGTTCATCGGCCTGATCAATCGAAGGAAACCGCTGGCTTTGCCCACAGCCACACCCTTTATGCTCACATATTACTGCATCTGGCAAATAAAAAAGTAACCACAAATGAGGGCAAAGTTACACGTACCTGACGCGTAATTCAAAGGTCGGAGAGTATCAAAATCTATGGCTTCAGCTTTGAAACTATTTGAGTTCGTTCCTTAGAATATTAATTATTTTTGAGCCGGTTTTGCCCTCACCGAATGGATTAGCCCATGTTTTCTTTGTGGCACAGCTGATTTTTGCTGCTTCAAGAATTTTATTTGGGTCAGTTCCGGCTAGAATGTTTGAACCAACGTCTAGGGTTTCAGGCCTCTCCGTACCATCGCGCAAAGTAATGCAGGGCAAACCGAGGATGCAGGTTTCTTCCTGCACCCGCCCGAATCTGACAAAACCAACATCGCCTTACTCTCAAGTTGCAAAAACGACAAATAATCCAGAGGCTCACCGGCGTCAACCCATCCATAGCTATACCAAACTGCTCGAGCTGCTTTTTCGTGCACGCGGATGAGCATGATAAATTAACGGAACCCAAGCTCGCTTTGAACCAGCTGTAAACTCTTGATGATGCCTTCGAACCGGCTTTTGTCGTCCACGTTTTCCTGCCTATGCGACGTAGCCAACATAAACTTGCCCTCACCAACACAAAGCTGGTCGAGAATTTGGGTTTTAGACTCTGCTATTTCCAAGTTTTGGTGCACCGCGTCGACGATTGTGTTGCCTACCATGAAGATTTGGTTTTCTGGGATGTGGCTTTTTTCGCCGAAGCGCCAACGCGCGCGTTGGAAAAGCCGTACTGCACAAAAGTCGGCGGGTTTTGTTCTATTTCCTGATGATCGAGTTTAAGGTGGACTTGACAGCTTGGAATATTCGAAAACGGATATTCTCGTCGCGGATTCTTTTTGATGTGACTCCGTCAAACTCTATTGATTTTTCTTGGTAAGTGGTTGCGTTAATGTACGTAAGCTTGAACCTTGGAGCATAAATTACGACTCTTTCACCGATTTCAAAAATCTCAGTGACTGTGCGACTCAGATCCTTCGGTCGTTGAACAAGCCTTTTCCGAACAAAGTCAACATCTGCTTCTGAATCGATTTCCGTGATGCCGAACTTCGAGATTGTCTCCTCAGGGTTCTTTTCTGAAGGTGCGGAAGGTAACTTTTCCAAGTTCGCTTCTTGCCCATTCTTGGCTAACATTAAAAAGGATGTCTTATCTATCACAAGCCGTTCTTCGCCCTCAATCTTTATGCTCGCCGTCGAATTCTGTGACTTCTTTGGATAAAATTTCTGGTTCTGCAGGATGACCTCAACAACATCGTTATCGATTGAAACGGTGTAAGAGCATAGGCGGTAATAATCCAGAAAGTATTTGGCGTTAACCACTATGTAGGGTTCGTAGTATTTCTTCATGGAAACTAACTGGATGTGTGCGGGGTTAGGCCTTAGAATTCCAAACTTAGTGAACAGCCGTCGTTTTAGCCTCTCTCCGGTTACCTTTATGACGGTCGGGTCGACCAGGGTCTCGTAAACCACAGTCTTTCTTGGGACTATTTTATCCGTGCAAACCGATAGCAAGTGCTCGTTTGCTATTGTCGCGTAAGATATGAACGGATTTTCAGTTGTGGCTTCGTTCGTCATAAGGGACTCTCAATATAATATACTATTGTGGAAAACTCCTTTAATAATAATTATGAATACAAAAAATTAATTATAAATAAAAATTAATTATAAATAACAGTACCACGCAGCGCGCTATACAAAGAAACGAAGCCTTAACTTTGAGCATGGGTAAATGGAAAACCAATCAAAAGGTAACCTAAAAAAATTAAGAAAGACCTTTTTCAGTTATGCTAGTTGTGTATTTGCTTTGCGCTCGCTTGCATAGCGCACAGAAGCCGCTTCTTCCTATGCTATTATTATGAGAGTCTATGTGAACTTCTGGCGTTCTGCTTTTTCAAGTAATTGTGGTTAACTGTAATTGTATTTGTTTGTAATTGTATTCTGTTTTGATGGGGGGAGTATAAGAAAGAAGAGAAGGCATCGCCGTTAAGTCATATTCGCAGTCTCGAGCCGTAGTTAGTAGGGAGAGAGGGGTTAGGGTTTGTCTGTCTGGGAGGGATGTGGGAAAGTAGAGAGAGAGCGCTTTGTTTGTCTGTCTTTGTCTGTTTGTCTTTGGCTGGGGGCGGGGGGTGTGGGAAAGTAGAGAGAGAGTAATAGACGTAGTCGTAGTCGTGTAAGTCGTAGTTTGGGTTTGGGTTTGGGGATTAAAATTTAATTTTTCTCTCTCTCATAACCCCTCAACACACCCACAACAACAACCACAACGACACGACACCACACGACACAACACACACCAAAAAAGGAGTAGATTAGAAATTTGAGCGATTCAGGTTTTCTATTTTGAGTCTAAGTTACTCTTTCCAAAACTATAAACTGAGGGCATCGAAATTGATATTACAATTTTTGCTCCCTTGCCTGTTTCTCCTTCTTCAGTTATAGTCCAGCCGTAAACGCTCATCATTTTCTTTATGAAGAACAAGCCGAAGCCAGTGCTCCCACCCGTACTGAACCCCTCCGTGAAGAGCTTTGATTTATTCTCAGCCGAAATGCCAACCCCATCATCCTCATAAATCAGCCGCAAACCACCTGAATCTGTCTCCTCACAATACACTTTTACCGTGGTAGCTTTCTCGCCGTACTTTCGTGTATTATCAATAAAGTTATAGAACATCTGCCTGAGGAACGAATCCGCCAGCACGCGTACATCGTGAACTTCATTAACAATCTTAAATTTCAAGCCTGTGAAAAGAGATGCAGCCTCATCCAAAGCCTTGCCCATATCGATGCAGGTTAGCTCTTTAGCGCCTAGTTGCTCGAACATGTTAGAGAACTCGAAAATCTTTACTGAATCTGCAACAGCCTGCTCAATCTTACCCAACCCCTCCACAATATCCGACTGGTCCTTATACCTCTTCTTCATCAAGTACGTGTAACCATTTACGGCTGAAAGCTTGTTACCAACATCATGCCTACTCAAGCTGCCTACGACCCGCAACTTCTCATTCATCATTTTAATTCTGTCGCTGCTTTCACTTTGTTTCTTCTCAGCTTCTTTCTTTTCAGTTATGTTTACAGTAAGTTCCAACGCCGCAACAACATTTCCATCTTTGTCTTTAATTGGAGTTGCTATGAGCTCAAACCAAACAGGATGGTCCTTGTTAAATTCCGTTTGATTGCAGTATTCACGGCGGTCAATGGAAGCTCCTTCGAAAACCTTCTTAGCACCGCAATCGGGACAGATACTGGTGCACGTGTTGAAAGACGAATAACAAGGGTTGTTTTCTGAAGCGCCTGTTAATTGCTTCAAGTAATTATTCATCCAAAGTATCTTGTAATCCTTGCTAATCATCACAAGTCCAGCGCCGATGTTTCCAGTTAAGGATTCTAGCATGTCCCGTTCCTGCCTAAGAGCCTCTTCGGTCTTCTTGCGTTTGGATATGTCTCGTTCAAGCGTGACAACAAATGTGTCCATTCCAATCTTCATTGTTCGAGCTGAGACTTCAACATCAAAAACTGAGCCGTCTTTTCGTTGATGCTTAGCCTCGAAAATAAATGGTTTGTCTTGCGTGAGTTGTTCAAGGATTTTTTTTATTGTTTCAACGTCAATTTGTTTATCCACAATAGATATGGGTTTACCAATCAACTCATCTTTAGAGTAACCGTGAATTCTCAACGCTGCAGAATTAGCATCGACAATGATGGGAAGCTCATTCGGAGGAAATCTTAAAACAAAAATGTAATCACCTGCACACTCAAAAAGACCCCTAAATTTTTCCTCAGAATCCGAAAGAGCACGTTCAGTTTTCTTACGTTCCGTAATGTTGCGATTTACACCTAAAATTGACTCGGGTTCCCCATTGCTGTTCCGAAGAATTGTAAGATTAGCTTCGACCCAAACCGTTGAACCATCTTTGCAGGTGTTCTCCAATTCAAAACAGTTTGAAGCAATCTCACCAGTTTCTTGAAAACGACGCATGCCTTCAAGCATTAATTGAGCAGAAGATGGAGTCAGAGCTTCTAACATCGACTGCTTCATCGCCTCTTCGACAGAATAGCCCCTAAGCTGCAACACTGACGGACTAATATAAGTACAATGACCCTCCAAATCCGTCGTCCAAATTACATCTCGTGTGTTGTCTGCTAGTAGGCGATAACGTGACTCACTCTCAATCAATGCTTTTTCAGCTTTTTTGCGTTCGGTGATGTCCTCGAAGACTGCGGCAAAATGACCTTTTGCTGGACTATAGACCGAAATGTTTAGCCAGAAGTTTAATGATTTAAAGAATAATTCAAACTTCTCTTTTTTACCTGTAAACACGACTCTTTCATAAATTTCAAAAAGCTCAGGATTAGCTTCTATAATTCCATGAATTGCCTCTGTTGCTTTCTTTCCAATAATTGCATCTCTTTTTAGACCTGTTATTCTTTCAAAAGCATCATTAACTTGGAGATAAACAAAGTCATTAGGCTTGCCTTTCTCATTGAACATCATTTTGCAATAAGAAAAGCCGTCAATCATGTTTTCGAAAAGAGCAGAATATTCTTCCTCACTTTTTTTAACAATTTCCTGAGCTTTCTTGCGTTCATCAATGTCCAAAAACATGCCCTGCACCGCAGCTTGTCCCATGTATTCAATGCGGCTTGCAAACGCTTCCAGCCAAACTATTGAACCGTTCTTTCGTACTGCCCTGAACTCGAGGCTTGCGTGCGATGGCTCCCCATGTATATGGTTTTCTAAACGGCTAAAGAAAACGGCTTTATCCTCGTCATATATTAGTCCTGCAACTCCTAGGGGCGAAAGTGACTTCAACTCTTCGGTGGAATAACCCAAAATGCTTCCCATGGATTCGTTTGCAAAAACCAGTTTCAGCGGAGACGTTTGAGTAATTAATATTCCTTGATGCGATTTCTCAACCACTGTGCGATACTTCATTTCTGACTCGACAAGCAGCTGCTTTGACTTCTTGCGTTCCACAGTCTTGTTTATGGCATCTGCCAATTCGCAGTAAACAGCTTCTGGCGCTCCGTTTTTGTTTAGGTAGCTGTCAGCGCCCAAATTCAAAGCTTTAACTACAACTTCTTCCCTGCCTTTCCCAGTAAATAAAATAAAAGCGATGTCATTTTTTTGTTCTCTGAGTTCTTTTAGAAAGTCTAATCCGTTTTTCTGGGGCATTTCATAATCAGAAATAACAACGTCATATTGTCCAGTTGATAGTTTCTTTAAGGCTTCATCAACACAACAGGCATTATCAATATCAAAGCTGCTTTCCAGATCCATTAGAAGTAGCTTTGAAATCTCTAGAACCGATTGGTCATCATCAACATGCAAAATACGCAAAGTATTCTTTTTTTCAGAAGTTTCCATGATAAATGCTGGTTGAAGAGTAGTCTCAATTACCTTTGAATTTGAATCTTGACGAGCATTTGCTCCGCTCATAGTCAACATTGGTTAGCGTTAAACTAAAAAAGAATTATGAATTCTAAATACATACACCAAATTCGGCACCTAAAATTAATGGCGCCAGCGCACATAATAAAGGGACAAGGCAGCGCGCAAAAAAGAGTTAGGCCGCCCGTTGACCTCAAAGTTTATCGGTGCGGCGCTCAGTTTTGGAAAATGTTTCGGCAATATCACTATCTAAACGGTTCCCTTCCTTCAACCGCCCGATGTTACGTTGCAGTTTGCAATGATAAGCCTATAGCATTTATCGCTGTAGTGCATATACGCATGAGAGCAAGATACTACCGCGTTTCAAGGCTTGTAGTTTTGCCCGATTACCAAGGGATTGGCATTGGAAAGCGTCTCCTAAATTTTGTTGCAGAACTCTATGCTTCTCAAACAAAAATGCCCTTTTACATCCTAACAAGTAATCCTCAAATTATCCACGGCGGCATGAACAATTGGAAAATAATTCGTTTTGGTCACGCAAGCAAAGGAAAAGGCAACACAACTATAAACAATGAATTAAGAAACAGCCTCAGTAGAAACCGCATGACCGTTTCTCTGCAGTATGTTCCCATAAATCACTTGTCATACCAAGAGTTATCCGAAGATGCTGAAGATTAGTTGGCCTATAAAATGGCTTATGACAATTATGGGAATGGCAATTCATAGATGGAAGGCAAAGGCGAATCCAGCTATTATTATTGCTTTGGCTGCAGCTACTAGTAACTGCTAAGGTGTTTTTTGGCTCTTCCTCTAATTTCTACAATAAAATTTTTCTTTAAGGATTTTAACTATTTTCTTTGAGGCATTGCCTTCTCCGAAAGGATTATTTGTAAACCTGCTTCTTATTTCGCTGTAGTTATCTTGTATGTATTTAAGTGCTTGAGTTATCTTAGCGGGGTCAACGTCCGTAATGAAGTTTACACCTAGGTTAACTGTTTCAGTCCATTCTGTTCTATCTCGGGTTGTTATACAGGGGGTTTTTGACCAGAAGGCTTCTTTTTGTAATCCGCCAGAGTCTGTTATGGCAACTTTGGCGTTTTTTAGGAGCGCAAGCATTTCAATGTAACCTACTGGGTCTATTGTTCGGATGTTTGTGCTATCAAGGGAAATGCCGTTGTC
>Ga0187860_1004726_pt1 | contig 10066 bp, 7 predicted proteins | sample June2016WEW_10_4_FD_132981 | JGI IMG/M metagenome (GOLD analysis project Ga0187860, IMG submission 132981) | Peatland microbial communities from SPRUCE experiment site at the Marcell Experimental Forest, Minnesota, USA - June2016WEW_10_40 | ecosystem: Environmental > Terrestrial > Soil > Wetlands... | reverse complement strand
CATCCCCCTGGGCGGCACGGCCATCGCCGAAGCGATTGAGACGGCCCTGACCGCTTTCAAGGAAGGCGACAACTACAAAGTGTTGGTGCTGTTCACCGATGGGGAGGACCATGATTCCGGCGCGCTGGAGGCCGCGGAGAAGGCGGCCAAAGCCGGCCTGCGCATCTTTACGATTGGCATCGGCACCGCGGAGGGCGAATTGTTGCGCATCAAGGACGCGCAGGGCGGCAGCGATTATATTCGCGACGAGCAAGGCAATGTGGTGAAGTCGCACTTGAACGAGCGGCTCTTGCAGCAGATCGCCGGCGCGACCGAAGGCGGCTTCTACCTGCCCCTGCGCGGGGCCAAAGCCATCGACACGCTCTACGACCAGGGTTTGGCCAAGCTGCCCAAGTCCCAGCATCAGGAGAAACTCGTGCGCCGCTACCACGAGCGGTACCATTGGCCGCTGGCGGTGGCGATTGTCTTGTTGCTGGTCGAGATGCTTTTCCCGGAGCGCAAACGCGAGTCCAAAGCAAAACCGGCGGTTGCGCCTTCTGCCCAATCAGCTCTCGGCACAGCGACGACAGTCCTGCTGCTGCTGCTCTTGCCCACAGCCCTCCGGGGCTCTCCGGCCAGCGCGCTGCGCGAATATAAGGCCGGGGAATACGAGCAGGCGCTCAAGGAATACCAGCATCTGCTGGAGCGCAAGGGGGACGATCCACGCCTGCATTTCAACGCGGGCGCCGCCGCCTACCGCAACCGGCAGTTCGAGGAGGCGGCTAAACAATTCAACGCCACCCTGGCGTCACCGGATTTGAAACTCCAGGGGCTGGCTTATTACAACGAGGGCAACGCGCTTTACCACCTTGGGGAACGGAATCCCGACCCGAAGAAGCGCACGGAGTCATGGGAGAAAGCGCTCACGGATTACCAGAGCACGGTCAAGCTCAACCCGCAGGATGCGGACGCGAAATTCAACTATGAGTTCGTGAAACGGAAGCTGGAGGAGCTCAAGCAGCAACAACAACAGTCGCAGCAGAACAAGTCCGACCAGCAGAAGAATCAGGACCAGCAACAACAGCAACAGAACCAACAGAAGAACGACCAACAGCAACAGCAGCAAGCCCAGCAAAACCAGTCGGAGCAGAAGAAGGATTCATCCCAGCAGGAGCAGCAGGCCCAGCAGAAGAAACAGGAAGACCAACAGCAGGCCGCCAATCAATCTCAGGAGCAGAAAGACCAGCCGCAACCGGCCCAGCAATCACCCGAGCAGCCGAAGGACAAAGGCGACGAAAAGGAGCAGGAAGCGGCCGCGGCTCAGGCGGCGGGCCAAATGACGCCGCAACAGGCGCAGCAGTTGTTGGACTCCCAGAAAGGCGAAGAGCAGATGCTGCCCCCCCAGTCCACCGGGAAACCCGTGGATCGCAGCCGGCCCATCAAAGACTGGTAGCGCCGAGCTTTACTGAGCCGGCGGCGCCTTCGGAGCATTCTCGGCCTCGGGAGCTGTCTTGGTTTCGGGAGCTTTCTCCGCCTTCGGAGCCTTCTCCGGTCTTGGGCCCTTTTCTGGCCTCGGGCCTCTCTCCGGTCTCGGGTCTTTCTCTGGTCTCGGACCTCTCTCTGGTCTCGGACCTCGGTCACCTCTCGGGACATACGGCTTCCTCTCGCCGGCGTGAGGTCTTTCACCGGCAGCGTCGGGACGCCGCCCGCGCTTCTCGGTCCTCGGCTCTTCCTTCTTCTCTTCCGGGGCCGGCGCGGCGGGTGGCGCGGGTGGCGGCGTGGTGCTCTCGACGCGCACCTTGAGGGTCGTCACCACATCCGCATGCAATCGTAACTCGACGTCCTGGTCGCCCAGGGCGCGGATGGGGTGTTCGAGGTGAATCTTCTTCTTGTCGAGCGTGACATCGAACTGCGTCTTGAGTTGGTCGGCAATCAGGCCCGCGGTGACCGTGCCGAACATCTTGCCGTCTTCGCCGGTCTTGACGGTGACGACGCAGATGAGCTTGGAGAGGCTCTTGGCCAGGTCGGTCATGGTGTTGAGCTCGTGGGCTTCGCGCTCGGCGCGGCGCTGCCTGAGGGCTTCGATCCGGCGTTTGTTGGCCGCCGTCAGCGGAATGGCCAGCCCCTGCGGGAACAAATAATTGCGGGCGTAGCCGGCGGCGACTTTGACCTGATCGGACTCGCCGCCCAAGCCAACGATGTTGTGCGTCAGAATAACTTCAGTCTTTGCCATACTGTGAAACGTGATGCGTGAAACGTGATGCGTGAACGGAATCACCGCTCAAAGCATCAGGGGCGCTAGAAAGGAACGTCGTCTTGTTCGGGTTCCGGCGCTTCCGGTTCGGCGGGAGCGGAAGCATCCGCTGCCGCTGGGGCGGCCGAGGCAGCCGCCGGGCGAGCGCGCGGCGCGTCGGATGAAGCACTGTCGTCAGCACCCTTTGAATCTATGAAAGAGAAGCTCTCCAGTCTGACCCTGAGTTTGCTCTGCTTCTGATGAGTGTTCTTGTCCTCCCATTGGTCGAACTTGAGCCGGCCTTCCACGAGGATCGGGCGGCCCTTTTTGAAGTATTGGGCGATGACCTCGGCCTGTCGATCCCAAGCCTCCACATCAACAAAGGCAACCTCTTCTTTGGTCTCGCCGCTTTCACTCTTCCATTTCCGATTGATGGCCAGACCAAAGTTGGCGATAGCTGTGCCTTTGGGCGTGTAACGCAATTCGGGGTCGCGGGTCAGGTTGCCCGCGAGGATTACTTTGTTGAAGCTAGCCATAGGTTTCCTTTACGCAATTGTTGTTGTTGTTGTTGGTTTCGGCGCCGGGGCCTTGGTAAACAGCACCCGGAAAACTTCCTCGTTCATCGCGAAGCGATGCTTCAACTGATCAACCAGCGACGGCTGGCCTTCGAAGATAATGTTTACATAAAAGCCCGCGCTGTGCTTTTTGTCGGCGACCCGGCTGAAGCTCTTTTTGTCCATCTTCTGCACGGTTTCCACTTTGCCGCCCAGCGTCGTAATCTCGGCGGAGATTTTGTCGATGGCATCCTTAATGCCTTCTTCCTTGGCTGCCGTTTCCAGTATGAACAGGCCTTCGTATCGTTTCACTGCTCTATTCCTTCACTCGCGGAGTCGCTTACGACTCCGTTAAATTGACTCATTGCCTTTTGTATTCCGGCTTCCAGCCAGGTTTCGGCCTGGTCGGACGCCACGCTTAAAACTTTATCTGCCAATGCTGCTTCCGTCGAACTAAATCGGCCCAGCACGTAGCCGGTAATTTCGCGCGCCCCGCTCTGCCGCCCGATGCCAACCCGCAGCCGGGCGTATTCGCGCGTGCCCAAATGCTGCTCGACGGATTCCAACCCGTGATGGCCGCCGCTGCTGCCGCCGGGCCGCAACCGGAGTTCGCCCAGGGGCAAATCCGCGTCGTCCACCACCACGAGCAACGCGTTGAGCGGCACACGGTAAAACGCCACCACCGCCCCGACCGCCTCGCCGCTCGAATTCATGTACGTCTGCGGCTCGCACAGGAGCACCCGGCGGTCGTTCCGCTGCGCCCACGCCAGCCGCACGTTGAACTTCTTTTCGTAAGTCCAGCCCGTCCGCCAGCGTTCGGCCAGGCGGTCGGCGACCAGGAAACCCGCATTGTGCCGGGTCCGCGCGTAATCGGCGCCGGGATTGCCCAAGCCCACGATGAGATACAGGTTCTCCATGCGGGGCGCCGGTGTGGCCGCCCGGCAACCGCCGGGCCGCCACCCAAACTATTTCTTCTTCTGGGCCGCCGGCGCAGCTTTCTTCTCGGCGCCAGGGACAGCCTTCTTCTCGGCGCCCGGGGCAGCCTTCTTCTCGGCGCCGGGGGCGGTTTTCTTTTCGGCGCCCGGAGCCGCTTTCTCGGCGCCTTTTTCCGCACCCTTGGCCGGGGCCTTCTCGGCGCCCTTGATTGCGCCCTTCTCGGCGCCCTTGGCGGCCGGCGGGGCCCCTTCTTCGCCTTCTTCCTTCTTCTCTTTGATCATCTCCACTTCGCCTGGCACGGCCTCCGCGGCTTCGGCCAGCTCGGCCGCTTCCTCTTCCTCCGTGCGCGGCGCGGCGACGGCGATGACCGGAATCTGCTTGTCTCCGACGATTTCCGTATGCTCAGGCGCTTTGATTTCGCCGAGATGGATGGCCTGGCCGATCTTGAGGTGGCTAACGTCCACCGTAATCAGCTCCGGCAAATCTTTGGGCAGGGCGCGCACCTTGATCTTGAACAACACATGCTCCAGCACGCCGCCGTCGGTCTTGACGCCCTCGGCTTCGCCCACCGTTTCGACCGGCACCAGCACGGTTACCTTCTCGTTCTCGGCCACCTCGTGGAAATCGACGTGCAGCACCTTGCCGCTGAGGGGGTGGTGCTGGACTTCCTGCACCAACGCCAGCCGCTTGGGCCGGGCATCGTCCTTGACCGCCAGGTCCACCAGGAGGTTCTCCGAAACCGAATGGTGGATCAGGTCTTCCATGTCCTTGGCGTTCACCTCGAGGTTCTGCGCCGGGGCCTGCCGGCCATAGATGACCGCCGGAATGCGGCCCCCGGCGCGAAGCGCCTTAGCTCCGGCGCGCCGGCCCAGGACGCGGGGAGCTGCGTTCAGTAATACTGATTTCATTGTCTGACGGGGTGACCGGTGATCGGTAATCGGCACACTGGGCCGGGATTGCCGGTCACCAGTCACCCATTACCATCACTCACACCTATTTAACTCATTTAACTCAATTAGCCCATTTAACCGATTTAACTTCCTTAACCCATTTAACCCGTTCACGGCGCTTAACTCGTGCGCCCGCCTCTGAATTCAAACAGCGAAGTGACCGACGAATTGCTGTGGATTCGCTTGATGGCTTCGCCCAAAAGCCCCGCCACCGACAACGTGACAATCTTCACGCCGCTGATCGCAGGGCGCAGGACAGTATCAGTTGTTACCAATTCGTCAATAGGGGATTTTCGCAATCTTTCTACCCCCACGGAATTCAGAATGGCGTGGGAAACGCAGGCCAGAATCTTCTTGGCCCCTTTATGTTTGATCAGCGCCGCCGCCGTCGTCAGCGTGCCCGCCGTTTCCGTCAAATCATCCACCAGCAACGCATCCTGGCCGCGAATCTCGCCGATCACGGCCATGGATTCCACCTCGCTGGCGCTCTTGCGCCGTTTCGCCACAATCGCCAGGCCCGCCCCCAGCACCTGCGAATACGCGTATGCCATCTTCAACCCCCCAACGTCGGGGCTGACCACCACCAGGTCGTGCAACCGTTTCTTCTTCAAATACTCATACATCACCGGCGCCGCATACAGATGGTCCACCGGAATATCGAAAAAGCCCTGAATCTGCTGGGCATGGAGGTCCATCGTCAGGATGCGGTTTACCCCCGCGGCGACCAACAGGTTGGCCACCAGCTTGGCGGTGATGGGCACCCGCGGCTGGTCTTTGCGGTCCTGCCGCGCGTAGCCGTAGAACGGCAGCACCGCGGTGATGCGCGCCGCGCTCGCCCGCCGCAACGCGTCAATCATGATGAACATCTCCATCAAATGATGGTTCGTCGGCGGGCTGGTGGACTGGATCACGAACACGTCCTCGCCACGGACGTTCTCCTCGATCTTCACAAACGTCTCCCCGTCGGGAAACGGCTTGATAGTTGATTTGCCGAGTTCGATGCCGATGTAGGCACAAATGGACCCGGCCAAAGGTTGATTCGAACTGCCGCTGAAAATCTTCACAAATCGCCTGTTCTTTGGTTAAAGCAAAAAACCACCGCACCGGTGGAGAAAAAGCAGGCCGGACTCTAAGCACCCAACCACTCCAGCGCAAGTGCAATTCTACCCCAACTCGCCGGCACCGTATCTTGCCCGTACCACCAATTCGCAACTCGCAATCCTCAATCTGAAACGTCAGATGGTCGTTTTGGCCCAAGCCGACAATTGAGCTTGCCACGCACACCCCTCCTGCTACGGTCCCCCCGAAATGAGCCTTCGTGGTAAAATTGACCCTGGAATCGCGAGGCAGCTTGCCGAGCAGATCCGTGCCATCGGCAAATCGGCGAAAACCGAGGAGGACGTTCGGCTCAACGTGGAAGCCGCCCTCAAACACCACCTCGCGCAACTGGGCATCTCCACAACCGCCTCCTATGAGCAGCACATCACCTTCCTTCACGGTTCAGGCAGCGCCGACGCCGTCTATGGCTTCGGGATCATCGAATACAAACGCCCCGGGGTCATCGCCATCCCCAACGGGCGCAAGTCCCTTGTAGATAAACTCTCTGCTTACTTGGAGGGCAAGGCCCGCGAGTTGGCCCCCACAAAACCGCTTGAGCCGCTCAAGAAGATGATCGGCATCGGCATTGATGGGACGCAGGTCATGTATTTGCGGTTCGCCTCGTCCGAAAACCGCGCCAAGTATTTCCAGCCGATCTCGTTGGAGACTCAGCTTGAGTTCTTCAAGCTCAAGGGCCTCAAGCGTGGCGGCTTCCAAATCGTCGGGCCGATGCCCATTGACGAAGCCAGCATGGACTGGCTCCTCTACTCGCTCCGCTTCTTCCAGCGCCGCGCCCTCGAACCCCAGTCGCTCGCGGAGGTCTTTGGCCCGGAGGCCGAAGTGGCGTCGGCCACCATCAACGTCCTGTACCACAAGCTGTGCACCGCCAGCAACCGCCGGGTCGAGATGTTCTTCAAGCAGTGGGACATGATCTTCGGTGTCATCTATGGTCAGGAATTGGAGCGCGGCGATGCCGCGGCGAGAGAACTCGCCAGGCTTTACAACATCACGGACAAACCCGATCTGAAGCGGCTGCTCTTCGCCATTCACACCTACTACGTTCTGCTGATGAAGCTGCTCGCGGCGGAACTCATCTCCTTGCAGGAAGGCTCTTGGTTTGCCTCCTTCACCGCCGATATCGAGGCCGCCAGCGACGAACTGGTCAGAAGCAAAATCGAGCACCTGGAAAACGGCGGGCTGTTCAAGCAGTTCAACATCGTCAACTTCCTCGAAGGCGATTTCTTCCGCTGGTATCTTGACGTGTGGGATGCTGGCCTTGCCAAGAGCCTCAGGCACATCGCCATCGCGCTCCAGCAATTCGAGCCGGCCACCGCTACGATTGACCCCGACGCCACGCGCGACCTCCTCAAAAAGCTCTACCAGTACCTCCTGCCCCGCCGCGTCCGCCACGACCTCGGCGAATACTACACCCCGGATTGGCTGGCCGAGCGACTCATCCGCCAGATCGGTTACGACGGCAACCCCGACACGCGCGTCCTTGACCCCTCCTGCGGCTCGGGCACGTTCCTATCCCTCTGCATCCGCAAAGCCTTCGATTACGCGGACCGCTACCTGGTCCGCCCGGACGAGCTGGTCAAGAAGCTCCTGACCAACATCGTCGGCTTTGACCTCAACCCGCTGGCGGTGATCGCCGCTCGCACCAACTTCCTCCTCTCCCTTGGCACCCTCATCAAGAAAGCGCCGCAGATTGAAATCCCGGTGTACTTCTGTGATTCGATACTGACCCCAACTGAGTTTGCGCACGAAGGCCAGACTGAATTCGTCGCCTCGGCGTTGCATGAGGGAGAGGTCAGACTGGAGATGCCTGCCAACGGACGCATCTGGCACGTGGACACTTCCCAAGGCCGTTTCACTTTCCCGGCGGCGGTCATTGACCGGGAACAGATCGAGACCATCTGCGCCCTGATCGAAGAGTCTGTCCTCGTCGGGCGCACCCGGGCGCAGTTCCTGGAAAAGTTGCGCGCCGCCTTGCAGCGCCCGGACCGCACGGTCGAGCAACTGATCGGCGATGTGTTTGATCGTGTCGCCCGCCTGAATGCCGACGGCAAAAACGGCATCTGGGCGCGCTTCTTGAAAAACCAGTTTGCTCCAGTGTTCATCGGCAGGAACCGGTTCGATTTCGTCATCGGCAATCCCCCGTGGGTCAACTGGCAGAGCCTCTCGGACTCCTACCGCGACAAGACCTGGAAACTTTGGGAAACTTACGGCCTGTTCTCGCTCAGCGGCCACGCCGCCCGCCTCGGCGGCGGCAAGAAAGACCTGGCCATGCTCTTCACCTGCGCCTGCCTCGACAACTACGTCAAAGACCACGGGCGTCTCGGCTTTATCATCACCCAAACCCTGTTCAAAACCAAAGGCGCTGGCGACGGCTTCCGGCGCTTCCAACTGGGCGATAAGGGCGCCTGTTTCAAAGTGCTGCAGGTTGCGGACTTAAGCGAAATCCAGCCCTTTGAAGGAGCGACCAACCGCACCGCCGTTGTCACCTTCCAGAAGGGAAAGAGAACAACTTACGACCTTAATTACGAGTACTGGCGGAAGAAGCCGAAAGCCAGCATCCGCCTCGATGATGACCTCGACGATGTTTACCCGGAGAAGGTCACCGTCACCTATTGGAAGGCGCGGCCGATCAATCCCGGCCAACTGACCAGCCCGTGGCTTACGGCACGCCCGAAAGCACTCGACGCCGTGCAGAAAGCCATCGGCGAATCCACTTACCGGGCTTACGAAGGCTCGAATACTGGTGGGTTGAACGGCGTTTACTGGCTGGAAATCATACAAAGGAATGCCATCGGCCAGCTCGTGATCAGGAACTTGAGCGACGTCGGCAAGACAAAGGTCAAACAAGTTGAGAAAGCCATAGAGCCGGATTTGGTTTTCCCGCTGGTTCGCGGACGCGACGTTGATCGGTGGCGCACCGGTAGCTCGTGCCACATCCTTTTGGCACAAGACCCTCAGAAGCGCATCGGTTATGACGAAGATTGGATGAAGGCCAACCTTCCGAAGACGTACGCTTACCTGAAGGAATTTGAGACTGCCTTGCGCACGCTGCGGCGGAGTGAAAGTGTCCGTGACCTCATCAGGCGCGGGCCCTTCTACAGCATGTACGCCATTGGCGACTACACCATCGCGCCTTACAAGGTGTGCTGGCGCGAGCAAGCGGAGTTCTTCACGTGCGCCGTCACTAGCAGCAGCACGGTCGGGGAGAAGAGGAAGGTGGTCATTCCCGATCACAAGTTAATGTTCGTGCCCCTTGGCGAGAAAGAGGAGGCGCACTACGTCTGCGCGATGCTCAGTTCGAGTATAGCTGTCCTTATCGTGAAGAGTTACGGGGTCGAAACGCAGACTTCTACACATGTCCTCGAGTACGTCCGCTTGCCGAAGTTCGACACGAAGGACAAACAGCACCAGCGCCTGGCCGAACTCAGCGCGCAGGCACACCAACTCGCTGCTGAAGCTACCGAACGCGCCCAGAAGCGGCTGCGAACGGTGGAAACCGAGATTGACGAACAGGCCGCCGCCGTCTGGAGCATCACCCCCACCGAGCTTCGGGACATTCAATCCAGCCTCGCGGATTTGAAATAAAAAGATGAGCCTTGGACGGTTTTTGTCCCACCCCCATGTGTAGAGTGTGACAAAAAACAAAACAAATATGGGACTGACTATTTATTACACGTTGTCTTTGAAAGAAGAGGTTTCGGCCAGTGTTGTCCGCGAACTGGTCCGGCGCACCGCCCTTTACGCGCGGAAAATCGGCTGCGCCGATGTCAGCCGGCTGTTGCGGGCCGAAAAGCGCGAAGACCTCGCGCCGCTCTTCATTTACCTCGGTGAGCCGAAAGGCAGTTTTTGCACCTGGGTCACGCCCGAGCGCGGCTGGCTGGTGCGCGTCTGGCCGGGCGCGGGCTGCGAGACGGCGACGTTTGGCGTGTGTCAATATCCCCGCCGGATTCTGTACGGCGAGGGCTATGTGTCCACGGGTTTCCACGGCGGCTGGCGGTTTAGCGGCTTTTGCAAGACGCAATACGCGGGCGTGCATGGCTGGGAGAACTTCTTGCAATGCCACTTGCGGGTCATCAGCCTGCTGGATTTCTGGCGCGGGCTGGGCGCGCGCGTCAAAGTGAATGACGAGGGCGGCTTTTGGAAAGCCCGCTCCGTGGAAAAGCTCCGGGAGGAGTTGCGGGGTTACGACCGCCTCGTGGCGGCGATGAGCGGAATGTTGAAGGACGCCGATGGGGATTTGCCAGTCAAGTCGCCGATTTTTGACTACAAGGACTTTGAGCGCCTGGAACACGAGGGCT